>Ga0315280_10000101_pt1 | contig 156613 bp, 149 predicted proteins | sample YL17G06_40_MG_FD_203697 | JGI IMG/M metagenome (GOLD analysis project Ga0315280, IMG submission 203697) | Sediment microbial communities from Yellowstone Lake, YNP, Wyoming, USA - YL17G06_40 | ecosystem: Environmental > Aquatic > Freshwater > Lake > Sediment | place: USA: Wyoming | collected... | reverse complement strand
CGGGAGAAATATCTGCCTCAACCTCAACAATAGCCCCTTCTAGTCCGACTATAGCACAGGTTCTTACTTTGGCTAGCATCCTTTTCCTGGCTATATTACTCCGGAGCCTTCTATGTGTCAATGAACTGGGTTATTTATTGACCCCATCCCCCTTTATCCCCCTTCCCCTTAATAAGGGGAAGGGGGAAGTAGTTTTAAGAGGGGGGCGAAGCCCCCCTCTTTCTTATTCTCCCCCTTTGATAATGAGCTTAAATTAAAGGGGTGTTTAAGAGGGGCGTTAGCCCCTCTTCTATAAAATACTTTCCCCCTCTCCTGGAAGGAGAGGGGGATACAGGGGGTGAGGTTAATAAACAATCTAAATGAACTTTTGGGGTTTACCTTGACACTCAGTTTTTTTAAAGCTTATACTGAGCTTACTGGAATTTGACTAAGGAGGGAAGAGATGGCTGGACCTTTAGACGGGGTTAAGGTGGTGGAAATATCCATGTTTCAGCAAGGGCCGGTTACTGGGGCCAAGCTGGGGGACATGGGCGCCGATGTAATTAAGGTGGAACCACCAACTGGAGACCCGGCACGAGGCTTCATGAGGATTATCGGAACCCAGGTTGGCTTGAAAGGGCGAAATTACTACTTTGAGCAGCACAACCGGAATAAGAGAAGCATTGTTCTGGATTTGAGACAAGAGAAGGGACTGGAGGTGTTTTTCAAGCTGATTGACCGGGCTGATGTGTTTGTCACCAATCTGAGCATAGATGCCCCGCAGAAGATGGGTATTGGTGCTGATGTGCTGCTTAAGAGGAATCCACAGCTTATCTATGCCCATGCCTCTGGTTGGGGGAGAAAGGGTCCTGACGCTTATGAGCTTTCCTTTGACTATACCGGGATCGGTCGGTCAGGGCTGATGATGTCTTGTGGTGAGCGGGGTTCCCCACCAGCCCAGATCCTGCCCGGGCTTGGCGATGAGCTTGGGGGAATGGTCTGTGCCTGGGCGGTATGTGCTGCCCTCTACGCCAGAGAGAGGACGGGGAAGGGGCAGTTGGTGGATACCTCGTTAATGGGCAGCCTCATGTGCATGGAGAGCCTTGTCTTATCTGCCCCGGCTATTTTGGGTCAAGAATTCCCCAGGGAGATTAGGGCTCAAGCCGGTAACCCAATCTATAGCCACTATCGAGCTAAGGATGGCAAGTGGTTTATCCTGGCTCACCTTCAGCCAGATAGGTACTGGCCCAATGTCTGCCGAGCTTTGGGTATGCCCGAGCTTGAGCAGGACCCCAAGTTCAATAGTATAGAAGCCAGGGGAGAGAATCGGGAAGAGCTTATCGCTATTATGGATAAGACTTTTGCTACCAGGACCAGGGAGGAGTGGTTTAAGATTTTTAAGAAGGAGGGTCTGATTTTTGCCCCTATCCAGACGCCTAACGAGGTGGTTAATGACCCCCAGGCTATTGCCAATAACTATGTTGTCTGGTTTGACCATCCAGTTTTGGGCAAGACCAAGATGGTTGGTTTCCCCTGGGACTTCAGTAAAACCCCAGCTTCAGTAAGAAGGGAAGCCCCGGAGTTTGGGCAACACACTGAAGAGATTTTATTGGAGTTCGGCTATACCTGGGATGATATTGCCAAGCTAAAGGATGAGAAGGTAATACCCTAAATCAGGCTTTTTAAGAAAGGAGACATTATGACGGGAAAGGCTGCTGGCAGGGGGCTGGTGGCGGCGGATAGATATTATCAGGATTACGGCTCTAGAGCCAGGGAGCTAAAGGGGCAGGGGAAGCGAATAATGGGCTATCTCTGCGCCTTCGTTCCCTTAGAAATGCTCACCGCCGCTGGCTTTATTCCGTTCCGGATAAGGGGAGATACTAGCGAGCCAATTACTAAGGCTGATACTGAGATGGAGACCATTATTTGCCCCCTGGTTCGTAGCTGTTTTGATATGGCGTTAAAAGGCAAGTATGAGTTTCTTGATGGCATAGTTATACCCCACGCCTGTGATAGTATCTGCCGCACTTACCAGATCTGGCAATATGCCCTCAAGCTCCCTTACTCCCACTTTATCAATATGCCCCACGGAACCGATGACTCATCGCTCAACTTCTATAAAGCGGAGCTAAATGCATTTAGAAAAAGTCTGGGTGGATTTGCCGGGAAGGAGATTTCTGACCAGAGCCTGAAAGAGGCAATTAAGCTCTATAATCAAAATAGGGCTAAGGTGAGAGAGCTATACCAGTTGCGGAAGTCAGACCCGCCCCAAGTCTCAGGGGTTGAGCTTGTCAAGACTCTGGTGGCGGCGGTGAGCCTGCCGGTGGATGAAGCCAGCGAGCTTATCGGCAGTGTTATTGACGAGGTTAAGCCGAGGCAGGCAGTTCCAGCGCAGAAATCAGCCAGGCTAATGGTGGTTGGCGCTCAGATGGACAATGTGGCTTTCGTTGACCTGGTGGAGAAGAGCGGGGCGTGGGTGGTAGCTGATGATTTGTGCCCCGGGGCTAGGGAGTCCCTGGCTTATGTTGATACCACCGCTGACCCCATTGATGGCATCGCTGAACGGTATCTGAGAAAGATATATTGTGGCCGAACCTACCGGGAGAGGAAGGGAAGCTACGAGGAGTATATGGAGGAGAGGTTTGGTCATATTGCCGGCACGATTAAGGATTTTAAGGTTGATGGCGTAGTCCTCTATATCTATAAGTACTGTGACCCCTTTGGCTTTGAGGTGCCCGAGATGAAGAGCTATATTGAATCTAAGGGCATCCCCGTCCTCTATCTTGAGGATGAGTATTCAATGTCAACCATTGGTCGGTTGAGAACCAGGGTTCAGGCTTTTCTGGAACTACTTGGCTCAAAATAGTCGATGAAGGAGAATGTTGTGACCGAAGAGAAGAAACCGGAGGAGAGAAAGAAGAGAAGGACAGCTACTGAGGCAGCAGCCAAAATAGGGCCGATAGTTAAGGCGATGATTGCTGACGTGCTTCAAGCCAAGGATGAAGGTAAGCCTATTGCCTATAGTTTTATCTGCTGTGCTTATGATGAAATCATCCGAGCTATGGATATTGTGCCTCACTGGGTTGAGAATTATGCTGGTATCTGTGGTGCCAAGCGTGATGCCCAGCGATTCCTGGAGCGGGCTGAGGCGGAAAACTTTTCTCGTTCCCTGTGTACCTATGCTCTATGTGGTCTGGGGTTTGACGCCTGGCGTGAGGAGCTGGGCGGAATGCCGCCTGACTCCCCCTGGGGAGGGCAGGTGAAACCGGATATGATGCTCGGTAGCGGTCAGATACTCTGTGACCCGAGGAACAAGTGGTTTCAGGCCGCCCAGCACTATATGCCTGATGTTCCTGTCTATGATGTCGGGCTTCCCTGGCCGCAGTATGAGCATGGTTATGATTACCGCCAGGTCCAGGATTACTATGTGAAGTATATCGTTGAGCAGTTAAAAGGTTTGGTTAAGTTTCTGGAGAAGCAGACCGGTAAGAAGATGGACTGGGAGCGGCTGAGTGAGCTTGTTGACCTCACCGATAGGACTTGGAACCTAATCTGGGAGACCTATGAGTTGCGCCGGGTGGTGCCTTCTCCCATGGGTACCGGGGATGCCATGAATACCATGGTGCCCATAGTTTTTATGATGGCAACTCAGCAAGCCTATGACTTTTTTAAGGAATTATATGATGAGCTGAAGCGTAAGATAGCCAACAAAGAAGGCGAGATTCCTGACGAGAAATATAGATTGATTTGGGGTGGGGGGTTGCCATCGTGGTTTGCCCTGACCGACTTCAACTACTTTAATAGCAAGGGAGCCGTCTTTCCGGTAGAGACCACCTATCGGATGGTGGAAGCAATTTACAATTTTGATATTGATTTGACCAAGGTTACCGACCCGCTGGAGCATATCGCCTGGAGATGGGTCAAGTACTGGACCTACTGGTATGATAAGGCGAGGAAGCGTCCCGGCTCTCACCCCGATGTCGAGCGGCTGATTCAGTATATTGAAGACTACAAGATAGACGGCATTGTAATGCATGAAGCCTTTTCCTGCCGCACCTGGCATGTCGGTTTAATCTGGCAGCTAAATCTGCTGAAGAAGGTATATAAGGATATGCCGTCACTAATTCTGGAGAGTGATATTGTAGATATCAGTTCCTATAACGAAGCTGACACTAGAGCCAGAATAGACGCCTTTATTGACACCCTGGAAGCGGTTAAGAGCAAGAAAAGGTGAAGAGCCAGTATTTTGCCGGGGTTGACATTGGTTCCACAATGACCAAGGTAGTGATTATGAACCGGGCAATTCTTGCCTCGGTCATTGGTCCTACCGGTCCAGAACACAGGAAGCTAGCCAACCGGGTGATGGAAGAGGCTTTGGCGAAGGCAGGGCTCTCCTTTGACGAGATAACCTACGTGGTGGCTACCGGCTATGGGCGGATTAACGTCCCCTTCGCCGACAAGCAGATAACCGAGATATCCTGCCACGCCCGGGGGGTCAGCTATCTACTGCCCGGGGTCAGGACAGTAATTGACATCGGTGGCCAGGATAGCAAGGGGATTAAGCTGAGCAACGGGCGGGTGGTGGACTTTGTCATGAATGATAAGTGTGCTGCCGGGACAGGCAGGTTTCTTGAGGTGACGGCTGAGGAGCTTGGGGTGAAGCTGGATGACATGGGCCGGCTTTCACTTGGGGCTAAAAATAAGGTTGAGATAAGCAGCACCTGCACTGTTTTTGCTGCCCAGGAGGTGGTATCTAAACTTTCAGAAGGGGTGCCATTACCAGATATTATCGCCGGTCTGCATGAGGCGATTGCTACTAGGATATACGGGATGGTGAGGCGGTTGAAGATAGAGCGGGAGGTAGCCATAACCGGTGGTGGGGCTAAGAACATAGGCTTAGTCAGGGCTTTAGAAGCCAAATTGGGCTATCCGGTGTTGGTGCCACCTGAGCCTTTACTTACCGGAGCTATAGGTGCCGCCCTCCTTGGTAAGGATATCGTCAAAAAGGCGGCAGAAAGCGGGACACCCCTGTCCAGAAGCGAACGCCGCTTAACCGAGGCTAGCATTTTTACCTAAAAGACAGGCGAAGCCCCAAATACGTTACAGGGAGTTTAAGAGGGACGAAGTCCGTAAGAGATAGCCCTTTATCCAGGGAGTTAGAGGGGCGAAGCCCCTCTTTAGAAATTTCTTCCCCTTCCCCTTGTTAAGGTGAAGGGGATACAGGGGATAGGGTTCTAAAAAATAATGATTTATGTTGTTGGCATTGACATCGGCTCGGCTTTCTCTAAAGCAGTGGTAATGGCAAAAAATAAGATTAGAGCATACCATGTGATGCCCTCGGGAGGGAATTACAAGCTCACTGCTGACGAGGTAGTCGGGGAGGCTCTAGCCAAGGCAAAGCTATCTTTAAAGGATTTAGATTATACTGTAGCTACTGGCTATGGTGCCGCCAATGTCTCCTTTGCCGGTGAGGTGGTTACCGATATATCCGGTGATGGTAGGGGGGTATCTTATCTATTCCCCTCTGCCCGGACTGTGATTGATATTGGTGGGCAATTCACCAAGGTGTTTAAGGTGGATGGGCGGGGAAAGCCTACTGCCTTTTTACTGAGTGAGAAGTGTGCTGCCGGCAGCGGACGTTTTCTCCAGATTATTGCCAAGGTGTTGCAGGTTGAACTTAAGGACATCGGTGAGCTATCCCTTAGGTCGAAAACAAAGGTTGACTTCAATACCGGCTGCGCCGTATTCGCTGAGTCAGAGGCAATATCCCGGATTGCTGAGGGTGCTTTAAAAGAGGATATTTTAGCCGGTCTTCACCGGACTTTAGCTGCCAAAATCCAGACAATGGTGGAGAGGGTGGGGATTGAGCCTGATTGCGCCATGGTTGGTGGCGGGGCTAAGGATATCGGGCTGGTCAGGAGCATAGAGAAAAGCTTAGCCTGCCGCCTTTTGGTTCCTGAGGAGCCGCAGATTGTAGCTGCCTTGGGTGCTGCTTTAATCGCTGAAGAAAAGGCGGCTCAAATCAAGGTTTGCCATTAATTTGAAGGGGGTTGATATGCTAGAAGCAAGGATTATATCGCAACTACAGAAGACTGCTGGTAAGGAGGCAGTTTTAACCTCAAAGGAGGACCTTAATGCCTATTCCTACGATGGCACCACTACCTGGGCTCATATGCCCGATGTAGTGGTGCTGCCAACAACCACCGAGCAGGTGTCTCAGATTCTGAAGCTGGCTAACGAAAACAAGATTCCGGTTACCCCAAGGGGTGGTGGCACCAATGTCAGCGGCGGCTCAATCCCGATAAAGGGGGGCATTGTCCTGTGCATCACCAGAATGAACAAAATCCTAAATATAAATAAGACCAACCTCATGGCTATTGTTGAGCCCGGTGTCGTCCTTCAGGACTTCAATATGGCTCTGGCTAAGGAAGGTCTTTTCTACCCACCTGACCCCCAGAGCTTTTTGGGCTGCACCATAGGTGGTACTGTAGCTGAGAACGCTGGTGGTCCGTATTGTGTGAAGTATGGGGTGACCAAGCAGTATGTTCTCGGGCTGGAGGTGGTCTTAGCCAATGGCTATGTTATGAAGCTTGGCGGGGTGACGGTTAAGAATCGGACTGGCTATGAGCTGATGATGCTGTTCACTGGCTCGGAGGGAACCCTGGGGGTAATAACCAAGATAACCTTGAGGCTGCTGCCAATGCCGCCAGCCAACAAGACGGTGATGGCTATTTTTGATGATATGGCAGTGGGTGGTCAGGCGGTATCTGATATTATGGCTAGCGGGGTGGTGCCGGCAAAGGTTGAGTTCGTTGACAATTTTGTCATCCGACGGATTGAGGAAATGACCCCCATGGGTCTGCCGGTAGATGCCAAGGCTCTGCTTCTACTCCAGGCTGATGGCTCCCCAGCAGCGGTGGAGGCAGAGTCGGAGCAGATTGTCGACATCCTAAAAAAGAGCGGGGCTAGAGAGGTTAAAGTAGCCAAGGACGCCAATGAGGCGGCTATGTACTGGAAGATGAGGAGCGCCGGCTTTGCCGCTGTCTTTGGTGCTTCTAGAACCGTTATGGCTGAGGATGTAGCCGTGCCCAGGGATAAGCTGGCTGAGTTTATCCAGAAGTTGGGCGAGATATCTCAGAGGACTGGCTTCTTTATCCAGTACCTGGGTCATGCCGGCGATGGCAACCTTCACCCATCTGTATTCACTGATATTAGGAATAAAGAGGAGTTTGCCCGAGCCCAGAAGGTAATAGAGGAGATATTTGACACCGCGCTGTCTTTGGGTGGTGTCCTTTCCGGGGAGCATGGCATTGGGCTGGAGAAGCAGCGCTTTCTTAAGCGAGCTATGGACCCGGTAGCCCTTGACCTGATGAAAAAGATAAAGGACCTATTAGACCCCAACCATATCCTCAATCCGGGGAAGATTTGGGAGGAAGAGTCGTGATATGGCAGAGACCAAAAAAGACAGGTATGAGCAGATAAGTAGGTTTGAAAGCGACCTGAGCCAGTGCATGAAGTGTGGCTTCTGCACCTTCTGGTGCCCGGTATATCAGGAGGAGCGGGTGGAGCCTTCTGTAGCCCGAGGCAAGAATATGATGATACGAGGACTACTGTCTGGGGACCTAGAATATACCAAAGAGTTTGCCGACCGACTGAACAAGTGCACCCTGTGCATGACCTGTACCGCCAACTGCCCAGCCAAAGCCAACATCCCCAACGTTATCGTCGCTGCTAGGGCAGATACGGTCAGGGCTAGGGGATTAAAGTTCCCCTATAATATTGTTTATCGCTGGCTTCTGCCCCGCCGGACGCTTTTTGGCAACGTGGTTCGCTTTGCCTCCTGGTTCCAGGGCATTTTCCTCCCCAAGACCGAGGGCACAATCAGACATTTGTCTCTGTTTCTATCGGCTCTAGGCAAGGGTAGGAATATACCCCAAATTGCCCCCAGGTTTCTGCGGCAGATGGTTCCAGTGGTGAATAAGCCGCCAGCCGGTATTGAGACCAGGATGAAGGTGGGCTATTTTATCGGCTGCATGACCGATTTTGTCTTCCCCGAGCTAGGTAAGCATATAATTGATTTCCTCACAAGATGCGGGGTGGAGGTGGTGGTGCCCAGGGAGCAGGGGTGCTGCGGGGCGCCAGTATTTCTTGGGGCTGGTGATTTTGACACCGGGAGGAAGATGGCTGATACCAATGTCAAGGCATTTGAAGATTTGGATTATGTTGTTACTGACTGTGCTACCTGCACCTCGGCACTTAAGGACTACACCAAGTTTCTCGCCGATATCCCGGAGAGAAGGGAGGCTTACACCAGGTTCGGCGCCAAGGTGAAAGACATTTCTCAGTTCCTGGTTGATATACTAAAGCTGCCGGCATCGGCTTACCAGCCTTCGTCTGAGGCTAAGGGCAAGAAGGTTACCTGGCATGACCCATGTCATCTTAGCCGTCATCTGGGGATAACCAGCCAGCCACGGCAGATTATAAAGTCAATACCTACGGTGCAATTTGTTGAGATGCCCAATGCCGATAGGTGCTGCGGCATGGCGGGGGCATTTAGCCTATATTATTACGACCTGTCTAAAAAGATTGCTGATAAGAAGGTGGAGGCAATCAAGACTACCGGGGCTGATATTGTCGCCAGCAGTTGCCCTGGCTGTGAGATTCAGTTAATTGACAGTATTGTGCGGAACAAGTTGCCGGTAAAGGTAATGCATATTATGGAGCTGCTGGCATAATCCCTATTTAAGTGCTTGCTGGCATGCCTGGTAACCCAGGTCAAAGGCTTTAATATTAACCGGTGCCGTTTTGGCGGGGAAACGTGCCCTGATAGTTTCCTTTATCGTTTCTATACTTATGGGGAGCTTCCCTATGCCAAATAATGCCCCCAGCATCACGATGTTGGTGGCAAGTAAGCTTCCTGCCTGTTGCGCAATTTGGGTTGCATCTAGCTTGATTACCCTGCCTGAGGCGTTATCCAGTTTTTCCAGGATTTCCTCCAGACTGGGGTATTTACTTTTACCAATTGAGATGGTAAAGGGAAGTGTTATCGCCATATTAACTATGACCAGGCTGGACTTTGATAAATAGGTAATATTTCTCAGCGCTTCTGAGGGTTCCATCCCCACCAGGGCGTCGCACTTCCCCATCGGGATGAGAGGGCCATATACCTCATCTCCTAACCTGATGGCGCTAGTTACCGAGCCGCCCCTGACCGCCATCCCCAATATCTCAGAGCCTCTAACCCTCAGCCTCTCTTCAACCGCTGACTTTCCCAGAAGCTCCGACATCAAAATCACACCCTGCCCGCCAACCCCGGTGATGAGTATATTGAATTCTTTTACCATTACCTTTGCTCCTGTGTTATTGCTTTATAGGGACAAATCTGGGCGCAGACTCCGCAGCCAGTGCATAGCGAGCTGTCAATTACGGTCTTAGCGTCCTGTTTTATTATCGCCGGACAGCCCAAGAGTTTAACGCAGGCGTCACACTTTATATTACATTTGTCTTGGTCTATGGAGTAGAGGACAACCTCTTCCTTCCTTTTCCTCTTTTCCCGCTGCTCAATCATGGTGCACAGCCTTCGGGAAACGATGACCGCTGGTCCGTCAAACCTTATCGCTTTTTCTATCTTCTCAGTTGCCTTTTTTATGTCAAAGGGGTCTACAACCTCGACGAATTTTACCCCGCATGCCCTGGCTATATCCTCTGGTTTTAGCTGAACTGTCTCATCCCCGGTAGCAGTATAGCCGGTGCCCGGGTGGGGCTGGAAGCCAGTCATAGCCGTGGCTGAGTTATCAAGCACTACCATGGTTATATTCGCCTTATTGTAGACGGCATTTATTAGCGGTGGTATCCCGGCGTGGAAGAAGGTTGAGTCACCTAGGTGGGCTACTATTGGCGCGTCTACCACATGGGCAAGACCGTTGGCAATGCCGAAGCTCCCTCCCATACAGATACAGGTATCTACAGCCTCCAGCGGCGGGTTAACCCCTAAAGTATAACAGCCAATGTCACTTGGGTAGATAGGCTCTACCTCTTTGCCGTAGTCTCTAGCTACCCTTCGCGCCGCCATAGTAATGGCGTGGAAAGAGGCTCGGTGGGGGCAGCCGGGGCATAACGCTGGCGGTCGCCACGGTAGGAGCGGAGCTACTTCCTGCTCTAGATTGTCTAACTGGGTGAAATCAACCGGAGGCTTGGTATTAGTTAACTTGGCAATAGCCTCAGTGACAGCTCTGGTAGATAGCTCCCCTATTATCGGTAGTAAATCCTTACCGTGGATTTTAACCGGGATGTTAGCTTCTCCGGCGATGGCTTTAACATGAAGCTCAACAAATGGCTCCAGTTCTTCCACTACCAGTATCTCCCCGACTGAATTTAATAAGCTCATTACCAGTTTCTCGGGGAGGGGGTGGGGGGTGCCAATCTTCAGTATTGAGACCTGGTCTTCAATCCCCAGCCACTTTACCGCCTCTAAAGCATAGCTGTATGACAACCCGCAGGCGATGATACCTAGCTTGGCTCTCTCAGCCAGGCGTAGCTGGTTATAAGGGAGGGTATTGGCTGCTTTCTTTATCGCTTCAAACCTTTCAATCATTAAAGGTTTGTTTCTCCTGGCTCCGGCAGGGGTATAGACCAACCAGGGGCGGTCTTTCTTAAAATAGCCCTTCCGCCTCTCCTTTGATATTTCTCCCAGTACTAAATCGCCCCGGGCATGACCTATCCTGGTTACCGACCTGAGCATGAAGAGGTGACTGAATTCCTCGGAGAGCTTAAAGGCGTCAGCCATCATATCTTTGGCTTCCTGGACTGAGGAGGGCTCAAGGATGGGTATGTGACCCTGCTCGGCAATATAACGGTTATCCTGTTCATTCTGAGAACTCCAAGCCCAAGGGTCGTCGGCGGAGACCAAAACCAGCCCCCCTTTGGCCCCTATGTAGCTGGCGGTCATTAGCGGGTCGTGAGCCACATTGACCCCAACATGTTTCATAGATACCATGGCTCTTACGCCACAGATTGAAGCGGCTAGGGCAACCTCAAAGGCTACCTTCTCATTGGTTGACCATTCAACATACATGTCAAGCTCTTTAGCTACCCCGGCTAGAGTTTCTAGTATTTCGCTGGAAGGGGTACCGGGGTAAGCGGCGGCAACCTGAACCCCAGCCTCAATCGCCCCCCTGGCTATTGCCTCATTGCCCAGGACAAAAAGCCTTTCTCCAGGGGCATCAGAACTAATGGTTAATTCTTTCAAGCTAGCCTCCCTCCTTAGCTTATGAAGCCTGAATTCATCACAAGCTGTTAGACAGTATATCTGATGCTGCGGGTGTAATCAAGATTTATGCCTGCCCTTGTTGTGTTATGCCTGTAGTGCTACAATAAAAGTTGGCTACAGAAGGGGTGTGGGGATGCCACTGGATAGTATAATTGTCAAAGGGGCTAGGGAGCATAACCTCAAGAATATAGATGTAGTTATCCCCAGGGATAAGCTGGTAGTTATCACCGGTGTCTCCGGCTCGGGCAAGAGCTCACTGGCATTTGATACCATCTATGCCGAGGGGCAGCGCCGCTATGTTGAATCTTTATCGGCTTATGCTCGCCAGTTTCTGGGGAGGATGGAGAAGCCTGATGTTGATTATATTGAAGGCTTAAGCCCAGCCATTTCTATTGACCAGAAGGGTTCGAGTAAGAACCCGCGCTCAACCGTGGGCACGGTAACCGAGATTTATGATTACCTGAGGCTGCTTTTTGCTCGCGTGGGGCACCCCCATTGTCCTAAGTGCGGGCGGGAGATAACGATGCAGACAGTCCAGCAGATTGTTGACTCTATTCAAAATATCCCCGGTGGTAGCCGAATTATGATTTTAGCGCCACTGATAAGAGACCGCAAGGGCGAGTATCAAACCGTGTTTGATGATTTGCGCAAGGCAGGCTATGCCCGGGTTCGGGTTGATGGGCAGCTCTATGACCTTTCGGAGCAGATTCAGCTTGATAAGAATAAGAAGCATTCCATTGAGGCGGCGGTGGATAGATTAATAATGGGGCAATCGGGGAGCCAGAGTCGCCTTGCTGACTCGGTGGAAACTGCCCTGAAACTGGGTGCCGGTGTGGTGCTGGTATCTATCGTCGACGGCGAAGAGCTGCTGTTCTCGGAGCACTTTGCCTGTGTGCACTGCGGCATTAGCCTTGGTGAGATTGCCCCGAGAACATTTAGCTTTAATTCACCTCACGGCGCCTGTTCTGCCTGTACCGGCTTGGGGGTGAAGCTGGAGATAGACCCTGAGCTGGTGCTAAACAAAAACTTATCTATCCTGGAAGGTGCAATCCGCCCCTGGCAGTTCCATAACTGGTATCTTTATCAGGTGGAGTCTTTAGCCCGGGCTAACGGCTTTTCCCTGAACACCCCCCTCAAGAATCTGAGTGAGCATCAGCTTAAGCTCATCCTCTACGGAGAGGGTGGGGAAACGAGGGTTTACCGCAACCGTTTCGGCAGGATAAGGCGCTACCACGAAGGCTTTGAGGGGGTGATACCCACCCTGGAGCGGCTATTCCGGGATACCGAGTCGGAGCACTCTCGGGCTGATATTGAGCGCTATATGGTGTCCAAGCCGTGCCCGGTTTGCCAGGGTAAAAGGCTTAAGCCGGAGTCACTGGCAGTGACCATTGACCAAAGAAATATTATGGATGTTAGCGCCATGTCAGTTACTCAGGCACTAGAGTGGTTTGGCGCTATTGGCGGTGTGCTTACTGAGCGGGAGCAGATGATAGCTCACCAGATAATTAAGGAGATTCAAGCCCGCCTCGGCTTCCTCAGGGATATTGGCTTGGACTATCTTACCATTGACCGTCCCTCGGCTACCCTTTCCGGTGGTGAGGCACAACGCATTCGGCTGGCAACCCAGATTGGTAGCGGGCTTATGGGTGTGCTTTATATCTGTGATGAACCGACCATAGGTCTGCACCCAGCCGACGATTTTCGTTTGATTGAGACCCTAAAGCGGCTAAGGGACCTGGGTAATACTATACTAGTTGTTGAGCATGATGAAGCCATGATGAGGGCGGCTGACCATGTTATTGATATGGGACCAGGGGCTGGGGAGCATGGGGGCTGGATTGTGGCTACAGGAACTCTAGCTGATATTATGAGTTGTAATGAGTCAATAACCGGTCAGTATCTCAGTGGAGCCAGGCAGATTCCATTGCCCCCCAAGCGCCGCCCCGGCTCAGGCGAGGAGCTGGTAATAAAGGGGGCTAGAGAGAATAACCTGAAGAATATAGACGTCCCTATTCCTCTGGGCAGGTTTGTCTGCATCACCGGGGTTTCCGGCAGTGGTAAGAGCACCCTTATTGATCAGATTCTGTATAAGCGGCTGGCGCAGCTCTTCTATCGGTCACGGGAGAGGGGAGGCGAGTGTGACGCTGTCATTGGCATTGAGCATATTGATAAGGTGGTCAACATTGACCAGTCTCCCATCGGGCGTACCCCCCGCAGTAACCCCGCCACCTATACCGGAACCTTTACCCCTATCCGTGAGCTTTTTGCCACTGTCCCCGAGGCTCGGATGAGAGGCTATGCTCCGGGGCGGTTCTCATTTAATGTTAAGGGTGGGCGCTGCGAGGCCTGTCGTGGGGAGGGGTTTATTCAGATTGAGATGCAGTTCTTACCTGATGTTACCGTTCCCTGTGAGGTATGCAAGGGGAAGCGTTATAACCGTGAGGCTCTGGAGATCAGGTTTAAGGGCAAGAGCATTGCTGAGGTACTGGATATGACTATAGAGCAAGCCCTTGCCTTCTTTGACCATTTCCCCAAGGTAAGGACTAAGCTGGAGACACTAGGGGATGTGGGGCTGGGCTATATTCGTCTTGGTCAGCCCGCCCCCACCCTCTCTGGTGGTGAGGCGCAGCGGGTGAAGCTGGCAACTGAATTGTCGCGGCGGTCTACGGGCAGGACGCTTTATATCCTTGATGAACCGACTACCGGTCTCTCCTTTGAGGATGTGGCGGCTCTACTCCGGGTATTGCAGCGTCTGGTTGACGGGGGTAACACCGTAGTTGTCATTGAGCATCACCTTGATGTGATTAAGAATGCTGACCATATTATAGACCTTGGACCGGGGGCTGGGGAGCGCGGTGGCTATGTTGTCGCCACGGGCACACCTGAAGAGATAGCCGGTGAGAAATCTTCAGCCACTGGTCAGTATTTGAGTCGGCTATTACATCGGGAGTATGCCTTGACTGGTTAGCTATTTCGGCAGTAAAGGAGGTTAAGGTGACCAGGAAGGAAGCACTTAACTCTATCAGAGCTAATATTGAGAATGGAAACACAATAAAGCACATGCTGGCTACCGAGGCGATTATGCGGGTCTTAGCCAGGCGCTTTGGTGAGGATGAGGAGGAGTGGGGGCTTACCGGGCTGCTTCATGATATAGACGTTGAGCTCGCCGAAGGCGATATGAACACCCATAGTAAGCTTGGGGCTGACCTGGTGAGGGAGCTGGGGGCTAGTGAGGCTACGGTTCATGCCATATTATGCCATAATCAAACCCATGGCATTCCCTTAGAGACGAAGCTTGACAAAGCCCTGTTTTGTGTCGACCCGCTAACCGGCTTGATAATTGCTGCTGCCCTGGTTCGCCCGGATAAGAGATTGGCTGGGGTTGAGGCGAGGTCGGTGAAGAAGAGGTTTAAGGAGAAGAGCTTTGCTGCTGGGGCGAATAGAGGACAAATCTCCCAGTGCACTGAGATTGGGCTTGAGTTTGATGAGTTTATTGAGCTGGGGCTTGAGGCAATGAAGGGGATTGCCCCAAGCCTGGGGCTATAAACTAACTCACTTCAAGGGTTGAGCCTTGGGCAGTTTTGATAACATCAATCCGGGTAGGGAAGGCGTCCCTGAGCTCCTCAATATGGGTGATGACCAGTATCTTGTCAAAGTCGTCCTGAATAGAGTTTATTGCCTCTTTGAGCTTTTCTATGCCGGTAGTATCTTGAGTGCCAAAGCCTTCGTCAATAATTAGGGTGGGTAGCGGTGCCCCAGCCCTTCGGGCTAGCAGCTTGGACAGGGCAATGCGAATGGCAAAGTTAATACGAAAGGCTTCACCCCCGCTGAACATTTCATAATTTCGTGTTCCTAGCTCGTCACCAATAGTAATATCCAGGGTTTCTAGTAAATCCCCCTTCTTTGTCTCCCTCTGGGTTTCAATCTTCACATGCATTCTATTATCCGTCATCCGTGCCAGCAGCCGATTAGCTTCAGTCTCAATCTCGGGGAGCGCCGTCTCAATGATAATAGCCTGTACCCCTCTCTTGCCGAAGGCTTGGGCTAGGTCATTATAGAGTTTCCCCTCCCGCGATGCTTGAGCCAGCGATTTTTCCTTTTCCCTCTTTTTTATCTCCAGCTCAGAGCAGTGCTCCAGTTTTGACTTTACGCTCCACACCAGTTCTTGGGCTTGCTGGCGTTGGGTAGCGAGCGTCTGGTAATCAGCTTCAGCCTGGGCTAAATCACTGCTTAGCTGGGGGAGTGCCTCAAGTTCTCTGCTTAGCTCTTGCCCTTTTTGATTTTCAACCTCTAGCCTTAACCGTAGCTCTTGGCTCGCCTCCTCAGCTCTATGAAGCGCCTCCGTCTCTTGACTAATAAGCCTATCGGCTTCCTCAAGTTTTCGCTTTGGGGTTTCATATTTTTCTAACTCGGTGAGGTGATGGCGCACCTGCTCGTGCTGCTGTGAATCGTAATCAAGCTTGGCTAGTTCTTGGTCAAGCCCGGCTAGTGCCTGTTGCTCTATAGCAGCAAATTCCTTCCTGGCGAGGTGGAGTTCAATCTCATTAAGTCTTTTCCTCTCCTCGTTTAGCTGGTTATCTGCCGCCTGGGCTTGAGTGATGCCTTGGTTGAGGAGGCTGACTTTGCTCTGCACTGAGGCTTTATCCTGATTTAACCTCGTTTCTAGCTGTGATATTTCACCCTCCAGCGACTCAAGCTCAGCCTTCCTGCTGGCGAGCTCAAACTGGTTTCGTTTTAGGGACTTGGCTCTGCTTTCCTTGTCAGCGGCGTATTTTACTTTAATTCGTTCTAAACCATCTCTGCCCAATTCAGTTTCGCACAGGGGGCAGGTAGCCCCCTCCTGGGTTAACAGGAGGTTGAGCTTTTCTTGAATTTCCTCTATCTCCCGTTCCAGACGAGCTTGGCTAGACTCTATATAGTTGACCTGAGTTCGTAGCTCTTGGCTGGTCTGCTTTTTTCTATTTAGCGTCTCTTCCTGTTCCGCCAATAGGCGCAACTCGGCTTCTGCCTGCTGTAGCTCACTTTTGAGTTGGGGCAGTCTCTGGGCGATAGCCTCAATTTCGGTGATCCTGCTTTGAGCTAATTTATGTTCGGTAATTAGGGCTGCCTGTGCCCGCTCTATACTCATCTCTAGCTGGCTCTTACTATCCCTTAATTTGACCAACAACCCCAGCTTCTGGTTTAGCTCGTCATTCTGTCTTCTGGCTTCAGTTAATTGGGCATAGCCTTCTTCTATAATGGGGCGCTGGGCAATTACCTCTTCATACTCTTTGAGCCGGGAGTGATGCTCCTTGACCTGGTCATCCCAGCGCTCCAGTTCTCTTTTTATTTCGGCTATATACTCCTCAAGTTGAGCTAGTTGCTGCCCCTTGTTTTCCAGGGCTTCCCTTTCTTGCCTCAGGCTACTTAATCTGGATTCCTGCTCGGTTATTACCTTTTCTATTTGGGTAAGCCCAGTCTGTGCCGGCTCCAGCTCCGCCTCATAAGCTGGCTTTTGGGCTAATTCATCGCTGATATCTTTGATTGCGCTCTCAAGTTGCGCCCCTTCTGCTTCCTGCTGTTTGGCTAATTCTTTAGCCCGTTCCTCAAGTTCATCATAGAAGGAGAGCCCGAGGATGTTAGCCAACACCTCCTTACGTTTGGTAGGAGCTTTTTTGGTAAATTGGTCAGCATCACCCTGCCGCAGAAAAGCGCTGTTAATAAAGGTGTCATAGTCCATATGCAGGACATCAGTAATCCTCTGCTGGGTCTGGGTTATGCTATCGCCTGAGATTGACCTGAAGCCGTCCCCGGTAGCTATCTGGAACTCAAGGAGGCTTTGTCCTGAGCGCCCCCGTCGCTTTGGCTTAGAGTGCTTGCGGATAATGCGGTATGTTTGCTCGCCTACGGCGAAGTCAAACTCAACCTCCATCTCAGTCTGACCCAGATGAATGAGGTCGTCATCGCTCTTTGCTCTGGTTTTCCCCCACAGTGCCCAGGTTATAGCGTCAATTAGGGATGATTTGCCATTGCCATTATTGCCACAGATGCAGGCGGTATGGATGCCGTCAAAATAGAGTGGTGGCACATTATCCCGGTAGCACATAAAGTTGCGCATTGATAGCTTAACAGGAATCATTTATTAGGCTCCGCTTGGCTTATTTTAGCATAACTGGGGGATTATTTATCTACCCTATCCCCCTTTATCCCCCTCTCCTTCAAAAGAGAGGGGAAGGGAAATAAAGAGAGGGGCGAAAGCCCCTCTCTTTTATTATGTGCCCCCTTCCCTTCAATAAAGTAATAAGGGAAGGGGGCTAGGGGGATAGGCTACTAAATCTAGCGGGGATGTTTGGTAGTTATTCCATGTAATCCCTTAATCTTCGGCTTCGGCTGGGGTGGCGTAGCTTGCGTAATGCCTTAGCTTCAATCTGGCGAATTCGCTCTCTGGTTACATTAAACTCCTTGCCCACTTCCTCCAGGGTTCGGCTTCGCCCATCCTCAAGCCCAAACCGTAGTTGGAGCACCCGTTGCTCGCGGGGGCTGAGGCTGGACAGCACAACATCAATCTGCTCCTTAAGCAGTTGCCTGGAGGCAGCGTCAGCCGGGGGCAGGGTATCGCGGTCTTCTATGAAGTCACCTAGGTGGCTGTTTTCCTCCTCACCCATTGGTGACTCAAGCGATACTGGCAGTTGTGATACCTTGACTATCTCCCCGACCTTTTCCGGGGGTATTTCCATTTCCTTACCGATTTCCTTGGTGGTAGGCTCCCGTCCGTATTCCTGAGCCAGACGGCGACTTACCCGTAGCAGTTTATTGATGGTCTCAACCATATGAACCGGGATGCGAATCGTCCGGGCCTGGTCGGCAATAGAGCGGGTGATGGCTTGGCGAATCCACCAGGTGGCATAGGTGCTGAATTTATAACCCTTACGGTAGTCAAATTTCTCCACGGCTCTAATTAGTCCAATATTCCCCTCCTGAATGAGGTCAAGGAGCGACATGCCCCGTCCAATATGTTTCTTGGCTACGCTGACCACTAAGCGAAGGTTGGCTTCAGTGAGATGGGTCTCTGCCTTTTCCGCCTCACGCTCGATATTCTCTAGGTAAGCTTGGAGCTGCTTATCATAAGCCTGGATTGAGTTGATGAAATCAGGCGATGTCATCAGGGTCTCTATTTCAGCTGCAGAGACCTTATCTCCGATAGCGTCAAGGACTTCCTTCGGTAGTAGATTGATATTTAGTGACAGTTCGGTGATGAGCACCTCGGTTTCAGGTATAGATTTTTTGGTCTGGTAAGAAATTGCCAGGATTAGTTGTGGGCTTATCTCGCTATCAATGCTAGCTCGCAATTTAGCGGTGGAGATTTCCTCTATAAAGCTGGCAGACGGCTTCAGTTTGAGATGTTCTTGGATGAGACGGATGGTGGGGGCAGCCTGAGATAGCTCATGAAGTATAGTAAGTACTATTTCAGTTGCCGATGGTTCTCGCCCATGCTTCTGGAGGTAGCCTTGCTTGATTTCTTTGATGCGTCTGCCCTCCTCCATCTTTCTGGCCAGTTCCTTTTCCTCCTCAGCGGTGAGAAGAGGCACCCGGCCAATTTCATGAAGGTACATGCGAACTGGGTCGTCGGCTACCTCCTGCTCCTCCAGGTGTTCAAGTGGCACTTCCAGCTCTAAATCTAGCTTGGACTCGGGTTTTTCAATCTCAAGGTGCCTTGCCTCGTGCCAGAGCGTGTCTGGCTCAACTATGTCTTCAGTCTCCTCTTCCTCCTCAGATTCGGGGAAGAGGGCATGTAAATCAGACGTTTCCTCCTCTTCAGCATTTAGCCGCTCATCAAATGGCATCTTTTCGTCGTCCTTATCTTGTGCCGGGAAGCGTAGACTATCTTCACTATTCCGCCGGCTCATTACCTTACCCCTCTTTGCTCTAATCTCATCCGATTTTTTTGAGCCAAGACCTCAGCCAGCTGGGTATTGACCGTTGTCCCTAGCTCCCTAAGTTTAGCCAGTTCCGCAGTCGCACCCCCTGACTCAGCTTCTTGGGCTAACACTGCCTCTATCTTCCTTGTCAGGCTACGGAGGAATTTTCCTCGCAGCTCAAGAGCGCACTCAGCATACTTTTGCTCTATTTTATCACTTAATAATTTCCTGGTTAATAAGGAATCAAGGTGCTGGTGAATTTCAGGCCCAAGCCTCTCTTTGACTGATTCTATTTTATCACTCTGCTGCCAGACAATAAAGATTTCATGGTTTTCGCTATTCTCAAAGTATTCAGGTAAGAGACTCTCGCTCCTATCCCTAAGCTCCGGGTGCTGGAGTAGTAGAGCCAGGCAATATTCCTCTATCGGGCTGGATAGAAGCGGGTGCCGATTTGTGGCAGCCTCTTGCTTGGACGGTTCAGCCCTAGCTTGCCTCGGCCGGGTTCTGGCTAGAGCCGCTTCAATACTTCGCTCGCTGACCTTAAGCAGTTGAGCCAGCTTTTGTAGATAGTGGGCTTGGCGTATTGGGTCGTTTATCGCGGCGATGATGGGCAGGAGCTTAGCCACGACTTGAGATTTGCCCATAGCTTTAGTCAGGTCAAGCTCAGAGGTAACCACATTAAAAGTGTAATCAACTATGGGTAAGGCTTCTTCCAGTAGCTTTTGCCAGGCTTTGGCATCCTCTTTGATAACATCATCTGGGTCCTTCCCTCTGGGAAGGATGATAACCTTCACCTCAGCATCAAGGGTGTTTTCATAGCCCACCGCCCGCAGTGTGGCTTCATCTCCAGCAGCATCGGCATCAAGAGCCAGGGCTATGTTTTTGCTTAGCCTCTTTAGAATGCTGACCTGTTTCTCGGTAACCGAGGTCCCCATTGAGGCAACTACATTGCAAAAACCATTTTGGTGGGCAGTGATAACATCCATGTAGCCCTCGACAATTACTGCCAGGTTTTGCTGCCTGATTGCGGCTGTAGCCAGGTTTATACTATAAAGGGTGCTACTTTTATCAAAGAGCGGCGTCTGCGGCGAATTAATATATTTGGGTAGTGAGTCATCAAGCGCCCTTGCCCCAAAGCCGGTAATACGTCCTCTTGAGTCAAATATGGGGAACATCAGCCGGTGGCGAAATCGGTCGTGGGTTTTTCCCGCCTCTGCCTCAACTATTAGACCGGCGCTCAGCAGTTTACCCTCGGTGTAGCCTCTATTTATAAGGTATTGCTTAAGGGCGTCCCAGCTATCAAGGCTATAGCCAAGCTTGAAGTCGGCGATGGTCTTGGTTGACAAGCCTCGCTTCGTGAGATAGCTTTTTGCCTTTTCTCCCGCCCCTGAATTAAGCAGGCTGTGGAAGTATTGGGCGGCTGTCTCGTTGATTTGGAATAACTTCTGTTTCTCCTTGTCTTCACCCCCGGGTTCAGCTCTTGACGGGACATTAACCCCTGCCCTCTGGGCAAGCAGTCTCAGCGCCTCGCCGAAGTCAATACCCTGTTTTTTCATAACGAAGGAAAAGACATCCCCACCAGTGTTACAGGCGCCAAAGCAATGCCAGCTCTGCTGCTCAGGGTAGACAAAGAATGAGGGGTTCTTTTCGGAATGAAACGGGCATAGCGCCCTGAAGGTTCGCCCGGCTTTAGTCAGCTTGGCATACTGGCTAACCACATCTACGATGTCTATTCTCTGTTTTACCTCGTCAATAACGCCCATATTAGTATTATACTACCTTTTATACTACCTCTCCCCCTTTATCCCCCTCTCCTTCAAAGGAGAGGGGAAGGAGGTTTTTAAGAGGGGCTGACGCCCCTCTTAGACGCCCCTAATTGAGTAAGCTCTCATTGAAGAAGGGGGAATTTTGGAGAAGGGCTTTGTCTCTCTTGAACTCTCCTCTATTATACACCTTCATGGTAGTGGGAGAAAGATTTTAGGGAGGGGGCAAAGCCCCCTCCCTTACTTTTATTCCCCCTTCCCTTAGTAAGGGAAGGGGGTCAGGGGGATGGGTTACATATTTTTTAAAAGAGAGGGGGAGATTTTACTTTTGACGGGGTTTTGGCTTTGCGCTCTTTTTTAATGCTCTGTTTGCCTTTGCTTTCTAATAGAGAAAGCTCCTCAGCCATTCTAAGGGCGTACTGGTCGGTCATGCCGGCGATATAGTCAACCACCCTTCGTTCTGGCTCATCGCTATAAAAGCTATACTCCGGCGGTAGCTTATCTATATGCTCGTTGAAGTATTTATATAGTGAGCGAACTACACCCCTCGCTCGTTCTGATTCCTCCTGTGCCGAGCGTATATTGTATACCTGCGCAAAGAGAAACTGGCGCAGGGTATTGGTCGCCTCAAGAATCTTGGGGCTCATGGTTACCACTGGCTTTTCCTTGCTTTCACCCCTTACCCCCCATGAGTTGTCAATAATGTCACCGACCATAGTATTGATGCGGAGGGAGCGGGAATTACCCAGTTTGACGATGGCGGAGATGGGTAAATCGCCCTCAGTAATCATGCCGGCTCTTATTGCATCATCAATATCATGGTTGATGTAGGCTATGGTATCTGAAATCTTAACCACCTCACCCTCAATGGTATTTACCTTTCCCCAACCTTTCCCCCAGATATCTACCCTGGTCTTGGAGTGATTTAAGATGCCGTCCCTCACCTCCCAGCTTAGGTTTAGCCCGTGACCATTATTCTCCAGCGTGTCAACCACACGCAGGCTCTGCTCGTTATGTCTGAAGCCTTGGTGGTAGAGCTCGTCAAGAACCTCCTCGCCAACATGACCGAATGGGGTGTGCCCCAGGTCATGACCTAAGGCAATGGCTTCAGTCAAGTCCTCATTGAGGTTCAGGGCACGGCTTATAGTGCGGGCTATTTGGGAGACCTCCAGGGTGTGGGTGAGCCGGGTTACATAGTGGTCACCTAAGGGGGCAATGAAAACCTGGGTCTTGTGCTTGAGCCGGCGGAATGCTTTACAGTGGATAATGCGGTCACGGTCGCGCTGAAAGGCAGTGCGAATTGGGCAGGGCTCTTCATATTTTAGCCTGCCCCGGGAATATTTGCTTTTTACTGCGTAGGGTGAAAGGCTTTCCTCTCTATCCTCGGTTAGCTGGCGGATATTAAGATGACTAATCATCGCCGCTCTAATGTTGCTTCCACTTTAGAGATTATCTCTCTGGTTGTGCCAATCATATCCGGGCTTACTGAAACCGAGGTAATGCCCCATTCTACCAGCTTTTCGGTAAGTTCGGGGTAGACGGAGGGCGCCTGCCCGCAGATGGATGAGGTGACACCCATAGCCTTGGATACTTTAATCGCTCTCTCCAAAGCGATAAGCACTGCCTCGTTTCGCTCATCAAATGTCTCGGCTAGCTTTTCACTGTCCCGGTCAATCCCAAGGATGAGCTGGGTAAGGTCATTTGAGCCGATGGATATGCCATCAATGCCAACTTCAAGGAACTTCTCTATTAGGAAGATATTGGACGGTACCTCAACCATCATCCACAGTTTGAAGTCCCGAGAGCGCACTAGCCCCTCAGCCTCCATAATTTCTTTAGTCCTGGCTAGTTCATTAACTGTCCTGACAAAGGGAATCATCACCCATAGATTTTTGTAGTCCTGCCTCACCCTCTTTATAGCTTCTAGTTCTAGTTTGAACACATCGGTGTCGTGGATATAGCGTGAGGCTCCTCTGTAGCCGAGCATGGGGTTCTCCTCAAGCTCCTCGTATTCCTGTCCACCGGTGAGCTCTCTATATTCATTGGTCTTGAAATCGGTAGTTCGGTAGACTACGGGGCGGGGGCTAAAGGCTCGGGCAAAGGTTTCAACGCCTTTAGTCAGCTTATCAACAAACTCCTGTCCCCGGTTCTGGCTGATCATATATTGGGGGTGTTCACCAATCTGGGCAATCATGAACTCGGCTCGGAGTAAGCCCACGCCATCAACATTACGGGCGGCTACAGCTTCAGCCAGCTCAGGTTGAGCCAGGTTTACATAGACCTTGGTCTTGGTCTTGATTGTATCCCTGAATATATCGGCAACGGAGGTTGTCATTATTCTTCGGGACACCTTACCGTTATAAACCTTGCCGTGTGAGCCATCTACCGTAATTACCTGCCCATCAGTCAAAGTGGTTGTTGCCCCTTCGGCGCCGACAACGCAGGGAATACCTAGCTCTCGGCTGACGATAGCGGCGTGGGCAGTTCTACCACCGCGGTTGGTCACAATGGCTACTGCCCGTTTCATCGCCGGCACAAAGTCGGGGGTGGTCATTTCGGCAACTAGGATATCGCCTGTTTTCACCTTGTCTATTTGTGAGGCTTCAGGGACTATTTTCACCGGTCCTGAGGCTAAACCGGGGCTGGCCGATGCCCCAGTGAGTAGCACCGGGGCTTGGATTTCAAGTTCAGCCTCAGTTGGTTCCTTGATAGTGGTTACTGGTCGGGTTTGGAGGATATAGATTTTGTTATTTTCCTTTGCCCATTCAATATCTTGAGGGAAGCGGTAGTGGTCTTCCAACTGTTTCCCCAGCCAGGCTAGCTTAATTATTTCGCTGTCGGTCAGCTTCTGCTTGGGTTGAGTTGAGGCAGGGAGTGGCACCCAAATATTAGTCTCCTTGGCACCGGCAGTTGGATTTTTTATTAACTGCAACTCTTGATTAACTATTTTTCTAGTAATGATTTTTAGACTATCTTTATCAACAACATACAGGTCAGGGGTTACCTCTCCTGAGACGATAGCCTCACCAAGTCCATAGACAGCCTCAATAACAATCTTGCTGTTATCACTGGTTACCGGTTCTATGGTAAACATTACCCCTGAGGCTTGGGATTGAACCATTTTTTGGACGGGGACAGCGATTCCAACCTTGAAGTGGTCAAAACCCTGATGGTGCCGATAGAAGATAGCGCGTGGTTCGTAGAGGGAAGCCCAGCACCCCTGGACGGCAGCTACCACCTCCTTTTCCCCCTCCACATTGAGGAAGGTGCTTTGCTGACCGGCAAAGGAAGCCTCAGGCAGGTCTTCAGCGGTAGCTGAGGAGCGCACCGCAACCAGACCTCTGCCCATCTTAATGTAGGCTTGTTCAATCTCCTTAGCTAATTCCGGAGGCATTGCTGCGTCTAGGATTAGCTGTTTAATCTGGGCAGCAGTTTGTTGAAGCTGTTGGCTATCGCCCGAGTCTAATGGCTTCAGCAGGTGGCGAATTTTATCAATGAGCCTTGACTTTTTAAGGAAATCAAAATAGGCGTCAGCGGTCACAATGAAGCCGGGGGGAACAGGTATGTTGGCGTTGGTCATCTCACCAAGATTTGCCCCTTTGCCACCGACAAGGGGCACATCCTTTTTGGTGACCTCATTGAACCAAACAATCGCCTTTTTACCTTGACCCATAACTATACCTCCGTCTAGTTACCCTGTGGGGGCTGGGGAACAAGCTTTGGGCTAATTGAAATTTCTACTTTATAACAATTTATTATACCATAATGGGGCGTTTCATCTAAATGCTGGGGTATGGCATTGACCCCATCCCCCTTTATCCCCCTTCCCCTCAAGGGGAAGGGGGAAGTAGTTTTAAGAGGGGGCGAAGCCCCCTCTTTTTATTTCTCCTCATTTGAAGGAGACTAACTTAATGGGGTGTCTAAGCGGGGCGTCAGCCCCTCTTTTCATTTCACTCCCTCTCCCCTTGCTAAGGGGAGAGGGATAAAGGGTGAGGGGTTACCAGATAGAACCTATTGGTTGACAGGGGGGGTGATGTAGGGTAAAATTTAAATGCTGGCGAGAAATGGAGGTATGACATGATAGAGATGATTATTGATAGTATCAGGGTCAGTCTGATGAACTATCAACGGGTGGTGATTTTGAAAGAAAAGGTAGCAGAGCGCTATCTGCCCATCTGGATTGGTCCTGCCGAAGCCGATGCCATAGCGGTGAAACTCCAGGATGTTAATGTACCAAGACCGTTAACTCACGACCTCCTGCGCTCGGTCATTGGTAACCTTGGAGTGACTATCGGCTCAATTATTGTCAATGACCTCAAGAATGATACTTTTTATGCAACAATTAATATTGATGTAGGTCAATTCATATCTGGGGTTAAGTTTGAGAAAAGATTTGAACACCAAGTTGAGCAGAAATGGGTACTTTTCGAATGGGGAACACTATATCGTTTGCTGGTTATAAGAGAGTTTCAAGAATCAGATAAAAGATTTGTTGAAGCTCAGAGCGCAGATAAATCAGTAATCTTTCTACTTTGCAACACAGATGATAAATGGCTGATAGACAAAATTTACATTGACTCTCGCCCCAGCGATGCCCTGGCGCTGGCGGTAAGGGCGGGCGTGTCTATCTATGCTGAGGAGGTGGTATTAGATAAAGCGGGCATCTTTTTGGACAAGGAGACGGGCAAACCTCTCGCCGAGCAGAAGGAAGGTGAGATGGGCAGGAAGGTAAGTGAGGATGAGATGAAAAAGATGTCGGCTTTCTACGATTTCATTAACACCCTTGATTTAGACGATTTTGATAAGCGTAAGTCTTAACGTTTACTCTGGCTTGATAATAAAGCGCCCTAGAGTGAAAAGGTCTAGGGCGCTTTATTGACCACAAGGACTAATGGGGAGCTTGACCAAAAGGAGTAGATTTGATATGCTGCTCACGGCGTGAGCAAGTTGATTGCGTCATTAAGGCTAACCGGTGTTGGCTTTTTCATTGGTGGTTCAATTGCTTTGGGTGTATTTGCTGGTCTCTGGGCTGATGGCAAGTTTAATACTAAGCCCATTTTAGTGATTGTCGGTTTACTATTAGGCATAATTGTTGCCTTTTATGGTGTTTATCAGATGCTTCTACCTCTGGTGCGGAGTAAGCAAGACAAGGAGAATAGCTAGTGCCTAAACGGGGCTGCCTGGGCTGTTCCTTTCCGCTTATAATTGGAGTTTTGCTTGTCTTTCTTGTTCTCTTTGCCATCGGTTTTGCTGCTGGTCCCCTGGGCAGGAGTATGCTTGGTTTGGAGCTACCTAGCTGGCTATCGACTTCCCGCCCCGACCCAAAGCTTCCTGCCGAGGTGGTTTTCCACCTGTTTGGCTTTCCCATTACTAATAGCGTTATCGGTGCTTGGCTTACAATTATCTTCTTGGTCGGCTTTTCCTACGCAGTTACCCGTCGGATGAGACTCATCCCCCCCAGATTGCAAAGCCTGTTTGAGTCTTTCCTTGGCTGGCTGTATAACTTTTGTCAGAGTGTTGCCGGTGAGGAGAATGGACGCCGCTTCTTCCCGGTGATGGCGACCATTTTCCTCTTTGTTGCCTTCAATGCCTGGCTGAGCTTGCTTCCTGGGTTCGGCTCCATCACTGTGCACACAGCAGAGGGTGAGGTGCATTTGCTGCGGGGTGCCAACACCGATATCAACATGCCGCTGGCACTGGCTCTTATGTCCTTTGTCTTCGTTGAGCTCTTTGGTTTAAGGCGAGGGGGCATTCGTTATCTGGGTAAGTTTGTCAATGTCGGTCCGTTCCTCCGAAGTGTAAGTCAGATACTTAGAGGCAGGTTTCGGGCTGGCTTGAGCGGGCTAATCACCGGGGTCATTAATATTTTTGTTGGCTTTCTTGAAGCGCTGAGCGAGCTGGTGCGCATTGTTAGCTTTACCTTCCGTCTTTTTGGCAATATGACCGCCGGTGAGATATTGCTTCTTATTGCAATGTTCCTTATCCCCTGGGTATTTGCCTTGCCTTTTTACGGCCTTGAGTTGCTGGTTGGCTTTGTTCAGGCGCTTATCTTTAGTGGGTTAACCCTGGTGTTTCTTACCGTTGCCACTGCTCCTCATGGAGCTGAGGCAGCTTGATATAACTAAGAAAGGGGGAGAAAAATGGACCCAGAAGTAATGAAATTGTTGGCAGTGGGATTGGCGGCTAGTCTGGGGTTATTGGGACCAGCGTTAGCTATCGGACTTATCGGCTATTCAGCGTTACAAGGGCTAGCCCGTAATCCTGAGGCAAGTGGTCCGATAATGACCAACATGATTCTGGTTACTGCCTTCGCTGAGGCTATTGGCATTTATGCCCTGATTATAGCCATTATCCTGGCTATGATTGTATAGTCGGGTTAAGAGGAGAGAAATTATGGGACAAGATGGTATTCCTATTTCCTTTGCCATTATCATTGCCGCCACAATTTTTGGGGCAATGTTTCTTATTGGTCTGACACTTATGGCACTGTTTCTTGCCTAGCAACTTATAGTCTAAGGAGGGGAAAATGGGAGGTCTAGCAAGTCTGGGCATAAATATGCCAGTTTTACTGGCGCAGATTATAAACTTTATCATCCTTTTTGGTCTTTTATATCTGGTTGCCTATAAGCCGATTATGAGGATGCTTGATGAGCGCTCCAGGAAGATTAAGGAAAGCATGGAGCGGACCGAGTATATTAAGCAACAGGCGGAGCGGGCTGAGGAGGAGGCTAAAAAGCAGATTGAGGCTGCGGCAAAGGAAGGGCAAGAAGCAGTCGCCCGGGCGATGCGAACCGGGGAAGAGGTTAGGCGAGAGGCACAGCAGCAAGCCAGGCACGAGGCTGAAGCCCTTATCGGCAGGGCACGCACGGAAATACAGCGGGAGCGAGATGAGGCTATTGGCGAACTCCGTAAGGAGTTCGCCAACATAACCATAGTGGCGGCAGAGAAGGTTATTGAGCGGTCTTTAGATAAGAAAGCTCACCGTGAGATTATTAAGAAGGTGCTTGATGAGAGCACAACCCTGAAGAAGGGTTAGATAGCGTGGCAAGAAGGACTTATGCTCGGCGCTATTCCCAGGCAGTGTTTAATATTGCCCGGGAAAGAAACGAATTAGATAGATGGCAGTCTGACCTGAGAAGGATTGCCAGTCTGGGTGAGGACGCTACTTTTATTGCTCTATTGGAGAATCCTAAGATTCATTTTGAGGATAAGGCAAGACTTTTATCTGAGTGGCTGGGTGATATAAACCCGCTGGCACTAAATCTGGTCTATTTATTGGTGGCTAGAGGTAGATTGGGCATGGTCGGTGATATTGCTGATGAGTATCAGCGTCTATTGGATAGCTATCGTGGTATAGAACAGGCTGAGGTTACTACCGCCATTCCCCTTGATGATGAGGATAGGCGGAAGCTGGAGGAGCGCCTTGGGATGGTGGTGGGTAAGAAGGTGGTGCTCAAGCTCAAGGTGGACTCCAATGTGGTAGGCGGGATTGTTGCCCGGATTGGTGGCAAGCTGCTGGACGGTAGCACCCGTAGTAAATTGATGGCGCTGAAGAACGTATTAGCTAGAGGGGAGATAAGATGAATAAGCTGTTAAGGAGGTGGCTCAAGTGACAACCAGAGGACAAGATATTGTTTCTGTTATCAAGCAACAGATTGAGCAGTTTGGTGCTACGGTATCTATGGTGGATGTTGGCACTGTGATTGAGATTGGCGATGGTATCGCCCGGATTCACGGTCTGGCGGCAGCCAAGTATAATGAGCTACTTCAGTTTCCCAACGATATTATGGGGATTGCCCTGAATCTGGAAGAGGATAGTGTTGCCGCTGTTGTCCTTGGCGATTACACTATAATTAAAGAAGGTGATGAGGTTCGGTGCACTGGTCGAATCGCCGAGGTGCCGGTGGGTGACGGTCTTATTGGTCGGGTGGTTGACCCCTTAGGTCGCCCCTTGGATGGCAAGGGTCCGGTAAAGACGGATAAGACACGACCTCTGGAGCGAGTTGCTCCTAATGTTACCCTGCGTAAGCCGGTGGATACCCCGGTGCAAACCGGTATCAAGGCTATAGATAGCTTGATTCCCATAGGTCGGGGGCAGAGAGAGCTCATCATCGGCGACCGCTCAACCGGGAAGACAGCTATTACCCTTGATACCATTATCAATCAGAAGGGTGGCGACTTAATCTGCATCTATGTCGCCATTGGTCAGAAAACGTCCAAGGTGGCACGAGTGGTCGCCACTCTAGAGGCTCACGGGGCGATGGAGCATACTATAGTGGTGGTGGCTAATGCCGCTGATTCAGTTGCTATGCAATATCTTGCCCCTTATGCCGGCTGTGCTATAGGCGAGGAGTTCATGGAGCAGGGGAAGGATGCCCTGGTTATCTACGACGACCTTTCCAAGCATGCCTGGTCTTATCGTCAGCTTTCGCTGCTTTTGCGCCGCCCCCCAGGGCGGGAGGCATACCCCGGCGATGTTTTCTATCTGCACAGTCGCTTGCTGGAGAGGGCGGCTAAGTATGCCCCTGAGTATGGCGGCGGCTCTCTCACCGCTCTGCCGATTATTGAAACCCAGGCGGGGGATGTATCAGCTTACATTCCGACTAATGTTATCTCTATTACTGATGGTCAGATTTATCTGGAGACAGACCTGTTCAATGCTGGTCAGAGACCGGCGCTAAACGTAGGCTTGTCAGTATCCCGGGTTGGTAGTGCGGCGCAGACTAAGGCGATGAAGCAGGTGGCGGGTAGACTTAGGCTGGAGCTTTCTCAATATAGGGAGCTGGTTGCCTTTGCTCAATTTGGCACTAGTGAGTTAGATAAGGCAACCAGAGCCCAGCTTGAGCGTGGCCAGCGAATCACTGAGGTTTTGAAGCAAACTCAATACGCCCCTATGTCCGTGGAGAAGCAGGTTATGATTCTTTATGCCGCAGTCAACGGTTATCTTGATGATGTCCCTGGGGATAAAGTCAGTGCCTTTGAGGTTAATCTCCAGAGGTTTATGGAGGCAAATCACCCTGAGATAGGTAAAAAGATTGCCAAGGGGAAGGAGGTTACCCCTGAGATTGAGGAGAAGCTAAAGGCAGCCGTTTCCGAGTTCAAGCAAGGATGGGCAGTCTGAAGGGGTGAAAAGCCCCAAATAAATTATAGGGAGTTTAAGAGGGACGAAGTCCCTCTTAAGAAAAAAACTTCCCCTTCCCCTTGTCAAGGGGAAGGGGATAAAAAAGGGGATAGGGTTAAAGATTGGCTAATATTCGTGTAATTCGTCGGCGGATACGTGGCATCCAATCTGCAGCTAAGATTACCCGGGCAATGGAGATGATTGCCACATCAAAGATGAGGCGAGCTCAGGAGCGCGGCTTGGCAGGGCGACCTTATTCTGAGAAGATTCGCCAGGTACTGGCAGACCTGGCAGCTTTGCCCATGGAAGGGGGGGCACTTCATCCGCTACTGCAGCGTAGACCGGTAAACAAGATTGCCATAGTCCATATTACCCCTGACCGTGGTCTGTGTGGCGGGCTTAATACCAACCTAAACCGCAAGACAGCAAGCTTTATTCTTGAGCAGAGCATACCAGTTACTATTATTACCCTCGGTCGTAAGGGGAGGGATTTCATGAGGCGATATGGTCGGGACATTCGGGCTGAGTTTACCGGGATTGGTGACCGGCCAAGCTTGCTGGACACCCTGCCCATATCCCGTATCATCATTGATGATTACACCAACAGGATTGGGGACATGGTCTATCTGGTCTATGCTCAATTTATTTCCACAATGGTGCAAAGACCAGTTATGCAGCAGATACTCCCGGTTGAACCGGCAGCTATACCCCGGGCGCAGAACGTGGACTATATATATGAACCAAGTCCTGGGGTGGTGCTAGGTGAGCTTTTACCCAGATTTGTCGAGATGCAGGTATATCATGCTATTCTGGAATCCATCGCCAGTGAGCAGTCAGCCAGGATGGTGGCGATGCGTAATGCCACTGATAATGCTAACGAGCTTATTGAGGAATTAACCCTGATGTATAATAAAGCCAGGCAGGAGTCAATAACTAAAGAACTCCTTGACATTACCGGCGGTGCCGCAGCTTTTGCTTAAAGGAAGGAGGTTTTACCAATGCCTATTAGTAACAGTGATTTTAACAAGGGTAACAGTGAACCAAGTATCTTGCTCCAAGAGTTTCTTAGGGTCAATTATCGTAACGCTTATAACCTGGGGGAGCTAGTAGAAATGATGACATCAATGGGCAAGAATTTGGCAAAAGAAGAAGTGGAGAGGCTTCTTTCTGCTCTGGAATATGGGGGAAAGGTCAAATCGAGGGAAGTAAACGGCGAGACTTATTATCAGCATTCCGAGATTATGGGTTTTAAGAAGATTTAACCAACCTAAATAGGGAGGTTATTATGGCGAAGGGGAAAGTTGCTCAGGTAATCGGGACGGTGGTTGATATTGAGTTTCCTCCCGATGAGTTGCCAGCGCTTTATAACGCTATTGAGATTCCAAGTGATGGCGGCAAGGTTGTGCTTGAGGCTCAGGAGCATATAGGCAATAACTGGGTCAGGTGCCTGGCGTTATCGTCTACCGATGGGCTAGAGCGGGGGGTGGAAGCTATAGATAGCGGGGCACCTCTTGCTGTCCCGGTGGGGAAAGCCACCCTGGGTCGCCTGTTCAACATTATGGGGGAGCCCTTGGACGAGCTTGGTTCGGTTGAGGCTACAGAACACTGGCCGATTCATCGCCCCCCGCCTTCGCTTGAGGAGCAGAAGACAACCACCGAGATGCTGGAGACAGGTCTCAAGGTGATTGACCTGATTACCCCATTTACTAAGGGGGGCAAGGTAGGTGCCTATGGCGGCGCCGGGGTAGGCAAGACGGTTATCATTCAGGAGCTTATCCGCAATATTGCCACCGAGCACGGAGGTTTCTCTGTTTTCGCTGGCATTGGAGAAAGGTCGCGTGAGGGCAATGACCTGTGGAATGAGATGAAGGCTTCCGGGGTGCTTAGTAAGACGGTGATGGTCTTCGGTCAGATGAATGAACCGCCGGCGGTTCGCCTGCGCATCGGGCTGACCGGGCTGACGATGGCGGAATACTTCCGTGATGTTGAGGGGCAGGATGTATTGCTTTTTATTGATAACATCTATCGCTATATCCTAGCCGGTATGGAGGTATCAGCCCTTTTGGGTCGGATGCCATCAGCGGTGGGCTATCAGCCTACCTTGGCTACCGAGGTCGGTGAGCTGGAGGAGAGGATTACTTCCACCCAAAAGGGCTCAATTACCTCTTTCCAGGCGATTTATGTCCCGGCTGATGATTATACTGACCCCGGTGTTGCCACTACCTTTGGTCATCTTGATGCGGTTATTGCCCTGGAGAGGTCAATCGCTGAGCAGGGCTTGTATCCGGCAGTTGACCCTCTGGCATCAACCTCTCGTATCCTTGACCCCAGTGTTGTTGGCGAGGAGCATTATAGTGTGGCTCGTGGGGTGCAGAGAGTGTTGCAGCGTTATAAAGACCTGCAGGATATAATCGCTATACTCGGCATTGAGGAGCTTAGCGAGGAGGACAAGCTTACTGTGGCCAGGGCTCGTCGGATACAGAGATTTCTGTCCCAGCCAATGTTCGTTACCGAGGTCTTTACCGGTAGGAAGGGGAGGTATGTGCCGGTAGAGGAAACAGTGCGCGGCTTTAAGGAGATATTAGACGGGAAGCATGATGACCTGCCGGAGCAAGCCTTTTATATGGTAGGGACTATAGATGATGCTGTGGAGGCGGCGAAGAGGTTACGGGAGTAGGGTTAATGGCTACGACACGGCTTGAGATTGTTACCGCCGAGCGGGTGGTTTTTTCTGACGATGTAGATGTGGTGGTTGCTCCCGGGGTTGAAGGTCAACTGGGAATCCTACCCCACCATGCCCCCTTGATGACCATGTTGTTGCCCGGTGAGCTGCGGGTGAGGAAGGGTGGGGAGGAGTTCTCCCTAGCCATCTCTGGGGGCTTTCTTGAGGTGCGTCCTGACCGGATTATAGTTCTGGCCGATGCCGCTGAGAGGGCTGGGGAGATTGATATCGCCCGGGCTGAAGCGGCAAAGCAGCGGGCTGAGGAACAGCTTAAGCACCCCACCCCTGAGGTGGACATAACTCAGGCTGAGGCAGCACTACGCCGCTCTCTTGCCCGCCTCAAGGTGGTGGAAAGGAGAAGGAGGCGATCCGGGGCTCCACTTGGCTAACGGTTTAGGTTCAGCCAACCCTCAATGCTATCAATTGGTGATAAATTCTTGGTTATTGAGCTATTTTTAGATAATCTCGAGGGTAGCCCTAGTGCCTGCTTTGGCTGCTTTCACCCTGATTAAGGTGCGCATGGCTTGAGCTATGCGCCCTTGCTTGCCAATAACCCGCCCCTTATCATCATCAGCGACCTGCAGTTTGAGCGTTATGCCCTCTTCGGTGGTCTCCTCAGTGACTACCACGGCATCAGGTGAATTGACAATGGCTTTAGCGATGTATTCAACTAGTTCTTTCATGTCTTCTCCTTGGTTGTTTTGGATTTTTTGGTTGGTTTGGTTTTTTTGGTAACGCCTGCCTTGGCTGGTTCGGGTTTTTTAGTAACGCTTGCCTTGGTTGGTTCAGGTTCTTTGGCAACAGCCGCCTTGGCTGGTTCGGGTTCTTCGGTGGTTGGCTTGGCTTTTTTGGTGGTTAGTTTGGGTTTTTCGGTAATACCTGCTTTTGATAATAATCTGGCGGCGATGGTGGTTGGCTGAGCCCCCTGCTTGAGCCAACTTAGTGCTTTTTCCCCGTCTATAACTATCGTTTCCGGGTTGGTTAAGGGATTATAGTGGCCGATAACGTCAATAAATGCCCCATCGCGGGGGGCCCGGGCATCGGCTACCACTAATCTATAGCTTGGCTTCTTTTTAGCTCCTACGCGGCGTAGTCTAATCTTTACCAATTCTACCGCCTTCTCTATAGGTTATTATGCGCTATAGTTGTCTGGCTGTCAATGGCAAATTATGAGATTATTTATTAACCTCACCCCCTTAATCCCCCTCTCCTTTCAGGAGAGGGGGAAGGTTTTTTAAAAAGAGGGGTTAACACCCCTCTTAGACACCCCGTTAAGTGGGCCTCTTTCAAAGGGGGATAAGGGGGGATGGGGTTACCTACTTGGAATTATAGTTGTCACCAGGTTATCCAGTCGCTATAATCGGGTGGTGAGGATAAACAGCTTACACAGTTGGCAGGTTAGTCCGGCTCAAGCCTTAGACATACAGCTCAGGCTGGCATCACAGGTTTCCCGAAGTAATGAAGTGTCAAGTCCCAGGTTTATCGCCGGCGTTGATATATCAGTAAACAGAGCAAGGGGGGTGGCTACTGGGGCAACAGTGGTGTTAAACTATCCTGAGCTTAGATTGGTGGAGACAAAGGTGGTAAGTGGCAAGGTTGATTTTCCTTATGTCCCCGGTCTTTTATCCTTTAGGGAGGCACCACTAACCCTGGCTGCTTGTGAGGGAATTAGTGTTACCCCTGACCTTGTGCTGGTTGACGGGCAGGGGATTGCTCACCCCCGCCGCTTTGGGCTTGCTTGTCACCTGGGGCTGTTTCTGGATACACCGACGATTGGTTGTGCTAAATCCCGGCTCTGTGGCAGCCATAGGGAGCCGGGTGATAACCCAGGCAGCTATTCTGAGGTGGTGGATAGGGGTGAGACTATAGGTGTTGCCCTGCGCACCAAGCTGGGAACGAAACCTATCTATGTTTCCATCGGTCACAAGGTTGACCTTGAGGCGGCTATCTACTGGGTGCTGGAGTGTTGTCGTGGTTACCGCTTACCTGAGCCGTGCCGCCTCGCCCATCTGGCAGCGGGAGGCAGTCTGGCCCTCGAGGTAGATTATCAAGGGAGGCTTTTTGCCTAAAAGAATTTAGAGGTTGTTTAGCAACCCATCCCCCTGACCCCTTCCCTTAGCAAGGGAAGGGGAGTGAAAGTAAGAGAGGGGGCGAAGCCCCCTCTCTAAAATCTCTTCCCCCTCTCCTTCTCAAGGAGAGGGGGATAAAGGGGGTGAGGTTGATAAATAATCAAAGAATTACGGTGAGGATAAATGCAAGAACTAAGGGACAAGTTAAAGGATTTACAATCTCGAATCTCTATGGCAATGGAGCATCTTTGACATTGCCGCTAGGGAAGAGGAGATTTCAAGACTGGAGGAGAGATCAGCCCGGCCTGACTTCTGGCTGGAGCAGAAAAGGGCTAAAGATATTATGCGCCGTTTGGCTGAGCAGAGGAAGCTGGTAGAAAGGTGGCGGGGGCTGGAGAAACAAGCGTCTGAGGTTGCCGAATTAGTCTCGCTGGAGGACAGCTCTCTTGAGGCGGAAATTCAGTCTGAGGTGGAGAAGCTGACTTCCCACCTTGATGAGCTGGAGCTTGAGGTGGCGTTTAGCGGTGAGTATGACTCAAGAAATGCTATTCTGTCCATCCATGCCGGGGCCGGCGGCACCGAATCTCAAGACTGGGCACAGATGCTGATGAGGATGTACCTGCGCTGGGCAGAACGGCGTGGTTATGAGGCTGAGATATTAGATATTTCCCCGGGGGAGGAGGTGGGGGTAAAGAGCGTGGTTATCGGGGTTAATGGTGATTATGCCTGTGGCTACCTGAAATCTGAGCACGGTGTTCATCGGCTGGTTAGGCTTTCCCCCTTTGATGCTGACCATGCCCGCCATACCTCGTTTGTTTTGGTTGAGGTCTTGCCCGAGGCTGAAGCTGATGTTGATGTCAGGATAGCCCCTGACGATTTGAAGGTTGATGTGTTTCGGTCTAGCGGACCAGGGGGACAGCATATGCAGAAGACGAGCACTGCTGTTAGGCTTACCCATCTGCCCACCGGACTGGTGGTTACCTGCCAGAGTGAGCGCTCTCAGCATCAGAATAAGGAAATTGCATTAAAGATACTTCGCTCTCGCCTTCTGGACTTGGAGCAAGAGAAGAGGGCTGAAGAGAGAGCCAGGCTTAAGGGGAAGCGCATTGCCGCCGGCTGGGGTAACCAGATTAGAAGCTATGTCCTTCACCCCTATAAGATGGTAAAAGACCACCGGACTGATTACCAGACCAGCGATACCGATGCCGTACTGGATGGGGAGCTGGATGATTTCATCACAGCCTACCTCAGGTCTAGGTTAGGTGAAGAGAAATGAGCAAGAAAGCCAGACTAATTGTTTTAGTTTTTTGTCTATTCCTGGCGATATTGACTCCTGGTCTGGTTCAAGCCCAGGGTGAGTTGACCATACTGAATAGCTCGGCTGAGGCGAATTTTCCTTCCAAGCTCAGCTTTAGTCTATCCGCCCGGAGCAGCGTTAATATCACTGACATTCGCCTTTGCTATACTGTTGACCGAGCCGGCTTTGCTGAAGTTATCAGCGAGGTCTATGTTGAATTTGTGCCGAGCACTGCGGTTGATATTAGCTGGACTTTGGAAATGGTGAAGATTGGCGGGCTACCCCCCGGCTCCACCGTGAAATACTGGTGGCAGGTAAAGGATGTCAGTGGCAAAAGGGTGGAAACTGCCCCGGCTCAAGTCCGGTATGATGACCTTCGCTATTCATGGCGTAATCTAACCGAGGGGAAGGTGACTATTTACTGGTATGAAGGGGATGATTCCTTTGCTCGGGAGCTAATGTCAGCGGCTCAGCAAGCCTTGGAGAGGCTGGCTGCGGACACTGGCGCCCACCCAGAAAAACCAGTTGATCTCTATATCTACGCTAACGCCAACGACTTAAAGGGGGCGATGATTCACCCTCAGGAGTGGACGGGTGGGGTAGCCTTCACCAGATATAGCATTATGGCTATTGGCATTGCCCCTGATAATATTTACTGGGGCAAGACGACAATCGCCCATGAGCTGACGCACCTGGTTATCCACCAGATGACACTTAACCCCTATAATGAGCTGCCTACCTGGCTTGATGAAGGTCTGGCTATGTACAATGAAGGGTTGCTGGATCCGGGATTTACCAGTTACCTTATCTGGGCGATAACTGAAAATAAGCTCATCTCGGTGCAGAGCCTGTCAAGCCCCTTCTCCGCTTATGCTGAGGAAGCCTATCTTTCCTATGCTCAAAGCTATAGCCTGGTTGAATTCCTTATTACCACCTACGGGCAGGAGAAGATGCTTGAGCTGCTGAATACCTTTAGAGAGGGCAGTGGCTACGACGCCGCCCTGGAAAAGGTCTACGGCTTTGATATGGATGGTCTGGATAGTTTGTGGCGGGGCTATGTTACCGAGCAGTACCAGTCGGCGGCGGAATTGGCGCCGGCGGCACTGGTCAGCGCCGGCTTTTGAAAGCGAGAGAGAGTGAAGAAATCGTTCACTATTCATGACCTGCCCCTTTCCGAGCGACCCAGAGAAAGGCTGCAGAAGCTGGGAGTAGAAGCCCTGTCGGCGCAGGAGATTTTAGCCGTGATTCTGGGTCGTGGCGTCAGCGGTGAATCGGTGATGGTGACTGCCCAGAGGTTACTATCACGGTTTGGCAATCTCAAGGGGCTTGCCAGCGCCTCAGTTGAGGAATTGTCTCAGGTGAGGGGGATTGGTCTGGCAAAGGCGGCACAGATTAAGGCTGCCTTTGAGCTGGCTAGCCGCGTGGATGGCTATCCCCAGGCTGAGGATAAGCCGATAGTCAAGACCCCCGAGGATGTAGCCAGCCTGGTCAGGAGCCGGCTAAAGGATAAAAAGAAGGAGTATTTTCTCGCCATCTTGCTTGACACCAGAAGCCAGCTGATAAAAATTGCGGAAATCTCAATCGGCAGCCTTGATAGTAGCATTGTCCACCCCAGGGAGGTTTTTAAAGAGGCAATATCAGCCAGCGCCGCCTCGGTTATCTTTGCCCATAATCATCCCTCGGGCGTCCCTGAAGCCTCAGAAGATGACATAAATTTAACCAAGAGGCTGGCCGAGGCCGGGGAGATTGTGGGCATAGACGTATTAGACCATGTCATTATCGGCGATAAAAAATACCTGAGCCTGAAGCGGGAGGAGCTATTTTAATATTTTATCTACCCTATTCCCTTTATCCCCTTCCCCTTGTTAAGGAGAGGGGGATTAAGGGGGTGAGGTTAATAAATAAGCTTGAAAGTAGAGCAGAATAAATAATGAAAAGAATCCTATATGCGCTTCTTTCGCTAATATTTTTATGCAGCCTGCTGGTTGTTGGCTGCCAGCCTAAGCAGGAAACAGCCCTTAACCTTTATGGCATTGACCCGCTAACCCTTGACCCGGCACTCTCCGGAGAGATGACCTCTCATGAGTATATAATGCAGCTCTTCAGCGGGCTGGTTCGCTCTGGTGATAACCTGGAGCCGGCGTCGGATATTGCCCAGTCGTGGCAGATAAGCGATGACGGCAGGACTTATACCTTCTACCTTCGGCAGGATGTCAAGTTTCACGATGGCAGGCAGGTTAAGGCTGATGATTTTAAGTATTCTTGGGAGCGTGCCTGTGACCCCCAGGCTCACTCTCTGACGGCGGCTACCTACCTCGGTGATATTGTTGGGGTGGGGGAGGTGCTATCCGGCGTAACCAAGGAGATTAGCGGGGTTAAAGTCGTTAATGATTATACACTTGAGGTAACTATAGATGCGCCGAAGTCTTACTTCCTGTCCAAGCTGACCTATCCCACCGCCTTTGTTGTTGATAGGGCTAATGTGGAGCAGGGAGGGGAGTGGTGGCGTACGCCCAATGGCACTGGTCCATTCAGGCTTAAGCAGTGGGAGGAGGGCAAGCTGCTGGTTTTGGAGAGGAATGAGCTTTATTACGGGGGGTTAGCCAGGGTCAATCAGGTTGTCTTTCACCTGTGGGGTGGGATGCCCATGGATATGTATGAGACTGGTGAGATAGATGTTACTGATGTTAACATTAACTATATTGAGAAGGTTACTGATGAGACTGGCCCCTTTTATTTAGATTTAGGGGTGGTGCCTGAGCTGAGCTTTTTCTATATCGGCTTTAACACCACCAAGCCACCGTTTGACGACGCTAATATCCGCCGTGCCTTCTCTCAGGCGATTGATAAGGATAAGCTAGTTTCTCTGGTATTCAAGGGCGCGATGCAACGGGCAGATGGCATCCTGCCGCCGGGAATGCCCGGCTATAATGAGGGACTCTCGGGGCTAGGTTTTGATATAGGTAAGGCAAAGGAATTAATTGCCAATTCCAGGTATGGTGACGTATCGCAATTACCCCCGATTACTATCACCACTGGGGGCTGGGGGGGATTAATCTACCCGGAGCTAGAGGCTATTGTTTATCAGTGGCGACAAAACCTTGGGGTGGAGGTAACGGTAAGGCAGTTGGAGCCGGAGAGATTTCTTTATCACCTCAGGCAGGAGAAAGATGAGATGTTTTATACTGGCTGGATGGCTGACTACCCCCACCCGCAGGATTTTTTAGATGTTTTATTTCACACCGGCGCTGATAATAACTATGGCGAGTACAGCAATCCCGGGATAGACACCATACTGGAGAAGGCGGGGGTGGAGCAAGATAGTAAGTTAAGCCTAGCACTATACCAACAAGTCGAGCAAAAACTGGTTGAGGATGCTGCCTGTCTGCCGTTATATTTCGGGCAAAGTTATCTTGTTATTAAGCCCTACATTAAGGGGTATAACCTAAATCCCTTAGGTTTTGCCAGGCTAAATGAGGTCTCGGTTGAGCCTCACTAGATATTGGGGTTAATATGGATTTAATTGAGCAGTTAGACCATATTTTCCATCCCCGAACCGTGGCTGTAGTCGGTGCCTCGGCTAGCCCGGAGAAGGTGGGGTTTAGTGTGGTGGCTAATCTGCTTGAGGCTGGGTTTGGGGGCAGGGTTTACCCGGTTAACCCGGCACTATCGGAGCTTTTTGGTTTAAGGGCATATCCCTCAGTTAGCGCTATCCCCGGCGAGATTGATTTAGCCATTGTTGTCATCCCCGCCGAGCTTACCATATCTGTGATTAAGGAGTGTATCGCTAGGGGGGTAAAGGGTGCCATTCTGATTAGCGGCGGTTTCAGGGAGGTGGGCACGGAGATTGGCGCAGATTTGCAGGCGCAGCTTAGGGATATAGCCAATAGGGGCGGGATGAAGATTATTGGTCCGAATACCCTGGGGCTGGTTAATCCTAGGGCGAGGCTTAACGCCTCATTCCAGAGCACGCTTAGTTTGAGCCAAGCTGGTAGTGTGGCGGTAGTGGCTCAAAGTGGTGGAACTACTATTTATATTGTGCATGCCCTGACCAATCATAATGTTGGCATCAGTAAGGCTATCGGGCTGGGCAATAGGTGTAATCTTGATTTTGACGAGCTGGTGACCTATTTTGGTCATGATGAAGAGACTGAGGTAATAGTTCTATATGTGGAAGGTTTGGAACAACCCCGGCGGCTTATTAGTGTTGCTAGGGAAATAACGAAGCGGAAGCCAATCGTGGTTTATAAGGCGGGTAGGGGGGAGGAGATGAACCAGGCTACCTCGTCCCATACCGGTGCCTTGGCTGGCAAATACGAGTTTTATAAAGCTGCTTTTAACCAGGCTGGTATGATTACTGCTGATAGTCTTACGGAATTGGTTGATGTAGCTAAGGCACTAGCCTTTCAGCCGGCGGCTGGAGGCAATAGGGTGGCTATTTTCTCGGTCCAGGCTGGTCCGGGGATAGTCATGGCTGACAAATGTCATGAGCTGGGGCTGAGGCTGGCTCAATTTTCACCAGCAACACAGCACAGACTCAGGCAACTGGTATCGCCACTTAATCCGGTGGATAACCCGGTTGATGTTGCCTGGAGGTCAGACGAATTTGATGCCTGTCGTGAGATGCTAAAGGTGGTTCTGGACGATGATGGTGTTGATGCAGTAACGGTGGCTGCCGTTTTCTACAGCTCAAACATGGAATTGATGAGGGCGGTAGTTGATACAGCTAAAAACTATAAAAAACCGATAACGGTCTGTCTTGACTCCCCCCGTGGGGTAGCTTATGCCGAGATAAGTACACTTGAGGAGAGCAGTATTCCTACCTACCCCCTCCCGGAGAGGGCGGTTACCGGTCTGGCAGCTCTGGTCAGATACGGTGAGATCGTTAAGGGTGGCGGAGGGGGTGGGATTCGAACCCACGGTCCTTCTATAGAAGGACAACGGTTTTCAAGACCGTCACCATAAACCACTCGGACACCCCTCCGTGGCAAGCTATTTCTTTACCTCCCAATATCTTGCTAGTATACCACTACCCACCCAGCAGGCAATAGCAATAATAAGACCTACCCAAAAGTCATATACCTTGGTGAACAGTACTACTAGTAGAACTATAAGCCCAAGTAACCCTAGAAGACTAACATAAGCCCTTTTAGCATTTTTTGACATGGGAGTTACCGCCTTTCATTTAATTGGATAAAATACCTATCTGATTATCTTTTGCCCCACATAAGGCTGGAGGACTTCTGGAATTAGTATTGAGCCGTCAGCCTGCTGGTAGTTCTCCATGATGGCAATGAGGACTCTGGGCAGGGCTAACCCTGAGCCATTTAGGGTATGGACAAACTGCGGCTTGGCATCAGGAGATGGGCGGTAGCGGATGTCAGCCCTTCTGGCTTGAAAATCACCGCAGTTGGAGCAGGAGCTTACCTCCAGCCACTCACCACAGCCGGGAGCCCACATTTCAATATCGTAGGCTTTTTGGGCAGCGAAGCCTAATTCACCAGTGCAGAGCTGCTTCACCCGATAGGGAAGCCCAAGTTTCTGGCAGACCCATTCGGCATCATTCACCAGTTTCTCTAGCTCTTGGTCGGAGGTGGATGGCTCGGTGAATTTATATAGCTCCACCTTGTCAAACTGGTGTCCTCGTTTTATGCCTCGGGTATCCTTCCCCGCCGACATCTTCTCGCGGCGAAAACAGGCGGTGTAGGCGACGTAGTATAGGGGGAGGGTTCCTGGTGGCAGAATCTCATCGCGGTGGAGGTTGGTGATTGGCACCTCAGCCGTGGGTACAAACCAGAGGTCATCTTCTTCATCGTGGTATAGGTTATCGGCAAATTTGGGCAGGTTGCCCGAGCCGACCATGCACTCCCGCTTGACCATAAACGGGGGATATACCTCCTGGTAGCCGTGCTCGGTGGTATGGAGATCAAGCATGAAGGAAATGATGGCTCGTTGCAACCTTGCCCCCAGACCCTTGAGCACATAGAAGCGGGTGCCGGAGAGCTTAACCCCCCTTTCAAAGTCGATGATGTCCAGAGCTTCACCCAGCTTCCAGTGAGGAGTGGGGGCAAAGTCAAACCCTTTCGCCTCCCCCCAGGAACGAACTATCGAGCTATCCCTTTCATCTTTACCTACAGGAACCGATAGCTCGGGGATATTGGGCACCTGTAATAAGAGCTCCTCGAGCTGCTCGTCCAAGCGCCTGACCTCTTCTTCCAGGTCTCTTATCATGACGCGCAGGTCACGCCCTTTTTCTCTTTCTCTTTCTCGCGCGACTGTTTTTCGTGCCTGCCTCAGGTTATCCAGCTCACGCATTTTCTGCCGCCGCTCCTGGTCAAGCTTCAAGATTTCGTCCAGCGGGGCAATATCCTGGCGGTTAGCCACCGCCTGCCTTACTTGGTCTATATTTTCACGGATAAATTTAAGGTCAAGCATAAGGTTTTCCCTATCTGTCGGCATTATCTAAAAAACATCATTTTCAACGCAATTAAAAATAATGCCGCTCCAAATATCTTCTCCAAAACTATGGTTGACACGCTCGTGGCTAGCTTGGCACCGAGCCAACCGCCAAAAAAGAAACCGAGGCAGATAAAGGCAGCAATCTTCAGGTCGACGTAACCTTGCTTGTAATATTCCCATGCGGCGAGAATCCCGATTGGTGGGACCATCAAAGCTAGTGTTGTGCCTTGGGCTTGATGTTGGGAGAGCCCAAACAAAAAGACCAAGGCAGGAATAATAATCAACCCACCACCAATCCCAATCAGCCCACTTAGAACTCCGGCTACCAATCCTAAAAGTAAATAAAGTAGAATGTTGATCAACTTCTTACTCCTCCTTTATTGCGGTTTCTCCTTAAGCTGGGGGAAGAGTATTACCTCGCGGATTGACTGCTGACCGGTGAGCACCATCACCAATCGGTCAATGCCCACCCCCAGCCCGCCGGCAGGGGGCATACCATACTCCAGCGCTAGCAGGAAGTCTTGGTCAATGACTTCTTCTACCTCAGCCTCCGCCTTGCGCTCCTTTTGTTGCCTGAGGAAGCGCTCCCTCTGCTCTATAGGGTCGTTAAGCTCAGTGAAGGCGTTGGCAATCTCTATTCCCCCGGCAAAGGCTTCAAAACGCTCTACTACCCGCTCTTCATCTGGCTTGGTCTTGGCTAAGGGGGACATTGAAACCGGGTAGTCAAAGAGAAAAGTCGGCTGGATTAGCTTGGGTTCAACGAAGGTGGAGATAAGCTCGTCAACTAGCTTCGCCCAGTTTTTCTCCGGCTCTGCCTCAATATTCATCGAGCGCATCTTTGTCCGCAGTTCGTCGGCAGTAGGGTATTTGGCGAAGTCAATGCCGCTAAATTCCATAACCGTCTGGCGCAGGCTGAGGCGCTGCCACGGCGGCTTAAGGTCAATAATCTCGTCGCCAAACTTAACCTTGTCACTGCCCAGAACCCGCTGACTTACTTCAGCTACCATCTCCTCAACCATTCTCATGATATCGTTATAGTCGGCGTAGGCTTCGTAGCTTTCCAGCATGGTGAACTCGGGGTTGTGCTTGGTGGAGACGCCCTCGTTGCGGAAGATTCGCCCCAGCTCGTATACCCGGTCAAAGCCGCCGATGAGCAGGCGCTTGAGGTGAAGCTCGAGGGCAATCCTGAGGTAGAAGTCCTGGTCAAGGGCGTGGTGGTGGGTGGTGAAGGGGCGAGCAAGAGCACCACCGGCTGAGGGCTGGAGCACCGGCGTCTCTACTTCCAGGAATCCTCGCTGGTTGAGGAAGTCGCGGATGGCAGTAATAACCTGGCTGCGCACTCGGAAGATTTCTCTGGCTTCGGCATTGGCGATTAGGTCCAGGTAGCGCTGGCGGTATCGCCTCTCCACATCACTAAGCCCGTGCCACTTTTCCGGTAGTGGTTGGAGCGACTTAGCCAGAAGGGTAAAATTTTCCACCTCAACGGTTGGCTCCCCACTCTTGGTGCGGAAGAGCTTGCCGCTAACCCCAATAATATCGCCGATGTCTAGCTCCTTAAACAGTTCCAGCTTCTCCTCACTAAGCTGGTCTTTATAGAAGCATAGCTGAATCTTCCCCGAGCCGTCGCGCAGGTCAAGGAAGGAGATTTTACCCATAGGGCGGTTAGCCATGATACGTCCGGCGATATTAACCACCGCCGCTTCAGCTTGGCTTGTCTCTTGTTGCTTGAGTAATTCTAGGGCTTGCTGTGTGGTGTGGCTACGGTGATAGCCATAGGGGTAGGGGTTGATGCCACGACCACGAAGTCGTTCAAGCTTTTGTCGGCGCTGTTGAGCTATACGGTCTAATCTGGATGTCATCAGTTTGTTCTCTTAGGGTGTCCAACCAGGCGGCTGACTTTATCTCTCTTTCTAGAAGGTATCTGAGGTAGTTCCTCATCACCATCTCTAGCTGACGGGATAGTTCCGGGTCTATTTTAAGCCCGCTGGCAACGGTATAGTCGCTATTCTGTAATAATAGTAGCACTTTTTGGGCATTTACTGAAAGGGGGTAACTTTGTGGCTGGTCTTGGCGGCAACCGGGGCAGAGTATGCCACCGGCGCTGGGGCAGAATGAGTTGGTGACGGCTTTTAATATAGCGTGACAGGAAACACACTGCTGAAGCTGGGGGCGGTAGCCGACCTCGTTTAAGAGGTGCAGTTCAAAGTAGCGCAAGACCAGTTCATTATCGCCACCAAGCCGTAGGTGGTGCATAGTCTCAAGCAGTAACTGGAAGAGGGGCTGGTTTTCAATATTCTCAGCGGTAAACTGGTTAACCAGCTCAGTGGCATAAAGGGCGCAGGAGGTGAGCTTAAGGTCGCTTTTAAGTAGCAAAAAGCTATTTATGGTCTGGCTGCCGGTTACGGTATCAATATTTTTGCCCCGGGCTAGCGAGACCAGGCTATGAGTTAGCAATTCAAGGTGCCCTGACATCTTGCTTCTGGGGCGTCTCACCCCCTTGGCAACCGCCTGAATCTTGCCCAGGTGGGGGGTATAGAGGGTAAGGATTCTATCCGCCTCCCCCAGCTTAACCTTCTTGATAATTATGGCTTCTGTTTGGTAATTCCGTGGTTTGGACATTTCTAACTACTATTCTGGAACAAATTTTAAGTCATCTGGTGTTCTAAATCCTCTTTTTAACAAAATATCCCTTTCTTTTAAGAGGCAAGCTCTGTTATGTGCTATCGCTCTATCAAATTCTCCCCTTAACCAGGCTTGCATGCATAGTTTACCTATATCATTAAAAGGGTCACCATAATTAGGGATATCCAATTCAGCTCTCGCATTTCCTTTTGATTCTCCTCTATAACGTTGTAGTTCGCCATCGAAATCAATCCTTTTACCAAGGTGGTGGAAGAGAACTCCTCTCTCAAACCCACTTTGAAGCGCATAAAAAGGTCTTTCTAAGCTATCTAGAATGCCCTCTGTTTTTTCTTTTAGCTGGCTGATTGCCTCCATTCCTTTTGCACACAATATGTGAAGGCCTTGCCCATTAATAAATCCAAAGATGACTTGCTGCATATACTGGTATTCCCTTGAATCATTAGTATATCGATACCGCTCGTCAAATTCCCCGATAGTCTCAATATCAATAATCGTTCCTTCAAAATCTGAGCTGGTATCTTCTTTATGCTCTATTATCACTATTATTCTCCGCTTAAAGTTGAACCTCACCCCCTGTATCCCCCTCTCCTTGTTAGGAGAGGGGGAGGGATTTTTTAAGAGAGGCTTCGCCTCTCTTTGACTCTTCTATTCCCACTCCTTTTGAATGGTAAAATCCTTCAATTTATCCCCTTAACTAGGGAGAGATTTGAGGGAGGGGCGAAGCCCCTCTCACCTACACCCCCTTCCCTTAAGAATAATAAAGGGAAGGGGGTAAGGGGGATAGGTTTCTAAATAATCTATAATCTAAAACTCCTGCCTTCCCTCAATGGCTCGGGTTAAAGTAACATCGTCGGCGTATTCCAGCTCGGTGCCGAAGGGAAGTCCCCGGGCAAGGCGGGTAACCCTGATGCCCAGGGGGGAAATCTGCTTGCTTAGATACATGGCGGTGGTCTCCCCTTCAAGGGTGGGGTTGGTAGCTAGAATGACCTCGTCTATTTTGCCGCCCTGCAGCCGATTCATAAGCTCTTTGATTCTTATATCTTCAGTCCCCACGCCCTCAGTGGGAGATATAGCGCCGTGGAGCACATGATATAGCCCATTATAGCTCTTGGTATGCTCCAGAGCCAGAATATCCTGAGGCTGCTCCACGATGCAAATCTTGCTTCGGTCTCGGTGGTCGCTGCGGCAGATGAGGCAGGGGTCAGAGTCGGTAATATTAAAACAGACGGAGCACAGCCTGGTCTTCTGCTTTACCGAAAGTATAGCATCAGCCAAAAGTCTGGCTTGCTCTTCAGGGGCTCGGAGCAGATAGTAGGCAAGGCGCTGGGCGCTCTTTGGTCCGATGCCGGGCAGTTTATTCAGTTCCTGAATGAGCTTAGATACTACTCCAACAATGGGTATGAGTTCTTGGCTCAACCTCACCCCCTTTATCCCCCTCTCCTTTAAAGGAGAGGGGGAAGAAATAGGTTTTGAAGGGGCGAAGCCCCTTCAAACTACCCGAAATAAACAGCCTCAATATATCAGGTCAGCCCTGGGATTTTGAGACCTCCGGTCAATTTCCCCAATTGCTTGGCGGCAAGTTTTTGAGATTTGGCAGTGGCTTCACTTACTGCCTGTAAGACCAATTTTTCTAGCTCTTCTGCCTTGTTGGGGTCTATTACCTTGGGTGATATTTTTATTGACAGTATTTTTTGCTGACCATTAATAATAACCTTAACCGCGCCTCCCTCCGAGGATACTTCAATCGTAGTGTTAGCCAGCTCTTTTTGAGCCTTGTCCAGCTTTGATTTAAGTTCCTGAGCCTGTTTCAACATAGATAAATTCATTTCTCCTCCACGCTGGTAACCTGGGCACCCATCTTTAGTGCCGCCTTAAGCAGGTGGTTATCCTCCGGCTCATGGATGTAGCGCACATGGCAGGGATGACCCAAAAAGTTACTTATAATTTTCTCGGCAACCTGTTGATTTACTGCCGCCTCCATCTTCTCCTTGTGGATGGGATATCTAAAGGCTAAGACCACAGTATCGCCTTCAATTGTCACCGGTTTAACCCCGGCGCTTCTGAGAATAGCAATAGCCGGCGTCCTTTTGACATCCTCGGGCGCTTGCTCAATAACCTGCCTCCAGTTTTGTTTTAATCGCTCGATTTCATTATGTAGTTCTGGGGTTGGGGGAATAACCTCTGCTTTCGGCGGTGTTAGCTTTGGCTCACCGGCTGGCACAGGTTTGACCAGTTGCGGCTTGGGTGGGGCAACCTCTTTTATCGGTGGGGGAGGTTCATATTGCACTTGGGGAGCGGGCTTCTCCTTTTCTTCTACTGGTGGTTGGGCACAGTCAACCAAGGCTAGCTCCAGGGGTAAGGTTGAGTAGCTATCAAAACCAAGCTCAAGCTGACTAAAGAGCTTTATTGCCTTTGATATCTGAGCTAGGGAAGTCCGAGCCGCCAGCTCCTTCAGTTCAGCAATATCCTCGGTGGTAAGGTCTACTGCTTCCTCGGAGCCGGTCTTTACCAGCAGTAACTGCCTGAGGTATTCTACTACCTCCCGATTAAATTGGCGCAAGTCCAAGCCATCACTATCGACGCTATTTATCGTTGATACCCCAGCCGAGATGTCATTATTTACAATGTGCCTAACCAGCTCCTTAGCCCTCTGGTCTCCGGTGATACCAAGGATTGCCTGAATCTGGCGGAGCTCAATTTCAGTGCCATAGTAGGTGGTTAATTGCTCCAGCAGGTTTTCAGCATCTCTCAGGCTACCGGTAGCGCTTTTGGCAATGAGTCGTAGTCCTTCCGGCTCTATGTGAATGCCTTCGGCACGGCAAATATGGGCTAGTTTTGACACTGCATCTGCCTGGGAAATACGCCTGAAGTCAAAGCGCTGGCACCGGGATAGAATTGTCGCCAGGACTTTATGAATCTCGGTGGTAGCTAGGATAAAGATAACATAGGGCGGTGGTTCCTCAAGGGTTTTGAGCAGGGCATTTGCCGCTTCCTTGGTGAGCATGTGGACCTCATCTACAATATAGACCTTGTAGCGGGCTTGGTTAGGAGCGTAGTTAACCTTCTCGCGAAGGTCTCTGATTTCATCAATGCCACGGTTGCTGGCGGCATCAATTTCGATCACATCCAGGGCCCTGCCCTCGGTTATTGCCCGGCACATGTCGCAACGGTTACACGGTTTGCTCTTGCCTCGGCTAGGGCAGTTCACCGCCTTAGCCAGGATACGCCCGGTGCTGGTCTTGCCGGTTCCCCTTGGACCGTAGAAGAGATAGGCGTGAGAGACACGGCCAGTGTTGAGGGCATTACTCAGTGTCTGGGTTATTTGCTCCTGACCAACTATCTCGGCTAGGGTTTGGGGACGCCACTTACGATAAAAAACTTGGGCTGCCATCTTTGCTTTTATTATATCCTATATGAGCTTGTTTCCTAAAGGGGGTTTTTGAGCAAATAAGGCTGAATTTCTAATTATTAAATAAAAAGTCAGCTTTACTAGTTTGAATTGCCCTGACTCTGCCCAACTCGAAGAGTCTTCGACTAGTAAAGCTGGCGAAATGGGCTTGGATACCTAGTTTATAGTAATGAGGGGATATCCTTTGATAGGTCGTCTATTTCTCTAAGTTTGCCCTCAAACTCGCCTCGTCTTCCTTTAAGGTTGTGGATAACATCGGTGGCTCTCTCAAAGTATCCCCTTATCCTGTCCAAAGCGTTGAACTCAGACAGAACTACGGTTACATCAAGTGCGCCCTTTTCCCTGGGATAATCGCCATTCCTTATTACTGCCTGCGGACTCATCCCCCTGAGGTAGTCTGCCAGTTCCTTAACCAGGTCCATATTCATTTCCTTAGCTGGTGCCGAGACAAGGTATAGGGCTCGGCCTGAATCAGCGGGGTTGCATTTAAGCGAGAGCTCACTTATGGCTTCATCCATGGCTTGGATCCCACGATGAGTTTCGGTGCTCTTCTTTATGAAATTCCTTGAGAAGATGTGGAACCACCTGAAGAGGGGCAATGGTGATTTGCCGTAGCCTATCACTGTCCAGCCGGCTAGACTCTGAATAATGTCTCCGGCATCAAGCATCTTTGCCCCGATATGCTTGGATTTTTTCTCCTCGCCGGCACAAAGCATGCTATAGAATTGTTCAACTATTAACGAATTGATCTTGGACAGGTTATTTCTAAGCGAGAAGTCCTTCCTCACGTACCTTTGATTGTCAATGAGGAAGATAGCATCAGCCACTTTATAGAGGGACTTAAGGGAGGTGGCGACATTATAAATGGTTCTTTCCTCGGTTTGCTCTTCATGAGCGAAGGGGAGAATAGCCATGGCATAAGTTGGCTTGTCTCCGTAGCGGTCTCTTATCATCTGGGTGACTATTGGTATTGCCCCCGAGCCAGTGCCGCCGGCAACACCGGCGATAACTAAGAAGGCATCGGTCTCAAAGAAGCGTTTGGCGGTTCTTATTGCGTCTACAATCTTGTCGGCATCCTCTTTGGCTACCTCAGCCCCCAGCTCATTTATTTTACCAACACCATGACCACCGGTCCGGCGACCTCCAATGAGGATTCTATGCTGATAGTCAGGGCTTATGTATTGAAGCCCGCTTAAATCAGCGGCGTCAGTGTTTACGGCAAAGGCGCCGGTAACTATCTCAATCCCTCGCTGACTGTGTGCCTTCCTGTTTAGTCGGACAAACTCATCGGCGATTCTACCGCCACATTGTCCTAGACCGACTACTACTAATTTCATTTTTCCACCTCATATTGACAATATTACTGTTATTTTAACCATAGTTCTTTAGTAATGTCAAATCATATAGTCCAAGGTAGGGAGCTTATCACCAGGGGCTATTTTAAGCCCGCTCAGATGGGGATGTCAATTCCTATTATCGTACTATTATTCCTTTTTGGTAATATAGGCGGCAAGGTCAGCCAAGCGGCAACTATAGCCCCACTCATTATCATACCAGGCTAGCACCTTGACCATATTGCCGGCAATGACCATAGTGCTTGGGGCATCAAGGATGGAGCTGGCAGGGTTGCCCTTGAAATCCATACTGACCAGCTCCTCCTGGCAATACTCCAGGATTCCGGATAAAGGTCCCTTAGCTGCCTCCTGGAAGGCGCGATTAACCTGCTCCACAGTGACCTCTTGTTCTAGGTCGGCGACGAAGTCAACAACGGAGACGGTGGCTACGGGGATCCTCATCGCCATGCCGTGGAGCCTGCCCTTGAGTTCAGGGATGACCTGGGCTACCGCCCTGGCGGCGCCAGTGGTGGTGGGGACAATATTCAGGGCTGCCGCTCGTGCCCGGCGTAGGTCGCGGTGAAACATATCCAGTAGCCTCTGGTCATTGGTGTAGGCATGAATAGTGGTCATCAGCCCTTTGCTTACTCCGAAGCTCTGGTGCAGTACCTTGACCACCGGGGCAATGCAGTTGGTGGTGCAGGAGGCGTTGGATATAATATTGTGCTTATCTGGCTGGTACTGGTCTTCGTTGACACCGAGGACGATAGTTATATCCTCATTGCGCGCCGGGGCGGAGATAATTATCTTCTTGGCGCCGCCCTTAAGGTGGGCCGCCGCTTTAGTGGCATCGGTAAATAAACCGGTTGATTCTATCACTACCTCTACGCCCCAGTCACGCCATGGGATTTTTGCTGGGTCGCGTTCGGCGAGCACCTTCACCTCTTTACCGTCAACAACAATTGAATTCTCAGTGGCTTTTATTTCACCGTTATACCGCCCATAAGTGCTGTCCCATTTTAGCAGGTGGGCGTTAGTCTTGGCATCAGTCAGGTCATTGATTACTGCTACCTCCAGTTTGCCCTTATGGTATTGGTTAACTGCCCTGAGGGTTAGTCTGCCTACCCGGCCGAAGCCATTAATGCCAATCTTGGTTGTCATTTTATACCTCCTCAGTAATTTTCACCCTTCGTTGACTGCGCTGGAGCATGTCAAGGAAGGCTTCAACCCTTGTCTTTATATGGTTAGTTAGGAAGAAGTCATCGTTCCCCTCCAGGGTTAGAATGGGCAATCTTAAGCCGTGTCTGAAGATGATGTCACCAATTCCCCGGTGACAGAAGGCTTGGACATAGTGTATGACCCCATCAATCTGGCGCTGAGCAAGCTCAGTATTGATGTCCCTTAGCCGGTCATATATGGAGTATGGGTAGGTGTAGTTTGAGTACTGCTCAGCTAGGGAATTTCCCGGCTGGGGCATGGTGAACTGACGCTGGGTTTCATTGTATACAACTCTTGCCCCCCTAGTCTCAAGGTAGGGATAGAGGTCTTGACCATAGACCGAGGGCACGCCGATATAGCCCAGTCTGAGTTCTTCCTTGGGGTAGGGCTGGCGCTTTTGGCACTGGTGTAGTAATTTTTGTAGCTCTTGGTGATATTTATGGTGGTCTTGATTAAAGTCAGAGGTAGATACCAGCCAGAGGTGATTCTCCCAGCCGCTGACTAGTCCTTGTTTCCAGGTAAGCTCGTCAAGCTTTAGCGCCAGGCAGCGGCAGGGCCCAAGCTCAGCCCTGACCTTCTTGGCAGCATCCAGGCTTGTGCCCAGGGCTTCAGCCAGTACCTTTAGTGCATGCTGCATTTGTTGGATATCTGGCTTGTCCGGGTAGGCGAAGGGCACGACGTTGATTCCTTTGAGCCTGAGAACCTCCATTAGCATGATAGTATTGGAGCAATCGCCGGTGGTAACGCAGAGGACACTGTCAATTCCATAGTCCATACATACCCCATAGATTCCCTTAATCCAGCTACAGCAGTTTAACGGGAAGCCAGCCCGTTCGGCGATATTTATTAGCCGTTCCGGGTTGGGGTCGGTGATAAAGACGTTATTTAGGTCAACCGGCTGATAGTCGGCGGCGAGTAGCACCTCTATTGGAACCGTAGTAGTTATGCCAATCTTATTCATTGCTGTCTATCTTTCCTGGTATAGAGTAGCTCGCAGGGTAGGTATCTTTCTTTACCCCATGCTTCTTCCAGGATTCTGGCTCTGCCATTGCTATCACTGGCTGAAATTATATGGTAGAGGGGAGGTGAGTAGCTGGGTTTAAAATCGGCGATATGTCTATAGCCCAGGGCTTTTAGTCCCGCCTTGAATAGCGCAACTAGGCGGTGTCTTGTCTCATCAGGCGTTATCTTACCATCGAGCCTTTGTTGTTTTATCTCCTGCCATTTGCGGTTTCCATAGAGCCTGGTTATTGAGGCTTGGCACTCGGGGCGGGTTAGATTTCGCAAGAGAGCCATTTCTAAGGGGAAGATTATTAATAGTTCTATTTTATGGCCTTTCCAGTCCTTGCTGTGGGCAGCTAGTTTTTTGATTGTTGACCAGCGTAGCTTCCTATATCCCTGGGGGTCAATAAGGGCAAGGCTGGATGCCGAGCGGGGAATAAGGTCAAATACCTGCCGCAGGACTTTATCATTAACCGGATTACCGCTTATTATAGTGACGGTGTCACGCGAGGTGGTCAACTGCTTTAAGCTGTCGGCGTCATGACTATTGCCTACGATAAATATATACTTAGCAAATTTTGTTTTTAATGCCCGAAGTGCTGAGTCTTCAATAATGCAATCGGTGCCAGTGCAGATGCAGTTACCACATCCAGCATATAACTCAAGGTAGTAACACCGGTTGTTGCCCAGCGTTCTGGTATAGGCTTCAATATAATCGGCGAAGCACTCAAGCTTGTGGCATGTCCACTTTCTGATTGGTTTTGGTTGGTTCATTTACTCCTTAAACTATAAAACGCCTGCATTCCGGCAAATGTGGTATTCTTCCCTAGTTCTTCTTCTATTCCGAGAAGGCGATTATACTTGGCAGTGCGTTCTGAACGGCAAGGGGCACCGGCTTTGATTAAGCCGGTATTCAACCCTACCGCTAGGTCGGCGATGGTAGTATCCTCGGTCTCGCCGGAGCGGTGACTTACTATCGCTGTCCAGCCTGCCTGTTGCGCCATTTTGATGGCGGCGATGGTCTCGGTAAGGGTGCCAATTTGGTTAGGCTTGATAAGAATGGAATTAGACGCCTTCAGGTTTATACCTTGGCTCAGGCGCTCTACATTGGTAACATACAGGTCATCGCCAACAAGCTGGACTTTGCTGCCCAGTTTCTCCGTCAGGAGCTGCCAACCTTCCCAGTCATCCTCAGCCATGCCATCCTCAATGCTGATAATAGGGTAGCTTGAGACTAACTTGACATAATAATCAACCATTTGTTTGGTATTAAGAGAGACGCCTTCTTTAACCAAGACATATTGCTTATCCTTGTAAAATTCGCTGGCGGCGGGGTCCAGGGCGATGAAGCAGTCTTTACCCGACTTATAGCCGGCTTTTTCAATGGCGGAGAGGACTGCCTCTATTGCCTGTCTATTTGAGGGTAGAGACGGGGCAAATCCCCCCTCATCGCCGATGTTGGTATTTAGCCCTTTATCTTTAAGCACCTGTTTCAGGCAGTGATAGACCTCGGTGCCGATTTGCAGGGCATGACTAAAGCTATTGGCTCCCGCCGGTACCACCATAAACTCCTGGAAGTCGGTTGAGTTGGCAGCATGCTTGCCGCCGTTTAGGATGTTCAACATGGGGACGGGAAGGGTGTAAATAGCGACCCCGCCCAGGTAGCGGTATAAGGGCATACCGAGGTAATTAGCCGCAGCGTGAGCTACAGCTAGCGATGTCCCCAAGATGGCGTTAGCCCCGAGGCGTGATTTGTTGGTAGTGCCATCAAGCTGTATGAGCTTATGGTCGATGGCTGCCTGGTCGGTGGCGGGCATCCCGATTATGATTGAGGCAATATCCTTATTAACGTTGGCTACTGCCTTGAGCACCCCCCGTCCGCTAAACCGGGAGCCGCCGTCCCTGAGTTCTACCGCTTCATACTTGCCGGTGCTAGCTCCAGAAGGCACTGCTGCCCAGCCCACAGTCCTATCAGATAGCTTGACCTCAACCTGAAGTGTGGGGTTGCCCCTGGAGTCCAGGATTTCTCTGGCTTTGATGCTTTCAATAGTTGACACTTTATTCCCCAGACTTTTGTGAGGTAACTAAATCGAGGGCTTTATCTACCGCCTCAGTCGGGCTTTTAGCCGGGATGATGGACTTATCCTTTAGGTTATTTCGGGATAGTGACCAGGTATTTAAGCCAATAACCGGGATGCCGTTTTTTAAGGCATGACTTATCTCAGAAAGGGTGCCGTAGCTGCCGCCGATGGCAATAACTGCCTGGACTGATTTAACCACGATGACGTTTCTCGCCTCCCCCAGACTGGTGACTATGGGGATTTGGACATAGGGGTTGGCTGCCTGGCGGTTATCGCCGGGGAGGATGCCAATAGTTGTTCCCCCTTCTGAGCTAGCGCCCTTACAGGCTGCCTTCATAATGCCACCCAGCCCACCACATACCAGGATAGCACCTCGCCGGGCAAGCTGGCGCCCGACCTCTTCAGCCAATCGGGTTTCCTCTTTTGTGCATTGACTCCCACCAATAACGGCAACGAATTTCTTATCCATAAGTATAGGAATTATATCACCGAGGCTAGGCTATGGCAAAGGGAGGTTATTAAATAACCTAATTCTTCCCACCCGCCCACCCTCTGAAGCTTACTATCAGGCTTTTAGGGGAGGTTATTTAGAAACCTATCCCCCTGACCCCCTTCCCTTATTAATTTATTGAAGGGAAGGGGGATTAGGTAAGGGAGGGGGCGAAGCCCCCTCCCTAAAAATCTCTCCTCTCCTTGTAAGGGAGACTTGATAAACTCACAAAAAAGTGATAAAATAGAACAAATGTTTTAGGTTGAAGGAGGTCTATACAATGTCGTCTTTATCGTCTATTGGTTTCTTGTCTGCTGGTGTCACTCTACTAGTCGTAGCGTTTAAGTTATTGCCACTTCTGTTTACTATGTTCAGAAAGAAAGAGAAACTATGGAGAGTGGTATCGATGGCGGTACTGATGATGGGGCTCGCTGCGATAGTAGGGACTGTGCCTGCAAGTTGGGTGAACCCCCCGCTGAAAAACCAAGAAGTAAGCGTGTTGGGAAGTACAGCAGTAACGTTAATGGTTGCCGGGTTCGTTTTAGGGTGGCAGGAGATCATTTTAGCGTGGCCGAAGGAAGATGAGAGGCGAAAGCTGCTAAAAGTTATTGGATTGGGCGGTATATTAGCGCCAGCGGCACTTGGCATAGCCTGTATTGTTGCATATGCTTTTCTACGCAATTAATCTTACCAAAGCGGGTGTTTAAGAGGGGCGCTAGCCCCTCTTTTAAAAAATCTTCCCCTTCCCCTTGTCAAGGGGAAGGGGATAAAGGGGATAGGGTTAAGAATCCCTGTTATACTTATTCATCGCTGCCTCCAGACCCTCGGTGAGGAGGCAGAGGACGGCTTCACTGACCTTGGGGATGGCGGGGGTAATAGCCTTTTTCTGTTCCGGGGTGAAGTCGCTGAGGACGTAGGCGATGATTTCATCCTCGCTGGCTTCAGCCGGTCGTCCAATGCCGATTCGGATGCGGGTAAAATTCTGGCTTCCCACTTCTTTAATGATAGAGTCAATGCCCTTGTGCCCACCGGAGCTGCTGCCGTAGCTTAAGCGGATTTTACCCAGAGGCAGGTCAAGGTCATCATGGATGACAATAAGCTCATCAAGACTGATATTGAACCTTTTAACTAGCCGGCTTACTGACTTGCCACTCAGGTTCACATAGGTCTGGGGCTTAGCTACTACTACTTCATTTCCGGCGACCTTACCCATGCCAATTCGGGCGCGACCTTGCTTTCGGTCAAGTTTTATGCCGTGGCTTCGGCCAAAGTGATTGATGCAGATAAAGCCAATGTTATGGCGGTTATTGGCATAAGCCCGTCCTGGATTACCTAAGCCGACAATTAACTTCATAATTGCTTCTGCTTCAGTAGTTTTATAAATTCCTCTTCATTCAGTATTTTTGTGCCCAGCTCTTGGGCTTTAGCAAGCTTGGAGCCTGGGTCTACCCCGACCACTAGATACGTTGTTTTCCTGGTGATATTGTCTTTAGTTGTGCCGCCGAGGGCTTTTATTCTTGCTTCAGCCTCCTCCCTGGAGAAGGCTTCCAGCCTGCCGGTAATAACAAACTCCAGACCTGCTAGAGGCAGTTCTTCTGGCTTAGTGCCTTTTTCCTCTAGTCTAACACCTGCCTTTTTCAGCCGCTCAATAATTTTTCTATTCTCTTCCTGCTTGAAGAAGGCAACAATACTGTCGGCAATCTTGGGTCCTATGGTGGGGATTGACATAAGTTCCTCTCTGGAGGCACTACCTAGTTCATCCATGCCGCCAAAGTGCCTGGCTATAACCTCTGCCATCTCCTCGCCAACATGTTTAATGCCGAGGGCGAAGATAACCCTGGCCAAGGGGCGTTCTTTACTTTTACTAATTGCGTTTATAATGTTATCAGCGCTTTTATCCCCCATTTTATCCAAAACAGCAAGCTGTTCTTGGGTAAGGTAGTAAAGGTCGGCAATATCCCTGATTAGCCCCTTTTGATATAGTGTGGCACTGATTTTTTCTCCTATCCCCCTGATGTCCATACCTCCCCGGGAGACGAAGTGCTCCAGCCGCTCCTGAATTTGGGCGGGGCAGGCAGCATTAGAGCAGTAGTACATAACCTCACCCTCAGGCTTAAACACCTCAGCCCCACACACCGGGCAGGCTGGGCGCTGCTTTTCCCTATCAAATATCTTCTTCAGAAGGTTGAATTCCTTTTCCTTTCCGCTGCGCTTGCTCTTGACCGGTCCAATGACCTCTGGTATCACCTCACCTGCCCGCTGCACCAAAACGGTATCACCGATGCGGATGTCCTTTCGTCTGATGTCATCCTCATTATGCAGGGCGGCGCTTCTAATAGTTACCCCACCCACTGAGACCGGCTCTAAAATGGCATAAGGGTTAAGGGTGCCGGTTCTGCCCACGCTGATACCGATATCAATCAGGCGGGTGGTGCTCTGAATGGCAGGGAACTTGTAGGCTATCGCCCATCTCGGCTCATGACCAATGCTTCCCAGTCGTTCCTGGAGGTCAAATTGATTTACCTTGACCACAACGCCGTCAGCTTCATATTGCAGGCTGTCTCTTTTCTCAACCCACTTGAAGTAATAGCCTTCAACCTGTTCAATGCTGGTAAGCAGTTCGTTATTCGGGTTTATCTTAAAGCCAAGCGTTTTTAGGTACTCCATGGTTTCCCAGTGGGTTGGGGGGGTGGCTTTGCCTTCAGCATAGCCCAGTGCATAGATATAGATATCCAGCGGGCGCCTGGCAGTGATGCGTGGGTCAAGCTGACGCACCGAGCCAGCGGCGGCATTCCTTGGGTTGGCAAACAGGGGCAAACCTTCAGCAGCTCGCTCCTGATTCAGTTTGTGAAAGCCGGCTTTGGGTAGATAGACCTCACCCCGTACTTCAAAGCGGGGTGGGGCATCCTTGACCAAAGAAAGGGGTATGCTCCTGATGGTTCTCAGGTTCTGGGTAATATCTTCGCCGCGAAAGCCATCGCCACGAGTAGCCCCGGTGGTGAACTTGCCGTTAACATAGGTCAGCGCCACAGCTAAGCCGTCAATCTTATGCTCGCAGGCAAAATTGAACTGCTGGCTGCCTACTAGTTTTGAGATTCGGGTATGCCAGGCTAGAAGCTCATCTTTGGAGAAGGCATTGCCCAAGGAAAGTAGTGGGTATGGGTGTTCTACTACGCCAAAGGCTTCCACCGGGGTAGCCCCCACCCGCTGGGTGGGTGAGTCTGGAGTCAGGAACTGAGGGTACTCTTCCTCCAGCTTTTTTAGCTCCCTCATTAGCTCATCATATTCGGCGTCAGAAATCACCGGGCTATCTAGAACATAATAGCGATAGTTATGATAGTTAATTTCAGCCTTTAATTTCTCTATCCGCTGCTTTAGCTGGTTTAGGTCATGCATGGAACACCTTCAAGATGCTGCTTTAAAAATTATAACATAATCCATAGCTAGGCAAAAGATAAACTGATATAATATTTATTAATAAAAACGGGAGTTGGTAGAATGAATTGGGTAAAACGAATATTTATATCAATAGGTATTTTAGTCTTAGTGTGCCTCGGTGGTTTTATTGTTTATAACATTGCCTATGGCATAGGTGACGCGGCAGGATATGATAAAGGCTATTCTGCCGGCCAAAATGTTGGCTACAGTTTAGGCAAGCAAGAAGGTCATGATGAGGGCTATACTTCGGGTAAAACCGAGGGCTACAACACGGGCTATACTTTGGGTAAAACCGATGGCTATGATGAAGGTGTGGCGGCTGGCTTAGGACATGGTTACACCATAAAAGACCCGACTTATGACCAGGCGGTTTTGTTTATTAAGCAGGATAAGATAAATGAGAATAAATATGTTGAAGGTACTTACGAGTGTCGGCACTTCGCCCGGGATGTGTGTAATAATGCTGAGGGAAAAGGCTTACGATGCGCTTTTGTCTGGCTAGAGTTTCCGGAGAAAGTGGGGCATACAATAATAGTCTTTAACACTATTGACCAAGGACTTGTCTACTTTGAACCACAAACCGATATGAGGGCCAGATCTATCGTTGGCAAACGGTATTACCAATGCCAAGAGTCCCTACCGGGTTACTCTGGTTATTTACCACCTTCATATGATGACACCATAATGGACATTTTGGTTATCTGGTAGCGAGATTGTCTAGCAACCTATCCCCCTGACCCCCTTCCCTTATTAAGGGAAGGGGGAGCGCCGATAAGAGAGGGGCTTCGCCCCTCTCTAAAATCTCTTTCCCCCTCTCCTTTTAAAAGGAGAGGGGGAATAAAGGGGGTGAGGTTAATAAATAACCTCTAGAAACTTGCCCCTTTCCTTGCTATACGATAAACTAGGCTAGCAGAATTCCCTATACCTATATAAGAAAGAGGAAACCGTGGCTGAGATTCATCCCTTCCTGGGGGTGCGTTATAATCAAGAGCTGGTTAAAGACCTAGCCGACGTTATCTGCCCCCCATATGACATTATTACCCCCCAGTTGCAGCCGGAGCTCTATCACCGGTGTGCCTATAACTTCGTCCGGCTTGAATTTGGGCGAGAGTCACCTCAGGATACAGCTACCGACAATAAATATACTCGTTCCGCAGCTACCTTGGAGCAGTGGCTGGAGCAGGGTGTACTTGCCGCTGACGAAACGCCGGCTATCTATCTCCACGACCATTATTTCTACTATGAGGGGAAGGAGTATAAACGCCGCGGTATAATCGCCGGTGTCAGGTTGGAGGAGTGGGAAAAGATGATAGTCCGCCCTCACGAAGGCACCCTGGTTGAGCACAAGACTGACCGCTTGAGCCTGCTGTGGGCACTTCAAGCTAATACTAGCCCAATTCTGGCTCTGTTTGATGACCAAGGACAGCAGGTCTCCTCGTTGCTAGCGGCGCAGGAGCAAAGCCAGCCTATAATTAGCTTCGCTGGCGGCGAAAGGCATAATGTCTGGGCTATCACCGAGCCCAAGGTTATTAATCAGCTATCAGCTAGCTTAGCCCACCAGCCGCTCTATATTGCTGATGGGCACCATCGCTATGAGAGCGCTCTTACCTATCTACGGGAGAAGGGTGCCTGTTCTTCGTCAGTCTCGGGGGATGAGGCGTTTAATTTTGTCATGATGACGCTGGTGGATTTCTCTGACCCTGGGCTTATTATTCTACCTCCGCATCGGCTGGTCAGGGGTGTATCAAGGGCAACCCTGAGCCAGCTACCGGCTGGCTTAAGGTTGTTTTTTGAGATGGAGGAGCTCCCACTTAAAATGCCTGGTGTCTGGCAGCAGGTTGACAATTTACTGGTTGGGGAGCCAGATGAGGTCAGGCTGGTTGTTTTTGGCGTGACTGAAGATAGTCTTCTCATATTAAGGCTGCGTGACCCTGCCGCTGCCAGTGAGTTGATGCCCTGCTTTCATTCCGAGCTGTATAAGAGGCTGAATGTCAGTGTGCTTGACCATGTCATACTGGAGAAGTTGCTGGGGGTGGGTGGTGGTAGGGAGGAGGCAATCATTGGCTATACTTATGGTAGAGAGGATGCGGTCAACAGGGTGCTTGAGCAGGAATACCAGCTTGCCTTTCTGTTAAGCCCGGTTAAGCCGAAGGTAATTAAAGCCATTGCCGATGCCGGCGATAGGATGCCAAGAAAATCAACCTACTTTTATCCCAAAGCGCCGGCAGGACTGGTTTTTAATCGGCTAATTTAGGCATTCTTTAATCGGTGCTAAGTAGACTCTATATAACGTCGCTTGCCTACTCTTATAATAGTACCTTTGCCAAAAGTATAATTCACGTCTTTAACTCTTTCACCATTGATATATACAGCACCCTGTTCAATGAGACGCCTAGCTTCACTCCTACTTTTAGCCAATTGGTTTTCCACGAGATAATCCTGAAGGCTCTTGCCTGACTTGGTACCCAGTTCTATCTCCTCCGGCATTTCTTTCCTCTGCACCGTTCTTTCAAAATGCTCTTCAGCTTCAGCGGCTGCCTCTTGGTTATAGAGCTGGGTTATAATTTCCCTAGCCAAACGCTTCTTAAGCGTCATCGGGTTAATGGCTTTATTGGCAAGTTCTTGGCTGAATTCGGCTAGCTCCTTATCAGGGACATCAGTTAGTAGTTCAAGGTATTGTAGGATAAGGGTATCAGGGATAGACATTGCCTTGCCGTATATCTCCTCAGGTGGCTCAGCGACACCAATATAGTTACCCAGGCTTTTGCTCATCTTCTGGCTGCCGTCGGTGCCAACAAGCAGCGGGACCATAAAGCATTGTTGAGGACGCTGTCCCACCATAGATTGAAGCTCCCTTCCCACCAAGAGGTTAAACTTCTGGTCAGTGCCGCCAAATTCAACATCAGCCTGAATAGCTACCGAGTCATAGGCTTGGAGCAGGGGGTAAAGTAACTCGGTCAGGGCAATCGGGCGTTCCTCCTTATATCTCTTGCTGAAGTCATCTCTGGCGAGAAATTGGGCAACGGTAAACTTACTAGTGAGTTGGATAATATCGGTGAGGGTAAATTTGCCAAACCACTCACTTTGCCACCTGATCTCTGTCTTTTTTCTATCAACTATCTTGAAGAATTGCTGCATATAGGTCTCGGCGTTAGCTTTAACCTGCTCAGCGGATAGCATAGGTCGGGTAGCAGACATGCCACTGGGGTCGCCAATCTGGGCGGTCCAATCAGCAACAATGAGAACAACCTGATGCCCCAATTCTTGGAATTGCTTCAACTTCCTCAATGACACTATATGACCGAGGTGAATATCGGGGAAGCTGGGGTCAAAACCCTCCTTCAGTCGCAGCTTTCTGCCTGAGCGAAGTAGCTCCCGCATCTCATCTTCAACTATGATTTCAGCTACCCCCCGCTTTAGCAAATAACTGATGTCACCAGTGAACATAGCTAGTTTCTACCTCGGGTTCTTAATATTGCTCTTCCTTGTTCTACATCCTGTGCTATCTGCTTCTTCAGTTCTTCCGTAGTGTCAAATTTCTTCTCGCCACGCAGTCGCTCGAGTAAGTCAACTTCTAGCTCCCGTCCATATAGCTTGCTATGGTAGTCAAGAAGATAAACCTCAACCATGCGCTCGTTGCTACCAAAGGTAGGACGCTTGCCAATGTTAGTCACCGAGGAATAGGCCTGGTCATCAATGCGAGCCTGGCTAATATAGACCCCGTCAGCGGGGAGGGCCTGTTCTAGGTCTATGTCCAGATTGGCGGTGGGGAAGCCTAACTTTACACCTCGCCTTGCCCCGGGGACGACGCGCCCGTGGAGACTGAAGGGGCGCCCAGCCAGATTCTGTACCCGTTTCATATCTCCTTGGGCTAGAGCATTCCTGATACTGGTGCTGCTTACCACCTCACCATCTATTATTACCGGGGGCACTACAGTTACACTGAAGCCCATTTCTTGTCCCAGTTGGCGCAGGGTCTCGGTATCTCCCTCTCTATTTCGCCCTAAGGCAAAGTCAGGTCCAATTACCACCCCGCGCATTCTGAGGTATTTCTCCAGTAGACCAAGGAATTGGCGGGCGCTGAGCTGGGCTAACTCGGTGGTAAAGGATAGGGTAATAATGGCGTCAACGCCTTCACTCTTGAGGAGGTTTGTTCTTTGGGCAAGATCGGTCAGGAATGGGAGCCGGTTTTGGGGCGATAATACCTCCTGGGGATGGTGGCTAAAGGTTACCACGCCACTGGCTAGTCCCTGCTGCCGGGCAAGCTCCTTTAACTGGGAAATCAGGTATCTATGACCTAGGTGAACGCCGTCAAAAACGCCAATGGTTAGGAGCGTATCTTTATCTGGTGATAACCTTGCCAGCTCTTCCTCCATAGCCTTTTATACTACCATAACCCTATCTGAGCGTCAACCAATTTGATGTGGGTCGTTTAGTAACCTATTCCCTTCAGTACCCAGAAAAATCAAGGTTTTTGTTAACCTCACCCCTCAAAGAGTCTTCGACCTTAGTCCCCCTCTCCTTAACAAGGAGAGGGGGAGAAATAAAAAAGAGGGGGCGAAGCCCCCTCTTAAAACTACTTCCCCCTTCCCCTGAGGGGAAGGGGGATAAAGGGGGATGGGGGTTACCGGATATAACTAGGCCGTTGATTTTATGCTATACTGCTCTTGAGCCAGCGTAGCTCAGGGGTAGAGCAGCGGTTTCGTAAACCGCTGGTCGTCAGTTCGATTCTGACCGCTGGCTTATTCGCTATTTTTCTTGCCTTAGTCATTCCCCCCTTCCTATGAAATGTATAAGTTTTTGTCAGCCAGTTTTCCTCAGGTTTAATAATGTGCTTATCTTCTGTGGTAACTCGTTACGATTATTGATGGTGGTCTCGATAATTGATACCTTAGAGCCTAACCAAGCTGAGAAGGCTAGAAGAAGTTGTTTGCGGATAACCAAAATGGAGTTTTTGACTTTCTCAGCTCTGATTAGTTCTCGGATTTTGATAAATCCTTTGCCTTTAAGTTCGAGATACCCGACCTCGTCTACAAAAAGGATATCTGAAGAAGTCCCCCTGTCTATCGCCTTAATCCCAAAGTTAATACCCTCGGGGTTAAAGAAGTATCGCCCAATATGGGGACCTTCATATATATTAATAAGGCTGGCGAGGAGCTCCGTTTCGCCTGTTTGAACATCTACAATAATAATGCCTTCCTTAGACTTAGGTGTAAGGATGCCCCCGCAGCTATATCCGAGGTGCTTAGCTATCGCTACAACCTTTTCACAAACCGTAGTTTTACCAATTCCTACCTTGCCAGTAATAATAATGTTCACTGCTCTAATTAAAGTCCTGACGCAATAGCTATAGCGCTCACCCCCCAGCAAATAACTACGGTAGCCACTGTGGTAGCATAATAAAGCGGCATCTTTCTTGTTAGTAGTGGGAAAGCCTTTGCCTCAAGCTTCATACCTGCCAAGTAGCCCAGGGGTAGTAGAATAGCGGAAAAAGCTGCCCAGATTAAGCCTTCGGTAACTATGAATCCTACCGGACTAAACGATAACAAGTATTTGCAGGGTGCTACCTGCATGCCAATAAAGTAGAAGCCAACCGAAGCTATAATGGCAGCCATGGCCCCGCTCCCCATGCGGGCATGGACACCTTTGCCCATTTCAGTCATCAACAAAAATGCCACCAGGCTTAGGGCGACTGCCTCTGTAAAAACAGCAATGCATGAATTTGCTTTGCATATCACCGAAATGTGGAGAATCGGCACAGCTAGTAGTTTAACTAATACTGTCACTAGGCCTATCCCTATTAGCATAGCTGGTTTCTTATGAATAACTAGAGCCATACCCATAAGAGCCATTCCAATACCAGTCAATAAGCCAGAGCTGTAAGGAAAATGGGCGGCACTTAGCCCACCACCTAGAGCGACTTCAGACAGTCCCCAAATAGAACCAAAGACTAGGATTCCCAGCAGAATATGAACTATACTTTGCCGATCTGTGAGCTTGGTTTTTGCGTTTGTTGTCATTTCTTCTCCTCTCTTAAATAAAGTAACGAATGGTTTAATTTAGCTTGCTCTCATTGCTGCCTTCTCCTCCTTTTGCGTAACTTAGTTGGTTCTCCGTTCGTCTTTAATTGGCTTGTTCTTATTTGCTTAGCCTCATCGCAGCGACGCCAAAATTCTAAGTCTTACTTGTCGAGCTGGAAGGGCTATATTACAAGCGATATAGCACTTTGTCAACTAGAGTAATCCTCTCTGGTATCAATATCCCAGGTGACGCTCTCAGAGTCAACGGCTACCTCAAGGACGTCTTGAGGGTGGCGTTTAATTATCTCTCTTCCGCCGATATCACCCTTTAGCTCAAGCAGTTCCGGTTTATATTTGATGGCAAAGATAATGGGGTGTCCCCGCTTGCCCTGGTAGGTTGGGATGGCAATGCCTTTAGCATGGTTAAAAAATTCGTCTATTAACCGGTTGATGGTCTGGCTATTGACCAGAGGCTGGTCGCCCAGAGCAAGCATAACCGCTTGAGCTTGACTTGAAACTAGGTTTAGTCCAGCTATTATGGATGTGCTCATCCCCTGCTGGTAATCTGGATTTATCGCTATCTTAACCGGTCTTGGGGCTATGGTCTTTATTACCTCTTTAGCTTTATATCCCAGCACCACGATAATCTCACTTACTGCTGAACTCAGCAGGTTATCAATGGCTTGCTCCACAATAGTGCTTTTGCCCAAAGGCATTAGTTGCTTCGGTTCGCCCATGCGCTGTGACTTGCCGGCAGCCAAAAGTATTGCTGATAGCATTAGCTGAATTATATGCCAGCTTTGCTGGCAACACAAGGCTTGACACGACCTCGTTGCCAAGTTACAATTTAGAAAAGCCTGGAGCAGGTCTTTTTGGTTATTGGGATGGAGCCGGGCTGGACTTACAGCAGCGGGATTTGGACCCGTGGGACTAGGCACCACGGGTTTTTTCTATCTTAAATAAGAGTGGGGTGACCAGAGAAATGGGAGGCTCCAAGAAAAAGAAGGCGATTGTAGCTAGCCAAAGTGGTGCCGCCAAACTTATGCTCATAGTTGTAATTGGGCTGATAGTGCTCAAGGTAGTGGTGGCAGTCATCACCGGGAGCATCAGCATTCTGGCTCAGGCAGTGGATAGCTCCCTTGATTTGCTTGCTGTAGTCATTACCTTCATTGCTATTAGAATAGCCACCAAGCCTGCTGATGAGGAGCACCCCTTCGGACATGGCAAAGTAGAAAACATTGCAGCTACAGTACAGGCAGTGCTGATTTTTACTGCCGGCGGTTTGATTATTTATTTTGCGGTACAAAAAATAATAACAGGAGCAAAGGTGGAACTGGCTGAAGCTGGGATAGGCGTAATGCTGGTTTCCATGATAGCTAGCATCTTCCTTTCACGCCACTTGTTCAAGGTAGCAAAGGCAGTAGATTCAATAGCGCTACAGGCAAACGCTCAAAACATTGCCGCTGATGTCTATTCTACAGCTGCCGTGCTGGCAGGGCTGGTAGCCGTACGCTTTACCGGGCTTAATATTTTAGACCCTATTATCGCCATGGTAGTAGCTTTGCTCATTCTGAAAACAGGTTATAATGTGCTAAGGAAGTCATTTGGGGGATTGCTTGATGTTAAACTTCCTCAGGCGGAAGAGGACGAAATAAGGTCTTGTATTATGGAGCACGATTGCCAGATGGTTGCCTTTCACGACCTGCGCACTCGCAAGGCAGGAAGCCATCGCTACATTGACCTGCACCTGGTGATGCCTAAGAATGCGAGTGTGGAAGAAGCACACCGCATGTGCGACCATTTGGAACGAGATATAAGGAATAGATTACATCATACTCACCTCACTATTCACGTTGAGCCATGCACTACTGAGTGTGACCAGTGCTCCGTTTTATGTACCCTAAAAGATAGGGATGACTGAGGTCTATGGTAGAGATACTGCAAAGCAAGAATTCCGCCACTAGATTCCAAATACTGGTTGAAATTGCCACTTCTGGCCCCAGTATTCAGCAAAAGAGCATCGCGGTTAAGTTGGGTATCACGCCACAAGCAATATCAGCCTATATTCATCAATTAGTGAAGGATGACCTGGTTGTCTCAACCGGTCGCTCTCACTATAGAGTGAGCACCAAAGGAGTTAACTGGATGCTCAAGGTACTCAGGGAACTCCGGGGCTATGCTTCGGCGGTGGAACAGGCAGTCACCAATATTACCGTCTGCGCTGCCATAGCTGAGGGCGATATAAATCAAGGGCAGGCGGTCGGGCTCAAGATGAAGGATGGTTTACTGTTTGCTACCAGCCAGACAAACGGTGGTGCCAGAGGTATTGCGGTATCAAGCGTAAGTGAAGGTGAGGATGTAGCTGTCTCTAACATTGAAGGATTGGTAGAGCTGACGACAGGCAGGGTAACTATCTTACAGGTGCCTGGTATTCAAAAGGGTGGGTCAAGGCAAGTTGACTTGGAACTACTGCACGCCCAGGTTACCAACAATCAGCAGGTTGGAGCCATTGGCATCGAGGCTTTGATCTCGCTAAGACGGGTGGATATTGAGCCTCGCTATCTTTATGGCGTTACCGAAGCCGCCATCGAAGCTGCCCAATGCGGCTTATCTTTTACTGTAGTTTGCACTGATGATGCTATCCCCGGACTGATTAAGAAATTGCAAGAGGAAGGTCTGAACTACGAACTTATAGACCTGCGCCTAAGGAATAGGCCGGTATAGACCCCCTTTTTGACTCCTATCACTAAAAACAGGTCCCACAATTATTGACAGGCAGTATCTACACTTGTATACTATCAAGCAGACTTGTTTTTAATCATGTCAGGTTGTGTAATATGCTACCAACCGGGGTAATCATCCTATGCCACGGCAGTCGTGGTGAGCGAGGCATTGTAGAAGTCTCTGAGACCTTGAGACGGGTTAGTGATGGGGTAAAGCCCCTCTTATCCCCTGGGGTAGAGGTTATCGGGGCGGCACTCCAATTTAATCACCCCACTCTGGAAGAAGCTGTGGAGTCTCTGGCAGTGCGGGGGGTGGAGCGGATAGTAATAATGCCTTACTTCCTTTTCCCGGGACGACACATCACTGAGCACATCCCTCAGCTTGTTGAGAGGCTTGAAAGCCGATATCCAGAAGTGCAATTCATCGCTACGAATACCCTCGGTAATGATGAACTTTTAATAGCTCGCGTGGCAAAACGCATCGAGGAGGCTGCTCCGGAGCTTTCGCTGAATGCTCGCTTTTCACTGACCTCCCCTGAGGTTATCGAGCAGCAAAGTATGGATACAGTCGAAAGCCTACTACCACCTCTGAATTGTTCCGATGAGGAGCGTCAAGTTATAAAGCGAATTGTTCATGCCAGTGGAGACCCTCAGGTTGCCCCCTTGGTAAGGTTTAGCCCGTCAGCAGTTTCCAGTGGCCTCAGTGCCATAGCTAAAGGTAGCCCTATTTTTACCGATGTTCGGATGGTAGCTGCCGGTATCAATAGACATTTGGCTGAAGCTTGTGGATGTTCTCTCTCTTGCGCTATGGATGAGACAAAAGGGCTGAAACCGGCAAAGGAACCGGATATTACCCGTGCTGCAGCGACGATGCGTCATTTAGGAACAAGGCTTAACCGTGCCATAGTCGCCATCGGCAATGCGCCCACTGCTCTCCTGGCTTTGCTTGACCTTATTGACCATAAGGAAATTAAACCAGCTCTGGTGGTGGGAATGCCGGTTGGTTTTGTGCAGGCGAAAGAGGCGAAGGATGAGTTAATAAAACGCAGTGTACCAAATATCACGGTAGTGGGAACTCGCGGTGGCAGTGCCATGGCAGTGGCTACAATTAATGCTCTATTAAAAATTGCTGTAGAAAGGAAGGGGCATGGTAGGGATGGCTAGGGCAAAAGACGAACCTTTGCGCTCAGGTTATACTACTGGAGCCTGTGCCGCAGCTGCGGCGCAGGCAGCTACCATTGCCCTGCTCAAGCAAGAGGTAGTCAACCAGGTTCAGGTTGACCTCCCCGGTGCCAATCAGGTCAATTTTAAGGTCAACTGGTGTGTCTTTGACCGCACTCAGGCATCGTGCTCGGTAATAAAGGATGCCGGTGATGACCCGGATATTACCAACGGAGTAGAAATCTGGGCTACGGTACGCTGGAAAGGAGAGCCGGGGATTGACATTAGAGGAGGAAAGGGAGTGGGTGCGGTGACCAAGCCTGGGCTTGAAATACCGGTTGGTATGGCGGCGATTAACCCAGTGCCCCGACAGATGATAGAAAGCTCTATTATGAAGGTAGCCCGGAACAAGCTGGATGGCAAGGGTATCCAGGTAATAATCTCAGTGCCCGGGGGTGACAGATTAGCCAAAAGGACGCTGAATCCTCGTCTGGGGATAGTAGAAGGCATCTCAATTCTGGGTACTACCGGGATTGTCATTCCCTATTCGGTTAATGCTTATACGGCTTGTATCTCTCAGGCACTGGATGTAGCCGTGGCCTGTGGCTGCCGCCAGGTGGTACTGACCACGGGCAGGCGCAGCGAGAAGTTTGCCCAGAGTGAGCTGGCACTGGCTGAAGAGTGCTTTGTCCAGGCCGGAGATTTTATTGGCTACTCACTTGAGCAATGCGCCAAGAGGCCTTTCGAGAAGGTGATTGTCTGGGGCATGATGGGTAAGCTCAGCAAGCTTGCCGCTGGGCACCTCTATACCAATGTTAGCCACTCCAGGGTAGATATTGGTTTCCTGGCTGGAGTAGCGGCAAGCTGTGGCATACCACATAAAATGGTCAAGGCTCTGCACGGTGCAGTTACTGCCAATCACCTCCGCAAAATGCTACCCCCGGAACATACCAGAGAATTCTGTGACCAACTCTGTCTGCTGGCGGCAAAGAGGTGCCGGGAGGAAGTGGGGGGAAAGCTTGAGGTGGAGTGCATCATGACCAGCTATGACGGCATTATTCTGGGGAGGGCTCATGCCAAAGGCTAAGGTCCATATTATCGGGATAGCACCCCAGGGGGCTTCCAGCTTGCTACCAGAAGCACGCCGCCTGGTGAACCGGGCAGAGATGGTCTTTGGCGGAGAAAGACTACTTCAGATGTTTCCCCACCACCCCGGCGAGAAAGTAGCTATAAAAAACAACCTGGCTGAAGTAGCTGCTTTGATTAAAAGAAACCTGGGGCAGAAACGAATGGTTGTCCTTGCTTCGGGTGACCCCAACTTTTACGGAATAGCCAGCTATCTGACGGCTAAGCTGGGCAGGAATGTTGTTGACATGATACCTAACGTGAGCGCCATGCAACTGGCTTTTGCCCGCATTAGGGAAAGCTGGGAGGATGCCGTCTTTGTCAGTGTCCATTCTCGGCCCATTGAGGATATTATTGAGACGGTGCGGTTAAATCACAAGGTTGGCATATTCACCGATGATGAGCATACCCCGGCGGCTATCGCCAGGGTCTTGCTGGAACACGGCGTTGACGGCTACCGGGCCTATGTCTGTCAAAACCTTGGTAGGAAGGATGAAAAGGTCATTGAAACCGAGTTGCCTAATTTGGTCAAGATGAAGTTCTCGCCTCTCAACATCGTGATTCTGCTCAGGAAAAAGTCCAAAACAAGACTTCAGCAAACACTGGGGATTCCTGAAGCAAGCTTCCACCGCCGCCAGGACGGGCTTATTACCAAGCAGGAGGTGAGGGCAGTAAGCCTGGCCAAGATGCGTCTTGCCGACGAGAGCGTGCTTTGGGATATTGGTGCTGGCTCGGGGGCTATATCCATAGAAGCCTCTTTTCTCGCCAGAAAGGGGCGCATCTACGCTATAGAAAAGAACGATAAAGATGTGGCCATAATCAGGAAAAACCTCCAGAAGTTTTGTACCCCCAATGTTGAAGTGGTTCAAGCCTTTGCCCCAGATGGCTTAGGCAAGTTGCCCGACCCCACCGCCGTCTTTATCGGGGGTAGTGGGGGGAGAATGGAAGAAATATTGGACTTTGTTAGCCACAGGCTAAAGCCCGGTGGGCGCATTGTCATCAACGTAGTAGTGCTTGAGAACCTGAGTGCCGCCGTTGATGCTCTCAAAGCAAGAGGCTTTGTACCCGATGTGAGCCTGGTCAATATAGCCCGTAGCACCAGTGTCATGGAGCTTACCCGGTTTGAAGCATTGAACCCGGTCTTTGTCGTCACCGGCGTGCCGGAAAGGAAGGGATAATTTGATTGCGGAAAGAATGTCACAGCAGATGATAAGGCGGGGACTCAAAGGGACGAGGTTCTCGCCGGTTGAGCCGGTGCTTCCGGCTGCTCTGGATGGCGTTGGCTGGTATATTCATATGCCCTTCTGCCGCCGGCTGTGTCCTTACTGCTGTTTTCATAGCCTCCAGTATTCCCCGGGCAAGGTTGCCCCTTATATTGAGGCAGTGAAGAAGGAAATCCAGACCTACCGCGACAAGTTGGGGAAAACCAAAATAGGTGATGTCTACTTTGGCGGTGGCACCCCCAGCCTCACCTGGGAGGGGGTGCTTGAGATTATGGAGTTCATCAGGTCCAAGTTTGAGATGGAGGGCGAGGTCGGCTTTGAGGCGAACCCTGAGGATATAAATGTCGCGGTGTGCCGGGCAGTGAAGCAAGCTGGCGTCAGCAAAATAAGCCTGGGGGTGCAGTCTTTTGACAATGAAGTCATCGGCGGCATGCGGCGGGGCTATGATGCCAAGGCAGTGATTAAGGCGATAGAGCTTTTGCTCGGTGAGGGGTTCTACGTTAGCATCGACCTGATGCATAGCTTGCCCGGGCAGCAAATCCCCAGCCTCCTGAGCGACCTGGAGGTGGCAGCCGGGACCGGGGTCAATCAAATCTCGTATTATCCTCTTATGCTCTTCCCCTATACCCGCTGGTATCACGATGTCCAGAAGAGGCGTATAACCACCCCGCCTTCGCGTTTAGAACGGGAGATGTTCTATACCGTTTGCGATTTCCTCACCGCTAACGGATACAGGCAGGCTAGTTGCTGGGAGTTCACCAACGGGGACAGGGGTGGGGCACAATATGTCACCTGCACCCGCGATGAGAATATCGGGGTGGGGCTTAGCGCCTACACCAAAATCGGGGGGCTGTTCTATGTCAATACCTTCTCCCTCAGGGAGTATATCAGGAGGGTGGAAGCAGGCTTACCCATAGCTACGGGAACGATTACCCCGCCAAACCGGGTGATGAGGCGGTGGTTCATGATGGGACTGTACCGGCTGAGGGTGGAGAAGTCCGAATTTGAAAGGCGCTTCGGGGTCAAGATGGAGAAGGCAATGAGTAGGTTTCTGCTTATGCTTAAGCTACTGAATCTCGTCAAGGAACACCCCGCTCATGTTGAGGTTACCAGGCGCGGTATGTACTGGGCATCCTTGATGACAAAGGCGTCCATGCTTACCTTCCCTGCTCGATATTATGAGGAGTGCCTGCACCATCCCTGGCCCGGTGATTTTGAACTGTAATCTGAAGGAAAAGGGGGACAATGTCCAGCGCGACTCGGCGTCGACAGAAGGGGCTCGGCCGCCTCTACGGGGTAGGGGTGGGGCCGGGCGACCCGGAGCTCATGACACTGAGGGCTTATAATGTCCTGTCTCGTGTGCCGGTTATCTTCGTACCGCTGAAAGACAAAGAAAGCAGGAGCTACGCAAAGTCCATTGTTGCCAGTCTGATAAAAAAATCAGAGGGGAAAATCGTTGGGCTGGTCCTCCCAATGCTAAGAGATGGGGAGCAGCTGGCCGATTATTGGCGCCAGGCGGTAGAGAGTATGTGGCAGTATCTCAAGAATGGGGAAGATTGTGCTTTCGTTAACGTCGGTGACCCTCTTCTTTACGGGACTTTTGTTCATATATTGAAGACACTACAAAAGAGTCACCCCGAGGTAGAAGTCGAGGTTATTCCCGGGATTTCCTCTATTAATGCCGCTGCAGCCAGGGCTATAGTTCCCCTTGCCAGTAACGATGAGCGTATAGCCATAATATCAGGTAACCGTGAAGATAGGGTTATTAGACAGACGCTTGAGAATTTCGATACAGTAGTTTTTATGAAAATGAATACTGTGTTTGATAAGCTCCTCACTATTCTTGAGGAGCTAAAATTGATTGAAAAATGCGTTTATGTCAGGAGATGCACTACTCAGGATGAAGAGATAATCTGGGACATCAGCCAGTTAAAGGGGGAAAAGGTCGATTATTTCTCTCTCCTGATAGTACGGAAATAGCATGGCAGTTCAAGTATATTTTATTGGTGCTGGCCCTGGTGACCCCGAGCTTTTGACCATCAGGGCGAAAAATATCATCAAAAGGGCAGATATCATTATTTACGCTGACTCGCTGATAAACCCGGATGTGTGTAGTTTTGCTCAGGATAGGGCTGAGATTTATAAAAGCGCATCACTCACTTTAGAGGAGATAACTGCCATTATACTAAACGCGGTCAAGCAGGGGAAGGTTGTTGCCCGGCTACAGAGTGGCGACCCGAGCCTATATGGAGCTATACAGGAACAGATGGCAGCCCTGGATGAGAAGGGGATAGCCTATAAGATTATACCGGGGGTAAGCTCCTTGTTGGCTGCTGCCGCTGCCTTAAAGACAGAGCTTACCGTACCTGAGCTTTCCCAGACGGTTATCATCACCCGCCTGGAAGGAAGAACACCAGTTCCGGCTTTAGAGAACCTGAGGAGCCTGGCTCAGCACCAAGCCAGCATGGCGATTTTCCTGAGTGCATCGGTGATAGAAAAGGTTGTTGCTGAACTGCTTGCCGGCGGCTATCACCCCGACACTCCTGCGGCTGTAGTCTATCGGGCTACCTGGAAAGACGAGCTTGTGCTGCGAACTACCCTAAGTAACCTTGTGGAACGTGTGAAAGCATCGGGCATCAGGAAACAGGCGCTGATACTGGTGGGCGCTTTTTTAGGCTCAAAGGGAAAGCGTCGACGTTCCAGGCTCTATAGCTGAGGTGTTAAAAAATGAATGTCGATAGTCCAACAAAAAAAGACATAGCCATTGTCGCCATAACCAGAAAGGGGGTGGCGTTGGGTCAGCGCTTGAGACGGCTACTTCCCGGTAGCCATCTTTATCTGCCGCAAAAATTTGCCGCGGAGCCGAAGCCGGAGGAGTACTCCTTTTTGTCTCCGGCAAAAGAAGTAGTCAGGGAGGTTTTTAGCCAGTACCGGCATTTGGTGCTTATCATGGCAGTGGGCATTGCGGTTCGATTGGTGGCATCAGAGCTTAGGGACAAGCATAAAGACCCTGGAGTAGTAGTGGTTGATGATGCTGGCTCATTCAGCGTGAGTCTGCTATCGGGGCATGAGGGGGGTGCCAACCAGCTAGCCAGAAAAATAGCCTCTCTTATCGGCGCTAATGCGGTCGTTACCACTGCTTCCGAAGTTAGCGAGACAATAATATACCGCCCTAAAAGCCTGGTGATTGGCATCGGCTGTAACCGAGGGACGGGGTGTACCGAAATCGAGGCAGCCGTCAGCCGAGTTTTCTCCGAGCATGGTTTTTCCATTAAGAGTATCCGGAGTATAGCCACCGTAGATATAAAGAAGAACGAGCCCGGACTTCTCGAGTTTGCCCGAAAATACCGCCTGCCGATAGAGTACTTTGATAAAGAAACTCTATGTAAGGTGAAATTTCCCTCGACCCCCTCGCCGGAGGTGCTAAGGCATGTGGGAACGCCAGCAGTATGTGAGTCAGCGGCGCTGTTAAGTAGTGGTAATCCGACTCTCCTTATCCCCAAAGTGAGCTATGGTCGGGCGGTATCAATTGCTGTGGCAAGATTACCGTTTGATAGTCATAGGTCACCCAAAAGCGGGAAGCTTTTCCTAGTTGGCATCGGTCCTGGCAATCCGGAACACATGACCTTCAAAGCCAGAGATGCCATTAACAACAGTGAGGTGGTCGTTGGTTACAGGAGCTATATCAAGCTAATTGAGCCTTATCTCGGACAGAAAGAGGTTATTGCTACCGGCATGGGGGCGGAAGTAGAGCGGGTGAAGATGGCTATTAGCCTGGCTAAGAAAGGGAGGAGTGTGTCTATTGTCTCTAGCGGTGATACTGGCATTTACGGCATGGCTGGGCTGGTGGGTGAAATTCTTCGTCAGCAATCAGGGGATGATTTTGATATAGAGGTGATACCCGGGGTACCTTTACTGGTAGCCAGTGCTACCCTGCTCGGCGCTCCCATAACCGGTGACTTTGTCACTATAAGTCTTAGCGATTACCTTGTCCCGTGGGAGGAAATTACCCTAAGATTGAGGCTAGCGGCACAGGGGGATTTTGTTATAGTCCTCTACAATCCCAGGAGCCAAAGGCGCCAACGCCAACTAATTAAAGCCAGGGAAATCATCTTACAATATCGCCCGCCATCAACTCCGGTAGGCATTGCCACCAATGCTTATCGGCAGGGGCAAGAGGTGTTAATCACCGATCTAGAACACATGCTGGACTACGAAATTGGCATGAATACCACCATCATTGTTGGCAATTCAACCACATTTACTTTTGATGGCTGGATGGTGACCCCTCGCGGTTACCGGACGAAATACGACTTAAGCAGCGAGGTTCCGCATTGAATTCTAGGCAGGAGTAGGAGTGAGAGCGATAGTCATAGCTGGTACCACCAGCGGTGTCGGCAAGACAACGGTAGCCATCGGGCTGATGGGTGCTCTGCGCAAACACGGTTTGAAAGTGCAGCCCTTCAAGACCGGGCCAGACTATATTGACCCCAGTTATCATACCTGGGTAACCGGCGAGCCCTCTCGTAATCTGGATACGTGGCTTCTGTCTCGTGATGCCGTGCTGGAACTGTTCACGCGAGCAATGCAAGGGAAAGATGTTGCTGTCGTTGAGGGAGTAATGGGGCTTTATGATGGGCACTCATCACTAAATGAGGAGGGTAGCACCGCCGAGCTGGCTAAGCTCCTCGGGGCGCCAGTGCTGCTAGTAGTGGACAGCCGAAAGGGAGCACGCAGCTTGGCGGCTATGGTTGCTGGCTACCACGCTTTTGATTCTTCCCTTCGCCTTGGCGGTGTTATCCTCAACGGCATCGGCAGCGATGAGCACCTTAGATTGTGCCGAGAAGCCATCGAGCATTACTCTGAAATTGCTGTGCTGGGGTATCTGCCCCGACGCGACAGTCTCTCCCTACCTGAACGACATCTGGGCTTGATTCCCACCGTGGAGGGGTCAGCCAGCAAGGAATTCTTGAAGAACCTTGTAGACCAGTGCCAAGCCACTCTTAATATCCCTCAGATTTTGTGCCTCTCGGAGCAGGCGGTAGCTCCCCAAGCTGAGCCGGCATTATTCCCAACAATGCCTAAGCCCGCCATAGCGAGAATTGCTGTAGCAAGAGATAAGGCATTCAGTTTCTATTACCAGGACAGCCTCGACCTGCTGGAGGCGTGTGGAGCTGAACTTGTGCCCTTCAGCCCTCTGCAGGATACTGACCTGCCCCAGGACATCTCTGGTCTCTATATAGGGGGTGGTTTCCCTGAGCTCTACGCTGCCGGTCTGGCAGACAACAAGTCTATCAGGCAGGCGATAAAGGTAGCGGCTGGACGAGGGACGCCAATTTATGCTGAATGTGGGGGGTTAATGTACCTTGGCAGAAGCATCAGGGACCTCCAAGGTAACGAATATCCTATGGTAGGAGCTATCCCGGTTTCCTCTCAGATTGATAGCCCACGCCTCAGTTTAGGCTATCGGACAATCCAGGCTCTGGGTGATGGCCCTATCCTGCGCCAGGGAGAAATAGTTCGAGGCCATGAGTTCCACTGGTCTGTGCCGGAGAACGCTGCTGACAGTCCTAATGCATACTGTGTTATTGATAAAGGAAGACGTCTAGAAGGATTCCACAGGAGGAATCTGCTCGCTTCCTACATTCACCTCCACCTCGGTAGCCTGCCTTCGATGGCGGTGCGTTTTATAGACAATTGCCAGCGGTTTCAAGAAAGTCAGGGGGGATCATGAGGGGAAGGGTAATCATGATACAGGGGACTGCATCCCACGTCGGTAAGAGCGTGCTGGTGACGGCTCTGTGTCGCATCTTCAGGCAGGACGGTTTTACAGTAGCGCCCTTCAAAGCTCAAAATATGTCCTTAAATTCTTATGTCACCCCTGACGGAGGAGAAATCGGAAGGGCGCAGGCAGTGCAGGCCGAGGCAGCGGGGGTCGAACCCGGTGTGGAAATGAACCCCATCCTACTAAAGCCAGAAGCCGATAGCTGTTCCCAGGTAGTAGTGCTGGGCCGCCCCCAAATGTCAACAACAGCGGCGGAGTATTACCGGCTGAAGGCTCAATTGTGGCCGGTCGTGACCAAGGCACTTCGCAGGCTCTGCTCCCAATATGAAGTCATAGTTATCGAAGGTGCAGGCAGTCCAGCCGAGGTAAACCTAGTTGATGGAGACATAGTGAATATGCGCCTTGCCCGATTTTGCCGAGCTCCGGTGTTACTGGTTGGCGATATTGACCGCGGTGGTGTCTTTGCCTCCCTGCTGGGTACCCTATGGCTGCTAAGACCCAGAGACTTAAGTCTCATCAAGGCTCTGGTCATAAACAAGTTCCGGGGAGACCCGGCACTGCTTGAACCAGGATTAGGTTTTCTTGAGAGAAAGGCTGGCATTCCCGTAGCCGGCGTAATTCCCTATTTCCATGATATCCATATCGCCCAAGAAGATTCGGTAACCCTAGAACAGCTAAAGCCTCGACAAAGCTCTGCTCAAATAGATATTGCCGTAATCAGGATGCCCCATATCTCCAACTTCGACGATTTCGACCCGCTGGATAAAGAGAAGGATGTCAGGGTGCGATATGTAAGTTCTGTTGAGAACCTGAACCATCCTGACTTAGTTATTCTTCCCGGGAGCAAAACCACGGTAGCCGACCTCGATTGGCTAAAGAAAACCGGGCTGGCTCGCAGCGTTACTGAGCTTTACCAGCGTGGAGTTTTCATCATTGGTATCTGCGGGGGCTACCAGATGCTAGGTACATATATTAATGACCCTGACCATGTGGAATCAGGGGTTCGGCGAAGCCAAGGCTTGGGTCTCTTACCGATAACCACTGCCTTCTTACCGACCAAGGAAACTCACCAGATAAAGGGTAATGTAGTAGCCGACCATGGGCTCCTTGCCGGAGTTCAGAATATCAGCTTTGAAGGCTACGAGATTCATATGGGCAGGACAGGAAGCGATGAGACTAACGCTGTCTTTCGGATACGGGAGCGTTCCAGTAAGCCATGCGATGCCCTCGACGGATGCCTGGATACAAGCGGATGTGTTTTAGGGACATACATTCATGGACTGTTCCACAATCAGGAACTCCGGCGAGGTATCTTGAGGCATATTGCCGGCTTAAAGGGATGTCCCATTAGCTTTACTGGTGATGACCACCAGCGGGACGCCGAGTATGACAAGCTGGCCAAGCTGGTTCGTAATAGCCTCAATATGGATTTCATTTACTCCATCGCCGGATTAAGGAAGGGAAAATGAAAAAGGCAAACCACGGTCTTGCCTATTACCCGATGTTTCTTAAAATTAGCTGGAAGAAGTGTGTGGTGGTCGGTGGTGGACGGGTTGCCCGGCGCAAGGTCAGGGCGCTTCTTGAATACGGCGCCAATGTTGAAGTAATCAGTCCTGACCCCTGCCCGGAACTGAATAAGCTGGCGGAGACCGGGGAGATAAAGGTGCTCCGAAGACACTATCAGGCAGGCGATTTACAAGGAGCGTTTCTTGCCATCGCCGCCACCGATAATAGCACTCTTAACCAGCAGGTAATAAAGGAAGCTAAAGGCAAGGCGGTTCTGGTCAACGTGGTAGATGACCTGGAGAATTCTGATTTCATTGTACCCTCGTATGTGCGCCGGGGAGCTCTGACCATCGCCGTCTCTACCGCCGGCAGAAGTCCGGCTCTGGCTAGAAAAATCCGAACCAAACTGGAGAAAGAGCTCGGCGATGAGTATGCCTCTCTGGTTCGTCTGGTTGGTGAGGTGCGCGCTGAAGTAAGACAGCAGGGAATTAAAGTCACCGGTGACGACTGGCAGGAAGCCCTTGACTTAGATTTAATGATTGACCTACTAAAGAGAGGCGATGACCAAAAAGCCAAGGCTGTCCTGCTTGACAATCTGAAGGCTCGACAGAAGTAATAGTTGAGGACAAGTAGGATGAGAATTAGCCTAGTCGGGATAGACCACCAGACAGCGCCAATTGCTGTCCGCGAGAAGGTGGCAATCAGCACCAAGAAGCTCTATGATGCCCTGCCGGTGCTCCGTTCCTACATACCCCGAGGTATAATCCTGTCCACTTGTAACCGTACTGAAGTCTATACCATTGATAGTGACGCTCACCATGCCGAGAGGTCAAGCCTGAATTTTCTGAAGGCACATGTAAATATCCCCGATATTGATTTGCTCCAACATGTTTACTGCTCCACTGACAAGGCGGCAGTGGAGCACCTCTTCCGCGTGGCTTGTGGTCTTGAATCGATGATAGTTGGCGAATTTGAGGTTCTGGGTCAGGTAGGACATGCCCTGGAGGTTGCAGAAGGGGCGGGGATGGTTAATCTACCACTGCGTCATATTTTCCAGAGCGCCATCCGAACTGGAAGGCGCGTTCGAGAGGAAACGGGAATCAGTAGAAATGCCCTTTCGGCCAGCTCGGTAGCCGTGGATTTGGCAGCAGGGATTGTTGGTGACCTTAAGGAAGGCAAGATGCTGGTCATTGGTGCCGGCGAAGCCGGAAGGCTGGTAGCAAAGGCAGCCAAAGACAGAGGGATACCCCAAATGGTAGTTGTTGGGCGGACTCAGGAGAGGGCTTCAGCCCTGGCAAGCCAGCTGGGTGGTACACCAATCAGCTCGAGTAATCTGGGGGAAGAATTACTCACTACTAATATAGTTGTTACCTGTGCTGGGGCGCCACACCGGATTCTGAGTGTTGACCAGGTAAAGCCGGCGATGGAAAAGCGCCCGGGGCTTCCTCTGGTAATAATAGATATCGCTGTACCCCGAAATGTGGAGCCAGCGGTGGGTCAGATTAGGAATGTCTTTCTCTACAATATAGATGACCTCACCGAGCTTTCCGCTCTAAACCGCAAGCAACGGGAAGGCGAAATCCGGAAGGCCACCCAAATTATAGATGATGAACTGGATAAGTTTGCTTTGTGGTGGCAGGAATTTAAGGTCAGACCGCTTATTCGTGCCATGATGAGCAAGGCTGAAGAGATACGCCGCTCACATTTTGACCGCACCATGAGAAAACTGCCCCCCCTAACCGAAGAAGAGCAATATAGTCTGGAAATGATGACCAAAGCCATTGTCAGCAAGATACTGAAGGACCCGGTAAAGTACCTAAAAGCAAACGGCAGCAATAACTATGCTGAAATAGCAAGAAAGCTTTTCCAGCTAGATGGAGAGGATTAGTGATGAGCCAAAGAATTATCGTGGGCTCCAGAGGCAGCAGGCTCGCCCTGCTCCAGACCGAGTCCGTAATAGCCAGAATCAAGGAGGTAAACCCAGACTTGGATGTCAGCGTCAGGAAAATAGTTACCACTGGCGACCGAAGCCACCGTCAGCTTGGCAGGACGGGCACCGCCATATTCGTCAAGGAACTGGAACAGGCTCTGCTTGACGGCAGGATTGATATAGCCGTGCACAGCCTTAAAGACTTACCGACGGAGTTGCCGCCTCGGCTGTACCTTCTGGCAGTAACCGAGAGGCTGGATTTCAGAGACGCTCTGGTAGCCAAAGCAAGGCTCAACGAGCTGGCTGCTGGCTCCAAGATAGGCACTGGCAGTTTACGGCGCACGATTCAGTTAATGAGCTACCGCCCTGATTTGCTGGCACACCCGATAAGGGGGAATGTTGATACTCGCCTGGGCAAGGTTTGTTCTGGTGAGGTTGATGGTGTTATCGTAGCAGCAGCGGCTATGTTGCGCCTTGGCTGGAAGGGAAAAATAACCGAGTATTTACCACTGGAGCATTTCTTGCCCGCAGTGGGGCAGGGAGCGCTAGCCATAGAAGCGCGGCTTGGTGATAAAGAGATAGCAGAGCTTGTTTCGCCCCTAAACCATCTTCCTACCTGGCAGGGTATAACTGCTGAGCGTGCCTTACTCCGCGCTCTAGGGGGTGGTTGCCGGGCGCCGGTGGCGGCTTTAGGGACGGTTAGTGGCAATACACTTAAGCTTGAGGGTATGGTAGCGAGTATGAGTGGGCGAAAGGTGCTATGTGCCTCGGAGGAAGGCAGCGCCATATCTGCCGAGGAGATAGGAGTGAGACTGGCGCAAAGGATGCTCGCTATGGGAGCGGTAGAGATTATCGCTGAGGCAAGGAGCAGTGGAAACTGGTAAGGTCTATCTGGTTGGGGCTGGCCCCGGCGATCCCGGCTTGATTACTCAGAAGGGGCGGGACTGTCTGGCAAAGGCCGAAGTCGTTATATACGACCGCCTGCTTGACGAGCAGCTTCTCAAGGTGGTTTCGCCGAAGGCGGAAAGAATCTATGTCGGCAAGGCGGCAGGGGAACACGCCAGGTCTCAGAGTGAGATAAACCAGCTACTGGTGGAGAAAGCCAGAGAGGGCAAGACCGTGGTGCGGCTTAAGGGCGGCGACCCGTATGTTTTGGGTCGTGGTGGAGAGGAGGCGGAGGGGCTAAGGAATGGGGGCATCCCTTTTGAGGTGGTGCCCGGAGTATCCTCAGCGATAGCAGTCCCTGCCTATGCTGGCATTCCAGTTACCCATCGCCGGCTGTCTTCATCCTTCGCCGTAATCACCGGTCATGAAGCCCAGGGCAAGTCAAGCATCAACTGGGAAAAACTGGCTACCGCTGTGGATACCTTGGTCTTCCTCATGGGCATGAAGAACCTGCCCGAGATAGTAGTTAAGCTGATTAAGCATGGATGCTCTCCAGATACCCCAGTGGCAGTAATCAAAGAAGGCACCACGCCGGAGCAAGAAACAGTAGTTGGGAGTCTTGGCGATATTGTAGTTAAAGCTGAAGAACATCACCTCACTCCCCCGGCGGTCATCGTCGTTGGTGAAGTGGTCAAGCTGAGGGAAAAACTGCGCTGGTTTGATAATCGCCCTCTCTTTGGCAAGCGTATCTTGGTCACCAGAGCCCGCCATCAGGCAAGCGCTTTGAGCCAGCTTCTTTCAGAACGCGGTGCCAAACCAATTGAACTGCCGGTTATCTCCATCCAGCCCCTTCACGATACCGGAGAGTTAGACGGTGCTATCTCAAACTTAGACCAGTACCAGTGGTTAGTCTTTACCAGTGTCAACGGTGTTGACGCATTCTTTCAGCGATTATATGACCTGAATCTTGATAGTCGTGCCCTTGGCCGGCTGAAGGTAGGAGCTATCGGGCCGGCTACGGCGAAGGCGCTGAGGAAAAGGGGTGTAATCCCGGATTATATTCCTCAGGTTTACTCCAGTGAAGGACTGATTGCCGGGCTTAGCAGTTGGGATATTGTCGGAAAGTGTTTGTTGCTTCCCAGAGCTGATATCGCTGATAAGAAGTTGACGAACGGACTTACGGAGCTTGGTGCTGAAGTGCATGAAATAGTCGCCTACAGGACGGTTCCACAGCCCGAAGCCATGGCTCAAGTTAGTGAGATGATTTTATTAGGTCAAATTGATGTTATCACCTTTACCAGCTCGTCAGCCGTGTCCAACCTAGTGGCAGCGTTTCAGGGAAACCCTGAAATAAACAACACCAAGGTTGCCTGCATTGGTCCCAAAACAGCTGAGACGGCGGCCAAGGCCGGGCTGAAAATAGATATAGTTGCCAGCGAACATACTGTTCACGGTCTGGTGGTGGCTATAGAAGACTATTTTGAGAAGGAGATGTAGATGATTGGCTTTCCTCAATTGCGGTTACGCCGTCTGCGCCGGACGGAGATGCTAAGGGCACTGGTTCGAGAAAATCGTGTTGATACTGGCGATCTGGTTTATCCCATTTTTGTAGTCGAGGGCAGAGGAATAAAACAGGATGTAGCCTCCATGCCGGGCATCGTTCGCTATTCACCTGATGAGTTGGCGCCAGAGATTGAAGAGATTGCCAAGCTCAAAATTCCCGCGGTTCTTCTTTTCGGCATACCTGAGCACAAGGATGAGGTCGGCTCATCAGCCTATGACCCGGAAGGGGTGGTGCAACAGGCAGTACGAACCATAAAAAAATCAGTGCCTGAGCTCTTAGTATTTACGGATGTCTGTCTCTGCCAGTACACCAGTCATGGGCACTGCGGCATAGTGGTTGGTGACCAGATTGATAACGACCGGACGTTACCCCTTTTAGCTAAGACAGCTCTGTCTCATGCTGAAGCTGGTGCCGATATAGTCGCTCCTTCAGACATGATGGATGGCAGGGTGAAGGCTATTCGTGAAATGCTAGATGTAAATGGATTTCAGCACATTCCCATCCTCTCTTATGCCGCCAAGTACGCCTCAGCATTTTATGAGCCGTTCCGTGAGGCGGTGGAATCGGCACCCCAGTTTGGCGACCGTCGCTCCCATCAAATGGACCCGCCTAATGTGCGGGAGGCACTGCGGGAGGTGGAGCAGGACATAAACGAGGGTGCCGATATCATCATGATTAAGCCGGCTCTGGCTTATCTGGATGTAATACGCCAGGCGCGTAATACCTTTAACTATCCTGTGGCGGCTTATAATGTAAGCGGTGAGTATGCCATGGTGAAGGCAGCCGTCCGCCAGGGCTGGCTGGACGAGAGAAAGGCTGTATTGGAGATTCTCACCGCGATTAAGAGGGCTGGTGCCGATATCATCATTACCTACCATGCCAAGGAGGTTGCCTCATGGTTGCAATCGGTATGAGAAGGATTAATTAATGGAAAAGTTAAGTCGTTCTAAGCAGCTTTTTTTAGAAGCTCAGAGTTACCTGCCCGGCGGGGTTGATAGCCCAGTCCGTGCCTTCAAGGCAGTCGGCGGCACCCCACCTTTCATTGTCAAAGCAAAGGGGTCAAAAATCTATGATGCCGACGGCAATGACTATATTGACTTTGTCGGCTCCTGGGGGTCTTTGATTCTGGGGCATGCCCACCCACGGGTGGTCTCTGCGCTAAAAGAAGCTGTAGAACGGGGTACCAGCTTTGGTGCTCCCACCGAGCTGGAAGTCATTTTGGCAAGGATGATTTCTGAGGCTATCCCGTCTATTGAGATGCTCCGCTTTGTGAATTCAGGCACTGAAGCCACGATGTCAGCACTTCGCCTGGCAAGAGCCTTCACCGGCAAGGATAAAATTATAAAATTCGCTGGCGGTTATCACGGTCATGCCGATGGGTTATTGGTTAAAGGCGGCTCAGGTCTGGCAACCCTGGGCATACCGGACTCTGCGGGTGTGCCCTTAAGCTATGCCGAAAATACGTCTGTGGCACCCTATAATAATGTTGAAGCGGTAAGGCAAATTTTTGAGCTCTATCCCACCGAGGTTGCGGCAATAATCGTTGAGCCCATAGCTGCCAACATGGGAGTAGTGTTACCCCAGCCTGGTTTTTTAACGGGGTTACGCCAATTGACCCACGAATTTGGCGCACTGCTTATTTTTGACGAGGTTATAACCGGTTTTCGTGTTGCCTACGGCGGAGCACAGACCCTCTACGGCGTCACCCCTGACCTGACCTGTCTGGGGAAAATTATCGGTGGGGGATTACCGGTAGGGGCCTACGGAGGCAGACGGGAAATAATGCAGATGGTGGCTCCAGTTGGCCCGGTTTATCAGGCTGGAACGCTGTCCGGGAATCCTTTAGCCATGACGGCAGGGATTGAAACACTCAAGATATTGCAGTCGCCAGGGACCTATAAGCAGTTAGAAATGAAATCAGCAAGTCTGGAGGAAGGCATTACCAGGGCTGCCTCCAAGGCTGGTATTGATTTCTACATATCGCGTGTCGCATCACTGCTTACTGTGTTCTTCTCTAATACTGTGGTAAACGATTATGAATCCGCCACTCAGGCGGATACGGCATTCTTTGGTAGATTCTTCCAGCGATTGCTCTCCGAGGGCGTCTACTGGCCACCTTCACAGTTTGAAGCGGCTTTCGTCTCTCTTTCTCATAGTGATGAGGACATTCGGCTGACGAACGAGATAATAGAAAGGGTATTGAATCAACTGGGGCTTTGAATCAGCGTTATCTTTCAGTTTAACGCTCAAGAGGAAAAAGCCTCACCAAAAAAGAGAAGCCATTCGCATTGAGTAGCTACAGTTTATAGTTCTCTCCTAGTCACGATTCCTTAAAGAAGCGGTCAACTGCACTCCGCAGTTCTTTATTACTGAACGGCTTGGTTAGGTATCCATCGGCACCCATAATATCCTGGCTGAGCTTCTTATTGAGGTCATAGCCTACAGCCGTAATCATGACCACAGGGATTTCCTTGGTAGCCTGGTCCGTCTTAATTACATAGCAGGCAGTAAGTCCATCCACCTTTGGCATCATCATATCCATTAGAATAATGTCCAGTTTGTGGCTGCGAGCCATATTTAATGCCTCGGCACCATCTTGTGCCTCGAGCACGGCATATTCCTTGCTCAGTATTCTACGTACCAGTTGCCTAACTCCTGGTTCGTCATCGACAATGAGCACTTTCTTTTTATTCGTTTCGTCCATATTTTAGGCCTTTGTCAGTGCTACTTCAGCAATGGCTGTTTTAAGGAATGCGGTGACGACAACCGGGTCGAACTGAGTGCCAGTGCAGCGCTTGATTTCGTCTAAAGCTTCTTTCCTAGACATGGCTGAGCGATAGGGACGTTCGGACGTCATGGCGTCAAAGGCGTCAGCCACCGCCAGGATTCTAGCCGCCAGGGGTATGTCACTGCCCACCACAACTTGATGAAGTCCGGTGCCGTCATAATGGTCGTGGTGATGCTCAATCATCTCGACCACCTTCCCATTAGCCACAGGCTTGACAATGCCAGCGCCCACTTGGGCATGAATCATAATGTGCTCATACTCCTCACAGGTTAGTCTGCCTGGCTTATTTTGAATAAGTTGGTCAACCGCAATCTTACCGACGTCATGGAGTAAGCTCCCCCAGTGCAGGTCCTCCATGTCATTTGCCGATAGACTAAGTTCACTACCTATAGCTGAGGCAATCTCGGTCACCCGGCGCGAGTGACCGGCAGTGTACCTGTCCTTGGCTTCAAGGGCAAAGACCAGCGCCTCGATGGCACCAAGGAAAAGCTTTCGAATCTCTCTCGTCTGCTCCGCAACCTTTTCCTCCAGATGTTGCTGGTACTCTCTAATTTTAAGCTGTAGCCGTCTTTTCTCGAGAGCACTTTGGACGCTTAGGGTAACCTCGTCTAAGTTAAAGGGCTTGCAGATATAATCATCGGCTCCATGCTTTATACACTGGATGGCAGTACCAATTTCGGTAATAGCCGTAGCCATAATGACCGCGGTGTCAGGGTAGGCGGCCTTTATTTCCGGGAGGAGCTCGATTCCCGATTTACCCGGCATCTTTATATCCAGAATCACCAGTCCGATTGGACTGCTTCCCAGCCTGCTTAAGGCATGCTCGGCAGTATCCGCTTCCTCGCACCAGTAGCCTTCGCTTGATAGTTTCTGACAAAGAAGCTTTCTAATTACTGCTTCATCATCAAGGACAAGCACTGTTTCCTGTTGGTCCGTCATATCCATATCGCTGTTTAACCCCTATCTAATTTAGACCTTTAGACTCAAGACCGTTCTGACTATTGCTCTTAGCTCGTCAGGGGTGAATGGCTTAGCCAGATACGGTCGGTTAGTCTTTTCTAGAAATGCCTTGGTATTGCCACTCAGGACATCTCCGGTGCTGAATACAACCCTTTTTGCCATCCCAGGGTGCTCCTCCTCTAAGTGCCCGTAGAATTCCATGCCGTTCATCGCCGGTGTCCTGATATCAACGAGGCAAAGGTCATACTCCTTTTGATGCAATAGGTCTAGAGCAACCTTTCCGTTAACAGCAACCTCCACCTGAAATCCTTCAGCGCTGAGTGTCCTCGTGCAGACCTTAGCGATGACCGGTTCATCTTCAACTATCAAGATGCTTCCCTTATTGCTGTTAGCCTGTACCATGATGCACCTCCTACTTTGGTCAAGGACTGGAAATAGGTAGTTCGACAACAAATGTGGCTCCCTTACCCAGCTGGCTTCTGGCAGACATGCTGCCGCCATGCTCAGCCACTATCCCGTGACAGATGCTCAAACCAAGCCCGGTTCCTTTACCCACTTCTTTAGTGGTAAAGAAAGGGCTGAATATTCGGCTCAGGTTTTCCTTTGAAATACCCGGGCCGTCATCAGCGAATGAAATCCTGACAATACTGTCAGAGCTTTTGGTAGTAATAGTTAGCGTGCCCCTATTATGTGCCTCAGCCATGAAATACTCAGCGTTGATGATGAGATTGAGGAAGACCTGCCGTATCTGGAAATGGTCAATCATGATTTGCGGGAGCTTAGGGTCAAACTGTTTAATGACCTCAATGTTACTTACCTTTTGTTCATAGGCACGTAATCTCAGCACGTCCTCAATAATGCCATTTATCTGGCTCAGCTGCTTCACAGGCGCATGCTTTCGGGCAAAGGTGAGGAGGTTTTTGACTATGCCAGCGGCGCGCTGAGCTTCGCCGTGGACAAGTCCCAAATCTTCCTTGACATCATCAGCGGTATCCTTCTTCTCCATGAGCAACTGGGAAAAGCCGATAATGCTCGTCAGGGGATTATTAAGCTCGTGAGCGATGCCAGAGGCTAGCTCGCCAATGGAAGCGAGCCGGTCAGTCAACATAAGTTGCTCCTGCATTCCCTTGCGCTCGGTGATGTCCCTTACGATTGTGATGTGACCAGCCGGATTGCCCGAAGCATTCTTTAGCACACTGGTACTTAACTCGCCGGGAAACTCAGTGCCATTAGCTTTAAGCAGGGTGTATTCCATGCTTCTAATTCTTCCTTGTTTTATAGCTTCCCGCATGTTGGTTGCTATCCTCTCGTGGTCGCGGGGGGCAACAAGTTCAAAGGCGCTTCTCCCTAAAAGCTCATCCTTGGAACTAAACTCATGTATCGCCACCATTCTTTGGTTTACTTCGGTGATGACACCATTCAAATCAATAACTGATATTCCATCGGTCACAGACTCAAACATTTTCCGTAACTGTTCTCGGCTCTCCCTTAGCGCCTCTTCCACCTGCTTACGCTCGGTGATGTCCATGAAGTTTCCCAGAGTTGCCCGTTTTCCTTTATAAATGACTGGAGCAACTGCTTCCATAACGACCTTTATATTACCGGCTTTGTCACAGACCCTGAATTCATAAGGCTCCAGACGCTCACCTTTCAACATTTTTATAGCGTTTTCTCTTACCATTGCTCTGTCTTCAGGGTGTACAAGACTGAGAGCATTTCTAGCCAGCAGTTGGTCTTGGTTAAGGCCGGTCACTTCCATAATCTGCGGATTGATTATTTCGAACTTTCCGTCCTGGACCACATAGACGGCAATTTGGGCGCTGTGGATGAGAGTCGTGGCAAATTCCTCCGCCTGCTTGCGCTTGGTGATGTCACGGCAGACGCTGAGTATAAGGTCTTCGTTGCCCACTTTAATAACGCGGGAATGTATTTCAACCTGCATTGAAGTCCCGTCTTTCCTGAGATGGACACTTTCGAAGGTAGCTTCCCCTTTGTCCATGATTTCTTTTACCTGTGAGTCGAACAGCTCGGCAAACTCCGGGATAGTGAGGTCCCATCCATTTATTGCCATCAATTCTTCTTTATTGTAGCCCCGTGATTTATAGGCCACTTCATTTACATAGATAAGACTCCCATCAGGGCGATATAAAAAGATGGAGTCAGTGGCAGCGTCCAGGAGCTGTGTTTTGAGATTCAGTTCCTCCCTTAGCCTGCCTGCCGTGTGTTGCTTGACTTCCACTAATCTCATGTGCTACCCTTCTAGCTTTTCCGAGTTACTGCGTTGACATGACTGGTCTTCGTCTTAATGCTCTCTACTTGAGCTGCGGTAAATAGTCTCCAACCCCGCCAGTCCCTGTACTCAATATCGCTAAATACTCCGTCCTTTAACCATCTGAACAGGGTATTCTTACTGACGCCGACTATCCGGCAAACCCGGTTGTTCGGTAATAGGTCTGACCATTGATAATCACAGGCATATCTTCGTCTCTTAAAACCACTTGGGTATAGCATAGCCGATATCCTCGGCGGAGCAAATCCTCCGTTTGTACCTCCCTGGCTCATACTTTAGTCCTAGTCTTGTCGGCACCTCAAGCAACTTCTTGGCGCTTTGATAGACTTCTTGAGCCAAGGCGGGGTGAAACAGAAGATGTTGGCAAAATGTTGGCAAAGGAGGTGGATCTAGATAGTGAGCCGCCGAGGACTCGAACCTCGAACCAGCTGATTAAGAGTCAGCTGCTCTACCAGTTGAGCTAGCGGCCCGTTTTTGTATCCGTTTTCCTATTTTATCAGCGCTCCGGAAATCTGGCAAGTCAGGTTATTTGTCGGTTAGAAGACAAAAAGGTGTGACTAATTTTGCCACGGTTTCCAGCTTCCGGTTCTTGGTATGGGCTCCAAAGGTCCTATGACCTATTATATATTGACAGGAGTATTTTTTTGCGCTAATTTGTTGACAGAAGTGTTAAGAACCATTCTCAATATCCTTGTTATCGCTTTTGATATACTTGTTGTCGCTTTGGTGTCACCAAGCTCTGATGTAGAATGGATTACAAAATAATGAACGCCCCTGAGCCCGGCAGTCAACCAAAGTTCAGAGAGCGTCCAGTCAAAGGAGCGACCCTTGACTGCTGTTAATAATAATGGAGATAGTGGATATTGTCAAGATGGACTTTTGGGTGGTTGGCTTAAGATATCTGGGGCCTTGGGAGAGGGGGTGGAGTTATGGGGTTGAGAATTTGTATAGTAATTATGTTCTTAGCTTGTATAGCTACTGGTATAGGTTGGCTCACTACCAAGATAACGGGTGGGAATCTGAAGGTGGCAAATGAGCATTACGCCTATTCACTAGAAGAAGTTAGCCGACTGGCTGGAATAGCCAATGAGCAGGTCGTACTGACCAATCAACAAGTTGAGCAAGCCAATACTACCATCGGGGAATTAGAGCAAAAGCTAGCCGAATCTGAGAGGTTTGTTACCTATTGGCGGGCAAGAGCATACCCTAGGGAATTTGAGTCTCTTGATGAACTCAACGCTTGGCTAGCCAAGGATGATACTGACAGCACTATTTATATCTTTGGCTCAGGTTGCTTAGCGAATTACGACTGTGACGACTACGCTACAGCCCTGGTGCAAAACGCCCTTTTGGATGGTTACTCGGTTTCAGCGCAGATAGAAGGCAACCACATGCTAAACAGCACCATTATCGGCAACAAAATTTACTTTATTGAGCCCCAGAATGATAAGGTTTGGTTCTGGGGATACAGGGACTGATAAATTGGCTGGTTACTGAAGAGGCCGGCTTTCATTTAACACTTTCAGCCAGTTCCTGTTGGCTGGTTATAGTGGCAACCGTGTCTAGAAAATTCTTCAGTGAGGCACTTTGCTCTCTCAGCTTCTCTAGCTCAACGCCGATGGGGCTGATGGAGGTTGGGCTATCAGCATAAGTCCCGTGAAAGGCAAAATAGGCTTGGTTTAGCTTCCTGATTGGGTAGCCCATTGAGGCAAGATGTTGTCGTTTCTGTTCCATAAACTCCTCAGCCTTGGTGACTTCTCCTTGCGCTAGGTAGTTATCAACTGCTCTTCTTATTTCTCTCATCTCACGGTTGAAGTCGAACTCTGACTCGCTTTCCTCTTTACTATTTTCATAGTCGGGGTAGTATCTTTCGGTGACCATAGCTCCAATTTCCTTGCTGACCATGCTAGCCACGGTTTCATTAATGATGGCAATTTCGTAATTTCTGGATATGCCGGTTAGGTCCAGTAAATATAAAAAACCTAATGGCGTAAGTGCTAGGTACTGGTGCAGCCATTCCTCAGTGGCAGCATCGATGGTAAACCGCAGACCAGCGTTATTAGCCACAAAGGTAGGATATGTTGCCCCCAGACCGCCAAGCTCCACCACCAGTGAGGAGACACCCAGTTTATCAACCCTGGCTTCAATGCTCTCGGCTTCTTCCCGGCTAAGGTTCGGTTGCAGGAGAATCTCTCTTATGCTCTCTATCCTGTCTCGGGGTGAAATCACCAGCAGGTGAGGCGGCTCCTCCAACTTAAAGTATAGTGGTGGAAAGCTGACCTTCAATCTTATATAGTTGTTCATTGGATTGAAGATGCCCTCCTCAGCCAGGGTTTCCTTTATCTGTCTGGTGATTATCCTTTCCACATTTTCCTCGTGCTTGCCCGAAAACCATAGTTTAGCTTCATGGGTTATTGTCTTGGACTCCCATTTAGTAATGCTGAAGCGATATGGCTTTATTATGGCGCCTAACTGACGGTCAAAGCTCTGTGCTGGGGCACAGCCCCCGCCAGACAAGCAGAGCAACAATAGGCTTATAACAATCAATTTCAGTCTCAATCCAATCTTGCCTTTACCCGTTCAACTGTCTGGGACATAAATGGCATCTCGGTGGCGGGGTAGACTAGGAATCCTTGGGCTAAGCTTTTATAGTGAGACTACTTAGCCTAAACCTCAACCTCACCCTGGCTGGCATATAGCAGGAAATATGTTGTCTTGCCACCACAGAACTCTTTGACTAAATCAGCTAGCTCCGTGGTTATCGCCTCGGCTTTATCTTTAGACACCGGCGGCAGGCAGTCCACATTTATCGCCACACTGGCTGTGGCTGGGGTAAGCTTGGTCTGGTCACCCTGTCTCCAGTTCCAGCACCGGCACATGACCTTGCTATCGTCAACGTAAATAACCTCGCCCGGGGCTGGATATTCAATAACCTCTGAGTTGAATGGGGTAAACGGCTCATCTCCCTTAGCCAGGGTAAGACAAAGCTTCCCGTCGACCCTTTCCAGATCATCACCGCCACTGGGCACCATATGCTTGAGGGAGAAGTAGTTAAACAGGGCTACCAGGGTATTAATATAGGGCAACTGGTCACCACGCCGGGCACGCCGAGCCAGAGACTCAATGGAGGAATAAAACTTATTCGGGTTTACCCCAAAATCGGAGTAAGCCTGCCGCCAGCTGGCTATTCTGGGGTGGTTCTTAATATCCATAAGTGACTCATCATGGGCAGCGTTGTCCTCGGCCTTTCTTAATATCTCAAGCAGCTTTTGATTTTCACCGTGGTTATTGACCCCCCTGGCAACAACCACCCCCCGAATATAGTTGGGGAACTTGACCAGTACTTCCTTTGATACTATGTCCTTCATCTAATCCTACCCCATTCTGGCGGTAGCTCTAGCTAGCTCCCATGAATATTCATAGAGGTGAAGCCCTTTGCTCATAGCAATAAGCTCTCCATCACCAACCCCAATCTCGCTTGCCATATACTCCTTGAGAAGCTGAATGGCGGCCAGGTTTGAGGGAAAGCCAGCCCATAAGTCCCAGGACCGGAAATAGACAATAAAATTGAGCTTATTATCGCGGATCCTGGTATCTATTCCCCTTAAACATGGTGGGTCAGCAAGGTTTATAGAGTTGGCATCACCCACTGCCATAAACGCTTGGTTAGTGTTAAAACCATCTTCCTTATACATCTTAATTACTTTTGGTATCTGCTTTTCCAGATATTGACCATAGGTATACTGCTCACCCTCACCCTTATGGGCTGTCATAAGGTAGGGGAGATAGCTTTCCACATACTCCATAGAGGTGGGTGGGGGAATACCCTGAGGCACATCGGGTATTAAAGGTCTGGTTCCCGGATTCCTGACCTGGACAATGACAAAGTCAAGCTCCTTACGCCGCTGACCGGCGTAGCTCCCCCGGTCAATCTTATATTCATATCCCTCGGTCAGGGTCTGGCGCAGGCAGAGAAACCATGCCTCAGGAAGGTCTCTGGCTTCAATTAGTGAGATATTCATAAATATTAATCAGCTAAGCCTTTTTTATTTATCCCCTTTATAACGCCCGGGTAAACTCGGGGCGGAGCCGGGACATATCCCTCTTGGCTAGGACATCATCTATAAGCCTGATTACCTCTGCCTTTTGCTCAGGCAGCCGCACCTTGATTGGCAGGTAGTTTGAGGCGTGATTGGCGGTAAAGAAGCAATTGGTAAAATTGGAGTTTTGTATTATGAGCTTAAGCTCTTCCAGGGACTGAAATGGTGAGATGAGCGAGAATCTGCCCTCCTCCCACTCCTTATGCAGGGGGGTGCCGGGGACGAGCAGTATGGTCAGGGTACCGGCGAAATCAGGGTCAATATCGGAGAGTATCATAGCTGTCTTTAAGGCGTGATTCTGGCTACCTTCAGGACCACCCAGACCCAGTATCACGGTGACGGAGAGGGTAATGCCGGCTTGCCTTATCTTTCTCCCCGCTTCAACTATTTGGTCGTAGCTGGCTCCTTTGTTAATCTTTTTTAGAAGCTCCTCATCGCCAGTCTCCACCCCCATATAGGCAATCTTAAGCCCAAGCCGGTTTAATTCTTTGAGTTCATCAACGCTCTTTATCACAGCCGCCTGAGGGGTAGCATAGGTGCCAACCCGCTCCAGATAAGGGAACTTCTCATTCAGATGGTTTAGCACCGCAACTAATATACGCTGGGGAGCAATCAGGGCGTCTCCTTCTTCCAGGAATACCCGCCTTAGGCTCCAGCTATAATTCTGAGCTACGGTATCAATGTCGTGCTTGATATCCTCAAGGTGCCTTATCCTGAATTTAACCCCGGGATAGGTGCTGCAGAAGGTACACTTGTTATGGGAGCAGCCAATGGTTACCGGAAGTAAGAAACTACTAGCCTCGCTTGGGGGTCGTATTGTCATTCGCTCTTGATACATATAATGCCAGTTCTTTCCTCCTTTGAGTTATCATCATTTTCTGAAAATGGTGAAAAACCTGTCCTCGTACTCCTCAAACAGACCCCAGTGGTCAAGCTCATCCTTCAGTTCCCGGGGTTCAATTTCGCCTTTGTGAGCCAGTCTAAAAAGCTCCTCAATCCTTACCCTAGCATCAGCCGGGACACCCCTAGAATCTATATCTAGAAGTCCCCTGCTTCCCAATTGCAATAGGTTATCGGGCAAAGAGCTTCTGGTCAGCTCATAGATAAACTTCAGCAATGATACATCCCATAATTCGTCCAGTCCTTTGATAATAGAGGTCAGCGGGTTGCCACTCTTATCAATGTCAAGATTTAGCTTATCTACTACCGATAGTAGATTATCAGAGACAATGGTAAGCTCCTTTGGTTCGTTTTTGTAGCTGTAAAACAGCCCAGGGGCGTGGGGACCGTGGGTCTTAATCAACATATCAAAGTATCTTTTGGCATCTGGGCTAAATCCTTCAAGCTGGGAAAGGTAATAAGGAGTTACAATCCTCGGTTTCCCGGCAACTACCCTGCCTTCTCTAATCACTGTCTCGCTACTACCCTTTACCAGTTCAGAGTAGGCAGGCTCGGTAACTAGGTAGTAGTATATATTTGTCGTGCCGAAGGTATCCAGGCTCCGCTTGGGCAGTCTTAATATCTCAGTGTGCCTAACTGCCTCTTTTATCCTTTCATCATCAATATCCATCGGGTTGCCTTTCATAACTAGTCATTATAGTTTAGGCTATGGCCAGTAGCTCCTGCTTATATTCATCCAGAAGCCTTATGTATTGTGAATCTAGCTGAATCTGGAGCCGGCGCCACTCCTCCTGGAACTGGGGCTGTCTTTCCACATCTATCTTAACCCCGATAACTGAACCTAATTGTTGTTGCATGGCTTGTTTAACCTTGGCTTCAAACTCAACCTTTAATCTGTCATAAGCCTGTTTTCTCTGTTGCTCACCCTGCTCGGTATAGTGTTTAAAGATATTCCTCATCTTACTATAGATATTTTCCACGCTTATCTTATCGCTCTTCAGGGTCTTTAAGCCATCCATCGCCTTTTTATTAGTTCTCCGGGCAAGGTCGTTCTTGGGTAGGTTGATATTCCTGATTAATATCTCGCTGGCGCCCTCTTTAATATATCTGAGCACCTTCTCGTTGTAATTGCCCAATTCGGCGACCAGATTCAGGTTTTGCTTTAGATATCTAGCTGCCAGCTTTTCCCCTTCAGGGACATATTTCCATTTTAGCCGCTCCTCATCGGTCGCCGTGCCTAACCTTTCCACCTTTTCCCTAGCTATCTCAACGGCACTCTTTATATCACCCATCTAAGTCCCCCGTGTCATTCTTATCAATATTATACCTGGATGGTGAGAAAAGCTCAAAGTTCTCTAGAGCGCTAAAGATTGTTTATTAACCTCACCCCCTTTATCCCCCTCTCCATTCTTGGAGAGGGGGATAAAGGGGGGGCTAACACCCCTCTTAGACACCCCTAATTGAGTAAGCCCTCATCGAAGAAGGAGAGATTTTAGAGAGGGGTGAAGCCCCTCTCTTACCTGTCTCCCCCTTCCCTTATTAAGGGAAGGGGGTCAGGGGGATAGGTTGCTAGACAGTCTCAGAGTAGACAAAGTTTATAGAGATAACCAATTATGATATAATTTACTTCTCGGATGGCTGAAGCCATGGAGAAGGATTTTGAAATCTTAAACCATACTGCCGACGTTGGCATTATCGCCTACGGGGCTGACCTGAAGCAGGCATTTGCCAATGCGGCACGGGGTTTGTTCAGCCTGATAACTGACCTTGATGGTGTGGAGGAGGTTCTTCATCGGGATGCCGAGCTAACTGCCAGTGATGAAGAAAGCCTGCTGGTAGAATGGTTGAACGAGCTTATTTATCAATTTGACACCGAGGGGATTATTTTTAAGCGGTTTGATATTATCCGGCTTGATAGTACCCGGCTTAAGGCTAGAAGCTATGGGGAGAAAGTAGATAAGTCAAAGCACAAGCTAAAAATAGGGGTCAAGGCAGCCACCTACCATATGTTAAAGGTTGACAAGGGTGATGGCTGCAAGGTTCAGGTATTATTTGATATTTAATGAGGTAAAATGGCAGCACGGTGGCAGGGAATACTAAAAAAGATAGATGACTACCGCTGGGAGATCCCAACAAGCTATAAGCAAGGCATGTCCGTGCCCGGTCTAATCTTTGCCAGCGAATCCATGCTCACTCACATCCTGGAGGAGAATGCCTTCCAGCAGGTGGCTAATGTTGCCTTTCTCCCTGGCATTGTCGGTCACTCGCTGGCGATGCCTGATATTCACTGGGGCTACGGCTTCCCCATCGGTGGGGTGGCGGCAACCAGGGTTAAGGATGGGGTGGTATCGCCCGGGGGCGTCGGCTTTGATATTAACTGTGGTGTCAGGCTGGTGCGAACCAATCTTACCGAAGATGAGGTCAGACCCAAGATTAGACAATTGGTCAACGAGCTTTTCATTAATATCCCTTCCGGGGTGGGGTCAGAGGGTAAGATAAGGGTAAGCGAGAAGGAACTGAACGAAGTCATGGTGAAGGGTAGCCGGTGGGCAGTAGAGAAGGGTTATGGTGATGCCAGAGATGTTATCGTCACTGAGGAGTCCGGATGTATGACGGGGGCTAACCCGGATAAGGTCAGTAGTAAGGCGAAGAAGCGAGGCATTCCCCAGCTGGGCACCTTGGGCTCGGGCAACCACTTTCTTGAGGTTGAGGTGGTGGATGAGCTCTATGACCGGGACGCAGCTAAGGCTATGGGTATTGAGGATTTAGGGCAGGTGCTTCTGTTAATACACACCGGTTCTAGAGGCTTTGGTCACCAGGTCTGTACTGACTATGTCGAGCTGCTGGGGGAGGCAGTAAAAAAATACACTATCAGTCTGCCCGACCGCCAGCTTGCTTGTGCCCCGGTAAGTTCGCCGGAGGGACAGGATTACCTGGCAGCTATGGCCTGCGCCGCTAATTACGCCTGGGCTAACCGACAGTTTATCGTGCACTGGGTTAGGGAGTCTTGTATCAAGGTCCTCGGCAAAAGTCAGCAGGAGCTGGGCATGAGGCAGGTTTACGACGTTTGCCATAACATCGCCAAGATTGAGGAATATACCGTTAATGGTAAGAAGGAGAGGCTTTGTGTTCACCGCAAGGGGGCGACCAGGGCTTTTCCTGCGGGACACCCTGATGTCCCTGAGAGCTACCGGAGTCTGGGTCAGCCGGTTCTCATTCCCGGGGATATGGGGCGCTTCTCCTATGTCGCCGTGGGCACCGAGGTAGCTATGAAGGAGACCTTTGGCTCCACCTGCCATGGTGCCGGCAGGGTGCAAAGTCGGGCGGCAGCCAAGCGCAGCCTTCGGGGGGCTGATATTGCCAGGGCACTGGCAGAAAGAGGGATTATAGTTAAGGCTGAGGACATGGCGTCACTGGCTGAGGAGGCATCTGAAGCCTACAAGGACGTAAGTGAGGTAGTTGAGGTAACCCAAAATGCCGGCATCTCCCGTAAGGTGGCAAGGGCAAGACCTATGGGTGTGGTTAAGGGTTGATGACTAAGCCGGTGCTAATCAATCTGCTGCCGCCATCCCCAAAGGGCAGTGTGTCACTAGAGGAAGCCATTGCCCGGCGAAGGTCAGTAAGAGACTTTACCCCTGAGCCTGTTTCCCCATCGCAGTTATCACAGCTCCTTTGGGCGGCTCAAGGTATCAGCAATGCTAGGGGGAGATATAGGACTGCTCCCAGCGCCGGAGCAACATATCCGCTTGAAATCTTCGTTGCTTGCGGCAGAAATGGCATTGACGGAGTTGATGATGGCATATACCACTATAATATAGACAGCCACTCGTTGACACTGCACTATAAGGGTGATGTAAGACAAGAGCTTGCCAGAGCGGCACTAGGCCAGGAATTCATATATGAAGCCCCAGTTGACATAATCATTTGCGCTCTATATGAGCGAGCAACTGGGATATATGGTAGTAGGGGGGAAAGGTATGTTTACATGGAGGTGGGGCATGCCGGGCAGAATATTTATCTCCAGGCTACTGCTTTAGGTCTGGCGACGGTAGCTATAGGTGCTTTCTATGATGAGCAGGTAAGAGAGGTTTTGCGGCTGGATGAGCATTATAAGCCGTTATATATTATGCCGCTGGGCAAGCCAGCTTAGCCCAAACACTCACAACCTCACCCCCTTAATCCCCCTCTCCTTGGAAAGGAGAGGGGGAAGTAATTTTCAGAAGAGGGGCTGGCGCCCCTCTTAGACACCTCATCAGAACAATCTCCTTCAAAGAAGAGGAGAAGAGTTTTTAGAGAGGGGCTTCGCCCCTCTCTTATCTGTAACTCCCCCTTCCCTTACAAGGGAAGGGGGCTAGGGGGATAGGTTGCTAAATAATCTCAGGTAGGTCAGCTTTAAATTAACACAGTTACTTTGTTGAAGGCTTACCCGGGGCCTTTTGCTTTAGTAGCCAGTATTCCAGGCTGTCGGCCAGGGCAAGCCAGCTCGCCTCTATGATATTGGTTGAGCTGCCAACCGTTCGCCACTCATCAACCCCGTCGCTGGACTCAATGAGGACGCGAACCTGAGAGCCGGTGCCGATACTTTCTTCAAGGATGCGTACCTTATAGTCAACCAGTTTGACCGTTGCTATGTTGGGGTAAAACCGTAATAGAGCCTTGCGCAGTGCCTGGTCCAGGGCATTAACCGGACCGTTACCCTCAGCCACGGTGTGCATGACCTCCCTGCCCACCCTTACCTTGACCATTGCCTCGGAGAGCAGCCCCTCAAGGTTTTCCTGGGTGGGGGGACGCCGCCTCTTCTCCACCACCACCATGAAATCAACCAGCTCAAATGGGGGCTGGTAATCAGGCTTAGCCCGGTGAATCAGCAGCTTGAAGGATGCCTCGGCATTCTCATACTGGAAGCCGCGGCTCTCCAGCAGCTTGACCTGCTCCAGCAGCTTTTGTGCCTGCTTGCCTTTCAGGGGCAGGGTTAAGCCCAGTTCCTTTGCCTTATAGATAATGTTTCCCTTACCCGATAGCTCGGACACCAGCACCTTCGGCTTATTTCCCACCTGGGCCGGGTCTATATGCTGGTAGCTCTCCGCCCACTTAGCCAGGCCGGAGACATGAAGCCCCGCCTTGTGACTGAAGGCGCTGGAACCGACATAGGGGGCGAAGATGTCAGGGATTAGGTTAGCCACCTCGCTGACATAGTGCGATACCTCGGTTAGCTTGGCCAGTTGCTCCCGGCTGATGCAATCGATGCCCATCTTTAGCTTTAGCGCCGGGATAATAGAGCAGAGGTTGGTGTTGCCACAGCGCTCGCCGTAGCCATTGATAGTACCCTGGACCTGGGTGACGCCGGCACTTACCGCCGCCAGGGTATTGGCGACGGCAAGCTCGCCGTCATTATGGGCATGAATGCCCAGGGGCACCTTGGTCTGCTTTCTGACGGCGTTAATGGCGGTGGTTATTTCGTTAGGTAGCGAGCCGCCATTGGTGTCGCACAGTACCACCACGTCAGCCCCAGCCTCAGCTGCCGCTTCAACTACCCGCAGGCTATAGCCGGGGTCTGCCTTGAAGCCGTCAAAGAAATGCTCGGCATCAAAGAAGACAGTGAGCCCTTTGCCTTTAAGGTATTTTATGGAGTCGGTGGTCATCTTCAGGTTTTCCTCAAGGGTGGTTTCCAGCACCTGGGTTACCTGCAGGGCTGAGCTCTTGCCGACAATAGTAACCACCTTTACCCCAGCGTCAGCCAGAGCCAGAAGGTTGGCGTCAGTCTTGGCTTTAGCCCTGGGGCGGCGGGTGCTGCCAAAGGCGACCATAAGCGAATTCTTGAGCTTAAGGCTTCGTGCCTTATCAAAGAATTCAACATCCTTAGGATTGGAGCCAGGCCAGCCGCCCTCAATGAAGTGAATGCCTAATTCATCAAGCCTGCGGGCAATGTTTAGCTTATCCACCACCGATAGGGAAATGCCTTCGCTCTGGGCTCCATCGCGCAGCGTGGTATCATAAAGCTGGACCTTAGACAATTCTTGCCCCCTCCACCTTCTCGGCGATTAGGTCTCCCATCTCCTTTGTCCCTACCTTTGTTTTACCTTCACTCATTATATCATAGGTGCGGTAGCCTTGGCTTAGCACCGCTTCAACAGCGGCTTCAATGGTCTGTGCCTCCCTTTTCAAGCCAAAGGAGTAGTGTAGCATCATCGCCAGGCTAAGGATGGTAGCAATGGGATTAGCCAGGTTAAGTCCGGCGCGGCGGGGGGCACTGCCGTGAATCGGCTCATACATGCCAAATATTCTGCTTCCCTCATGGGGTACCCCAGCCAGGCTGGCTGAGGGTAGCATCCCCATAGAGCCAGCCAGCATTGATGCCTCATCGGTGAGGATATCACCGAACATGTTCTCGGTGACAATCACGTCAAAGTATGCCGGGTTTTGGATAAGTCGCATGGCGCAGGCATCTACCAGCATATGGTCAAGCTCAACATCGGGGTAGTCGCTAGCTACCTCCATCGCCACCTGGCGCCACAGCCGCGAGGACTCAAGCACATTGGCTTTATCCACCGAGGTCAACCTTTTGTGCCGGCTTCGTGCCAACTCAAAGCCAACCCTGACAATACGCTCAATCTCCGGCTCGGAATAGGTCATTGAGTCAGTCGCCCGCCTGCCCTTAGGTGTCTGCCACTGCCTTTTGGGCCGGGCGAAGTAAAGCCCGCCGGTAAGCTCGCGGACAAAGATTAAATCCACCCCCCTGATAACCTCTGGCTTCAGATTGGTAGAGTCAACAAGAAGAGGAGAGACCTTGACCGGTCGCAGGTTGGCAAAAAGTCCGAGTCCCTTTCGCAGTGCCAGCAGACCATCCTCGGGACGAACCTTAGCCTTGGGGTCATCCCACTTGGGACCGCCGACAGCAGCAAGTAGCACGGCATCAGAGTGCTGACACATCTTTAGGGTATCCCCGGGCAAGGCTGTGCCTGTCTCATCAATAGCTACCCCACCCACCAAGCCATAGTGCAGATTGAAGCTATGGGTAAACCTTTTACCTACTGCCTGTAAGACCTTAATTCCTTCAGCAGCGACCTCGGGACCAACGCCGTCGCCGGGTAAAACCGCAATCTTAAATTGCACCTAAACCCTCCTCGTTAGTCTGTTAACCCCATCCCCTGTATCCCCTTCCCCTTGACAAGGGGAAGGGGATGATTTTTTCTGAAGAGGGACGAAGTCCCTCTTAAACTCCCTATGATGTATTTGAGGCTTTGCCTCTCCTTTATCCTTTTTATTCTCCTTTAAGAGAAGAGTTTTTAGAGAGGGGGCGAAGCCCCCTCTCTTACTCTACTCCCCCTCTCCTTAAAAGGGAAGGGGGCAGGTCTAAGACTCTTCGAGGGGATAGGTTGCTAAGTATTCTGTAACCTCTTTTTGGTGTATTCAATAAGCCCGCCGGCTGAGATAAGCTCCGCCATAAAGTCGGGGTAGGGCTTGGCGGTAAATGCCTTACCATTGGTCAGGTTCTTTATCCTGCCGCTGGGCAAATCAACCTCCAAAACATCGCCAGCCTTGGTTTTATCTACAGCCTCATTACACTCAAGCAATGGCAAGCCGATATTTATAGCATTACGGAAGAAGATGCGGGCGAAGCTCTTGGCGATGACGCAGGAAATGCCCGCCGCCTTGATTGCCAGAGGGGCATGCTCCCGGGATGAGCCACTGCCGAAGTTAGTCGTCGCCATAATTATATCCCCGGGCTTGACCTTAGAGATGAACTCCGGGTCTATGCCCTCCATGCAGTGCTTCGCCAGTTCCGCCGGCTCGGAGATATTCAGGTAGCGGGCGGGGATAATGGCGTCGGTATCTACATTAGCCCCGTATTTATGGACTTTGCCCTTGAGCATCAAGCAAGAACCTCCTTAATTAAGCAAACCGCGAACACACTCTTAAAACCATGTTTGAAGAGCTGGTACAAGATAAACCACACCTCCGAGTAGAAAAACCAGTGTTAAAACGACTGACATCTTCTTTTTAAAGCCGAAAAAGACCACCTGCTCTATCATTCGTAAAAACCAGAACAGCGAGAAGGCAACCAAAATTGTGTTGCCCAGGCTAGTCTGAGCCAATTCAGGCCTGTGGAAAAAGGAGACATAAGCCATCACCAGAAATACGAAGGTTAGGCAGAGATTAAGTATTTGCATAACCGAACGATTGATGCGCGTAAGTGAAGCCAGGTCTTCCCTCCAGTGAAAAAGTCGCCAGAACATGAGATGGAAGATAGCAAACCCCAGATTGAAAACCCCGCCAAAGAAAATCATTGCGTCGGTGAAACTATGCATAATTACGCCTCTACCAGCGCCTTCTCAAAGTCCTTAACCCTTTTCGGCTTGCCATCCTTACCTGCCTCTATAGTGTGCCCTTCCTCTTTCAAGCGGGCGGCTTGGGCGGCGACACCGCCGGGGTATTTCTCATTAAGCGTCCCGCCGACCTTCAGCGTCCGCCAATAGGGAGTAATATTCCTCTCTCCCTCGGCGGCGGCTTCCTCGGCGGCGCGGGCGGCAATACCGGCAAAAATCCCGGTAGTTATCGGGCAACCGATGGTAGCGCCGTGCTTCTTAGCCAGCATTGACCGAATTTGGTTTATGGTAATAACTTTACCTTTGGGGACTTGTCTCATGATTTCATCCACTTCCCTTGGTGCCGGGATAACAACGGTGCCTGTTCCCCACCGTTTACTCATCTTATCAGTGATTTCTACGACTCTTGGCAGGTCTTTATCATCAGTCAGTTTCTCTCGCCAACTTTTGCGTGCTTTAGCCATTGAACCTCATCCCCTTTAAGCTTTTATTAACCTCACCCCTTTTTCACCCTAAAAAATCTGTGATTTTTCAGGGAACCCGAATTTCATTTGGTAACCTCACCCCCTTAATCCCCCTCTCCTTTCCAAGGAGAGGGGATAGAAGAGGTTTTAGAGAGGGGGCGAAGCCCCCTCTCTTTCTTTCACTCCCCCTTCCCTTATTAAGGGAAGGGGGTCAGGGGGATGGGTTATATAAGAGAGGACTCCATCTCTCTTTGACTCACCTCTATTTCAATTTTTTAAGGAAAAGGAAACATTTTATAGAAGGGACTACGTCCCTCTAAAACTCTCTTACTTAATAATCTCCCCCGGGCTTGTAATCCTACCCATTATAGCACTGGCGGCGGCAACGGCGGGATTAGATAGGTAGACCTCTGACTTGGGGCTGCCCATCCTGCCGACAAAGTTGCGGTTGGTGGTGGAAATACACCGCTCGCCATCACCAAGGACCCCCATGTGCCCGCCAAGGCAGGGACCGCAGGTCGGCGGGCTGACCACAGCCCCAGCCTTTATAAATATCTCTATAAGCCCCTCAGTTAAGGCATCAAGGTAAACCTGCGGCGAGCCGGGGATAATTATGCACCGCACCCTGGGGTGAACCTTCCTCCCCTTTAATATCCCGGCGGCGATTTTCAGGTCTTCAAGGCGACCGTTGGTGCAGCTACCAATCACCGCCTGATTGATTTCTATATTTTCTACCTGACTGACCGGTTTGGTATTGGCTGGGGAGTGGGGCCGGGCAACCTGAGGTTCAATGGCTGAAGTGTCATACTCAATGACATTGGCATATTCAGCGTCTCTATCCGGTTCGTATACTGTGTAGGGTCGTTTGGCTCTTGACTTTACATAATCCAGTGTCTTATCATCTACCCGGAAGATGCCAGCTTTAGCCCCGGCTTCAATTGCCATATTAGCCATAGTGAACCGATTGTCCATGGACAGGTAGTCTATAGCTTTGCCGGTGAACTCAATTGCTGAATAGAGGGCGCCATCAACACCAATATCACCGATGGTGTAGAGGATTAAATCCTTGCCTCCAACCCACTTCCCCAGGCTACCGTGATAGACTAGCTTGATAGTGGGTGGCACCTTCATCCAGATGTCGCCGGTGGCCATAGCTGCGGCAATATCGGTTGACCCCATGCCGGTGGCAAAGGCACCTAAAGCACCGTAGGTGCAGGTGTGAGAATCAGCCCCGATAATCACATCCCCGGGCAGCACCAAGCCCTGCTCGGGCAGAAGCACATGCTCAATACCCGCTTCACCGACCTCAAAGTATATTACTTCTTGCTCATGGGCAAACTCTCGCATCAGCCTTGCCTGCTCGGCGGAAGCAATATCTTTATTGGGGACGAAGTGGTCAGGCACCATCACCACCTTTTTAGGGTTAAAGACCTTATCTACACCTAGTCTGTTGAACTCTCTTATGGCAATGGGGGCGGTAATATCGTTGGCTAAAATTAGGTCTACCCTGACATTTAAGAATTCACCCCGCCTTACCTTCTTTTTACCAGCATGGGTAGCCAGTATCTTCTCAGCTAGGGTCAATATAGTTTCCTTTCTCTGTGATTGAATTAGGCTTAAGAGCGGTTATTAGCGAATAGGGTGGGGGAGAAGTAATATAATCAATACTACCGCAGTAGTAATGGCAGAGATTATATATAGACCAGCACCAGCAGCCAGTCCGATGGCAGCTACTGACCATATAGTAGCGGCTGTGGTTAGTCCGACAAGATGCTCACGGGTACGTATAATGGCGCCAGCACCGAGGAAGCCGATACCAGCTACTATTCCCGCTGCCAGCCGAGATGGGTCAGCGGCAACGCCAAACCCATAAATAGAGGCTACGGTAAACAGTGCTGAGCCAACACAAATGAGGGTATGGGTTCTCAAACCAGCGGGCTTGTTGGCTCTCTCACGCTGGGAGCCAATAATGGCTCCCAGGGCTGCTGCCAGCAGCAGGCGCAAAGCCATTAGAATTTCTGTTTCTATGCCCATATCACTGCATCCTACTTTGAGATTTTTTATTAACCTCACCCCCTTTTTATCCCCCTCTCCTTAAAAGGAGAGGGGGAAGAGTTTTTAGAGAGGGGGTTTTACCCCCTCTCTTATCTACATTCCCCCCTTCCCTTGGTAAGGGAAGGGGGCAGGGGGATAGGTTCTAAACAATCTCTACTTTGTTATTTTCTTCTGGCCGCTAATAACCGGTTAAGGGCATTCATATAGGCTTTGGCGCTGGCGACAATAATGTCAGTATCGGCGCCACGCCCGGTATAGGTTATCCCCTCGCTCTCTATCCTTATCAGCACCTCACCGATAGCATCAATGCCCTCGGTTACCGATTTAACCGCGAATTCAGTGAGCACATTAGGCACCTTCACTATTCTATTGATAGCCTTATAAACGGCATCAACCGGACCGGTGCCCAGTGAGGCGTCGGCGAGAACCTTACCACCACGGCCAATGAGTCTAACTGCCGCCGTGGGGATACCTCTATCTCCACAGGATACCTGGATACGGTCAAGGTGGTAGACCTCGGAGACGGTGCGTAGCTCTTCGGCGATAAGGGATTCAATGTCTCTATCGGTGATTTCCCTCTTCTTATCAGCTAGCTCTTTGAATGCGGCGAAGGCTCGGTTAAATTCCTCCTCGCTCAAGCTATAGCCTAACTCAGCCAAACGCTCTTTAAATGCGTGCCGCCCGCTAAGCTTGCCCAGCACCAGGCTTGAGGCTGGTATGCCTACCGTTTTAGGGTTCATTATCTCATAGGTTATCGGCATCTTAATTACGCCGTCCTGGTGGATTCCTGACTGGTGGCGGAAGGCATTTGCCCCAACGATGGCTTTATTGGGCTGGACGACAAAGCCGGTCAGCTCGCTTACCAATCGGCTGGTTTTATAGATTTGGGTGGTGTTGACATCGGTCTTCAGCTTGAAAAAGTCCTTACGGGTATTGATCGCCATGACAATTTCTTCAAGGGAGGCATTACCTGCCCTTTCCCCGATACCGTTAACGGTGCACTCCACCTGTCGGGCACCCCGTTTAACCGCTTCCAGGCTATTGGCTACGGCTAGCCCCAGGTCATTGTGGCAGTGAACGCTGACTATGGTTTTGTTGATGTTGGGCACATTTTTGATGATTCCCTCAATGAGGTTGCCAAACTCATCAGGAATGGCATAGCCCACAGTATCGGGGATATTTACCGTAGTGGCGCCGGCATCAATAACTGTTTCCAGGATTTGGTAGATATACTCAGGAGCAGTTCGGCTGGCATCCATCGGTGAGAACTCTATATCATCAGTATATTTCTTAGCCCGAGCTACCATATCCTGAGAGGTCTGTAGAATCTCTTCACGGTTCTTTTTCAGTTGATAGAAGAGGTGTATGTCTGAAGCCGACAGAAACACGTGTATTCGTGGGTGGGCTGCCTCTTTAATTGCCTCCCAGGCCCGGTCTATATCATCAGGGTGGGCTCGAGCCAAGGCACAGATTACTGGTTTCCGGACCTCTTTGGCAATAAGCCTTACTGCCTCAAAGTCGCCCGGGGAGCTGATGGGAAAGCCAGCCTCAATAACATCAACACCAAGCCTTTCCAGTTGCTTGGCAATCTCCAGCTTCTCCTGGGCGTTCAGCATCCCCCCCGCCGCCTGCTCCCCATCCCGCAGTGTTGTATCAAAGATTATTACCTTGTCCATTAACATCTCACTTTACAAGCCTAGAAGACCTATTTAGAGAGACGAGAAAGTCTACAATCACCAGTATTTGCGTCTACTCTAACAGTTGCTATGTAATTGAATAGTAAATCCTTTTTGACATTCGCTTTTACAAAATGAGCATCGCCTCTTTTATAGCTCTCAATCACTCCAGCAACTAAACAACCTTCTCTTCCCAAAAACTGCTTAGCCTTCTCTATTGCGTCTTTATCACTTATTCCTTTAGGCATCTCAGCCTCCTATCAACCCATCCCCTCAAAGAGTCTTCAAACTTCCCTCAATAACCTGGTTCATTTTTTCTGTGTTATTTCGTGACTTAGAATACCACCTGTCTTGGCGTCTATTTTAACCGTGGCTATCTCAAGCCTTACTGCTCCTATATCTATATCTACCAGCCAGACATCGTTTTGTCTCACTGCCTTCATCGGCAGAGCCACTGTCTTACCCTTCTCCTTAAAAAAGTAGTGAGCAATCTCCATAGCCTCGTCAGCGTTATCTACCTTTTCCCCTTTGACATAATCGGTAATGTCCTTAACAAACTTATCGCGTGTCTCAATGATAGCCTCGTCAGCAGTGTCCACTTTTTCAGCTTTTGCATAATCGCTAGTATCCTTGATAAATTTATCCCGTACTGTGATTGTATCCTCAATCGTCTTTGACTGGTTAATTTCTTGCCTTGTATCAGCTAACCTCTTTGACCAAAGCTCTGTGTATTTGGCAATTTCCTCACCTTTCTGGGAAAGAATGAAGGTATTGTAGTGCATTTCACACAATTCTGCTGCCATTATTTTCATGATAGCAAGGTCTCCAGCGCGTAATTCACCAATTGCTCTTTCTGTTTCTTCTAGCCGCTTGCGGATGTCTCTTATTTCGTCTGTGCCGTTGCTCATGGCTACTTCACTTCCCCTTTAGCCACGGCATCATCTTTCTCAGCGCCCTGCCCACCAGTTCAATGGGATGCTCCTCATCCATACGCTTAAGGGCGTTATAAACCGGGCGCCCCGCCTGGTTTTCTAGAATCCACTCTTTGGCAAAGCTACCATCCTGAATCTCAGCCAGGATTTGCAGCATCTCTTCTTTAGTCAGTTCATCAATCACCCGTGGTCCGCGGGTATAATCGCCATACTCGGCGGTATCACTGACTGAGTTGCGCATATGGCTTAAACCCCCGTTGTACATCAGGTCAACAATAAGCTTGAGCTCGTTGAAGCATTCAAAGTAGGCTATCTCGGGCTGATAGCCAGCCTCAACCAGTGTCTCAAACCCAGCCTTGACCAGTGCGGTGACCCCACCACAGAGCACTGTCTGCTCACCAAAGAGGTCAGTCTCTGTCTCCTCAGCAAAGGTGGTTTCAATGACCCCAGCCCGGGTGCAACCGATACCCTTGGCATAAGCCAGGGCTATATCCGTTGCCTTGCCTGAGGCATCTTGATGCACTGCCACCACCGCTGGGGGTCCCATCCCCTGGGTGTAAAGTTGCCTCAGCATCGGACCCGGGCATTTGGGTGCTATCATGGTAACATCAACTTCAGGAGGTGGGATAATCTGCCCGTAGTGGATGTTAAAGCCGTGAGCGAACATCAGCATTTTATTTTGGGCTAGCCCAGTTTCAATTGACCCGTAATAGATGTCTCGGTGCAGGTTATCCGGAGCCAGCATTACCAGTAAATCAGCTTCCTTTGCTGCCTCAGCCGCCGTCAACACCTTGAAGCCAGCCTCGTGGGCTTTTTTCCAGCCTGGGGTTCCCTTAACTTCAGCCACTATTACCCGGCAGCCGCTATCTCTGAGGTTCTGAGCCTGGGCATGCCCCTGGCTTCCATAGCCAATGATGCCTATTACCTTCCCCTCAAGCAATTTCAAGTTACAATCCTTATCATAATATATCTTCGCCATAATCTGCCCCCTTTACTTTTATTTATTAGGACTTTTTTCTTTAGTTTTGGGTGGACTTTTGTCGGTTGAGAGTGATCCCGAGCCACCCCGGGTTATCGCTATACAGCCGGTCCTGGCTATTTCCCTGATACCAAAACCGCGAAGCAGATTGAGCAGGGAGTTAATTTTATCCTCATCGCCGGTAATCTCAATCGTTAGTGAATCCGAGGCAACATCTACGATATTGGCTCTGAATATATCGGCTATTTCAATAATCTCGCTTCGGGTGGAGGAGGTGGTTTTTACCTTAATGAGTGCCAGCTCCCGGGAAACAATGTCATCCCCGGTAATATCGGAGACCTTGACCACGTCTACGACCTTATCCAGCTGTTTCCTGACCTGTTCCACCATGGCGGCGGCACCATTGACGACGATAGTCATGCGCGATAGGTGGGGCACTTCACTGTGCCCTACGGCAATGCTTTCAATATTGAAGCCACGCCTTCGGAAAAGACTCGCCATCTGGTTAAGCACCCCGGGTTTATCCTCTACCAGGGCAACTAGGGTATGTTTTGTCATATTGTCACCTCTTTCCCAGCTAGATGTTGCTCACCGGAAGCTTTGCCGAATCGGTGATGACTTTCGGCTCTTTCTTGGGTTCCTCAATAACCTCGCTTAATGCTGCCCCCGGCGGCACCATGGGATAAACATTCTCCTCCGGTTCTATCTCAAAGTCTATCAGGAATGGGCCTGGTTCCGCCATTGCCTTTTTGATAGCCGGAACAACCTCTTCTTTGCGTTTAACCCTTAACCCGCCTAGACCATATGCCTCAGCAATCTTTACAAAGTCAGGACCAGTAAGTGGTGTGGCGACATATCGCTTTCTATAGAAGAGCTCCTGCCACTGCCTCACCATCCCCAGATAACCGTTATTTATAATGGCTATCTTAACTGCTGCCTTTTCTTGAACAATGGTGGCTAACTCCTGGATTGTCATCTGAAAACCACCATCACCAGCGATACACCAGACAGTCTCATCAGGACGTCCAATCTTGGCTCCCAGGGCTGCCGGGAGCTCAAATCCCATAGTCCCCAGTCCGCCTGATGAGATTAGGCTATTTGGCTTATTATACCAGTAGTGTTGAGCCGCCCACATCTGGTTTTGTCCCACCCCGGTAACAATTATTGCCTCGCCCTTCGTTACCTCGTATATTTTGCGAATGACGTACTGAGGTAGTAGCTGGTCGGTGTCTCTAATATTTGTTGACAGGTGCTCCCTTCGCCAATCGTCAAGCTGCCGAACCCAGTCAATATGTTGGGCGGAAGTGACCTGCTTATTTAATTTCTGGAGGACGGCTTTGGCATCGCCAACAATGGGCACATCAACGCGCACGTTTTTGCCGATCTCTGCCGGGTCGATATCAATATGGATAATCTTGGCATTAGGAGCAAAGGCACTTACCTTAGCTGTAGCCCTATCATCAAATCTCATCCCGATAGCAATAATAAGGTCAGCGTCGTTAACGGCAAAGTTAGCGTAAGCCATGCCATGCATCCCCAGCATCCCGTAGCTTAAGGCGTGAGACTCGGGGAAGCAACTAATACCCAATAGGGTAGTAACCACTGGTATTTGTGCTTTCTCCGCTAGCTCCTTTAGTTCAGCATATGCCGTGGAGATGTTTACCCCCCTGCCAGCGATAATAAGGGGACACTGAGCCTCATTTATAAGCTTGGCTGCCTTCTTAATCTGGGCGGGGTGCCCTTGGAGTGTTAGTTTATAGCCGGGCAAATCAACCTTGTTCGGGTAATGAAATTCAGCCTGGTCGATGAAGACATCCCTGGGTATATCAATAAGCAGTGGCCCAGGTCGCCCAGTCCTGGCAAGATAAAAAGCCTCCTTGAATATCCTTGGTAGCGAAGCCACATCAAGAGCCAGATAGTTTTGCTTGGTGATGGGCTGGGTGATGCCAGTAATGTCAAGCTCCTGGAAGGCATCCTTGCCAATAAATGGTCTGGCTACCTGACCGGTGATGGCTATTATTGGTACTGAATCAAGGTGAGCATTGGCGATACCGGTTACCAGGTTAGCTGCGCCGGGACCTGAGGTCGCGATGCACACCCCAACCTTGCCTGTGGCTCGAGCATAGCCGTCGGCGGCGTGGGCAGCACCCTGCTCATGGCGCACCAGAATATGGCGAAGCTGGGGGTATCGGGGTAGGGTGTCAAATAATGGCAAAACCGTCCCACCAGGGAAGCCAAAGATAACCTCCACCCCTTCCCTTACCAGACTTTCACATACCATTTGAGCTCCGGTCATCTTCACAATAGCCCCCTATCTAAAAACTGCCCCGGTACTGGCTGAGCTTACCCTCTCAGCATAGTACCTGAGATAGCCGGTTTTTATTTTAGGCTCAAGCTCCGCCAGTTGTGATAGGCGTCTGGATATTTCTTTATCACTAAGCTCGACATCAAGCCGATAATTGGGAATATCAATCTTGATTATATCCCCATTCTTTAAGATAGCAATAGGTCCATGGCTGGCTGCCTCAGGGGAGACATGCCCAATAGCTGCCCCACGGGTGGCTCCAGAGAAACGCCCGTCAGTGATAAGGGCTACCTCTTTATCCATTCCCATGCCAGCCAAAAGGGAGGTCGGGGTGAGCATCTCCCTCATCCCCGGTCCGCCCTTAGGCCCTTCATAGCGGATAACTATTACCTCACCCGGCTTTATTTTCTTATTCATAATAGACTTGGTTGCTTCTTCTTCGGAGTCAAAGACATTAGCTTTTCCCTGATGAACCATCATTTCTGGAGCTACTGCTGCCCTTTTTACCACTGCCCCCTCCGGCGCTAGATTGCCAAAGAGGATGGCAATACCCCCAGTGGGGGAATGGGCATGAGCAACGGGGCGGATAACCTCTTTATCCATATTCCGGCTATCGGCAATAATCTCAGCCACTGATTTTCCGGCTGCTGTTTTTGCCCCCAGTTTTAATAGCCCCTTTAATTCCTTCATCACTGCGGCGACGCCACCGGCACGGTCTAAATCCTCAAGGTGATATTCGCCGGTTGGTCTTAATTTGGATAGGTGAGGGGTGCGCTGGCTAATCTGGTTTACCATTGATAGGGGGAAATCAACCCCAGCCTCATGAGCCACCGCTATAAGGTGCAGAACTGAATTGGTACTACCACCTAATGCCATATCAACAGTAAAGGCATTGTGGATAGAATCCTTATTTACAATGTCTCTAGGGCGAATATCATCAGCTAGAAGCTCCATGACCTGCTCGCCGGCTTTTTTGGCTAGCTGTATTCGTCTTGAGTCAACGGCGGGGATGGTGCCATTGCCGACCAGCGCCATCCCCAGGGCTTCAGTCAGACAATTCATCGTATTGGCGGTGAACATCCCAGCACAACTGCCACAGCCGGGGCAGGCAAGCTCCTCCAACCGTTCTAATTCCTCCTCACTCATTTTACCACCGGCTACCTTGCCCACTGCCTCAAAGACGGAGCTAAGGTCGATCTTTTCTACCTTGCCATTATTTTCTAGACGCCCCGCCAGCATTGAGCCACCGCTGATGAAGATAGCTGGTAGATTTAATCTTACCGCTGCCATGAGCATGCCGGGGATTATCTTATCGCAATTGGGGATAAAGACCAAGCCGTCAAAGGCATGGGCTTCAGCCACTATCTCCACTGAGTCAGCGATTAATTCGCGGCTAGGAAGGCTGTATTTCATACCCGGGTGGTTCATAGCAATGCCATCACATACGGCGATGGTGTTGACCTCAAAGGGGATACCCCCGCCGCTATATACCCCAGCCTTAACCGCCTCAGCGATGTCTCTTAGATGCATATGTCCGGGGACAATCTCGCTGAAGCTATTGACCACCCCGATGAGAGGCTTATCTATATCAGCCTTACTCCAACCTAAGGCGTGCAATAAAGCCCGGTGGGGGGCACGCTCTAAGCCTCGTTTAACCGTATCACTTTTCATATATTGTCCTGCTCTATCCTGTTTTTCCGTTTATAAAAAAAGCCGTCCCGTGGGGACGGCTCATGTGGCAACGAACCCCCACTCACGGGCTCTGTTTCATAACGATAAGTACCAAAACAACATTCTGCTCGTTCATTACAAGATAAGATAACATAGTTCCTATTTATTGTCAAGTAATCTCCTCCATTGCCCTTATCTTATCCAGCCTTTTTTGGTGTCTTCCGCCTTCAAACTGGGTATTAAGAAAAACCTCAACGATTTCACGCACTGTATCTTGCGTTCCACTTGTTCGTAAACAGAGGATATTGGCATCGTTATGCTGGCGAGCACGGCGGGTGCTGAAGGCATCATGACATAGGGCGGCTCTTATTCCCTTAACCTTATTGGCGGCGATGCTCATACCAATGCCGGTATCGCATATTAGAATGCCGCGGTCAAAATCACCGCCAGCCACCCTTTCCGCTACCTTTTTGGCAATATCGGGGTAGTCTACCGGGTCAGTAGTATAACCGCCGAAGTCCTCATGGCTATGCTCCATTTGGTTAAGGAGCTTCATAATGAATTGCTTAAGCTCTAGCCCCCTATGGTCACCGCCAATGGCAATACGCATCGCTTAGCTCCTCTCGTGATATAGCGCCCTCCCGCAAAACGAGTGGAGTCTCCCCGGTCAAATCAACTATAGTTGACTCCTTGCCACCGGGGCATCTGCCGCCATCAATAATCAGGTCTACCTTACCATCCAGCTGAGTATAGACCTCTTCAGCAGTCAGTGCGCTGGGCTTGCCACTGAGGTTGGCGCTTGTGCCGACAATAGGGGTCCCCACGCCTTGAATTAGGGCAAGCGGTACGGGGTGGGCGGGGATGCGGAGGGCTACCGTTTTGCCCCCGCCGGTGACAATGTCGGGGACAGCTCTAGACTTAAATAGCACTATGGTCAAGCCGCCGGGCAGGAATTTTTCGGCTAGGAGCCAGGCAATTGGTGGCACTGGCTCGGCAACCTCGCCTATCTGAGATTTATCAGCTAGGAGTAGTGGAAGGGGCGTATTACGGGGGCGCTTCTTTACCTGATAGACCCGCTCCACAGCGTGAGGAAGGCTGATGCATGCCCCCAGCCCATAGACAGTATCGGTGGGAAAGGCAACTATACCACCCTTTTTTAGGATAGAAATGCCCTGCTCAACCTGTTTTGTGATGGATAATAGTAGCTTACTTGCCACCGCTCATTCCTTGACGACAGTATATCACAGTGATAAGCTATGTTCTATACATGGCTAAAGGTAAATCAAAGCCGACCACAAAAGGTAGCCACCGTGTAACAACCAGCGGCGATATTGAGGTCTCCACCTATCTGGAAATTGCCAAGGAGATAGGGGGTGAGCAGCCGGCTCCGGCAAAGGAAACCATACCCAGTGGTGAGCGCGAGGCGATAATTGTCATTGACTTTGGCTCGCAATATAACATGCTAATTGCCCGGAGAGTGCGCGAATGCCAGGTATATTGTGAGCTGGTGCCCTATGATGCCCCTTGGGAGAGGATAGCCGCGCTAAATCCCAAGGGGTTTATCCTATCCGGCGGTCCAGCCAGCGTCTATGAACCCGGTGCCCCCCAGGCTCCAGCCTATGTCTACGAGAGCGGTCTGCCAATACTGGGCATATGCTACGGGATGCAGGTCCTCGCCCACCAGCTGGGCGGGCAGGTTGTACCTGGAATAAAGCAGGAGTACGGTCATGCCATCCTTCATCTGAGCAATGTAGATTCGCCTCTATTTTACGATTTACCCTCCACCACCCCGGTATGGATGAGCCACGGCGACAGGATTGAAAAGCTGCCGCCCGGTTTTGCTGTCCTCGCTTATACTGAAAATTCGCCCTTTGCCGTTATGGGCAATGATAAAAAGCTCTTTGGTCTCCAGTTTCATCCTGAGGTCGTCCACACCCCGGAGGGAAAGACCATACTGAAGAATTTCGTCTATCGGATATGCGGCTGCCAGGGGAAGTGGACAACGGCTAACTTTATAAGTGAGAGCATCGCCAAAATCAGGCAGCAGGTAGGCAAGGGCAAGGTCATTAGTGCCCTCTCGGGAGGGGTTGATTCGGCGGTAACCGCTACCCTTGTCCACCGCGCTATCGGCGACCAGATCACCTGCATCTTTGTTAATCACGGCATGCTGCGCCGCGAGGAGGTAGAGAGGACATTTAATACCTTCCGCCTTAATCTGGGGATGAACATTGTCTATGTTGATGCCAGCAAGAGGTTCCTTAATCGCCTAAAGGGAATAACCGACCCGGAGACGAAGCGCAGGGTGTTGGGCGAGGAATTTATCCTGGTATTTGAGGAGGAGGCTAAGAAAATAGGCAAGGTTGATTTCCTGGCTCAGGGGACGCTCTACCCTGATGTCATTGAGAGTGCATCTTCAGGGAGCACGGCATCGGCGAAGATAAAGACCCACCACAATGTCGGCGGACTGCCGGCCAAGATGACACTGCAACTGCTTGAGCCCCTGCGCAACCTGTTTAAGGACGAGGTGCGCCAGGCGGGGCTGGAATTGGGGCTGCCTGAGGAGATGGTGTGGCGGCAGCCCTTCCCCGGCCCGGGCTTGGCGATTCGCATTATCGGCGAGGTTACTAAAGAGAAGCTTGAGATACTGCGCGCCGCTGACTGGGTGGTAATGAATGAGATTAAGAAGGCAAAGCTATACCGTGAGCTATGGCAGAGCTTCGCTATCCTCACTGATGTCAAGAGCGTAGGGGTAATGGGTGACCACAGAACCTATGGCTATCTGGTTGCTGTCCGGGCTGTAACTAGCGAGGATGCCATGACTGCTGACTGGTCGCGCCTGCCCTATGAGGTTCTGGCTCGCATCTCCAGCCGCATTGTCAACGAGGTCCCCGGCGTTAACCGCGTCGTCTATGATATAACCTCCAAACCCCCCTCAACGATAGAGTGGGAGTGAAGATAAACAATAAAAAAGGAGGTTTAGGACATGCGCAAGACACTAGAGTGGGAGTGGAAATAAACAATAAAAAAGGAGGTTAAAAATGCGTAAGACACTAATTATTCTAGGAACTTTACTCGTAGCAATCTTGCTTGTTCTTGGGGCGTGTGCCAAGCCAGCACCACTACCAGCAGCGTTTGAGGTAACAACCATGAATGTTACGCCACCAGAGGTCACGGCTGGGGAAACAGCCAACATTACAGCAGAGGTCAGGAATACCGGCGGTAGCGAAGGCACTTATACTGCAGTCCTGACTGTGGATGGAGCCACCGTAGAAACTATAGGGGTTACGCTAGCAGCAGGGATATCAAAAACCGTAACCTTCTCGCTGGTAAAAGATAAGCCTGGCACTTACCAAGTTAGCATTGGCGGACTAATCTCAAGCCTAACAGTAAAGCAAAAGCTGGTAGTAAAAGAGGTAGAACTAAAATATGATGATGGTAATGCACGGGACTGTCTATCCGCCGAGGTGCCCTTTCTTTCGGGACATTTAGTAGATTTCACACCACTGACTACTCCTTTTACCATTAAAAAAATACGGATAGCTGGATGTCTTGCTGGAGGGACCTACACTAAAGGCTTGGAAGGCAAAACATTTGATGCGCAAATCTGGGACAAAGATTTGAAGGTGCTCTATAGTACTACCTACCCATATACCAAGTTTACCACGTACCCATCAGTTACATGGGTAGAGCTGGAAATACCAGACATTGAGGTCAGTAATAAATTCTATGTGCACATCTATACCGCTAGCCCCCGCTTTGGTCTTCACATTGGTGCTGACGATAGTATTGTCAATGAACATTCTGAGGCGACACTGCGAACAGAAGGGGGGACTGACATAGTATTGGCTCAATGGCCTTACGATGCTAGTCTTTGGTTCGGAGATAAAAGCAAGGTAAACTGGATGATACGGGTTGTAGGCACTGCTATGTTGCCACCAGATTAGGGTAGTTTGAAGGGGCTTCGCCCCTTCAAAAAATCCCTCCCCCCTTCCCCTTAATAAGGGGAAGGGGGATAAAGGGGGATAGGGTTCTATAAGACCTAAGGGGGTGAGGTAGATAAAAATACTGGTTGTGGGGGGTGGGGGCAGGGAGCATACCCTGGTCTGGAAGCTAGCCCAGAGCCCCAAGGTTAAAGAAATATATGTGGCTCCGGGCAACGCCGGCACGGCTAAGATTGCCCAGAACCTGAATATTAGCCCGACTGATATAGAGTCGCTGGTCAGGGCAGCCAAAGAAAAGAGGATTGACCTCACGGTTGTTGGTTCGGAAGTGCCTCTAGCTGGGGGCATTACTGACCAATTCCTGGTCAGGGGTATGCCAATCTTTGGCCCGACCAAAAAAGCCACTGAGATTGAGTCAAGCAAGGTGTTCGCCAAGGAGTTGATGCAGAAATATCACATCCCCTGTGCCAAAAGCGTCAGCTTTTCTGAGTATGCTAAGGCAAAGGAATATATCCAGCGGCAGACACCACCTATCGTGATTAAGGCGGATGGACTGGCGGCGGGGAAGGGGGTGACGGTAGCTGATTCAGTCCCGCAGGCCCTGGACGCCCTCTCTAATATAATGGAAGCTAAAGCCTTCGGTGCTGCCGGGGGCAGGGTGTTGGTTGAAGAGCATCTAAGAGGGAAAGAGATGAGCGCCTTTGCCTTTAGCGACGCCCATATGGTAATCCCTATGGTGGCGGCTTGCGACTACAAGCGCTTATACGACGGAGACCAGGGGCCCAATACCGGTGGTATGGGTAGCTACAGCCCGCCACATTTTATGAGTCCAGCGCTGGCTAAAACAGTAAGAGAGACTATTATGAAGCCGGCAGTAACGGCGATGCATGATGAAGGGAGACCGTATAAGGGCGTCATCTACGGTGGGTTAATGATTACCAATAATGGGCCGAAGGTGCTAGAATTTAATGCCAGGTTTGGCGACCCGGAGGCACAGGTTACCCTCCCCTTGCTCAAGACCGACTTGGTAGATATTATGCTGTCAGTTGTTGATAACAAGCTTGACCAGATAAATGTGCAGTGGAGTGATGGTGCCTGTGTTGGGGTGGTAATGGCATCGGGAGGATACCCCGGCAGCTATAAGACAGGCTTCGTCATTAGCGGACTGGACGAGGTGGATAAGGACATCTTGGTGTTTCACGCCGGAACCAAGCTGGAGGAGGGGCAGGTGCTAACCAGTGGCGGCAGGGTGCTCACTGTGGTCGCTACCGGCAAAAATCTCGCTGAGGCGAGGGAAAAGGTCTATAAAAATATACCCCGAATCCACTTTGAGGGGTGTCATTACCGAAAGGACATTGCTTTAATAAAGGAAGGTTAAAGAATGACTAGGACGCTTATAATGTTAGGGACATTACTCCTAGTAATCTTGCTTATGGGCGCGTGTGCGCTAGCACCCACGACAGAGCCAGAAACGCCTACACCACCTCCTCAAACAGAAAAACCCATTGATTATGCTTCACTGAGCCTTGTCACCATGGCGTGGACTGACGAAGTAAAGCTAAAGCCAAAACTTGTTAAGCTTGGGGAGGAAACTATAGAGACGGAACCTGAAGCTGAGGTTTTTGGAATAACTGAAACCCTATATACCTTGCAGCCAAGCAAGGGCATGAACGCACTAGTCATGGTAGTGAGAATTGAAAACTCAGCAAAGCGCTACATATTCCCCATAGTGATGCCCGGATACCTATATGATACCGAGGGAGAAGAATATCGTGAGGAAGGAGAAGCTATTAGGGGCGAACCAAAGACACCCGAATCTTCATACACCGAAATATTGGTAAAAGAGCTAGACTGGGTCAAGGTTATTCCCTCAAGTGATGCCACTGGAGATATTATCGCACCTGCCGAGTCTTACAATTGGGTCTTCATATTTCATATCCCTAAAGAGCGCAATCCTAGCAAGTTTTCATTTAGATATTACGTTGGTGAAACAGCAAACCCATTGGTAGGGGAATATGAGGACGGTGAGTCTTCCATTCCTCTTCCTGCGGAGTGAGGCAGGATGACAGGAGGTTCCTGAAAAGGAGAGAGAATGGCACGCGCTACCTTAACTGAACAGGAATACAGGTGTCTTGACGATACGGTGAACAGAGTTCTTGGGCGGTGCCCTACTAAGGCAGAAGGCCGTAGTGATGGTAAAGCCAATGCACAGCGGCAAGCTTGGCGTCGTATACGTGGTCAAACTGAATACATGCTAAAAAAGAAGTATGATCGCCCGGCTACGGAAGAGGAGATTTACCAGTTAGTAAAGCAATATGCAAAAAGTTCTAAGGAGGAAGTTTGAAGGGGCTTCCCCCTTTAATAAATCCTTCCCCCTCTCCTTTGAAGGAGAGGGGGATACAGGGGGTGAGGTAGAAAGATGCCTTTAGTTGCTGTAGTCATGGGCTCAAAATCAGACGCTGAAGCCCTCAAGCCAACGCTGGATATATTAACTCAGCTTGGCATTGAGCATGAGGTTAGCGTAATATCAGCCCACCGTAACCCGGAGAAGGCGCGGCAATTTGGGTTGGCAGCCCGAGAACGGGGGATTGAGGTTATAATTGCCGCTGCCGGTGGGGCGGCGCACCTGCCTGGGGTTCTGGCTAGCTGGACAACCCTGCCCGTCATCGGTGTGCCGCTAGCCGCTGGTGAGCTGGCGGGTATTGATGCCCTCTACTCTATAGTCCAGATGCCAGCTGGGATACCGGTAGCTGCGGTAGCTATAGGCAGCGCCGGGGCGAAGAATGCCGCCTATCTAGCGGCTGAAATCTTAGGTCTAAAATATGATAAGATACGAAAAGCCTATGAAAAATATCGAAACGAACTACGAGGAGATGGGGGTGTTTATCTACCTCAAGGAGAAAAGCCATGATTGAGCGCTACTGCAGACCTCAGATGAAAAGGGTGTGGTCGGAGGAGAATAAGTTTGATAAGTGGCTCAAGGTAGAGATTGCCGTCTGTGAGGCATGGGCTGAGCTCGGCGTTATTCCTAGAGAGGCTATACCCAAGATAAAGTTAGCCCGACTTAACCTTAAACGCATGGAGGAGATTTTAAAGCAAACCCACCATGATGTAACTGCCTTCCTTGGCGCTTTGTCAGAGAGCGTGGGGGAAGAATCTCGTTTTATCCACCTCGGTCTTACCTCCTCTGATGTGATGGATACCGCCTTAAGCTTGCAGCTAATTGAGTCGGCTGCGCTAATTAGTCAGGATATAAAGGAACTCATCACGGTATTGGCGCAGCAGGCAATAAAATATAAATATACACCGATGATTGGTCGCACCCATGGCGTTCATGCCGAGCCAATCTCCTTTGGTCTTAAACTGGCGCTATGGGTTGAGGAGATGAGGCGCAATTGGCAAAGGCTGGGCGAAGCCAAAAAAGCCATCGCTGTAGGTAAGATTTCAGGAGCCGTTGGCACCTACGCTACCCTATCCCCTGAGGTCGAAGAGAAGGCTTGCGCCAAGTTAGGGCTTGTTCCAGCTCCAATCTCAAGCCAGATTTTGCAGCGTGACCGCCATGCCCAGTTCGTTACCACTTTAGCTATAATTGCCAGCTCACTGGAGAAATTTGCCACCGAGATTAGGGGCTTGCAACGAACCGAGACACGAGAGGCAGAGGAGCCCTTTGCTGCAACCCAGACCGGCTCTTCTGCCATGCCTCATAAGCGCAACCCGGAGCTTTGCGAGCGAGTCTGTGGCTTAGCCCGGCTGGTGAGAGGCTATGCTCTTACCTCAATGGAAAACATCGCCCTGTGGCATGAGCGGGATATAAGCCATTCTTCCACTGAGCGAATCATATTGCCCGACTCCTGCCTGGTGGCAGATTACATCCTCGCCCTTTTCACCTCAATAATGCAAGGGTTACAGGTTTATCCGCAGCAGATGAAGCGCAATATAGCCCTCACCAAAGGCTTGGTCTTCTCCCAGCGGGTAATGCTCGCCCTTATTGATAAAGGGCTGAGCCGGCAGAAAGCCTATGAACTGGTGCAGCGAAATGCCATGAAGGCGTGGAAGGGGAATAAGAGCTTCTTAAGTATGCTCAAGGCTGACCCTGAGGTTAGTGCTACCCTGCCAGGTAAGGAGCTGGAGCAAAACTTTGACGAGCAGTATTACCTGCGTTATATAGATGATATCTTTAAGCGGCTGGGATTGACCGAGGCGCAGTGGAAGACAGAGATAGCCAAGCCGACAGACCTAGCACCAAGAGCCATATAATGAGTATTAGCCCGCCAGTCTTGTTGAATGCCGATTTACCCTTACCATTGTTTGTTCGGGGCAAGGTGCGTGATACCTATGACCTGGGTGAACTGTTGCTAATTATCGCCACTGACCGAATCTCAGCCTTTGATGTTGTCCTGCCCGCTGGCATCCCTAATAAGGGCTTGGTGCTGAATAAACTCTCCGCTTTCTGGTTCAATCAGACCAGGGATTTGCTGCCCAACCATCTGGTAGAGATGGTAGATGATGTTCACTGCCTTGACGCTTATCTTCCTGCCGGGAGCCGTTTTACTTATCCTTCTTATCTTGCTGGGCGGTCTATGGTGGTTAAGAAGGTCAAGCGTATCCTTGTTGAATGTGTGGTGCGCGGCTACATATCTGGGTCGGCCTGGGTGGAGTATAAGCAATATGGCACCGTTTCGGGAAACCCAATGCCCAAGGGCTTAGAGGAGAGCCAGGAGTTGCCCCAGCCGCTGTTCACCCCCACCACCAAGGCGGAGACGGGGCACGACCTGCCGCTATCTATGGATGAGGTAGGTGGGCTGGTGAGTAAAGGCATAGCCGAGGAGATAAGAGAGAAAAGCTTGGCTATCTATAGCTACGCCCGGGGGTACGCCGTAACTAGGGGCATAATAATTGCCGATACGAAATTTGAGTTTGGGCTGGATGGTGATAAGCTAATCCTCATTGATGAGCTACTGACCCCGGACTCATCCCGCATCTGGGATGCTGACCTCTATAAGGTTGGTCAGTCCCAAGAAAGCTATGATAAGCAACCAGTCAGGGACTGGCTCACCGCTTCCGGGTGGAATAAAGAGCCCCCCGCCCCCATGCTTCCCCCAGAGGTCATTGAGGCTACCAGCGAAAGATACGAGCAGGCTTACGAAAGATTAACTGGTAGGAAACTGAGCTAGCTCTTAATGCTCTAACAGTTCCTTGGTGCTTGGCAGTTCGCCTGAAATCCGCTGGTCAATTGCGGTAGCCATATCCAGGGCTCTGCCCAGGGCTTTAAATAGAGCTTCTGCTTTGTGATGGTCATTGGTGCCGTATAGAATCCGGGCATGGAGGTTGAGCCTGGCTTCATTAGCCAAGGACTCAAGGAAGTGGCGGATGAGGTCGGTGGGAAAGCCAGCCATGTCATTATCGCTGAAGGGCAATTCTAATACCGTATATCCCCGCCCGCTGATGTCCACCGCCACCAGCGCCAGGGCATCATCCATAGGTACAGTAGCATCGCCCATCCGGACAATGCCCCGCTTCTCCCCCAGCGCTTGGCTTAAGGCTTTGCCCAGACAGAGGGCAACGTCCTCTATCAGGTGGTGCTGGTCATCACCGGCAGCTGAAATCTTCAGGTTAAACCTTCCATGCTGGGCAAGCTGAGATAGCAGGTGGTCAAACATTGAAATTCCGGTATTTATCTCCCACCGGCCACTACCATCAAGATTAAGCTCCAAGTTGATGTTCGTTTCTTTGGTCTCTCTTTTGACAATGGCTGTCCTTGGCTTCATCATAGCACTTCCTCACCACTCCTAGTTTAGCACATTTCCTCCCCTATTTCTTCAAGAGGTCTTTAGTAACCTATCCCCCTAACCCCCTTCCCTTAATAAGGGAAGGGGGGAGTGTAGTAAGAGAGGGGCGAAGCCCCTCTCTATATTTCTCTTTAAAGTATCTAAAAAGAGAGGAGCTATCTATTTACCTCCCCCCTTAGAGACGTCTGAATAGGGGCTTGTTACCCTATTTGCGCCTCTCTAAAATTATTTTCCTCTTTGATAATGAGGCCTAACTTAATAGGGTGTTTAAGAGGGGCGTCAGCCCCTCTTTCTTCTCTTCCCCCTCTCCTTGAAGGAGAGGGGGATAAAGGGGGTGAGGTTGCTAAACAATCTCTTTAAGTGCTTTAATCAGGGCATCAGTGTGCTCAGGTTTGCCCACGCTAATGCGAAGGGAGTTTTGCAGTAACGGCAGGTCAAAGTAGCGAATTAATATCCCCCTCTTCTCCAGTTCTTGCTGGATTTGGCTTGCCCTGCCGTTCAGAACGTGGCAGAAGATAAAGTTAGCTTGAGATGGGAATGTTTTTAACCACTTAAGCTTTTTCAGCTCGCCAAATAGCCTTTCTCTCTCGGTGACTATAGCTCTTACCCGGTCAAGCAGGTAATCAAGGTCGTTTAACGACTCCCGCACTGCCACCACTGCGGCGGCATTTACACTGAATGGTAGCTTGATTTTTAGTAGATATTCAGCGATTTTAGTTGGGAGGATGCCAAAGCCAATTCTCAGACCGGCCAGCCCCGCCCACTTACTAAATGTTCTTAGCACCATCAAATTCTTGTACCGGGTAACTAGCTGGGTGACTGTTTCACTACTGAATTCAACATAGGCTTCATCAGCTAGCACCGGCACTCCGGTATCAACTATCTCCAGTATATCCTGCTTTGGGATAGGAGTTCCAGTGGGATTGTTGGGATTGGCTAGGACTATTACCTTTGTTTTTTTACTTATAGCCTTCTTTACTGCGCTTACATTAACAAAGTAATCTTCATCCCTTAGTACCTCAACCACCTTGCCACTACATATTTCAGTGCTAAAGCGGAATATATCAAAGGTAGGCACACAGTTTATTACCTCATCCCCGGGACCGACAAATAGGCGCAAAACAAGGTCTATAAGCTGGTCACTGCCATTGCCAGCGACAATGTGCTCAGCACCAACGCCGGTATAGTCTTGTAGCAGCTTCCTGAGTTCGTTTTGATTGGCGTCAGGATAAATATTGAAGTAGGGATATGTGCCCAGAGCCTGTTTTACTTTTGGTGAGCAACCGTAGGGGTTCTCGTTGCCATCCAACTTGATGATGCCCTCCACCGGAACCTTAACCGTCTCTGGCAGGGTCTCCGGTGACTTACTGGCAGAATAACCACCAAAAGCAACCAGGTCTGACCGTATTAACTTGGCTATTCCTTCTTCAGACATTCTCTTCATCTCCTTTTCTATATCCCTAATAAATAAAATTCCCTCCGCTTGGAGGGCTCTTTATTTAGATTTTTAATTTATTACCGGTTAATATATTTACATTTTTATATAACTGCCCCCCAAACGCACCTTGTGCGCCAGGTAAACATGAAATATGAATTGTGGGAGACAATATAAATCAACATCGCATATTTAGCCCAATATCTCGGTTGACTTTAACATAAGCAGTGTAATTTGTCAATAGCTCATCTCAAATGTGTGTCTAGTCGCCTTTCCACTGCCTGGGCATGAGCTTCTAGTCCCTCAGCTCTAGCAATGGTGGCTGCGGCTTTACCGAGTTTCTGCAAACTAGCCTCATCCACATTAACCAGATTTATAAGCTTGATAAAGTCAAGTATATTGAGTGGCGAGCTGAACCTGGCGGTAGCTCCGGTAGGCAGAACGTGGCTTGGTCCAAACACATAATCGCTCAAGACCACAGTTGAGTTTTCCCCGATGGATACACATCCGGCATTGGATACCCGTTCAAGATAGCCGTCAGCCCCCCTCATCATTAAATAGAGGTGCTCTGGGGCGTAAAGGTTGGCTAATTCTATAGCCTCATCTACATTAGCCACTACCGCTATCATCCCCCTGTTTTGTAGTGATTCAGTAGCTATGGCTTGACGTTCCAGGTCTTTTAATTGTCGCTCCACCCTTTGGTTAACCTCGTCAGCTAACCTTCGTGAGGTGGTTATCAAGATGGCTGAGGCTAATGGGTCATGCTCAGCCTGAGCTAAAAGGTCGGCAGCACAATACTTGGGGTTAGCTGTCTCATCGGCGATAATTAACACCTCACTTGGTCCATAAAGACCGTCAATGCCAACTACTCCATAGAGCAGTTTCTTGGCTAAGGTGATATAAATGTTGCCCGGGCCGCAGACCTTGTCTACTCTGGGAACGGACTCGGTGCCAAAGGCAAGGGCAGCAATTGCCTGGGCACCACCAACCGAAAAGATGCGGTCAACCTGGGCAATATCGGCGGCGACCAATGTTGGTGGTGGAATGGCACCGTTGGATTTCGGCGGTGTAGCCAAAATAACCTCCCTAACTCCGGCAACGCGAGCCGGGATTGCCGTCATCAGCACCGTGGATGGGTAACAGGCAGTTCCGCCGGGGGCATAAACGCCAACACGTTCCAGCGGGCGTATTAGCTGACCTGAGCCTGTTGAGGCGATGCTCCAGATACGGCGTTTTTGCTTTAGGTGAAAGGAGCGTATCCGGCGTGCTGCCAGTTTGAGGGCAGATACAAGCTCCTTATCTACCTCGTGGTAGGCACTGGCTATCTGCTTTTTGCTTACTTCCAGCGAGGTGAGCTTCGCCCCGTCAAACCTCCTGGTATAGTCAAAGAGGGCAGCATCACCTCTACGGCGCACTGCCTCAATAATCTGCCTGACTACCTGCTCTCGGTCATCACTGCCAAACACCTCCTTCGGGGTTTGTCGGGACAATAGTGGTTTTGCTGACTTAAAACCTTCAATAATTCTCAATTTAGATTTCCTTTACTGCTGTTTGCAGGGTTTTAATAATGGGCCTTATTTTTTTCTGCTTAGTTGGGCTTGGCACCCTGTTGGTATTGCCAATGAGGCAGGCTGTGGACTGGGAAAGGGTGTCGATAATCTTTAGGTTATGTCTGGCTATGGTTCGCCCGGTCTGGGTATTCTCAATCAGCAGGTCGGCATCCTCAGGCAGAAAGGCTTCGCTAGCCCCCCAGGTGGGGATTATCCGGTACAAGCCCAGGTGATTATCCCGGGCGTACTTATCAGCGATGTTTACATACTCTGAAGCTACTCTAAGTGGCACCGCCCGCTTGGTATTAAACTTCCTCAAGCCGTTGACATTGGTTATAGATAAGCCCTTGCTTACCACCGCCACTATTTTAACATTGCCCAATTTCAGGTCAACGAGCTCGGTCACCGGACTGGAGGGGAACTGGTAGAGGTGCTCCATAAGCCAGTCCCTGCCGGTGATAGCCAGGTCAAAATTCCCATTGGCTACCTGTAGTGGCATATCCTGAGGTCTAATCACCTTGATGGCGACACCGGGCAGGTTGGTAGTTAGTCGGCGGTTTCCCGTTAACGATGGGTAATCGTCAATGCGGATGCCGGCTTCACTTAGCAGACGAAGGGCATGCAGTTGCTGATGCCCATCGGGTAAGGCAAACCAAACTACGTCCTCGTCGCTGGTTGTGGGGGAAACCCTCGATTTTCGGGGGCGTTGCTCAAGGTATTGCCCGATAATTTCTGGCTCGGCCGCTTCTTGAGCCGACACTTTATCATAGAGGGGGGTTACGACCTCATCCATGTCTTTGGCTTCCCAGCTACTTTTATTAGCGATTAAACAGGCGCTAACATGGAGGACTTTGCTTACTGGTACTAGCCCGTAGCGTAGGAATTCTTCTGTTGTCCCGGAGACCAGTGCCAAATCGGCGCTTTCTGGGGGATAGACCTCAGCTGCCCCCCACAGGGGGAAGATGCTAAACCGCCTCAGCCGCAGGTTCAGGGCAAAGGACTCAGCTAGGTTGGGATACTCGCTGGCAATGCGGATAATGCCTGGCTTGGTCTTCGCTTCTTCTATTGTAGATATCCCATCAGAGCTGCCAGCGGCATAGAGGACGCCATCTCCGTATCCCAGATTTGCCACCTTGAGCAAGGCACTGCTGGGGTACTTTGCCAGAAGCTCTTCAATCCAATCTGAGCCACAAATACCAAGGTCATAGTTGCCTATGGCTACCTGGATAGGAATATCCCGTTCATGGAACACCTTGGCGATAAGGTTGGGGAAACTCCTAGAGCTAATCCGGTAAAGGCGTGCCTTTTCACGGTAGCCGGTGAGTCCCCAGCCGGCTCTTCGTAGCCGAGCGGCAGTCTCAGCTAAAAGGCGACCCTTAGGCAGTGCCACTTTTATTTGTTTATCCACCCCATCCCCCTTAGTCCTCCTCTATATCTATCAGGGCTAGGCCGAGATCTGGATAATGTATTACCACCAGGTCCATGTCGTTTTGTATTTGCCAGTTTCTAGGTCGATATCGTGAAGACTGTAGGATGCTAAACTGGCCTCTCCACCGCTACCTACTTTGCAATTAAGTTTAGCTGCTTCATCTGTCGAACTAAATGGGCCGTACACTGTGTAACCTTTGCTCCCAAAATCCATGCAATAGTAAAGGCTGTCTTTCGGGTCTTGATATATGCATCCTATGTGACCAATAAAGTACCCTCGAACTATTCGGTCGAATTTTACCCTAGCTCCCCAAGCTTTATCATATCCATTTTTCTTCAGGCAATAAGCAGCAAAAAGTGCATGGTCATAGCAAGCACCCTTCTTGTCTTTAAAGATCTGCTCAGCCGATTTGACTCCCTCAGCCTCTCCTTGCGTATAACTATATTTAAAGTTATTCTGCATATATGTGGCTGTGAGTTCGGGCGAATTCAATCTGACAACAACCCCTTGAAAATCAAGCCATCTTTCTGAGCTGTAATTCTTGGATATAGTCGCATTTTTCCAAGCGTCGTCTATCAGCTTTGCTAAAGAGTAGTCTCTCAAGGGATTGTCTACATCGAATTCTCGGTCATAAGCAATCCATAACAAAGCTTCCAAAGGTGCACAGTATTGTCTCTTATTTTTGATACCCTCACCGAGCATTGATTCAAAAACTGCTTTATACTCTGGATTCAAAGTCAAGTAAGCAATATCTTCAATTGCCTCGTTATCTTTGTCGTCTATATCCTTCAAGTCAGGAAGCTTAAGTAGCTCCTGTAGCAACTCGGGGTAGGTAATTCTTAATTGGTCCAATGCACTAAATTTTTCTTTAACCCTTAGACTTGAAGCCAATCCGCCGACAGCAATCTGGTAAGTGCCGGCCCTATCTTTCACTAGGGAGAAGCTCACTGTTTTTGATGCCCCCACTGCCAGGGCGACCTCTTTAGTCTGTGCTGTGGCTCCATCCACAGTCAGTGTTGCCGTATAGCTACCTTCGCTGCCGCCGGTATTCCTGACCTCGGCCGTGACGCTGACTGTTCCCCCCGCCGTGACCTCTGGTGGCGTAACGACCAGAGATGTTACCTCAAACGCTGCTGGCTTGGCACATGCTCCGAGAACAAGCAGTAGTGTTACGAGCAAAGTTCCTAGAATAGCCGGTATTTTCATCCACCTCACCCCTTATTTATCGTCAGTATTCTCAAAACCTCGTCGGCAGTTTTTGCCTCGAACCTTCGCTGTTTAGCTTGGTCAGTCAGGATAAATAGCGGTGGTTTGCTTTTAACATCAAGCGTCCAGTTAAAATCAGCCTCTTTCTGAGTGCCAAGCTCTAACTCAGCCATATAGCCGGCTTCACGGAGGCGACGGGCAGTGCTAAATCCATCTTTTACCGCTTCTGGCTCGGCCCTGATTAGGATTCTCTGAGTCTGACGTTTAGCCAGGGCTTCGGGCTTTACCAAGTTCATCAGTTGGTCAAGGTAAAGGGCAAAACCAGAGGCAGGGGTATCCTTGCCCCCCATTAGCGGGATAAGGGCATCATATCTGCCACCACCGCCAAGCTTCTCCCCTTTCTGGAAGAATTGGAAGATAATACCGGTATAGTATTCAAAGCCTCTTCCTGAGGCGATGTCAATCTGGTAATCACAACCAAGGGTCTCAACAAGCCGGGCAATATTTATGAAGTCATCAATACCTGGCTTGAGCTCAGGCAAATCCGGGGTGAACTGAAACTCGGACAATTTCCCCTTGAGGTCAAGCAAAGACAAAATTCTTTCTAGTTCTGGTCTCTCCTGCTTTACCTTAGCCAGCGCTTCTACATCCCCGTCCAAAATCCGGTCAAATATCCTGGTCTGCTCCTCGGGACTTAGCCCCAGCTTGGCCAGGAGTACCCTGATTAACCCGGCATGAGATAGTCTCAGCTCAATGCCGCTAATCTTTAGCCGTTTCAAGACCTCAAGCGCCAGCATTACCAGTTCTACATCAGCCAGGGGGGAGCTGACTCCGATAAGTTCAGCCCCAAGCTGCCATCTTTCTCTGGTTTGCTTCCCCGTCTCCTCAAAGATAAAGATATTGGCAACATAAAAGAGCCTAGCCAGCTCTTTCCCTTCCATACTATCAATATAAAGCCGGGCAACGGGGATTGTGCCATCAGGTCTTAACACCACCCTTTCCCCGCTCCAGCCATCCCAGTCAAGGAAGGAGTATACCTTGCTTAACCTGCCTGGGGTGAGTGTCCCGGTGGAGGTGAACAGGTGAAGATACTCAAGGGTTGGTGTCCTAACCTCCTGATATCCCCACTTAATACAGCAGTCCCTAAATGTGCCCTCGATGAGGCGGAAGGCGGCCATTTCCTCTGGGGACAGGTCTCTGGTTCCTTTACACCTTTGGATTTTCATATTGGTAGATGGTTGGTAAATTTTAGCACTACTCTGCCTGGCTATTCAACTACAGATTATTTGCAATGTGGTTGTAATCAATATACAATTTAATTTACCACTGAGATGAGTAAGAAATTATTTAAAGCCTTGCGTCTTGCTTTCTTTATCGCCTTGCTGGCTGGAGTTTTGTTATCAGCTACGGTCAGTGCCAGTAGCCAATTAATCCAGATATTACATGTTGAGGGCGTCATTGTCCCGGTTGTTGCTGATTATATTGACCGGGGTATCAGCAAGGCTGAGGATGAGAATGCTGCCGCCTGCATCATTGAGTTAGATACCCCGGGAGGGCTGCTGGAGTCAACCGAGACGATAGTCAAGAGGATTATGAATGCTGACGTTCCCGTTGTTGTTTATGTTTCTCCCAAGGGTGCCTGGGCGGCTTCGGCAGGAACCTTTATTACCTTGTCGGCTCATATTGCAGCGATGATGCCGGGCACTACTATCGGCGCTGCCCATCCGGTAAGTGCTGGGGGGGAGCAGATACCAGAAGAGCAAATGAAAAAGATAACCGAGTTCTCAGCCAAGTGGATGGAGGCCATTGCCCAGGAGCGCGGTCGTAATATTGATGAAGCCCAGCTAGCAGTAACCGAAAGCAAATCCTTCACCGATGTTGACGCACTAAGTTCCAACCTCATCAACCTTAGAGCTAATAGTTTAGATAGCCTTATCTCTCAAATAAATGGCTGGAAGGTTACCTTAGCTAGCGGTAGGGAGGTTACCATAGACACGACAGGCTACGAGTTGACGAGACAGGAAATGAGCTTTGTTGAGCGCTTTTTGCATGCTATCAGCGACCCTAATATTGCCTATATTCTGCTTAGCATAGGCAGTATAGGCATAATTGCTGAGATTTACCACCCTGGGGCGTTCTTTCCCGGAATTACCGGCGCTATTAGCCTGCTTCTTGCCTTCTATGCTTTGGATGTCCTTGACGCCAGATTGGGGGGAATATTGCTCCTCTTGCTTGCCTTCGGTCTATTTATTGGTGAAGCGCTCACCGCCACTTTTGGTCTATTTACCGCCGGGGGTATAGTTGCTTTAGTCCTCGGTTCGTTAATTTTATTTCCTGGAGGGGGAGCATTGTTTCAAATAGATCCGTGGCTGATTGCCACCGTTACTATCCTGGTTGCTGCTTTCTTCGCTTTCGTAATTCAGCGGGTAATCCGAGTCCACCGCCGCCAGGCATTCAGCGGCAAGGAGGAATTGGTGGGTAAAACCGCTGTAGTCAGGGTAGCCCTGAACCCTGAGGGTATGGTTCTATTTAAGGGCGAGCTCTGGACGGCGGTATCAGAGAAGGGTCGGGTGAAACCCGGGGAGGAGGTGATTATAACTAGGGTTGATGGCTTAAAACTGTATGTGACTAAGAAAGAAAAAAGGGAGGTAAATAAATGAACCCAATTGTAATCGGAATAATTGTTTTAGCCTTGATTATACTTCTCCCGATGGCGATTAAGATTGTCAAGGAGTGGGAGCGAGGGGTCATTCTTCGCCTGGGACGGCTGGTTGGAGCCAAGGGTCCGGGGCTGTTTGTCATCATCCCCTTCGTTGACCGGATGATAACGGTAGACCTGCGGGTGGTGACTATGGATGTCCCACCACAAGATGTCATCACCAAGGACAATGTCACCGTCAAAGTAAACGCCGTGGTGTACTTCAGGGTGGTTGACCCTGAGGCTTCAGTAGTTAAGGTCTTAGACCACATCAGAGCCACCTCGCTGATATCCCAGACGACATTGCGCAATGTCTTGGGGCAACACGAGCTTGATGAACTGTTGATACAACGGGAAAAGCTTAATCAAGTGCTGCAGAAAATAATTGACGAACAAACTGACCCCTGGGGGGTTAAAGTTAGCATCGTGGAGATTAAGGACGTGGAACTCCCAGAAACGATGAGACGGTCTATGGCGGCTCAGGCTGAGGCAGAAAGGGAAAGGCGCGCCAAAATCATCCATGCCGAGGGTGAGTTTCAAGCCTCAGAGAAGCTGGCTCAAGCCGGTGCTATCATCGCCAGGGAACCAACAACACTACAGCTCCGCTACCTGCAGACACTGGTTGAGGTATCATCGGAAAGAAATAGCACCATAATCTTTCCCATACCTATTGACCTTATCAGTATGTTTATGAAATGGGGTGCTGGCGCAAAGCAATTAGGGGAAAAGACTACCAAATAGCTAAGGGCGGGGGTTAGCCACGCAAGGTAACGTCTCCGGTGACAATCTTGGTCAGGCTGCCATCGGAGTGACGAAGTAGTAAGCTGCCATCGTTGGCTACTGACTCAGCTATGCCTTCATAGGTGGTTTCGTCTGAGCTTATCTGGACCTTTTTACCCAGTGTCACCAGATTATCTCGCCATTCCTGGTAAACAGAATCCCCCGATGGCAAAGCCAGGTATAATCTTTCTATTTCGGCTAACAGGCACCGTATCATATCTAGCCGGGGTATATCTCTCCCTAGCTCATGGGAGAGACTGGTAGCAGTGGGCAAGATTTCGGGAAAATCAGAAGGTCTAAGATTAACATTTATCCCTATGCCGATAATAGCGTAGTCCACCCGGTTACCCTTTACCTCGCTTTCGATTAAAATCCCACACACCTTTTTGTCGTTAATAAGGACATCGTTGGGCCACTTAATCCGTGATTTCAAGCCGGTGACCTTCTCAATGCAATGGACTACGCCTAGAGATGCCACCATAATAAGGGAAGATAGGTAACCCAGGTCGGGATAGAGGATGATGGACAAAGCGATGCTCCCCTTGGGTGATAGCCAAGCTCGCTTTATTCGCCCCCTCCCTGCGGTTTGCTCTTCAGCAATGACAACGGTTCCCTCTATTGCTCCCTGTTGAACCTCGTGCTTAGCCACATCCATGGTTGATGTCAGTTTGGGGTAGTAAATAACCCTTTGACCGATAAAACGTGTCCCTAAATTATCGGTAATGGCAATGGACGATAAGCTACTTTCTCCCATTTCTGGACCTCTACTTAAGCGATGATAGTTTAAAATATCTAGGACAATTAAACAACCTTAAACTGCACTGAGATAAATCTCCTCATCTCGGAAGTGTCTGCACACGGACTTTACTAAATAGAGGCGTGGGCTTATAATGCCAACACTGCTTAGAATGAATCAACTAATCTTCTAGGGGTAATTTGATGACTCATGAGTCTACCTTCAATTGGGAGAATTTTGTCAGATCTGATTTGTCCGGACTTAAGGGCTTTGCTGCCAGTAAGTCTAGCGGACCATTAAAAAAGGAACTTGAGACGGTTATCAGGTTAGACACCAACGAGAACCTCTATGGTTGCTCACCGAGAGTACAGCAGGCTCTGGCGGCATTCTCCCACCTGAATTTTTACCCTGACCCGGAGCAGGTTGAGCTTAGAAAGCTGCTGGAAGCTTATTCTGGTATTAGTTTTGAACATATAGTGGCGGCAGCTGGGGGTGAGCAGCTAATAGAGCTTATCTTACTTCTTCTGCTTGAGCGCGGGGATAAGGTAATAAACTGTGTTCCCACCTTTGATGTCTTCCGACTCAAAACTGAGGTGCTTGGTGGAATTGTGGTGAATGTCCCCAGGGATGATAACTTTGCCGTTGATGTTAAGGCGGTGAAATCAGCCATAGATAACAAGACCAAGGTTATTCTTCTGGCTACCCCTAATAATCCTACCGGGACAGTCATACCCAAGGAGGATATACTGGACATACTCAGCACCGGGGTGCCAGTATTGGTTGACGAGGCATACTACGAATTCTGTGGAGAAACTGTGGCGCCTCTGGTTAGCCAATATCCGAATATGATGGTCTTGCGCACATTCAGTAAATGGGCAGCGCTAGCCGGTCTGCGGATAGGTTATGGTATTTTACCGCCTGAGGTAGCCAGTTACTTACTGAGAATTAAGCCTATCTATGGGGTAAGTGGCGCCGCCACGGTGGCGGTGCGGGAGTCCCTAGCTGACATTGATTACCTCATGAGTAACGTTAAGGCAATAGTGGATGAAAGAGAAAGGCTTTTCCATGAGCTAGAGAGGTTTAAGTTTCTCAAGCCATTCCCGTCACAGGCCAACTTTATCTTCTGCCATGTTTTGACGGGTAAAGCAACCGAACTCTGCCAGGCACTACGGTCAAAGGGGATACTTGTTGGTTCCTTCAATATGCCCCGGTTAGAAAATTCGATCAGAATAACCGTAGGAAAGCCAGAACATACTGCTGCCTTGGTTAAGGCGCTAGAGGAAATAGCCGGGTTACCATAGCCTTCGGTCTCTAGGTGACACTTGATTCTTTGCTTCTCATAGACAATGCCGGTGGACGATGCTCAAATTTGAGTGACAAAGAGTACATATAAGTTCCAGAGCACGATTCCTGAGTGTAAGACCACAAAGCACAGACTGCTTATCAGTGCCAGCTTGGGCCAGTGCTTATATATGTCCCACAAAATAAGTGCACATAAGAGCACACCCAACACTTTTATCACCAGGAACACATCCTTGCCGACCAAGTTTTGCAGGAATGGATTCGCTTCCCACCCTAATTTCCTTGTGACAACGAAGCGACTTATCAAGCCATCGGCAACCACAAGAACAATCAGCATGCCCAAAAGATACTTCATCACGCGATTGTCCGTAAGATAAGTCTTCACATTCTTAAACTTATTCACACCTAATTTCCTAGACCTTCAAACGATGTCTACTCCACACCTATTTCTTTACTATATGGTCGTTCCTTCCAGTGAACACCGGCGCCGACCGCTTGGCGCGAACCAGCGTAGAGACCGGTTAGGATAAGGAATGAGAATCCAATCGGGTGTAGGAAGGTTGAGATAATCGGCTCGTTGAAACGCTTATCAACTAGCCAGCGCATAACTACTATTGCCGCAACCTGGAAAATGACAATAGGCTGCCAAGCGCTGGGAACAGCCACGACAAAAAGTTCGTTCCAAAGCCAGTAGAACGGGGCAAGAAAGAAAGCATAGCCAGCTATAATCAGCCCAACCAGTGTTAGTCTGGACAACGCTGCCACCGAATATATCCACTTGGTAGCCCCCTCCCATATCGCCCCCACGCCATGGTACATATGACATGAGACTACTGGAGATAGATCAACTGCTACATGCCGTCCGCCGCCTCGGTTTATCTCAATTCCCAGCCAGACATCTTCCAGTATCCTTGATTTTACTGCCTTGTGTCCGCCAATCCGCCAGTATTCCTCGGTAGGAAAGAAAAGGAACTGACCAATGGCCAGCGATGGTCTGAGGTGGCTGGAGCGCTGAAGCCACCATAGTGGTAACCAGCTCATGATGACAAAGTACAACACTGGGATTGCTATCTTTTGGGGCAACGAGGTGGTGAGTTGGCGGGGGAATCCCGAGAGTAGAGAGGAGCCATACTCAAGAGCTAGGGCAAGCGTACTGCGTAACGCGTGAGGTGCATGTATGGTATCAGCGTCAGTAAAAAGTAACCAGGAACCTCTAGCCTTCTTGGCCAGCTGATAGCAGGCAAACGGCTTACCCGCCCAGCCTTGAGGAAGCGGCTTGCCTTGGAGCAGTTGGATACGGTCATCGGTGGCGGCTATTTGCTCCACAACATTAGCTGTGCCATCCGAGGAGTTGTCATCCAGCACCAGAATCTCAAAATTGGGATAGTCCTGTTTTTGTAGAGACTCTAGGCATGTCTTAATGTTTGTCTCCTCATCCCTGGCCGGGATAAGGACAGAGATAAGGGGTGCTGCCTCAGGTATCTCACTCTCAGCGGGTGGGGTCTTGAGGCTCCTCAAATTCAGGATAAGATTGAGCATAAAACTGGCCAAACCAGCAGCTATTATTACCTGATATAACATGCCACAATCCTGCCATTGCCAACTAAATTTGGCGTTTCACTGGGTAGAACCAGCGAACGAGCCTTCCCTTGAATCTGGGGATGGTCTTTAGCTCGTCAAAATGTTTTGCCGCCAGTATTACCAACACGCACAGCATAAATAGTGGTTCCCATGAGTTCCCCTTGGTAGCTGCTAGGTAAGCCGATGAGCCCGCTGGACCGAGCATCACTATCCAGGCATCGATTTCTATAAACAGGAAGCCTAAGAACATAAAGATAGCAAATGTAACTAGCATGTAGTGTTGAGGCAGCGCAAAGAGGACACCAAAGGTTACCCCCAATGACTTCCCACCCTTTAGCCCAAGCAGTGGAGAGAAGGCACTCCCCAATATGGCACTCAGTCCTATTGCCATAACTATTGTATTAGGAAATTCAAAGAGCGAATGCGCCAGAATTACGAAAGGTGCACCTTTTGCTGTGTCCAAAATTGCGGCAAGGCAAAAAGCCTTACGACCTCCAGCTCGGAGAACATTGGTTCCCCCGGGATTACCGTCTCCGTAATCTCTTATGTCTTTACCCAGCAGCCACCGCCCAACCCACACCGAAAAGGGGCAAGCACCCAGCCAAAAGGCACAGACAGCTAATAATACTTCCACTATGCCAATGCTCCCGACTGCATTCCCAAACACACCTAGGCAGACGAGGTGTAGTATAGAACATAACCTTGTTGCGGTCAAGAGTTTGTACTCGTTCAATACCTTAGTGACACCTCAACTTTCTGCACCTCACCCCCTTAATCTCCCTCCCTTGATAAGGGAGGGAGAAACTAATTATAGAAGAGGGGCTTCGCCCCTCTTGGACTCCCTAGTGCTATCCCAAATTCAGGAGAGTCATAGAGAGGCGAAGCCTCTCTTATTAATCCCTCCCCTTCCCCTTGACAAGGGGAAGGGGATAAAGGGGATAGGGTTACCAGATAAAACTAAAGTGGGTGCTTAAAGGGTGATGGGGTCAATGCCACGGAGAAACGAAACATGATAATCTGTGTCCCAATCTATCTGAACTAGCTCAGAGTTAAGTGTGCCTGAGGCACCGCCTTACCAATTACAAATTGAGCCCCGACGACCTTGAGTGACATGTTGGGCTGTGATATACTACCAAGCAAACGTGGTTATGCAGTGAAAGCTGTGAACTCTATCCAGTATCTCACTTTATAAAGATGCCCTTTGCGTCTGTGACCTTCTCTGGTACCGAGTGTAAAAGTAACTGCCAGTAGGGTTAAATGTGAGTATAAAACAGAAGCTCTTGGGAATAGTAGGGCCTGAGCATTTTTCGGACGCCCCTGAAGTTCTGGACACATATTCTAAGGACTTTAGTCTGCTACCTCCTGTGGTGCCTAATTATGTGGTAAAGCCAAAAGATGCCCAGGAGGTTCAAAAGGTCATCAAATTTGCCAACGAGCATCTTATCCCCGTGGTGCCAGCTAGTTCTGGGGTACACTTCTATGGGGCAACCATTCCTAAGCAAGGCGGCATTGTCCTGGACTTGACCGGTATGAATCAAATTCTGGAAATTGACGAGCTGAACAAAAGGGTGAGAATTGAAGCTGGCGTTACCTGGGAGCAGCTTGCCAAGGCACTAGAGGAAAAGGGCTTCAGAATGATAATGCCGCTACTACCTCACCCCCTGCGTTCTGTGGTTACTGACTGGCTGGAAAGGGAAGTACCGACCAATACTGTATATGATTATGGGGAACCGCTTCAAAGCATGGAAGTGGTTTGGCCGACTGGAGAAATCTTCAGGACCGGCTCTGCCAGTGTCGCCGGTTACCCTGACTCACCGTCTAAGGGGGCTAATCCCTCAGGACCGGGGCTGGATTTCTACCGCTTTCTCCAGGGTGCCCAGGGGACGATGGGGGTGGTAACCTGGGCGAACCTGAAGATTGAATATATCCCTAAGATGGACAGGGTTCTTTTTGCCCCCGTCCGTGACCTCAACTATGCTATCGAGTTCCTCTATCGGGTCTTAAGGCTCAGGATTATTCAGGAGTGCCTTCTCTTGAGTAATATTAACCTGGCGGCTATAGTCGCCCGGGATTTGCCCCGCGACCTTGAGAAGTTGCGGGCATCATTGCCGCCGTGGGCTCTCATCCTGGTAATAAGTGGAATGCAGAGACGCCCTGAGGAACAGCTCCACTATGAGGAAGAAACTCTTCATATGATTATCAAAAATGAATTCCCCCAAATTTCCCTGGCTGATAGTCTCCCTGGCTTGCCCGGCTTAGACAAGAAACTCCTACCCTTGCTTCGTAGACCTTGGCCTAAGGAAGTGACCTACTGGAAGAACCGCTACAAAGGAGCTTGCCACAGCCTTTTCTTCATCACCAAGCCCGTTTTGGTGGCAAAATTCATTGAGAAGGTGAAAGGGGTAGCCATCAAACTTGATTATCCTCCTGGTGACATTGGTGGCTATCTCCAGCCTATAGAGCATAACCGAGCCTGTCATCTGGAATTCAACTTCTTCTATGACCCGGCTAACCATTCAGAGGTGGAAAGGATTAAAAAGTTATATCGCGACGCTGCCCCCGTCCTGTTAAAGGAAGGGGCTCTTTTTACCCGTCCTTACGGGGAACTGGCTAAGCTGGTGTACGGGAAAGCCGCTGGCTATACGGCAACGCTGAAGCGGGTGAAAAAGGTCTTTGACCCCAACAACATTATGAATCCGGGGAATCTATGTTTCTAAGGACGTAAGATGCTCAAAGGGAAAACAAGTCTGGATGTAACGCAATTAGAAAATTTCGAATATGACATGAGCAAGTGCATCAAGTGCAAGGGGTGCAACTGGGTAGACCACATATACATGCCCGGGGTAAGGTTCAGCACCAGATGCCCCAGCGCCACCAGGTATTTGTTTGACTCTTATGGCGCCTATGGCAAGATGAGAATCGGGCTGGCACTGGCTGAGGGTAGACTAGATTACTCGGATGAACTTTTAAAGACACTCTATGCTTGCTCCCTCTGTGGTGCCTGTGACGTTGGCTGTAAGCGGAATCTTGATTTGGAAATAGAGCTCACCCTTGAGGCACTCAGGATAAAGGCGGTAAAGGATGGCAAAGGCCCCATGCCCCAGCACCAGAAAGTAGCTCAAAATATACTGACCAAGCATAACCGCTTCGGTGCCCCGCATGAAAATCGAACCAAATGGCTCCCTGAGGGAATAAAACCTTCGCCCAAGTCCGAGGTGCTTTACTTTGTCGGTTGTTCCGCTGCCTATACTAACCCTGAGATAGCCCAGGCAACGGTTAAAATACTAAATGCTTCAGCTACTCCATTTATGCTCATGCCCGACGAGTGGTGCTGCGGCAATATGCTCTATTCAGTGGGTATGATAGACGAGGCAAAAAAATTAGCCCAGCGCAATCTTGACGCCGTCAGGCAAAGCGGAGCCAAAACCCTCCTCCTCAGTTGCGCCGAGGGCTACCGAATGTGGAAGGTTGACTATCCCAAGATACTCAATATGTCAACCGCCGACTTGGGTTTTAAGGTGGTGCATCTGGTGGAGTTTATTGATGAACTAGTTAAAAAGGGCGCTCTCAAGCTTGCCAAACGGGTTGATTTGCGGCTGACCTATCATGATTCTTGCAGCCTGAGCCGGCTCAGCGAACCCTGGACGCCGTGGGAGGGGGAGCGGGGAATATGGGGAACGGTGAGTCCTCAACTAGCCCGCCGTCGTGGCACTAACGGGGTTTATCAGCCACCGAGAGACATTCTGAAGGCTATCCCCGGGGTTGAGTTGGTGGAAATGATAAGAATGAGGGAGAACGCTTTTTGCTGCGGCGCCGGGCGGGGAACAATGGAAGCCTTCCCCGATTTTGCTTTGTGGGCGGCGGAGCAGAGGTTAACCGAGGTAAAAGAAGTAGGTGCTCAAGCTATTGTCTCCACCTGCCCCTGGTGCAAGGACAATTTTAGCAGGGCGGTCACCCAGAATGGGGGCAAGCTGAAGGTATTTGATATCTCGGAGCTTGTCCTGGCTTCAATTGAAGTATAGTCTTTGAGGAGATTAGATTATGGCTATATCCCGAGAGGCATATAAGGCACTTGAGTCTATTGTCGGTGCTGAGTATATTTCGGCTGACCCGGTAGTTTGCGAAGGCTATCGGGCTGGACCGGGGGGATATGAGTGTGGGCTGGGGTATGAGCGGGTGATGACCAAGGTGCCGGGGTGTGTCATTATGCCCGGCACTACAGAAGAGGTCCAGAAAATAGTCAAGGCTTGTAACCGCTATAAAGTTCCATATGTTCCCTATAGCACGGGATGGTATGGTGCCCGTTCTCACCCTCACGTTGCTGATGAGTTGCTTATTGACCTAAAAAGAATGAATGATTTTGAGATTGATGAAAAACATCTTTACGCGGTCGTTGGCCCCGGTATTATCTACTCCCAACTCCAGGAAGAAGCGATGAGGCGGGGTATGTATATTGTTGTTGGTGGTGGCGGCTCACAGGTGTCTGCCATCGCCAATATGATAGGCGATGGCTGGTCGCCCCTCAGCTACCGAATTGGCCTGCCCCACCGGCGAATATTGGGGACGGAGCTTGTCTTACCTGATGGCGAAATAGTCCGGATGGGTTCTCTGGCGTTGCAGGATGACCCCTTCTGGGGGGATGGGCTGGGTCCAGACCTGCGGGGACTACTGCGAGGTTTCACCGGGCTCAGAGGATGCCTCGGAATTGTGACTAAAATGGCGATAAAGCTTCTGCCCTTCCAACCGGAAAGGCTAGAGCCAACAGGTATTTCACCAGACACCACCCTTCAGCTCCCAGAAAAAAGAGTAAAGTGGATTAACTTTACCATGCCCAGTAAGGATGCCATGAGACGGGCGATGTATGAGATGGCAAAGGCAGAGATAGGGGCTGGGGCTACCAAGGTGCCCATATTCTGGCGGGTAATTGCCAAGGCAAGGTCAAAGGAGGAGTTCTGGGAGCTCTGGTCAAAAGAAAACGAAGAGACCATAAGTAGTTTTCACCTTCTACGTGTCTTGCTCATCGGGTTTGCCTCCGAGGAGCAGCTTGAATATGAAGAGCGGGTCTTAATGGATATTATAACTGAGCTTGGGGGAGAGGCTCGCCGCACCCGACCGTCGGATGAGTCCTGGTTCAAGAATGCCGACTCAGCCGGAATGTGGCTAATGTGCGGGGGGTATGTCTCGGTGGATTATGTTATAGAAACGATTGAGCATGCTATACCCCATGGGGAAAACTACGCCAGGCTGAAAAGGAATTTCACACCGCCGCTTATGCCTGACTATGGCGACCCTGGCTGGTTCCAGAGCTTTGAACTAGGTCATCAGGGGTATTCCGAGTTCCTCATCTACTGGGACCCAGACGAAAATACCGATGGCGTTGACCATTTCTACCTGGAAACTTCGAAGGAAAACATAAGAAAACGCTTTTATACCTCGCTATTGGGTCCACACCAGCCACTCTACTTGACCGGGCCGGCATATGGGCCAAATTACCATAAATGGCTTTTGGCGGTAAAGAACGAGTTTGACCCTAACTTTGTCTGCCACCCACCAGTCCCCCTGGCCCATGACCAATTCGTGGAGCGGGCTTCGTGGATGAGGTCACTAAAGGACTGGGAGAGCCCTGAAATTACACCATAGAGGATTTCTGTGTTGGATTCGGGTATAATTGGAGAAAGTAGGTTATGGCTAAGACGAGAATGCTCTGCCCCTTTTCTGGTGAACTATGTAAGGAGTGTCCGGTATATAGAGGCAGGCATTATTATTTGTGTTTCTGCTCAAAATATCGGGGATGTTTGAGTAAACCAGGAAAAACACCTCCGGCGTTAAGGACAGGCTCCAATGGGAAGTTTGAGATGCCGACGATAAACTTGAGGAGCCCTCTAGACCCGTTTATTATAGCTCTCAAGGAGAATAAGAAGGAGGTCTGATTTAGAATGTTAATTGAGGGGAAGTTTACCTTGAAAGCACCTATTAAGCAGGTGTGGGATTTTCTCCTTGAGCCAGGGACATTAGCCTCTTGTATTCCCGGCGCGGAAAAAATGGAAGCTATTGATGATAAAACCTACGAAGGTGTGGTCAAACAGAAGGTCGGACCAATATCAGTCAAGCTTAAGTTCACCCAAACTCTAACTGAGATTGACCCTCCAAAACATGTAAAAGCCATTGGCAGGGGTGCCGATGTGACTAAGGCAGGCACCTTCACTCAGGAGACTATCGTCGACCTCAAAGAAATTGCCAAGGATGAGGTGGAGGTGTCATATAGCTCTAAGGTAAGCATGGTTGGTCGGCTGGCTACCTTCGGGGAAAGGATAATGCGCGCCAAGGTCAACAAAGTTGGGGAGGAGTTTACCCGCAATCTGCAGGAGAGGCTGAGGAGTAGAATAGGTGGATAGACACCTGGAAACGAAGGCTCGTAATGAATGAAATCAGGGAGGTTAGCGGAGAATGATACGAGACTTTGAATACTTTGCCCCCAAGACACTCAAAGAAGCCCTCACCTTGCTGGATAAATACCAGGATGAGTGCAAGGTAATTGCCGGGGGGCAATCGCTACTAATCCTGATGAGGCAAGGGTTGGTCGCCCCCCAGTATCTAATCGATATCAAGGGCTTATCTGAGCTAAGCTATATTAAGTCTGATACCAAAGAAGGGCTAAAGATTGGTGCCTTGACCACGCACCGGGCAATAGAAAAATCGCCACTAATCCGAAAAAAGTTTAGTGTACTGGCTGAGATGGAGCGGAGGCTGGCTTCAATACAGACCCGCAACTGGGGCACTATAGGGGGCAATCTCTGCCATGCTGACCCGGCGGGAGACCCGGCACCGGTGCTAATAGCGCTAAACGCTACCTTAAGTATGGCCAGCCTCAAGGGTGAAAGAAGTATGCCAGTTGAAGATTTCTGCCTGGATTACTTTGAAACCGCGCTGGAAGTTGGCGAACTACTTACCGAGATTCAACTACCGGCTACCCCTCCTCATACTGGCACTGCTTATACCAAATTCAACGTGATAGAAAGCGACTTGGCTACGGTAGGGGTTGCCGTATCGATTACCCTCGGCGCTGGTGATGGTGTCTGTCAAGACATCCGGATAGCGCTGGGTGCTGCGGCACCAACCCCGATGAGGGCAAAAAAGGCAGAAGCAGTGCTGAGGGGGAAAAAGATTACTGATAACCTACTCAAGGAAGCCGGGGAGGTAGCTTCCACCGGGGCTGAACCAATATCTGATATCTATGCCTCAGAGGGGTACCGGCGAGAGCTGGTGAGGGTTCTTGTAACCCGAGTCGGCAAAGAAGCCTTAGCCAGAGCTAAACAAGCTTAACGCGGAGGTTTGATGGCATGAAAAAAGAGCTAAAATTGACGGTCAATGGTCAGCCCTATGAGCTGTATGTAGAGCCTAAGACACTCCTGGTACAGGTTTTGAGAGACCATCTTGGGCTGACTGGAACCAAGAGGGGCTGCAATTGCAGTTCCTGTGGTGCTTGCACGGTAATGCTTGATGGTATGGCGGTTAAGTCATGCTCAATATTAGCCATGCAGGCAAACGGGACAGAGGTGCTCACTGTTGAGGGTCTCGCCACTGGGGTTCAGTTGCATCCGTTACAGGAAGCCTTCCTTGACCACGGTGCTTTTCAGTGCGGCTTCTGTACTTCAGGAATGCTTATGTCGGCTAAGGCGTTACTGGCTGAGAACCCTAAGCCAACCAAGGAGCAGATAAAAGAAGGTATTGATGGCAACATGTGCCGCTGCACCGGCTATAACAGCATTATTAGAGCCGTAACTGCCGTGGTTAAGGGTGAATACAAGGAGGAGAAATGAGCCAATACTCAGTAATCGGCACACGGGTACACCGCGTCGATGGACTGGAAAAGGTAACCGGTAGTGCCAAATATACCTTCGACATTGTCCTGCCCAATATGCTTTATGGCAAAATCCTGAGAAGTCCCCACCCCCATGCCAAGATTCTTAACATTGACACCAGCCAGGCGGAAAAGCTAATTGGGGTAAAGGCAGTTGTCACTGGGAAGGACACCCTGGGCAAGAAACAGGGAATCTGGCGGCGCTTCCCTGAGCTCTGTGATGAAGAAATCCTCTGTCGGGAGAAGGTTCGCTATATCGGCGACCCGGTGGCAGCAGTAGCCGCAATTGATGAAGATACTGCTGAAGAGGCACTTGACTTAATCGATGTTGAATATGAGCCGCTACCGGCGGTATTTGACCCCATGGAGGCGATTAAGGAGGATGCGCCTCAGATTCACGATGGTGTTGAGCTCAATATCAATGTCACCCGCCATATTGAGTGGGGTGATGTTGATGAGGCGTTTAAGAAGTGCGACCATATTCGTGAAGACCAGTTCAAATGCTCGTCACAAGCCCACATGTGCATGGAGACCCATGATGCCGTAGCCAGCTATAGCTATGATGGTAAGCTCACGGTATGGACTTCAACCCAATCCTCTTACTACATCCAGAGACTACTGGCTGACATACTCGACTTGAGAGAAGGCGACATAAGGGTAATAAAGCCTCCTACTGGGGGCGGCTTCGGCAGCAAGTTTGAGCTAGATTCTGCCCAGTTCTGTGCTTCGGTGCTGTCCATGAAGTTATGTAAGCCGGTAAAAATAGTTCTTACCCGGGAAGAGGAGTTCACTGCCACCAAGCGCCGAACCCCGATGTACTATTATCTTAGACTGGGCGCCAAGAAAGACGGCACCCTGCTGGCTAAAGAAGTCCGGGTCATTACTGACGGCGGCGCCTATACTGGTATGGGAGCTACGGCACTCTACCTCACCGGTTTCTTTTCCTCATTCCCCTATAAATATCCTAACTATAGGTATGACGGCTATCGGGTTTATACCAATACTGCACCGACATCAGCCATGCGTGGCTTTGGCGCCCCCCAGTCCACCTTTGTTGGCGAATCTCAGCTGGACATGATGGCTGAAGACCTGGGGATAGACCCAATTGAGCTCAGACGCAAGAACGGAATGACGCCTAATTACGAGGTTCCGGGGCAGGCTTACATCCAGAGCTGCGGGTTGCACCAGTGTCTGGACAAGATTGAGGAGCATATTAAACAGCGAGGCAAGTTGCCTCCTAACCACGGTATTGGCATAGCCGCCTACGGCTTTATGTCCGGCGGTATCTTTAACTGGTTTGATACCCCTTATGCTTTCTCAGCAGCTATAGTCAGGATAAACATTGATGGTAAAGTTGACCTATTCACCGGAGCCTGTGATATTGGTCAAGGCTCTGATACCACATTAAGCATGATTTGTGCCGAAGAGCTGGGGGTACACCTTGAAGATATCAGGATATATTCCGGTGATACCGGTATTTGCCCTGCTGACCTCGGTGCCTGGGGTAGCCGGGAAACACTGATGAACGGCAATGCCGTCAAAATGGCAGCGGCTGACGCCAAGCGTCAGCTCCTTGAGTTCGCTGGTGCCAAGTTAGGTGCTAATATTGTCTATGATATGGATATCAAAGACCGGTGGGTTCACCTGGTTGACCGCCCGGAAAGGGGCGTCTCTTACTTTGATATTGTTAAAGAGGCGATAAGAGGTAAGGATGGCGAGGTCATCATCGGCCGTGGCCACTATACCCCCCACCGCAAGGGCATGATATCCCCTGCCTATAGCTTTGGTGTCCAGGCGGCTGAGGTGGAGGTGGATCCTGAAACTGGCAGATACAAGCTGGTAAATGTGACCACCGCCCATGAGAGTGGCACGGTAATCAATCCCGTAGGCATTGAAGGACAGCTAGAGGGGGCAATAATGATGGCCGGAGGCTATGGCTTCTGTGAAGACCAGCCAATGGATGAGGGCAAGATACTTAATCCATCCATCGCTGATTACAAGCTTATCCGCTCCCTGGATATGCCCGAGACCAAGATTTTGGAGATTGATACCTACGAGCCTGAGGGACCGTTTGGTGCCAAGGAGGCTGGTGAGGGGCTTACCAATCCTACTGCTGGTGCCATAGCCAATGCGGTATATAAAGCAGTCGGTGTGAGAATAAACAATTTGCCCATAACCCCGGAGAAAGTTCTCCGAGCGCTAAGGGAGAAGCAGAAACAGAAGAGGTAGCTTAAATAAGGGTATTGCCACAAATTCGGTGGGAGGTTAGCTATGAGTTATCACTGCCCAGTGTGTAATAAGGTTTCAAGTGGCGCTTACGATTTAGCCCGCCATATGATTGGGCGAGGAGATAAGGTACACCGAGACTGGGTTAACTCTAAGGGTTTTAAGTTCTCAGAGTTGCTTGCCTTGCAATTCAAGTCTTTTGGTGGCGAGGGTTATAAAGCTCTGGCTGAAGTGCTAGAGAAAGAGACCAAAGTAGAAGATTAGCCAATCATAGGAAAAAGTCAGGAGGGTTCATGGCTAAGAGGATTTTGCTCATTGAGGATGACCCCAGCGTCTTGAGGGCAATAAGCTATATGTTGGAAAAAGAGGGCTATGACGTGCTCACTGCCATGAACGGCCTAGTGGGTCTGAGAAAGGCAAAAGAGGAGAACCCTGACCTCCTCATCCTGGATGTTATGCTACCGGGGATAGATGGCTTTGAGGTTTGCCACCGTCTGCGTGCTGAGTCTCAAACTGCCCAGTTACCCATCCTAATGCTCTCAGCTAAGGGGCAAGCTGCTGATAGGTCCACCGGGCTTCAAGTCGGGGCAGATGAATATCTCACCAAGCCGGTAGAGCGGTCAGTGCTGTTAAGCAAAATAGAAGCTTTGCTGGCGGCAAAGTAATTACACGCCAGATTTGCTATAGAGGATACCCTCTATAGTCTTGAGTATCTTGTCAAATCCACTAGATTTAGTGAGATACTCAGCGGCACCTACTGATAGGGACTTAACTCTACCTCCATCGATTTCAACACCGGTCATCACCACAATGGGTATGTTAGTAGTGTCTGGCTTGCGCTTCAGTGCCTTCATGACTTCATACCCATCCATCTCTGGCATCACTATGTCCAGGAGGACAAGGTCGGGAAGGTGACTTTTGACCATTTCTAGTGCTTCTTTGCCATCGTGAGCGGCATAGGTGAAGAAGCCCCTCTTTTCCAGTCTATATTTTAATGACTTGACCAGAGATTTGTCGTCATCTACCACTAGTATCGTTTTTTGAGCATCTCGTAGCAATCGGTTTATCTTGTCGGTTAGTGCCTTTATGGTAAAAGGTTTGGTCACAAAGTCATTTGCTCCCAGCTTGTACGCTTTCTCTTTTTCTTCCACTACGGAGAGGACTAGTATGGGTATATCTTTGGTATCAGGGTCATTTTTAAGCACCGCCGTCACGTCCAACCCACTTATGTCAGGCATCATAATGTCTAGAGTTATTAGATCGGGGTGGTGTTCCCTGGCTAGGTCTATCGCCTCCTTGCCTCCTGAGGCTTCAAGCACGCGATACCCTCTATTGGTAAGTCCATGTTTCAAGAAGCGGCGAAGGTTGGCTTCATCATCCACCACCAGAATTGTCTTGCCTCCTTTAATAACAACCTCGGCTTCTTCCTTCTTGGCTTTCAGTGCCTTCGCCCCTGTTTTCTGCATGATAGGTAAGGTGAAGAAAAAGGTGCTGCCCTTGCCCAGTTCGCTCTCTACCCAAATCCTGCCCCCAAAGTGCTCTACTATCTCCTTGCAGATTGGCAAACCCAAGCCGGTTCCCTTAGGTTTACCTGTCAGCGTGTCTCCCACCTGCTTGAACTTCTCAAAAATACCTTTGTGATTTTCGGGGGCAATGCCGATGCCGGAATCGGAGACGCTAACCATTACTATGTCAGAGTTTGCCTCTGACTCACTTCCGTTGAGAATTTGCGCTTTTGTGTGAATCATTCCCCCCTCGGGGGTAAACTTGATGGCATTGCTGAGCAGGTTGGTTACTACCTGCACCAGTCTGTCCTTGTCACACCGGACAGTCGGCAAGTCAGGGTCTAAATCCACGTCTACCCTCAACTTCATTTGGATAGCGAGAGCTTGGGTAGCATTTATAGCTGTCTGAATAACCTCAGGCAACAGCAGTTCAATAGTTTCCCACTGCATCCGCCCAGCTTCAATCTTGGAGAGGTCAAGAAAATCATTTATCAGCCTAGTCAGGCGGTCGCTTTCCTCATTGATGATGCTTAAGAACTCCCTTTGAGTTTCTTTGTCTTCATCGTAGCTCAGGAGAATCTCGGAAAAGCTCTTTATTGAGGTGAGAGGCGTCCTCAGTTCGTGGGATACTGTGGAGAGGAAAGTGTCCTTCATTTGGTCTAGTTCCTTTAGCTTTTCGTAGGCGACCCGTAGTTCCTCTACCTTCTGCTTAAGCGCCTCCTCTGCCCGCTTGCGCTCGGTGATGTCCTCAAACATAGTAATAGCACCAATTACCTTACCGTCTTTGAAAAGAGGAACTCCCTTCACATTGCGATAACAATCAATGCCCGCGGCTGTAGTGGGGAAATGCACACCCTCTAAATCAAAAGGCTCTCCTTTAAGCAACCTTGCATATGCTTCAGAAAGCCTCGCGTTTACCATAGTCTGGTGCGTTACGATATTTTGTCCGAGGTAGCCTTTTCGGCTGGTTTTACCCTTGCCTACGTTAATTATGTGATAAGGATTAACGTCGACCATTTTACCATCTGTATCCAATAAGATAATTGATGCAGGGACTTTGTCAAATATAAGTCTGTATCTTTCCTCGGATTCTCTTAGCGCCTCCTCCATCCGCTTGCGCTCGGTGATGTCCCTTACGATTGTGATGTGACCAGCCGGATTGCCTGAAGCATCCCTTAGTACACTGGTACTTAACTCGCCGGGAAACTCAGTGCCATTAGCTTTAAGCAGGGTGTATTCCATGCTTCTAATTGTTCCCTCTTTTAGAGCTTGGCGCATGTTTTTTGCAATCCTCTCATGGTCGCGGGGGGCAACCAGTTTAAAAGCGCTCTTCCCAAAGAGCTCACCCTTAGAACGAAAGCCATGCATCTCCACCGTTCTCTGGTTTACTTCGGTAATGACACCATTAAAATCAATAACTAATATCCCGTCGGTCACCGACTCAAACATTTTCCGTAATTCTTCTCGGCTCTTCCTTAGCGCCTCCTCCATCTGCTTGCGCTCAGTGATGTCCATGAAGTTTCCCAGAACTGCCCGCCTTCCCTGGTATTGAATGGAGGTAACCGTCTCTGTAGCCCACAGAATCTCCCCACCCTTGACAATATACCTTAACTCGTAAGGGGAACGGCGTTTTCCCTTCAGCATCTCCACTGCGTTTTCTTTAACCTGCTTCCTATCTTCAGGATGGACAAGCTTCGAGGGTTCCTTACCTAAAAGCTCATCTTGGCTAAAGCCGGTGTATTTCTGAAACTGAGGATTAACAAACTGAAACCTCCCATCCTGGGCAATGTAAACGCCAACCGGTGAGCTATTGGCCAAGGTTCTATAGAGTTCCGCTGCCTCCTTACGCTCGGTGATGTCCAGAATCTGAGCCACCGTCTTTACTTCTCCCGCAGAATCCTTGATCACGGCAGAGCTGATTTCCACACGTCTCTTCTGACCGTCTTTGCGGACAATGTTGAACTCGTACCGGGGAGGAATTTCCTCCCCCCTCTGCCTTCGGATGTATCGTTCGGCGACGAGCTGTTTGCTCTCCTCGTCGAGAAATTGGCGGAAGTCCTGCCCAATGAGCTCATTAGGAGAATAGCCTGACATTTTGCACAGCAGGTCGTTTACGTAGATGAAGCGATAGGCGCCGTCTAGAATCATTATCCCCGCCTGAGAATTTTCCACGATAGAACGGAACCGCTCCTCAGACTCCTGCAATGCCTGCTCAGCCTGCTTACGCTCGGTGATGTCCAAAATCTGAGCCACCGTCTTTACTTCTCCCGCCGAATCCTTGATCACGGCAGAGCTGATTTCCACACGTCTCTTCTGGCCGTCTTTGGGGACAATGTTGAACTCGTACCGGGGAGGAATTTCCTCCCCCCTCTGCCTTCGGATGTATCGTTCGGCGACGAGTTGTTTGCTCTCCTCGTCGAGAAATTGGCGGAAGTCCTGCCCAATGAGCTCATCAGGAGAATAGCCTGACATTTTGCACAGCAGGTCGTTTACGTAGATGAAGCGATAGGCGCCGTCTAGAATCATTATCCCCGCCTGAGAATTTTCCACGATAGAACGGAACCGCTCCTCAGACTCTAGCAGTGCCTTCTCCGCCTGCTTGTGCTCAGTAATATTATGCCGCTTATTACCTCTTTCTTTCATGTTCATCCCCTCCCGTTCTGCTTGCTTATCCTAATAGTTCCTTGACTTTATCAACAACCATCATAGGGCTGAAAGGCTTGGTTATGAACTCATCGGCGCCAGCATTCAAGCCTTTTTCCCTATCTGCCTCCTGACCCTTTGCTGTCAAGATGATGATGTGAATATCGCTCAAACTTGAATTACTCTTCACCTCTTGACATACTTCATATCCGTTCTTCTTTGGCATCATCACATCGAGAAACATCAGGTTTGGTTTTGACTGCTGGATCTTTATCATTGCGTCTTCGCCGTTGGCGGCTGAAGACACATCGTATCCTTCTTTCCTCAACACGAATGTCAACGATTTGATAACATTAGGTTCATCATCGACCACTAGTATTTTCCTTTCACACATAGCCGGTGCATCGTTATCCATAATTACCCCCTTTCTCCATTCTAATGAGACCCATCAAGCATCCCCTTTAATTCTTCGTTATCTGGACTTCGAGCCAGTGCCTCTTCTCGGCTTATGACTCCGTTACGGCAAAGTCCAAGAAGCGCCTGATTCGTGGTCTGCATGCCATATTGGGAACCGGTATGTATCGCGTTCATCAGCTGGTAGGTCCTTCCCTCCCGGATAAGGTTCCTGATGGCTGGAGTGGCTACCATTACCTCCACGGCAGCAACGCGTCCTGAGCCGTCCTTTCTCGGTACCAGGGTCTGATAGAGTACTCCTTCAAGCGAGGTGGCAAGCTGGGTGCGCACCTGTTGCTGCTGGTGGGGTGGGAAGACATCAATAAAGCGATCAATGGCGCGGGGAGCACTGGAGGTGTGGAGGGTGGTGAGAACCAGATGACCGGTCTCAGCGGCAGTTAGTGTCGTGGCCATGGTCTCCAGGTCTCGCATCTCCCCAACCAGTATGACATCAGGGTCTTCGCGGAGGGCATGCTTCAGGGCATTGGCAAAAGACCTGGTATCCCTGCCCAGCTCTCGCTGAGAGAATACACAGCTTATATCCTGGTGGACAAATTCAATGGGGTCCTCAATGGTGATGACCTTGCGCTTCGCCTGCTGGTTGAGGTGGTTCATCATCGCCGCCAGTGTCGTTGATTTGCCGCAGCCTGCCGGCCCGGTGACCACAATCAGCCCGCTGGGTTTCAGAGCCAGGCTCTGGCACACCTCGGGCAGCCCCAGCTCCTCTATGGTTGGTATCTGCGCTCGGATTGGGCGGCAGGCGAGACTGATTGTGCCCCCTTGGAGGTAGGCATTAACCCGGAACCGACCGATGCCATCAGCCTGGTAGGCAAAGTCTAACTCCAGCTCGTGGGCAAAGGATTCCCTCTGCCCGTCACTGGCTACCTCCTCAAAGAGTTGCTTCATATCTTCGGCTCTCACCTCGGGCATCTCCTTTTGCGGGACAAGCTCCCCGTTAATGCGGAGAACAGGGATGCCGCTGACCTTGAGGTGCAAATCTGAGGCGCCTTTGGTCATCATCATCCGAAGCAGGTCATCGATGTGCATCCTATTATCCACTCCTTAGTTCTACTTACTGATAACAATGGCGAAGGATATCGCGGTAGTCTCAGTAGTCTTTACCTCCTCGATCTTAGAAATGCGAACCTCAGAGAATCCTACTTGTTTCCCCAAAGCCTCGGCGTAGCTGATGACTTTGATCGAGGAATCAGTCTCCCCCTCAATCGTTATCTGGTCAGCGTCTATCTTTATGGCGGTGAAATAGGTCGAGGATGGAAGTACCCCGGTGACCAATGTTAGATTACTGGCGAGGTCACCCCACTGACCCCTAATATACTGATGCTCCTGTTTTAGAGCTTCGGTATCGGCAACTGTTTCATTTATAGTATCGGTAGTCTCATTTGCCTCATTGAGAGCCAGGCGAGCTTGATGGAGTTCCTGGCTAACCGTGCTCAACCCAGTTTGCAAGCGTATGGTTTCAGCATCAGCCTGACTCTTGACTTGGTACAGGGTAAACAGAAGGCCGATAGCGACTATTAGAGCCAGAGGGAGAAGTATATATCGCATTGGCACCGGGCGGGCTCTAACCTTATATTTGCCAGACAGTATGTTGAGATTGATATCGTGGAAACCGTTAGCCTCTCCTTTTGAAACCGTCTTCTGCGGCGCCTTTTTGAGAGCAAGACCCATATTGGTTGCATATAGGGCGGCGGGTAAGGCAGGCGGAAATTCCAATGGTGGCACCAATGACTCGACTGGGTATTCAATCTCGGCTTGGATAAGCTTGCTGGTGGTAGCATCAGTGGCTAGCTCTCCGGTCAGCAACAAGGGTGTGGTTGGGCTGAGGGGGTTTTCCTGGTGGCTACTATTATAGAACTTCACTGTTTTTGATAACTCATTGGTTAGCCGCCGAATGTTATCTTCCAGATTCGCCCCTTCCCCTCTTGGTGTTATTGTGTGCATAACAGTGGGAATACCACTAGCTACTAGAACAACATCGAAGCAGTCCGGCTCCAAATCTACTATTAAGGCATCTCCTCGATTGGCTGCCCTAGCCAACGCCAGTGGCTTTAGATCCACGATGTAAGGCTCTACCTCAGCCTCTGCCAATGTCTGAACCACGGCATCGATAAGATTTCGCGGCACACCTAAGACAAAGAAATCCAGCTCATCATGCCTGCCGTCGATAGCTTGCCATGAAAGGTATAGTTCCTCTAGAGGCAGTGGTATTTCCTTCCTCGCTGACCGCTGGATAGCCTCCTCTAGAAGGGCAGACTTCGTCCTGGGCAAGTTCAGAATGCGGTAGGTGAAAGATAGGCCAGTCAGGCTAGTAATGACCCTCTGCTTAGGGACTTTCGTTGATTTAAATAATGCGCTAATGGTTGCCCCTACCGCTTTGGGCTGTAAAATGAATCCGTCTTTGACCAGCCCTGGTGCCAGAGGCATACTTCCCCACTTCTCTACCTGCCTTCCCTTTACCGAGAGAAGCCTTATACTCGTGGCAGTGATATTTAGCGTGACATGCATTTTGTAAATAAGCTCCTTAATCAGAACTCGGAGATTGGGTATAGATAGCCAGCTTCAAGCTACTAGTGACAGGTATAGTTTCCTCATCAGTCTGCTCAGTGCTCCAGGTGGCACTCAAATTCTCCATGACAAGGGTCACATACTCTCCTTTTTCTAATTGGCTAACAAAAGTCACTAGTTGGGAGAAACTTCCCTCAACCGCTACAGTAAGCCGCAAAACATGATAACTATGTTCCCCAACCGTCTCTATTGACCATGGTTGGGTTGCCATAGGAATAGCCTTAACCCCGCAGGCCTCGGCCTGTGCAAGGATAGTATTGATGACCTGGGTGGTGTCTATCTGGCTGGGGAATGAACTTTGCTCGGCAGCGAGCAAGGTTTGAGCCGCGGCTAATTGCTGCTCCAGGTCCTGAGGCGGCTTGGGTATTTCACTAAGTGTTTGGGTAACCTCGGTGATTTGTGTTGTTAGCTCTTGCTGCTCCTGGCGCTGCTTGAGATAGCCCATCCCCAGGAGGCAATAGACCATCACTAAGAGAGTAATTAGGATTGGGATGAGTAGCCTGCCCTTAGCCAAAATCGCTCTCCCTGCCTTGGTTTTTATATTCAGAGTGCCAGGACTGAGTTGGTTTATTCTGTCTGCCATGAGATTACCCTCGTTGCTAGATAGCTAGCAGTTGACCTTATGGTGATGGTACGATCACCCTTCTGTGCCCTAATATCATAACTGGCGATGGGATAGGTGATGATGATTGTGCCTGGACCATAATATGGTATTTCATGACCCTTCCAGTCATAGGTGCGGGTTTGAACCAAAATTTGCTGGTTGGGTTGGCCTGGGCTGACTGGTCCCACTGGCGCGATATAGGGGGAGCTTCCATATGGATCGGGTGACCCGCTCAATTGAATCCTGACAATAGGCGCATCACAGGCAACTACAACCATGACGAAGCCGGCATCCGTTGCCCGGAATGGGTAAGACACCCAACTCGACCCAGTTAACCACTCAGGTATTATCGTCTCGGTAGCTCCAGTACCTCCAATACCAGTTGGATAGATGATGGTGATAGTAATTGGGCCAGGTTCCAGTGGGCCATACTTTGTCTCTTTCGGCAGTTTAACCTGGACAGTGCATGGGCCAGAGTAGTCAATTTCAAAGTCGGCTATATATGGGCCGTCTCCCTGGAAGTGCTGAGTTGGGGCTGGGCTGTCCTTCAGCCTAACTTGCACATCCTGGGAAGCAGTAATATTATTAATCACCACGGTCAGGGTGCCGAATGTTACTTGGCTGATTGGGTAGTCATGCCAACCTTTGCCGTCTTGCCACTCCGGTGTTATCGTCCCGATGCTTCCTCTGTCGCTTTCAACAAATCGTATTTCGGTGCTGGGAAAGGAAGACCCGTTTATCTGGCTGGGGAGGGGTTGGAGGGAGGTAGTATGATAGTTGGTATTGGTGGTGAGTACCGGGTTCTTCTTGAGCCTCCACAGCCCCCACTCAACTCCGGCATCGCAGGAATATTGCTCGGTTATCACCTGACCATAGATTCTAGAACCAATAAGATTGCTACTGGCGTGGCTGAGGAAAGGGGCTATGATCAGCGTGCCCGCGGCTAGGACGAGTAAAGCCAGGGGAAGGGCTTGTCCCCGTTCGCTATTCCTCATTCCGCCCTCCACGCGCCCTCAGCCGGTTGGGTTGGCCGAAGACAAATCTTGTACGCTCTCTGTTCACTTATGTTCGGTCTCCCTGGAGGGGAGGAGGTTACAGTCATGGTAATGATGCGCTCCCCGCGGTCTTCAAAAAGAGAACCAACGGTGATGCGCTTCGTACGCTCCTCGACTAGGAATTCAACGGCACTGATATTTCGCGCTAGTAGCATTTGAGACTCATCGCTGGTGCGGAGAAGCTCAGTGCTGACCACAGCATAGGTGACTTGAGAGTCATCGGGTAGAGTCAGTACCAGCTCAGTGCCACCGCTGGCGGTTCTGGCCATCTGCCCATCATGGCTAACCCAGTGGGCTGCGTTTTGAAGCTCATGCATGGCTACCATCTTATCGCTGCCGTACTCGGTGACAGTGATAATTTGGTAGACAGCCATCCCCAAAAAACTGACGATAAGTCCGGTGATAGCCACGGTTATGAGGAGTTCAGGTAGTGTAAACCCTTTTTCACTCTTCATCGGCTCACCTTGTAGTCGTCGACTGTCAGTAGGTTAACTCCATTTCGGGAGATAGTTACTGTTATTTTTTGTATGTCAGTATCACCACCAGCTTCAGGGATTGGGCTAACCACAACCGAGATGTCATATCCTTCCGGTAGGGTGATGGGGTTAGGATTATAGGTTTTATTATAGGTGTAGACATAAGGATAGGTAGTTGCCCCTGGATTGTATGGGTAATTCTTGACATATTCCAGTTGAGTGCGCGCCAGGCTCTGTGCCACAACTTCTTGGTCACCCTCACGTACTGCAATCGCTCCTGTTGACAGGGAGGCTACGAAAGAGGTGGCGGCAATCCCCAAGATGGCAACCGCAGCTAAGGACTCGACCAAGCCTAGTCCTGTTTCATCGTGAACCCAGACTTTTATCCGTCTAAACCATTGCTTTCTATAGCCACTCATTTTATAGACCTCAATATGGAGTACAGCGGTGTTATCAATGAAAGAGCGATGAAAGCAACCACCAGTCCGATGACCACGGTCAAAAATGGCTCTATCATTGATATGAGTGTGTTGATCCTCTGGTCAACCCGCTCTTCATAATAGTCAGCCAGAGTGGCGAGAGTAGAGTCTATGGTACCTGTCTTCTCCCCCACGGCTACCATCTCCACCAGAAGTCGGGGGAATAGCTCAATCGCCGCCATCGGCTGAGACAAACCCTGCCCCTGAATCAGCTTCTCTTTGACATCCCTCAATGCTTGGCGGATAATCCTGTTTCCCACAGTCTGAATTGCGATATCCATTATCTGAGGTAATGGCAGCCCTGCTTTCAGCAGCATTGATGTTGTTTGACAGAAATGGCACATATTGTGCTCAATGTTGATAGAGCCAATCAACGGTATCTTCAACTTTAATCTGTCCATGGTCAGTTTTCCTGCCGGTAGCTGCAGGTAGCCTAAAGTCAAAATAATTAGCGTAAACACCCCCCCGAGAAGGTAAAGCTTATAGTTAATGATGAAGTCAGCAGTAGCAATAAGCAGCTTCGTCGTCAAAGGCAATTCAGCGCCAAGTGAGTTAAATAGCCCAATCAGTGGCGGCAGGGCTACGGTGATGAGCAGGGCAAACACCCCGATGGCCATAAGTAATACCATGGCAGGATATGCCAGAGCACGTTTTACTCTGTTCGTCGTTGTTGCCCGTTTCTCCATGTAGCCGGCTACTTGCCTGAGACCTGCTTCAAGGTTTCCTGCCTGTTCACTGGCTTTCACCACCTGGCAATAGGTGTAGGAGAACACCTGCGGGTACTTGCTGAGCGCTTGAGAAAAAGAGCTACCTCCTTGAAGCTCCTCAACCAACCCAGCGATTATTTTTCTAAACGTAGCCCTGGGGGCCTGTTCTTTAAGTAGCTCCAGCGCGGTGAAGATGCTAATACCGGACTCAATCAGGGTAGCTAGCTGGTGTGAGAAATCAATCACATCCTGAGGCTTAACCCCAAAGAGGGTTGGCATTAATTTTTCTAAACTTAGGCCTAGGCGTACCTCTCTCAGGCTGAGGATACGCTGATACCCTGCCCGGTATAGGGCTTCCTCGGCAGTATCTTCCGAGGTGGCATCTATCCTGCCTTGCACAACCCTTTTATCTAAGGTATAGGCGGTAAACTGATACATAATTTCCCCCTATAAGCCAATGGAAAACACGCTACGCATTACCTCACTCACTGAGGTAATGCCCTCCTTCACTTTTATCATCCCGTCACGCTTCATTGTTATCATTCCTTCTTTGAGTGCTTGCGCCTTAATATCACTGGCACTGGTGTTACTTAGTAGCATCCGTCTAATTTCCTCGGTCATAATCAGGAGTTCAAAAAGCCCGGTCCGTCCCCGGTAGCCGGTGTTGGCGCAAAGGTTACACCCTGCCCCACCATAAAAGGTAGTTGGCAGCTGCTTCATTCCATCTTCGTATTCGTAGGCTATTTGCTCCTCCACAGATGGCTGATACGGAGCCCGGCAGTGAGTACAGATACGGCGAATCATCCGCTGGGCAACAATGCCAACCAGCGTCGAGGCGATAAGATACGGCTCAACACCCAAGTCCAGTAGTCGGAAAAGAACACTAACCGCATCATTGGCGTGGATTGAGGAAAGCACCAGGTGCCCGGTCAGAGCCGCTTGGACAGCTGTCGTTGCTGTATCTTTATCCCGTATTTCGCCGACCAGAATAATATCAGGGTCATGCCGCATGATAGCCCGTAGACCACCGGCAAAGGTAATCCCAGCCCTAGGGTTAACCTGGGTTTGATTGATGTCGATGAAACGGTACTCAATTGGGTCTTCAATGGTCAGGATATTACGCTCATTTTCACCAAGCTGGTTAATCGATGCGTAGAGAGTGGTCGTTTTACCTGAGCCGGTGGGACCACCGACCAGGATCATGCCGAAGGGGCATTTCAGCATCGTTTGATACTTCTTAAGGGCCTCAGGCAGCAAACCCAGCTCAGGCAGGGTGAAAAGAGACAGAGACTTATCCAGGATGCGTAGGCTCACCCTCTCCCCACATGCCGTTTCTAGAGTGGCAGCACGAATATCAACATCCCTGTCCCCGACCTTGATTGAGAATTGACCATCCTGAGGGCGTCTTTGCTCGGCAATGTTCATATCCGCCAGGATTTTAACCCTGGACACCAGTGGTGTGTGAGCGCTAAGTGGCAAGGAAAACATATCATGGAGGATGCCATCAATGCGGTAGCGGATTTGCAACCTGTCCTCCCGTGGTTCAATGTGAACATCCGAGGCTCTATCCCTTACCGCTTGTGTGATAAGTAGGTCAAGGGTTTGAGCAATGGGTGTCCGAGCAATGAGATCCGGGGTAACCTCGGCTTCTTCCACAGCGGGAGGGGCAAACTGGCTTACCTGTTTCTGTATTTCACCGCTAGAGCGGTAGTTGAGGTCAATTGCCCGCTCAATATCGGAAGGGATACCAAGTGCTACCTCAACCCTCATCTTTGCCTGCGCTTTAATGTCCTCAATGGTACGGATGTCTTCAGGGTCAGCCATGACTACTACTAAAGAATCACCAACCACATCCAGTGGGATAAGGGTATGTTTTCTAGCCGTATCTTCAGGGATTAGCTGCAGGGCGTTAGGTTGAACCATGTGTCTTTTTAGGTCAATCAAGGGTACATTTAGCCCCACGCTAATCACTGCCGCCAACTCCTCAGCTTTGATTAGCCCCTGGTTTAC
>Ga0315280_10000100_pt1 | contig 157279 bp, 143 predicted proteins | sample YL17G06_40_MG_FD_203697 | JGI IMG/M metagenome (GOLD analysis project Ga0315280, IMG submission 203697) | Sediment microbial communities from Yellowstone Lake, YNP, Wyoming, USA - YL17G06_40 | ecosystem: Environmental > Aquatic > Freshwater > Lake > Sediment | place: USA: Wyoming | collected... | reverse complement strand
CGGGCGGATTGCGGGCATGCCACCTCGCCTGTTCTATGGGCGGCGGCCAAATCCTGCCGTTGCCAGCTATTCATATACTAGCCCGGCTTATCGAAAACGTCAAGAGAGAAACGGGGCAAGATGTGCCGGTTGGCGACGTCAATGAAGTTGCCGCCTGTTTCGGCAAAGGCATCGAATGCTCTCCGGCTTTCCTACTTGGAAGCACCGCGTCCCACTCTTCGTCGAAGGTCGTGGTCCGCAAGACCAGTTCAGAAACCCGCACGCCACTCCTGGCGAGCAGTTTATAGCTTGTGATCCACATCTCCACCGCTGATCTTCGTGAAGCCCTATGATCCCTTTTGCCAACTTATTTTGACCGCGATCCGCGCGAAACTGCACTGGCGTGTCCGTGCTTGCCATACCGCGGGTGTGGACCGTCGCGAAGGGGCCGTTGAGACCGGGCTTGGCCCGCGCGCCCGGGGGAGGAAATCGAGGGCTTCGGCCGAAGCCATTGTCCGGAAAGACATGGGACCGCCGGAGGGTGACATGGGACTGAGCAAGAAAGAAGCGGCGCCGTATCAACAGTGGGTTGAGGCCGCCAAGCGGCTAGGGGCGGCAGAGGCGAAGGTGATAGCTGCTGCGAGTGTCGTCACGGGAAGATGGGTGCATTTGAAATGCCAGTTCGGCTGTGGAGGCTATGGGCAGCGTCTGACCTGTCCGCCGTACTCCCCCACCCCGGAGCAAACGCAGCAGATGCTCGGAGAGTACCGCGTCGCCCTGCTCGTCCATGTGCCGGGCGATGGCAAGTGGAAATCCATAAAGCGCATCGTCGCGGATCTTGAGCGTGAAGTCTTCCTGGCTGGCTTCTACAAGGCATTTGCCCTTGGATCCGGCCCCTGCGATCTGTGCGAGACGTGCAACCTGGAGTCGTGCGAACACCCGCGCCAGGCGCGCCCGGCAATGGAGGCAGCAGGTATAGATGTGTACGCCACGGCGCGAGGCAATGGGTTCCCGATCGAGGTGGTGAAGGATCGCTCCTGCCCGCAGAATTACTATGGGCTGGTGTTGATCGAGTAGGTCCTCGAAGACAGCGGCCTGGTCCTCTTCTGCGAAACGCGGCGTTGTCTCTCCAAGCTGCTCAAGGGATGCCCTCGCGCACGCCGGCGCGGCCGTCACTGGTCGCCTCTTTCCCTCGCTTAGTTGCCTCGCCCGCTTCGAGTCCTCTCTCGACCGTCGCCCAGCACCATATCACGCCGAACCACATGAAAAGCTGGCCATGGCCAGTGAAATTGATCGAGAGTCTTGCACCCATGGATTTTGTCAGAATCTGCACAAGAATCATGGTGGATAGAAAGACACCCTGCACCAGTGCCATGTTGCCGAAGACAGTCGTAAGTCCATTGCCCACACGTTTGAGGCACAGCGCCCCGAGCAGTGCAAGGGTAGGCGCCAGGACCAGACACTTTATCCACGCGCTGAGGGAGCGGACCCTGCCTAGGTTGTAGGCTATAGGCGAGAACCCGTGCGGATCGTAAAGGTAGAACGGCAGCGTGACCAACGCAAACACAGCCAGCGCCACCCCGAGATACTTGACCGCGGCTTTCAATCCTGACTCTTGGTAAATCGCTGAGAAAAGAAGCGGGGCGCATAGCAGGAAGTTGGCCCGCGACGATAGCCCGATTCCAAGAAGCACGCACCAGAAGATCGTCGTTAACTTGCTTGATCGCTCATAGAGCGACTTCATCAAGATCCCCGAGAAGACCGCAACGTAAAGGGCATTGGCAATCAGGTCTCCTGCCAGGGCCATTTCTTTCAGAACCGTTGGACAGAACAACAGGACCACCCACAGCAATAGCAACTGAGAGCGGGTGCCGTCGAAAAGCCTGGGCATTGAGGCCAGAATGACTGCAATCCAGAAGATGTTCTGATAGCCGATGTTGCCAAGGAGAAAAAATGGGATCGCCAGCAGCACTGCACCCGGCATCGTGGTGATTCCCCCGTGTAGGAACGTGGTGCCGTAGTAGGGGTAGGTTCCGCGCATGAGCGCGCTGCAGGCCATCACCATGGCGTCGTCGCGATCTCCTCCGCCACTCTCCAGCCTAAGATTCAGAAAGCGGTAGACCAGGATGAATCCGACAGAGAGCGCCCCCAGCGTCAGGACCGTCAAGACCTTCACTTGTCTGTCAGAAAGCCTTGGCCAAAGTTGCGATCGCACAACCGGGTACCCGATGATGAACAGCGCAGTGGCGCACAGGGCATATGTCGTAATTCCCACCAGGCCAAACATCTTGTACAAGTGCAGGGATGGCAATACCATGAAAGCCGCCCAGGCGGCGAGAATCTCGAACCGATAGCCTTTGCTAGCACTGACGATCAGTCGCATGACGTGCACGCATTCGCCAGGGTATTCTTGGGCAATCTCGTGCAGCGTTGGGGTCCACGATGTGCGTCCTCAGCGTTCGTGGGACAGATCGGGGGGTGAATTAAGATGTACCCCTGGTGTCCCTGCCGCTGCATTTCGCACTCTCCCCGCCGTCTTCCGATAGTGCTCACGCCTGGCCACCAGTCTCCGTACCTGAAGCGCCCCTGAGCGAAGCCGGAGCGCCCCGGCCCTTTGGGCACAGGGGCGATTTTCGACGCGCGAGGACGGCTTCCTTGTGGGCGAAGCAGTGTTAGGTGCAAGAAGGAGAAATCACAGGGGTGGCGAAATGACAAGGCACGGCGGGGCGGCAGATAGCGGCGCGGCGGTGTGAAAGGGAGGCGCCGTGCCCAACATCATTATGCTGGGGGGTGTCGGGCTGATAGTCGCGGCCTGCGCCGCCGGCGTTTACGCGGCGCTGGTCAGCATCCACCTCAAGCGCCTGCAGCCGCTGCTCACTATGCTCCGCGCCTCGGAGGCGGAGACACGGATCAAGGCGCTGGAAAGCATTGCTGACCTTCCACCTGGCATGCGCAGGCTGGTTGGCAAGGGCATCAAACGCGCGCTGATGCCGGGCGCAAGGCCGTGGGGCCGGGGCGTCGGTGTGCGCCTTGCGTACTGGTATCTGAGGCAGTTATTCACCCTTCTGGGCGACCCCCGCGCGAATGTCCGGGCCGATGGCGCGCACCTGCTGCAAGCGGTGCTGGGACAGATGGCGCCTGCGGGCGAGCAGCTCCCGGGGCAGGTATCGCAGCCGCTCTCCAGGCCGGCCCTGGCCCTGGTGGAAATGGGCGCTGGCACGAGCCTGTCGCGGTCGTCGCGCGATCTCGGCCTGCGCGTGATGGCCTTCGCAGAACTACTGGAGGCGGGCTTGCTCAAGCCGAGCGCGGCAGGCCAGAAAGAGCGCGCGATAGACCAGTTGGTAAGCGAGGCGATGGATCCCCTTGGCTCTGCCGCCAAAGACATGAACGTGCACGTGCGCAGGGGAGTGGCTGAGGTGCTGTCGGTGGTTGGCACGGTTGAGACAATACCGCTGCTGGAGTCTATGCTCTCCGACCCGGCTGCCGACGTGAGGGCCGAAGCAGCGCGTGGGCTGAGCAAGTTGGCAACGGCCGAGTCTGCCCCCGCATTGGTGGCGCTGCTGCGCGACCCGGTTATCGAGGTGCAAGCCGCCGCTGCCCAGACGCTGTCGGAGCTGCGCGCCGCCAGCGCCTGCGCGGATATTCTCGAGGCGCTTGAAAAGGCGTGCGCCCGGCATCCCGTGTCGCACAGGCCGATTGAAGTGCTGATTGATTCGGCGGCCAGCCTCGCCGAGGGGTCGCCGCCGGCGGTTGAAAGGGCGATGCGGGTGCTGCCCAGGCCTGCAGCCGACAGGCTGGCGCGGGCGCTCGAGGCTACCGGCGTGGTTGGCAAATGGCTGATGCTGGCGCAGGACGAGCAGCACGGAGGCGAATTGCTGCTGGCGCTCTTGCTGTCGCTGGCGCGGCGAGGCGTCAGAGCCCCGTTCGCGGAGGCGCTTGAGGTCGCTCAGGCCGCGATCCGTATGACCGCGGCCGAGATTATGGGGAAATGCGGTGACGGGTCTTCGGCCGAGATACTTGCGCCGTTGACGCGCGATGCCGACCTGGGCGTGCGCATTGCGGCTATTGAAGCGCTTGGCAGCGTTGCCCAGCCGCAGTCGTGCGCGGTCCTGGCCGGATGCATAACGGATCCTGAGCCCGGCGCCAGGAGTGCTGCGGTGCGCGCGCTGGAGAACATTGCCAGGACGGCGCGCGCCTGGCTGCAGGGCGCTGCTCCGGTTGATGCGCAGGTGCTGCGCAACGCCGTAGAGGCTGCTGGCGAGGCTATCCGGCAGGCGGCGCACGATCTGGACGAGACTGTGAGAGCGGCCGCTGCCAGGGCCGTTGCTGCGGTGGCGGATGAGCAGGGGAACAACCTGCTGGTCGAGCTCGCTTTGCACGATGACAGCGAGGCGGTGCGCCAGGCGGCGCGCGCGAGCGTGCGCGAGACCCGACCGGTGGCGCTGGAGCCGGCGATACTCGCTGCTGCCTCCGAGGCTGATGCAGTGCTGCGCGCGCGCGCACTTTACCTGCTCGCGATTCTGAACGGCCCCCGGGTTGCGTGGCGGCTCGTCGAGGCGCTGAATGATCCGGTAACCACGGTAAAAGAGGCGGCTCTGCGCTGCCTCGGGGAGGTTGACTGGAGCGAAGCGGCGGGCAGGCTGGTGCGGCATCTTCGCTCCCCGGAGGCGGCGATGCGCGCTGGCGTAGCGCTGTTGCTCGGAGCACCCGCCGGTGCTGCACACCTGGCATCGCTGGGCGAATGCCTTACCGACCCTGACGAAATGGTGAGAGCGTGTGCGCTGGATTCCCTCGCTGCACACGGCGATACCGCAGCCCCCTATCGGCATCTGATTTCCCAGCGTGGTCGCGACCCAAGCCCCGTGGTGCGAGAACGCGCTTCGGCGGCACTGGCGCGCCTGGGCGAGCCCCCGGTTGTGGAAAGGCTGGTGGATGGCGTGTCGGACGCCGACCCCGCCGTGCGCGCGCGCAGTGCGGTGCGCCTGTTGGAGCTGGCTGCCACAGGCTCTCTCGAGCCTCTCGCGCGGGCAGTTGATATTCCCGAGGCAGCCCGAACGATTGGTGAGCTGCTGGCTGCGCAAGGGGCCGCCGCGGGCAAGGCGGTTGCCCTGGCGCTCAAGAAGGCGGCGCGTGCGCAGCGCCTGAGGATAATCGCTGCGCTTGGACCTGGACTGGGCCGCGCGGGCGCTTTCGATATCTGGCTGGAGGATCTTACTGACGTTGATCCGGAAGTGCGCGAAGCGTCCGCAGAGGTGATCGGCCTGCTGGGCGATCCGCGAGCGCTGGCCCCGCTCTCCGCGGCTCTCGAAAAGGACCCCTGCCCACAGGTTCGCCAGGCCGCTGCCAGGGCGCTCAGGGACATTGGCGGCGACCAGGCCGTCGGCTCTTTGCTGGTTGCAGGGCGCGAGGACCCCGACCCACAGGTGAGAGGCCTGGCGGCAAGCCTGGCTCAGGCAGTCGGCCAGCGAGCCGCGTTTCCGCCTGCGCAGCAGGCGGGCGACCGCGCGGCGTGACCCGGGCGCGGCTCCAGGCCGTGCGGCTCCTTGGCTGCGTCATTGCTCTGCCGGAACCCTCCGGACAGGGCTTCAGAATGCTCAAACCTATGGAATAAAACACACGGGTTGATAACGCCATGCCAGGGTCGCCGCATGGGTATAAATACAGTGGAGGAGCTGAGAGCGCGTACCCCTCCGGAAAGGGCCGGGCAATGAAACCGAGGGGGCGGCTGACGAGGTTGGCAGTAGCGCTGGGCGTCGTGTTCGGCCTGGCGCAAGGCGCTCAGGCCGAGCGTAAGAGTGTAGGTTATTCGCTGACTTTCGTTCGCGGTGTGCCGGCCCACGTTGTAACCGTCAACATGAACGACCCCGATGTGAAGATGACGGTCATCCTGGCGAGCGGCGGCGTCGGGAAGAGCGAGTCCTTTCGCGGCATGATGAGAAGGACACATCCGGACGCAGCCATCACGGGAACCTACTTTGGCCTGCGAGACTGGCTCCCGACCGGCAGCATCATAGTCGAGTGGGACCGCGTTTACGGCGGGTTCGTGGGCACCGCGGTCGCCGTCACCCCCTTCAACCATGTTTCCTTCATTCACGGCAGGGTTGCAAACGATGCCGACTGGGGCGGCTATGAATCGGTGATCTGGGTCGGCCCCACGCTGGTGCAGTCGGGCAAGATATGGGTTGACCCAAGAGCGCAGGGCTTTCGCGACGCTTCTCTGTTCCGCCCGCGCAGAAGGACTGCGATAGGAGTAACGCGCTGGGGCAAGCTGCTGATGGTCGCGGTGAACCGGCCGATATATCTCGGGAGAATGGCTGCGATCATGAAAGACCTGGGCGCCAGGGAAGCGGCCTCGCTCGACGGCGGCACGTCAACCGCGCTCTTTTACCGCGGCGACTTCTTCGCCACGCCGGGCCGGCATCTGACCAACGTGATCGCCGTTTACTCCAGCGGCCGCCACATCACGCGCGCCGCGCAGGCCCCCAGGCCAGCGCCCTCCCCGACCCTCTGACCCGCAGGGCTGGGTCCCTTTGCGGGGTGCCTGTGGTGAGTGAAAGGGGGGATTCTTCGCTTCGTCCAGAATGACATTTCGATGGGCCGTGGGGCAGAACGCGAGGTTCTGCCCTACGAACTGAGTCTGTCACCCTGAGCAGAATGGGATTCTTCGTCCGCCGGCTGGCGGACTCAGAATGACAGGTGGCGAAGGGCTCAGACTGACATGGGGGGTTGACGCGGGCTCACGGCCACGTTGGAAAGGAGTGCATACGGTCAATGGGCATGACGCCGAGGGAGAGGTTGATCGCGGCGCTGCGGCGGCAGAAGCCGCAAGGCAAAGTGCCGCACGTCGAACTCGAGTTCCAGTTGTCGGAGGAGATGTTCGGGGTGCATGCGCTGCGGGGCGAGGACCTGAAGGACGTTTCATGGCCCCGCCGCCAGGACATGCTCAAGCGCAATGCTGAGCACTGGATCGAGGTCGCGAAGAGGTTCGATTACTCATACATCAACGGCACGCACTGGCTGCCGCGCGACGATCAGATAAAGACCTTTCAGTACCTCCGCGAGATGGCGGGCGACACTTATATGCTGTCAACCTATGCCGACGGGACTTTCTCCATCCCTAACGGCACCAACATGATGGAGCATGCCGCCTGGCTCATTGAGCGCGAGGAAGAGGCGCTCGCGCAGGCGCAGGAGAACGTGGAGAAGTCCATCGCCGGCTGCCTTGAAATGATCCAGGCAGGCGCTGAGATCGTGCTGATGTGCGCCGACTACTGCTTCAACGACGGGCCCTTCCTCTCTCCGCCCATGTTTCGCAAGTTCGTTACCCCCTTTCTGCAACAGCAGATCGCCGCGTGGAAAAAGGCGGGCGCGTTCACGGTCAAGCACACCGATGGCGACATCATGCCCATCCTCGACCAGTTAGTCGAGTGCGAGCCCGACGCGATTCATTCGCTCGATCCGATGGCCGGGATTGATATCAAGCGCGTGAAGGAATTGGTCGGGGACCGCGTTTGCTTGATGGGCAATGTGAACTGCGCCCTGGTGCAGGCGGGCACCGAGGGGCAGATCAGGCAGAGCGCGCGCTACTGCCTGGAGCACGGCGGGGTGGCGAAGGGCGGCTACGTTTACGCCACCAGCAACTGCATCTTCATGGGCGTGCCGCCCCAGAACTACCTGGTGATGCTCGACGAGCGCGACCGCTGGCCGCAGGGGTAGGGCAAGCCCCTGTGGCTGTCCCATGATCCGCCTCCCCCTTGATGGGGGAGGCAGGCGGTGGGGGTGAATGGCATGACCCACAGTTGGCGGCAAGGGGCAAGTGGCTAGGCCCAATTGGCCGCCACCCCGGCCCCGACTTCGTCGGGGCTCAGGGGCACTTGCCCTACGAGGCGGTCGGGATGGGGTCTGGCTTTCTGAAGACCATACCCTGGAAGACCGCGACCAGTTGGTCGGTCTCGTCGGTCACGCGCACCATATAGGAGGCCAGGCTTCGCGATCTAGAGAGTTCGGTGGCCTCTGCGTGGAGCACCCTGCCTGTGACCGGGCGCAGGTAGGAAATGCTGACATTGATCGCAACGGCAATCGTCCCGTGCGCATTCGCAGCACCGGCGAAAGCAAAATCCGCAAGCGTGAAGATGGCCCCGCCGTGCACTCCCCCCAGCCCATTGAGATGCTCTTTGCCGATCGTCATGGTGACCTTTGCGGTGCCAGGGCCGACCTCCACCAACTTGATGCCTGAATGCTTTGCGTACGCATCGCGTTCCATCAGAGCCCTGCTCGCGTCCATTTCTGTCTCCAGCCGCTGGGATGAACAAGACGACATTCAATCCGGCGAGCAGGGTCTCCTGCCTCTGGACTCTTGTACTGTGACAGCCGGCGAGGCCGGAGCAGGGGCACTCGTAGGTCTGCCTCACAGCGGGTGCGGCGCGTGGCCTGGGAGGGGCATGGTCGGCGGGGGCGAAATCAAGGGCCAGCATGTCGCTCCGCAGCCGCGTGATGCGCGGTATCCCATCTTTGGTGGTGACAGCAATGTGCTCATGTTCCACAGGTTCCGCAATGGACAGGATGGCGCCATTACCAGATCCGCTCTCCGGTGCCTGGCATCTGTCGGTGAATCGGGCCGGGCGAGCGCTGGTCCTGCGGCCGGAGCAGGCAAGTCGCGCTGCAGGGACCTACAGATGGCAGGCTGGTGCTCTCCAGATCGCGCTGCGAGCGCGGAGGCAGCCAGGCGACTCTTTGGCCTGGGTGCTGCGCGCCAGAATCACGAACAACGGCCGCAGGGCTGTGCGGGTTGACTCGGTGGAACTTGCCCTGGAAGGGCTGGCGGCTGCACCTGCCCTCGCTGCGCTGCGATGCGCTGGCGCGCGTGTTTTTCTCGACTCCGGGTGGCTGGGCGGGTCTGGCGTGCGGGACCTGAACGCGGCCAGCGCGCGCCACGAGTCGCACGGGGTGAGCGTGATTGTAGATCAAGGCCGCACGCTCGCTTTCGCGGCGGGTTTCCTTACCTTTCGCGATGCCTACGTGACCCTTACGCTGTCTTGCAATGAGCAGGGCTGCTGGCAAAGCCTCAGCGCGCGGTCTGATTTCTGGAATGGTCGCTGGCTGGAGCCGGGCGGTTCGCTGCAGTCCGAAGCGTTGTGGTTGCGGCCCTTTCAGGGTCGCCCGAACGGGCGGTGCTGCGAATCGGGTCATGAGGGGCTGGAGCTCTGGGCTGATGCGGTCACGCGGTTCAACGGGCTGCAGCCGCCACGCGGCCGCCCATCGGGCTGGAATTCCTGGTATGCCTATCGGCTGACGATCACCGAGGACCTGGTGCTGGCCAATGCGCGCATCATGGCTTCGCGGTTCCGGGAATACGGCGCGACCAACGTCCAGATTGACCACGGCTGGCAATACAAGGACGTCGTTGGGAACTGGGTTCCTAATGAGCGATTCCCGCGAGGTTTGCAGTGGCTTGCCGGCCGGCTCCGGGAGATGGGGCTGACGCTCGGGCTGTGGACGGCGGTCTCGCAGATGTCGGAGTTCGCGCCGTTCTACGCCGAGCATCCGGAGGCCCTGCTCCACGATGCGTCGGGCGCGCCATCGGTGGCTGACAGCCACTGGTACTGGGAGCCGCACGGCCGCACATTCACCCCGGACCCGACGCATCCGCTGGGGCTCGAATTCTATCGCAATGCGGGACGCATGCTGGGCGAGTACGGAGCGACCTACATCAAGAACGACTTCCAGGGCAACCTGATGCGGTCCGATGTGGTGCCGCACGACCGCCGCGCTCCGCTGGGCCCGCCGCTCTACCTGCGGGCCGTGCAGGCTTTCCAGCAGGGGCTTGGCAGCAGAATGATCCGCCACGGCTGCAATGCACCGCTCAACGTTGCGGCTGGCGTGTGGGATGCTGCGTGGGTGCACAGGGACATCGGCAATCCGCGCGGCGACTGGGGGGAACTCGCGAAGTTCACGCAAGAACTGGCCTGCCACTATCACACGAACGGCAAGTTCTACTGGAGCGACCCCGACTACTTGCAGGTGGGGCAGGGAGAGCCCAACGAGACCCGCGTGCGCATGGCCTTGATGGCGCTGGGCGGCGGGACAGCGCTCATCTGTGACCGGCTGCCCGAACTGCCAGAGGAGAAACTGGCGCTCATCAGCCGCTGCCTGCCCGGTTATGGCCGCGCCGCCGTGCCGCTTGATTTGTTTGACCGCGACACATACCCGCGCATCTGGTGGCTGGACGTGGATGCCTCGTGGGGCCGCTGGGCTGTGGCTGGCGTGTTCAATCTGGACGCGGAGCCGGTCGAGGTCGAGGTGCCGCTGTCACGCGCGCCTACGGGCGGAGACCTTTACGCGTTCGAGTTCTTCTCCGGTTCGTTGTTGGCGCGGCAGCCGGTCCCGCGGGACCGGCCGGTACGGGTGTCGGTGCCGGGGCGCGATGTTCGCCTGCTGCGGATTGCCGCTATGCCCGACCATCCCTGGGTTGTTGGCAGCGACCTGCACGTGATTCAGGGCGCGTTTGAGTTCGAGCGGGTGCGATGGGACGCGCGCAGGGGCGTGCTCTCGGGCGTGGCGCGCCGGGCAGGCGGAGAGCACGGGCACATCTTTGTTCGCGTACCGTTCGGCTATCGCGCGGTCTCGGCAGGCGCTGGCTCAGACGGCATCGTGCGGCTGCCGCTGGATTTCACCAGCGCCCGCGTTCCCTGGGAGATTCGCTTCTCGCGCCGCCGCTAGCGGGGGCAATCTCCGGCTGTCCACCTGACCACCAAGACGCCCGTACGCAGGGGGACCGCAGCAAATTGATAGTTTGTTGACAGGACTCCCCGCTGGATATATACTAGCGAGGTGCCTGGGTTGAGGGCCGCTGGGAGGCGGGCGCTCGCATTGTCTGTTGGGCGGTAAAGGGGCAGGGGGGTCTCCGCATCGTCACGGGCGGTGGTAGCCTGCCTGCCAGAACGGTCGTCGGCGGTATGGTAGGCTAGGGCGGATGGCGCAAGGGGCGATCATCGAGCAAGCCATTGGCGGGCTGCGGCTTTACCCGGCCGTCAAGAGGGCGCTGGACGTCGTCGTGTCAGCGCTCGGCCTTGCCGTCTCGCTCCCTCTCTGGGTGCTGGTGGGTCTGGCCATCGTCCTCGAGAATGGGCGCCCCATATTCTACACTCAAAGCAGGGTGGGAATGGGCGGGCGCGTCTTCCGGGTGGTGAAGTTCCGCTCCATGATAAGAGACGCGGAGAAATACAGCGGGCCAGTGTTCGCTGAAGCGGATGACCCGAGGATCACCCGCGTCGGCAGGCTGCTGCGGAAGACCGCGATGGACGAACTGCCCCAGGTTTGGAACATCCTGAAGGGCGACATGAGCTTCGTGGGCCCCAGGCCCGAGAGGCCGGAGTTTGTCTGGGAATTCGCGAGCCGCATACCTGGATATGCCGTGCGGCACCAGGTGAGGCCGGGGCTGACGGGGATGGCACAGGTTTACCAGCACTACGCCGCCGCGGCGGAAGAGAAATTGGTCTTTGACTTGCTATACATCCGGCGGTGCAGCCTGCTGGTGGACGTGATGCTGTTCTTCAAATCCTGGGGCAATACCTTGCTTGGCAGGTGGGGTGCCGGGTAAACAAGGCCGCGATATGCTGCGCTGCGATGTGGTAGTAATTGGGGCTGGGCCAACAGGATGCTACAGTGCTTGCGAGCTGGCGCGCTGCGGCTACGATGTGCTGCTCGCAGAGGAACACCAGCGGGTGGGCGAACCGCAGCACTGCACGGGCGTGATAGGTTTAGAGGCCTTCCGCCAGTTTGATCTGCCCCGGGAATGCGTTAGCGCTACCATGTCGAGGGCACGGCTGTATTCCCCGGCTGGCGAATGGATCGAAGTTGCCGCGGGCGAGCCGCAGGCGGTGGCGGTTGACAGGGCCGAATTCGACCGGGCGCTGGCCCAGCGGGCAGTGCAGGCAGGGGTGCGCCTGGCCCTGGGAGTGAGGGCGGTCGGTCTCTCCAGCGATGATGATGGGGTCTCCATTCGACTGGATGGGCAAAATGGTGCCGGCTTGGTGAGGGCGCGGCTTTGCCTGGCCGCGACGGGTGTGGCTGGCGCGCTGCTGCAGCAAGCGGGGCTTGCGCTGAGACAGCGGTGGGTGTTGGGGGCGCGAGTCGAGGTCGAGGCAAACAGCCTGGAATGCACGGAAATCTACTTCGGCCGGCAGACTGCTCCGGGAGGGTTCGCGTGGGCGGTTCCCGTGGGGAACGGCAAGGCGAGGGTGGGGCTGCTCGGACGCGGGACCTCTGCTGCGCAGTTGAGGCGGTTCGTTAGCAGCCGGGCCCTGGCTGAGAAGGTCAGCATGAATGGGGACAAGATTCAATGCCGGCCGATTCCGCTGGGGGCGTGCAGGCCATCGTTCGGCCCTTCGGTGATGGCGGTGGGAGATGCCGCCGGCCAGGTGAAGACCACCACCGGCGGGGGGATCTATTACGGGCTGATGGGCGCCCAGGCGGCGGTCGAGACGGCTTGCCAGGCATTCAGCAGGGGGGATTTCTCGCGCGATTTCCTTTCGCGCTATGAGAGGCGCTGGATTCAGCGCATCGGCGGCGAGCAGCGCATGGGGATGGTTTTCAGAAAGATAGGTTCGGCATTGCCGGACAGCCAGATTGACGCACTGTTCCGGGTGCTGCGTGTGACGGGCATGTCGCGCAGGCTGGCCGCCGGGGCGCATTTCGACTGGCACGCGGGCAGGACCTTGATGGCCACCGTGGCCGGGATGGCCGCGCGCGCCTTCGGTGTGAACCTGCTGCTGGGCGCCAAGGAGAACGAAAGCGGATGAGGGCATTGATTACCGGGATCACCGGCTTCGCGGGCAGCCATCTTGCGGAATTGCTGTTGAGCGAGGGGGTGGAGGTTTTTGGGACCGCACGCTGGCGCAGCAAGATGGAGAACGTCGAGCACCTGCTCGATTCCATAAACCTCGTGGAGTGCGACTTTCGCGATGCCGGCTCGGTGACGAAGGTGGTGGCGGAGGTAAAGCCCGATCACGTTTACCATCTTGCGGCGCAGAGTTTCGTGCCCACCTCGTGGAAAGCGCCCGTCGAGACGCTGACGACCAATGTGATCGGGCAGGTCAACCTGTTCGAGGCGCTGCGCAGCCACGCGCCCGATGCGCGCATCCAGGTCGCGGGCTCGTCGGAGGAATACGGGCTGGTGCACGAGGGGGAACTGCCGATCACGGAAGAGCAGCCGCTGCGCCCGCTCAGCCCCTACGGGGTGAGCAAGGTGGCGCAGGATGTGATGGGGTTCCAGTACCACCACAGTTACGGCATGGCGATAGTGCGCACGCGCGCATTCAACCACACGGGGCCGAGAAGGGGCGACGTTTTCGCGACCTCGAGTTTCGCGAAGCAGATTGCGCTGATCGAGAAGGGCAAGCAGGAGCCTAAGCTGCGCGTCGGCAACCTTGAAGCGCGCCGCGATTTCAACGATGTGAGAGATGTAGTGCGCGGGTATCGGCTGGCGATCGTGAAGGGCGAGGCGGGCGAGGTTTACAACATCTGCTCAGGGGTGGCGCGCTCGATCCGCGAGGTGCTGGACACGCTGCTGGGCTTCACCAAGGCCAAGGTCGCCGTAGAACAGGACCCTGCGCGGCTGCGGCCGAGCGATGTGCCGATGCTGATGGGCGATTGTTCCAAGTTTCGAGCGCGCACCGGCTGGAAGCCCGAGATAGCGTTCGAGAAAACGATGCGCGATCTGCTGGACTACTGGCGCGAGAGGGTAGGCTGATGATCGTCAAGGCGTGGGCGCCGAACCGGATACTCGACTTCGGGGGATGGACGGACACCTGGTTCGCCAGCAACGGGGCGGTGTTGAACTTCGCGGTTGACCTTTACGCGCAGGCTGTGGTGAGCACCCGCGCCCGCCCCGGGGTGAGCATCACTGCCTACGATTTCGGCGAGGTGGTCGAGGTGCCGGTGCCTACCGAGCCGGAGTACAACGGCAAGCACGACCTGCTCAAGGCGGCGGTGAAGGTGATGGGGATTGACCGCGTGGACGCCTATGTCTTCGCGGACGTGCCTGCAGGGTGTGGGACCGGGTCGAGCGCCGCGGTGTCCGTGGCGCTGTTGGGCGCGCTTGCGACCCTGGCGGACCGCTACTACCGCCCCGACGAGATCGCGCGGCTGGCCCACGAACTGGAAACCAAGGAGCTGGGAATCGAGAGCGGGGTGCAGGACCAGCTCGCCGCGGCCATCGGCGGGATCGGGTATCATGTGATTGATCCCTATCCGCGATGCAGTTCATCCCCCATCAGGCTGTCCCCGGAGACGGTGTGGGAATTGGAGAGCAGGCTGCTGCTGGCGTACTCGGGCGAGAGGCACCTTTCGGGCGATGTGCACTTGAAGGTGATCGGGGAGTATCAGTCCGGCAAGCCGCAGACCGTGGTCGCGATGCAGACCTTGCGCGAGACCCCGGCGCGGGCGGCGGAGGCTCTCTCTCGCGCCGATTTCGCTGCGCTGGCGGAAGTGATGAACGAGAACAATGGCGCGCAGAAATCGCTGCACCCCGCGATCACCACTCCGGCGATAGAGCAGATAGAGGAGGCAGGCCGAAAGGCAGGGGCGATCGGCTTCAAGATCAACGGCGCGGGCGGGGGCGGAAGCGTCACGATTCTGTGCGAGTCGGCTGGCCGTAGGGCCGTTGAACACGAGATAAGGAGCCTGGGCTTCCGTCTGCTGTCGTTTCACTTCGACTTCGTCGGGCTGCGCTGCTGGCGGTCTGCCGCCTGACGGCCGCATCGCTCCAGAGAATGCGGCACAGCCGTTTACCCTGAGCGGAGCCGAAGGGTCCCCGCCGGCGGCGCAGGCTGGAACCCGCGCCCTACAATGACTAGTGGCACAGGTTTCCAACCTGTGTCGCGCACAGGATACAATCCTGTGCTACGAGAGTTCGGCGGTAGCACAGGACCCTCTGGGATGCCTCTGGCACCCAACGGGATGCCAGAGGCATTTCCAACCTGTGCATATACAGCAAAAGCGGCGGGCCTCCTTTCGGCCCAGAGCCTTCGAGCGATGGCAAAGCGAGGGCACCCTGCGCGCGAGAAGAGGAATGCGCGACAGCGAGAGGGAAACCTTTTCAGAACGCGAGTGTGAGGCTGAGATGCAAAAGCGAAGGCTGGCAAGAACAGGTCTTGATGTTTCGATCGTAGGGTTTGGGGCGATCAAGTTGCCGGGGGTTGATGAGCAAACAGCGGGGCGCGCGCTGAATCGCGCCCTCGATCTGGGCATGAACTTCATTGACACCGCGCGCGGCTACGGCGACAGCGAGAGGAAGATAGGCAAGACGGTGGGGCACCGGCGCGGTGATTTCTACCTGGGAACCAAGACGGCGGAGCGCAGCGCGAAAGGGCTGGCCTCGGAGCTGGAGACCAGCCTGCGCGAACTGAGAACCGATTGCATTGATGTCTATTTCCTGCACAGCGTATCGGACCGCCCAACCTGGAACGCGGTGACGGCCCCCAACGGCGCGCTCGAGGGAGCGAAAAGAGCAAAGGAACAGGGAAAGATACGGCACATCTCGGTGAGCATCCATCGCGACCTGAATGTGATGAAGGCGGCCATCGAATCGGGCGAATTCGATGTCATCATGCTGGCCTACAGCCCGGTTGACAGCGAGGACGTGGGCCCTGCGATCCTGCCGCTGGCGAAGCAGCACGACCTGGGCGTTGTCATCATGAAGGGCCTGTGCGGCGGCGCGCTCAATTCTTATCGGGATGATGCGGGGGTCGAGCCGCGGCCCGAGGATCCCATCGTCGCGGGATCGCTGCGTTACATCGTGTCGAACGATGCAGTGACGTGCGTGATCCCCGGCATGAAGGCGGCGTGGCAGGTGGAGCAAAACGCGGCTGTGGGCCGCGATTTCGCGCCGATGAGCGAGCAGGAGCTGCGCGATTTCACGCAGCGGCTGGGGCGTCTGCACAAGGAATTTCGCTATGGCCAGGTGTGCCTGCGATGCGGCTATTGCCAGCCGTGCCAAGAGGGGATACTGATCCCGGAAATCATGCGCGCGCTGGATATTTACCAGCGTTATCCTGACGAACTCAAACAGATGGCGATTGATTTGTACCAATCACTGGCGCTCGGCCCTGAGGCATGCACTGAATGTGGATCATGTGCGGAAAAGTGCCCGGCAGGGCTGGACATCCCCGCGCGCCTGAAGGAAGCCGCCGAACTATTTGCATCGCTCACCGGCCAGGCCAGGTGATGTAGCCTCGTGCAGGCGTCCGCAGGAGGCGGTCAACAATCCGATGCGCGCCGACGACGGAACACAGGGGGTGACCCGCCGGCAGGCGCTGCGCCTGATGGGGCAGGCAGTGCTGGCCTCGATTCTCGCTGAGGGTCTGGCATCTGCCCGGCATACCCCCGCTGGGCTACAACAACGGCGAAAGGGGCAGCAGATGATGAGAGACACCACACGTCACCTGTTCCTCGACGACCACGAGATCGAGCGGATTCAGGCGATGAGGCGGGTTGTAAACCAGCCAAGCAAGCGCGAGGCGAACCCCGTGGTGCGAGCCGACCGGTCGTGGGAGAACAGTGTCTCGGTCTATGGCACGACCTTCTACGATGACGCTGTGGGCTGTTTCAGGATGTACTACCTGGTGGGCTGCCCGATGCCTGGTGAGTGGACAGATGACAAGGGTGAGCGGCACCCGTACCCGGCGACCACCAAAGTCGGCTACGCGATCTCGACTGATGGCGTGCACTGGGAGAAACCTGAGCTGGGCCAGGTTGATCTCGGGGGAAGCAAAGCCAACAACTTGCTCGCGATAGGCCGCCAGAACGCCGAGGGCATCTCGGTGCTGCGCGACGATCGCGACCCGGACGCGGGGCGCAGATACAAGGCACTGTACTGGGATCATGCCGCAGGCAAGCCGCGCGTCCATCCCACGCTCGGCCGCGTGCTTTGGGAGGACGGCTCGCCGACTGACGGCGCTTATGTCGCATGGTCTGCGGATGGCATCCGGTGGACGATCTACCAGGGCAACCCCGTGATCCAGGCGTACATGGACACGAACCAGAATCTGCTGTGGGACCCGGAGATCGAGCGCTACGTTGCCTTCAGCCGCTTTGGATTCGGGCGCAAGATCGCCCGCAGCGAGAGCGCCGATTTCCTGGACTGGAGCAAGCCGGCCCTGGTGATGGAGTGCGATGCCGCTGACGGGGAAGGCACCCAATTCTACGGCATGGGGTGCGATCTTTACGAGGGGGTGTACATCGGCATGCTTTGGGTATATCGCGAGGGCGGCGATGGGTGCATCGTCACGCAACTTGGGGTAAGCCGCGACGGCATCAAGTGGGAGCGCGTGGCTGACCGGCAGACTTTTCTGCCTCTCGGCCCCAAGGGCTCCTGGGATGACGGGATGGCGCGGTGCGCAGAGCGCATCATTCGCGTGGGCGACGAACTTTACATTTACTACTCGGGAGTGAATGGCCCGCACTCGGGGCCGAAGTTCCCTGCAGATAAGATCGTCAGAACGCACAAGCCTGGCATTGGTCTGGCTATTCTCAGGCGGGATGGCTTTGTCTCGCTGGATGCTGGCGAGGAGGAGGGGACGTTGTTAACAAAGCCGTTCGAGATACGGCAAGGAAGGCTGCATCTGAACGTTGATGCAAGCAGCGGTTGGGTGCGGGCGGGGATTTGCGATGAAGCAGGCAAGCCGCTTCCGGGCTTGGAGCGTAGCGAGCGGGTAACCGGGGATCAGAAGGCTGCGCTCGTCGTATGGCCCGGTGAAGCTCGCGTCCCGGCGGGAAAGACCGCCCGTCTTCTCCTCACCGCAAGGCGCGCGAAACTTCACTCCTACTGGTTCGAGTAGGCTGCGGGAGGAGCAACGCTCCTCCCCTACCCAGGAGTGCGGCTGCGATTTGAGCATGCGGCGCGTCAGAGCTGCCGGCGGGGTGCGATGAAATCCGGATTCGTGCCCACGGATTCCAGGAACCGGATGTAAGACTTGTGCAGCCGTTCGGCAATCGGGCGGTTCTGCTCGAAAACGTTCTTTTGCTGCTGCGGGTCTGAGCGCAGGCGGTAGAGTTCTGGCACAAGGTCGCCGGCGCCCACGATGAGCGCCCATTCGCCATCAACTATCGTGCTCGGCTTCAACTTCCACGCCAACTCGGCCCACGTGTAGGGGTTCAGGACGACGCGCTGCTTGCCGGCAGGCTCGTGCACGATCGCCCAGGACGACACGGCAATCTCTCGATGATGATCTCTCTCGCCGCGAAGCACGCTTGCGAAAGACTTGCCGTGCACGGTCTCGGGAATCGGCACGTGGACCAGATTCAGCAGGGTTGGCATGATGTCGGCCGGCTGCACGATTGCATCCGTCCTTCGCGCCGTGCCATCCGGCAGCCGGACAAGCAGCGGGATGTGGTTCACTTCTTCGTAGAGAAGGGTCACCTTGCCGGTGAGCGCGTGTTCGCCAAGATAGAAACCGTGGTCGGTGGTGAAAACGATCACCGTCTTTTCCAGCAGCCCCAGTTCCTCGACCTTCGCCATCAGCACGCCGACCCAGTGGTCAACCATCGAAACTTCGCCGGCATAAAGCGCCCGCATGTGCTTCAGTTCAGCATCGCTCAGGTAATCGGCAGGCCCGTAGATCGGGTAGATGACTTCCTCACCCTGGTAGCCGGGGTCATACATGTCGGTGTAATAGGCGGGCGGGTCCCAGGGCTCGTGCGGGTCGAAGGTGTCAACGTGCAGGAAGAACTTGTCCTGTCTGTAATTGCGCTCAAGCCATTTCGCCGCCGTGCCCAGTGTCTGCGGTGCGAAGTAGTCCTCCTCGTGTTTGCGCTGGGATACGTTGCGAAGGTATTGGGTCACGGTGCGAACAGTTGCCCGCAGCTTATTCGGATCGCAAGGCATCTTGACTTCGATCGGATCGGTCATGTAGCGGTCGCCCTCCTGGCCGCGAATCCACTGCCACGCGGAGAACGCGCGGTCGAACATGAAGCCGTCCCTGATCATGTGCGGCGTGTCAACGATCAGCATGCTGGTGTACCCGGCAGCGCCGAGCACCTGCTGGGTGACGATCTCTTCCTTGCGCAGGGGGCTCCAGTCGCAGTAAGTGAAACTGAACCGGCCTGTGAAAAGGTCGGTTCGATGCGGGATCGTGGGGAAAGAACCAGTGTAGGCGCGATCAAAGACGACGCTCTCTTTGGCGAGTCTATCCAGGTTCGGCGTCCTGATCCACCTGTTCTCGTAAAGCCCCAGGTGGTCTCTTCGCAGCGTATCCGAAACAATCACGATGATGTTCATTCCTTCCCTCCAGCAGTTGGTGAGAACATTGTATTCTGCGGGTTGTCAGGGTGCCCTGCATTACGCGCAGTTTGCGCTTGGGGAATGGGATTCCTCGCTTCGCTCGGAATGAGGAGGTGTCGGTGGTAGGGGGCGGGTTTCGAACCCGCCCCTACGGTAGGATGCGCGGACGGCGGGGGAAGTGGGCCAGGTGGGAGGGGCAGCGGCAGTCGGAGGAGCCGAAGCGGGGGACAACGACGCGGCCGCCGCGGGCGAGAAGAAGGGCAGCCAGTCGGCATTCAGTGGGAATGGTAGGACAGGTTTTCAGCCTGTCCCATGCACAGGATGAAATCCTGTGCCACCGTCCCAGATCCGTGAAGGCCAGGACTTCGCGGACCGTCGCGCGGCGGAGAAGGCAGTCAATGTGCCACCGCATTTTCTTCTTTGAGCGCAGATGCCTCTCGATCCTCGCGCGCAACCCTTTCTTCGCGCTGCCCGCATAGACATACCATCCTGCCGGGAAACTGAAGACCCCCTTGGCGCCGATGCGAATGCGCGCAGGCCTGTCGAGGCAGATGATCAACAGGTATGAGCCTCTGGCAGCGTAGGGCAAGTCGCGCAGGCGCGACTCAGGAGTGGACTTCCTGCTGGACCGGACAGGCACTCCTCCCCCTTGATGGGGCCCTTCAGGGTCCCAGAGCGAGAGGATGAAGGTGGGGGTGAAATCCAGCGTGCTCGTCATGGCATCCCCCCACCCCAACCCTCCCCCACGCTGGGGGGAGGGAGGCTGCTGGGCACGCACCACCGAGGCGGGGTCTGCGAGACAAAGGATTTGCACCTTGCGACATCCACGCGGCAAGGGGCGAGCCCTTGCCCTACACAGTGCTGCAACGTGGTCATCGGAGGGAGGGGTCGAGGGGGAGGCAGATGGATTTGCCCTCGGCCGCTGAGATTTCCCACGCCCTGCATATCTCGATGACAGCGGTTGCGGCTTCGGCGTCGAAGTCGGGCGGCCTGCGCTCGCGGCAACTTGCAACCCACGATTCCATCGCGCCCTGTATCACGTCGTTCTGGCTGCGGTAGAATGTCTGAACCGCGCCCCCCTTCCAGGCAAACCCCTCGAACGACGACTGCTGGGTGCGCAGCAAGCCCTTGGTTCCTCCCACCTCGATCTCCCACAGCGGCGCGGGGCCGTAGTCAGCAGCGTAGTAGATGTCCATCGAGCCAAGTCGCCCGTTCGCGTATCGCACCACGCCCTTGACGCAATCGGGGAATGGCAAATCTGGCGAGTTCAGGTTGTCCATTTCGGCATAGGCCCGCTCTGCGGGCCTGCCGATAAACCAGTTCAGCAGGCCCGCCGCATAGACGCCGAGCGTGTACATCGTGCCGCCCTGGCCGTCGCCGAACTCGACGCTGCCCTCGCGGCTGCGACCGGCGGGCCAGCAGCCGTGCTGTATCCAGGCGCGCGCCATGAGCAGGTCGCCTATCTCGCCGGCGATCACTCGCCTGTGAGCCTCGCGGATCGCGCCGTCGTAATGAGCAGGCTCAAGCGTTCCCACGAGGCGGCCGCTCTTTTTCGCCGCTGCCAGGATGCGGTGGGCATCGGCGGACGAGTTCGTCATCGGCTTTGAGATATAGGTGTCGAGGTCCGCCTGGATGCACCGGATGGCATGATCGGCTTTCTGGTTATCGGGAGCGCAGACCAGGGCGATGTCCAGTTCCGCGCTCTCAAGCATCTGCTCGGTGGTCTCGTAGAGGCGTACGCCGAAGCGCTCGGCGTACTGCTGGCGCGTGTAACCCATGTTTGCCACGAGCGTGCGGTCCTCTTGGCCCAGGTGCGCCGCCGACACCAGTTCTACGCCGGGTATCCTGCGCAGCGCGCCCGCGAAGGCGCTCGAGTAGAACGAACCGATTCCGACGATTCCGGCTCTTATCTTCATTCCTCGCTCTCCAGCCGGGCGGCCACAGGGGGCCGCCCCTACGAAATGCTGCAGCAAGGCGACGGTCAAGTCGCCGACGCGCCATAGCCGCTATGGCGACGGCAAGCCCTTGCCCTACACAACACAAGCGGCCGGTGCGGGCGGACAGCCGTCCGCCTCTACAATGTAATGGGGTACCTGCCGGCCTCCTTTGCGTAGGCGACGGACTTGACGAGGGTGTCGGGATCCACGCCGACATAGGTCTCGCCGCCGATCGCCAGAATGAACCCGCCGCCCGGAGCGCCGATCCTGATGGCGCGGTCAATCGCCGGCTTCGCGTGCTCAAAGTCGCCGTAGAGGTCCTTGCAGTTCAGCCCGCCAGACATGACAACCTTGCCCTGCAGGACCGGCTTGGCCTTCGCGATGTCGCTGAAGCCGCCGATGTCCATCCGGGTGAGTTTGATCTCGTTTGCATAAATCTCGAAAAGGTGGTCATTGGGCCCGTCGGCATGAAGGTATCGCCCCTCGCGCCCATAGCGATCATAGAGCGCCTTGTTGTAGGGCAGCACCATCTTGCGATACATGTCGGCTGAGACAAATGCGGAATGGTCGTCTGCCAGGCCCAGGTGCGTGTGCTCCTTGACGCCGAAGTAGCGATCGTTGAAGTCAACCAGCCGGCAGAAAGCCTCGAAGCACTTGTCGAGAAGCATCCGGATCTTTTCGGGGCGGGTGGCCATCCATTCGTAAACCAGGTCCGGGGGGGCAAGCGCGCACGCGCACGAGAGCGGCGGGTGAATTCCGAGCCCTCCGCCGACGCCCAGTTTCAGCCCCCTGCGCTCCACTTTCTGCTTCATCTGTTCGTAGCGATCGAATGCCCATATTACCCCCTCGGCCTGCGCGGGGTCGGGAACAGGAAGCCGGTCAATATCCTCAAGCGTGTGGACGATGCGCACACCCCAGGGGCTCGTATTATCGGGCCGTTGGATCGGCATGCCCCACAGCAGGGCCTCGCCCAGCGGCCCGTTGTCAACATGCAGGCCATAGGCGGTGCGGTCGTCCTGGAGGGTCTCAAAATGCCATGCCATCCCCTTCAGTTGCGCTTCGATTTGCAGATCGAGGTCCAGGTAATAGTCGCGAATGTTCACGCCGAAAAGCCAGCAGTAATAACTCCCCGAGGCGCTGATGGATATGGGCACGCGATCCGGCTCGCGGAACTGCTGCGTGATTTCCAGCCTCCTCCTGGACTCTTCAATGCTGTCGCGATATTTCTCTGGATCGAACATGGCAGTGGGTCTATTCGAAATTGCGAATGCATCTCCTGCCCTGGGTGGGGCCGAAGGGATGCCCATGCCACGCACGCAGGACCCTAGCGCACGGGGATGGCGCCGCGCCTAGTTAGCGATTACGGGCTCGCGAGGTGTTTGGCGGGGTTGCGAGCATGGGGTATAATAAGACCTTGGAGCGCCGCGTTCGCGTCGCGCGAGGGTAGGGTGCGCGAACAACAACGGGAGCGAGATGCCCTGCAAGCGCGAGCAGTTCGCGGCGCCATGGCGTTCGGAGCCGGGTGCTCTTGAACAGCGGAAGACCGGGAGAGTATGCAGTGAACAAAATGGCTTTCAGATTCGCAATCTTGGCTTGCTGCCTTGCACTTGCGGCGTGTGGCGGAGGGGCGCAAGAAGACCGTGCGGCTCAGATACTGGCGCAAGTATACGACCGCTACGCGCAGGCAAAGGATTACGAGGCCAACATCACATTGGAATATGACATTCTAGGCAAGAAGCTGAGTATGCCGGTGAAGCTCGCCTATCGCCGCCCCGACGGCCTCTTTTTCGACCTCGGCGGGATGCCGGGTGTGACCATCGTGCGCAACGGCAAGACGCGTTGGGTCTCGATCGGCGCGCCAGCGAACCAATATGTCAAGCAGACCGTGAAACCCGGTGAGAGTTCTTTCGGCGAGTATAAGGGCACCCTGCTCGCCGTGCTTGGCGGAGCGCCCAAAGTCCTGGATCTGCTTGAGGGGAAGAGCCTGTCCGCCGGCCTGGTGCGTCCGCGTTTGCTGCCGGACGCGGTGGTTGACCAACGTGAGTGCTATGTGGTCGCCCTTCCTACCACGCTTTCACAGAGTGCGTCGGCCAAGGCGGAGGCGAAGTACTATTTTGACAAGAAGGAGCTGGTTCTGCATCTCGTGGAGACGACCATGACGGTGCCCGCGACAGCGGGCTTGACGCGCGGCGGCCAGATGATCTTTCGGCAGAAATACTCGGACATCAGGATGGACGCGGGCCTGCCGGAGGAGACCTTCGTTCTCAAGCCTCCGCAGGATGCGAAACCTGGGGCGCGATCCGGATCGCCCACAGAAAGCGCGGCGCTGCTAGCGGGCAAGCGCGCGCCGGACTTCAGCGTCAAGACCATGGCCGGGCAGAGGGTGGCGCTTTCCAACTACAAGGGCAAGGTGCTGCTGCTCCACTTCTGGGCCTCATGGTGTGGGCCATGCCGAAGGGAGATGCCGGACCTTCAGATGATACATAGGCTGGCGAAAGACAAAGGCGTTGCTTTCCTGGGCATCAGCGTTGACTCCAAGGTGGCTGACGCGACCAAGTTCCTGCGCCAAGAACGGATTGCACTGCCGGCGGCCTTCGATGCGGCCGGAATGCAGGGCGCAGCGAAGCGATATAAGGTGCGTGCAATACCTTCTACCTTCGTCATTGATCGCAAGGGAGTCGTGGTGCGCGTTTTCATTGGCATGAGCGAGCCCGAGGAGGTGGTGGAGGCCCTGAAAGCCGCGGGCGTGGAGGTCCGGTTGCCGCCGAGTGGGCCGAGCCCCAGCGAGGTGAAGCGCCAACAGGCTGATGCCTACCGGGAACGTGCATACCGGGCTTTCCTGCTAGGCCAAAACGAGGAGGCGGGCAGGCAGCTGCGGATGCTCACCGAGCTTGAGCCCACTGATGCGGACGCCTGGTTGACGCTCGCTGAGTTTCTCTTCAAGACCTCCCAGCCTGCCGCGGATGCGATCAACAGGGCACTCCAGGCGGCCAAGCCGTCTGCCGATGTGCACGCGCGTGCCGCGCTGCTTCTTCTCGAGGCGGGCGTCGAGCCGAAGTTCGCCCTCGAACAGGCGCGCGCGGCTGTCCGGCTCAAGCCGGACTCGGCGGAGTACTTGAAGATGCTCGGCTGGGCCTGCCTGCAGAACGACGTGTTCGATGAGGCCATCACTAACCTGGAAAAAGCGCTGAAACTGGCGCCGGGCGATGCTCTGGATCAGTATCGCCTTGGGCAGGCCTACGAGAAGCAGGGCAACAAGCAGGAAGCGCTGCGCAAGTACCGCGTCGCTCTCAACCTCGACCCCTTGCTGCAAGGTGCAAAGGAAGCCCTTGATCGGCTGGTCGCAAGCGGTTCATGAAGTGAGCCTGCGCTCTCTCTTCAAGGGAACTCTTTCAGAATACAGTCCGCTCGCTTTCTGGTTCTGGAACGAGGACCTGAGAAAACCCGAACTCATTCGCCAGGCGCGCGACATGTCCGCGCGCGGCGTGCGCGGGTTCTTCATGCATGCGCGCAGCGGATTGCTCCGCCCTGCCTACCTTTCAGCGGCGTGGATGCGTTTGATCCAGGCAGTTGTGCTCGAAGCAAAACGGCTGGGCGCGAAAGCCTGGCTTTACGACGAGATGGGCTGGCCAAGCGGAACCGCGGGCGGGAGAGTGCCCCGGCTGGGGCCGGAATATCAGGAGAAGTTCGTCCAGTGCATTGCGCTGCCGGTGCGCGGGCGCGTGACGAGAGTTGCTGCCGGGCGCGAGGTTGTTGCGGCCTTCCATTCGCGCGAATATCCGCCCCGGAGCGCCCGCGATCTGCGCGATATCAGCGGCCGGCTCGGCACCGGCAATGCCGTTGAGAATGCAGGCTTGCCGGGCGGATGGCTGATGGCATTCGCAGTGGGCCTGCAGCCGGGCTACATTGACACCCTCAGCCGCGAGCCGGTGTCGGCCTTCGTTCGGTTTACGCACGAGACCTATAGGAAGGGGCTCGGCCTCCATTTCGGCAAGACGGTTCCTGGCATTTTCACGGACGAGCCTAGCCACCGCGCCTATGACCTGCGGGCTCACGTTCTCACAGCCCCGTGGACCAGCACGCTTCCCCGCGCTTTCGAGGTCCGCTGTGGCTACTCTCTATTGTCGAGTCTCCCGTCTCTTTTCTTCGATGTGGGCGATTTCGAGCGCGCACGCCGCGATTTCTGGAGCACAGTTTCAGAATTGTTCGCGACCAACTACGGCGGCACGCTGTACGATTGGTGCGAGCAGAACGGGCTTTCTTTCACAGGTCACTATGAATACGAAGTGCCGCTGCACATGCAGATCCAGTGCCTCAGCGCAGCCATGCCCCTGTATCTGCGCATGCACATCCCCGGCCTCGACCTGCTCGGCAGGAATCGCCCGCGCTACGAACGGCGGGAAAGCATGGTGCTCGCAAAGCAGCCGGCCAGCATCGCAAACCAGACCGGCCGCGAACGCGTCCTGTGCGAGGCCTTTGGCACTGGCGGATGGGACTTCGGCCCCGAGCGGCAAAAATGGCAGGCTGACTGGCTCTTCGCTCTTGGCGTGAACATGCTCTGCCTGCACGGCCTCTACTACAGCATTGCCGGAAACCGCAAGTTCGACGCTCCGCCCGACTTTTTCCGCCTGCCCTGGTGGAAAATCAGCAAGCCCCTTCACGATCACTGCGCGCGCGTGTCCTTCGTCCTCTCGCAGGGCAAGCCGCTGAGGCCGGTCCTCGTTATCCACCCCATCCGCGCAGCCTGGGCGAGACACCGGCCCCAGGATCACGTCGGTATCTGCGACAGGGACGACTCGCCAATGGGCAGGGCTTTCGGGGCCTTGCTGGAGGCGCTCGTGGAGAGCCACCTCGACTTCGATCTGGCAGATGAGGGCTTCCTGCGCGAAGGCCGCGCGAGCAATGGTTTGTTGACGGTGGGGCAGGCCGAATATCGGGCCGCCATCATTCCGCCCATGATGCACAGGATCGAGCCTTCGACTATATCGCTGCTGAACGTGATGGCGGAGCAGGGCGGCGCGGTAATCTCGCTCTCAACCCCGAAAGCATTCCAGCGCGATGGGACGGAGCCCGCGGCGCTGGGCCCGGCGGCGAGATTCGTAAACGCGGCACCGCTGCCGGCAAGCATCAGAAAGACGGCTGCGCTTGCCGCGCGGGCCATCGGCCCTCGAACCGAGGTAAGCGGCCCCGGCGCCGGTGCGATTGCGATGCACGAGCGCGACCTTGGCCGCGGTCGCCGCGCTATCTTCCTGTCTAACAGCAGCCTTGACAAAGTGCGCGCCACCGTAAGCGTGCCGGGTCCGTGGCAGGTGGAGGAATGGGATACTGCCACGGGAGTGATGCACCGTTTGGAGGGCCGGTCCGGAGAGGCCAGCACAGCAATTACCCTAGACTTTGCCCCGGCGGAGTCTCACCTGTTGATGTTGGCGCGGGGCAAGAACCAGGCGACCGGCGCGCGGCTGGCCCGGCGCAGGCGAACTATCCTCGCCTTCGACTCCTGGCGGGTTGAGCCCAGGGCGCCGAATCTGCTGACCTTCGACCATTGCCGCATGCGCCCAGCAGGCGCGCGGGGCTGGAGCCAGCCGCTCCCGATGTTCAGAGTGCGGGCGCGCGAAAAGCCCGGCGCGCTGCGATTCGAGTTCATCAGCGAACTGCCGGCAGGCAGCCGTCGGCGGTTGCTTCTCGCCTATGAGGGCGCAAGAACCTACCGCGTTCAGGTCAATGGCAGGGAGATGAAACCGAAAAAGATAGCCCTGCCGGATTTTCTTGATTTCTGCTCCGCTGCCGAGATAACACCGGCGGTTGTGCCTGGCAGGAATACCGTTGACCTATTACCGCTCTCGACTACCGCGCCCGTCGAGAAGTGCTATCTTCTCGGCGACTTTGGCCTGCGGCAGGTGGGGAAAGCACTCTTCGCCCTCGAACCGGCGCTGCCGCGCGTGGGCCCGTGGGACGAATGCGGCTTTCCGTTCTTCGCGGGGCCGATGCAATATTCGCGCGATTTCTCTCTTCGGCAAGTTCCTGCGGGCCAGGTCTTTCTCGAAATAGGCGCTCTGCGCGAGGCGGCAGCCGTATTCCTGAATGGGCGCAAGGCAGGAGACATCCTGTGGCGTCCCTGGCGAATCGAGATAACGCGCCTGCTTCGCCCTGGCGCGAACAGCATCCGCCTGCTGGTCTATGGCAACCTGCGCAACGCTCTCGGCCCGTGGCACTTCCCCGGTGACGCCCGCTGCGCCGGCTTCTCGTATCACCACTGGACGGACGCCGACGGCTGGACCGACCGCTATCTCTTCGTCCCCCTCGGGCTCCTCGGTGGCGCGCGCCTCACCTTGCGGCCGGCAGGAGCCTGATAGCGCGCCGCGAAAAAACACAGCGAGGTTGCCGCATTGCCCGAGCAGCAAATCACCGATAATCTCGACCTGCTCCTTGGGGCGCTGTCCCAGCCCATCAAGAGCAAACTGACTGCCCAGCCCGACCTCGACCAGTTGCTCGAGATAGTGCTCGACCTCGGCCGCCCTCCCGAAGCGTTCTTCCCGACGCGCTCCCTTCTCCTGAGCGAGCACCCGGTCACCCCGGAGGACATTGATTATGTGGTGCAGCGCATCGGCGAGTTCGGCCCGGACAACAGGGCCGGCATCGCCAGAACCCTCCACCGCATCTCGGCCATCAGAAACCGCTCCGGCAAGATCATCGGGCTCACTTGCCGCGTCGGCAGGAGCGTAACCGGCACCGTGGACATCATCCGCGACATCGTCGAGTCGGGGAAAAGCATCCTGCTGCTCGGCCGCCCGGGCATTGGCAAGACGACGAAGCTGCGGGAGGTTGCCAGGGTGCTGGCCGATGGACTCGGCAAGCGCGTCGTCGTCGTTGACACCTCCAACGAAATCGCGGGCGACGGCGACATCCCCCACCCGGGCATCGGCTCCGCGCGCCGCATGCAGGTGCGCAGCCCGGACCTGCAGCACTCCGTGATGATCGAAGCCGTCGAGAATCACATGCCCGAGGTGATCGTGATTGACGAGATAGGCACCGAGGCCGAGGCAATGGCCGCCCGCACCATCGCCGAGCGGGGTGTGCAACTGGTGGCAACCGCTCACGGCAACAACCTCGACAACCTGCTCATGAACCCCACCCTGTGCGACCTGGTCGGCGGCGTGCACGTCGTCACCCTGAGCGACGAGGAAGCGCGCCGCCGCGGCACCCAGAAGACCGTGCTGGAGCGCAAGGCCCCACCGACATTCGAGATCCTGGTCGAGATCATGGAGATGGACAAGCTGGCCCTCCACCCCGACGTCGCAGCCACGGTGGACTATGTGCTGCGCGGGGGAGCGCTATCGCCCGAGATCAGGGTCAGAAAGCCATCGGGCGAGGTGGAAATCGTGCCCCCGCAGCAGGTCCCCAAGGAGGATGAACCCGCGCCCGCGGCGGCAACCGGCCGGCGCGTGGGCGCGATTCGGATTTTCCCCTACGGAGTCAGCCGCGGCAAACTGGAGCGCGCCCTCAAGGAGCTTGACCTCAGGGCCGAGATTGCCAGGACCTGGGAGGAGGCTGATGTTGTACTTGTCCTGCGTGCCCACCAACGCCGTGACCCCGACAAGTTGAGGCAGGCGGCGGAAAGAGGCATGCCCGTCGAGATCGTGCGCAGCAACACCCACCTGCAGGTGGTAGCTGCCTTGCGCAAGATCAGGCCTATTGCCGATGATGCGCTTGAGCGCCTGGCTGTCTATCAGGCCGAACAGGCCGCGCAGGAGGTTCTCGCCCTGGGCAGGCCAGTGGAACTTCCGCCGCAGCGGGCCTATCTGCGGCGCTTGCAGCACCGCATCGCCAACCGCTACAATCTGTTCTCGGAGAGCGTGGGCATCGAACCCTATCGCAGGGTCCGCCTTTCTGTTCACCCTACGCCAGGAGGCACTAGTGACTAGGAAACCCACCGCCAAGAGACAGGCCGCTGCCAGGCTCCGAAGGCCCGACTGGGACGAGTACTTCATGCTGCTGGCGAAACTGGCCGCCATTCGTTCGACCTGTCTTTCGCGCGTGGTGGGGGCTGTGATTGTCGTTGACAAGCAGGTCATCGCAACCGGCTATAATGGCTCCGTTCCCGGCGCTCCCCACTGTCTGGAGGATGGTGTCTGCTACAAGCGCAGCAAGGGCGCAGGCTCCGGCAATTACCTCATGAGCCGTGCCGTTCACGCCGAGGCGAATGCCATCGGCATGGCCGCCCGCAGGGGCATCAGCGTCAAGGGCGGGACCATGTATATCACCCTGGCCCCTTGCGCCAACTGTGTGAAACTGCTTGCCAGTGCCGGGATCAAGGAGGTCATCTACGAACGCCCCTACGACACCGAGGAGGGAGAGGTTTCAGAGGACTGGCTGCGCGCGCTCGACACCGCACGCATCGCGCACCGGCAGCTCGCGATAAGCCGGGCTACCGCCGAGAAAGCCTGCTCACTGATCGCCGGCGAAACCTCCATGCGCCAGTCGCTGTCGGCCGAGGGGCTGCCAATTTGACACACTGTTGTCAGCAGAGTCGCGCTATCAGCTTGAGCGCTTCGCGTGTCATTCTGAGCCCGCCAGCCGGCGGACGAAGAATCCCATTCATGAACGCTGTGGGATGCTTCGCGGAGTTCACCGTGAGCGAAGCCGAACGGCTCAGCATGACAATTCCGGCCATCTTTTTCTGGCGGGGTCTGAATCCTGACCGGAGGAAACCATGATCCACGGAGTGGTTTACAAGCGCCTCACGAGGCACCTGGATGAGCGCGGACACGTGATGGAGATCCTGCGCTGCGACGACCCGCATTTCGTGCGCTTCGGCCAGGTCTATATCAGCACTTGCAACCCCGGCGTGATCAAGGCCTGGCACGCGCACAAGAAGCAGACCGACAACTTCTGCGTCATCAAGGGAACGGCGAAGATAGGGCTCTACGACGGCAGGCCCGATTCACCCACGTTCGGCCAGACGCAGACCGTGGTCCTTGGCGAACTCGAACCGGCCCTGCTCCAGGTGCCACCCATGGTCTGGCACGGCCAGATGGCCCTTGGCGGCGAACCGTCTCACCTTCTCAATATCCCCACCGAGCCCTACAACCCCGAAGACCCCGACGAACTGCGAAAGGACCCCTTCACCCCCGAAATCGCCTACGAGTGGCAGGCCAGAAGCAAGTGAGTCTGATCCCCCCATGCAAGACCACTTGGGCACGTCGCGGCGCAGCCCGCGGCCGCACGGTCGCTACCGTGCTACCGCTCCAAAGGCTGTCAGTGCTCCTGCCCCCCGCTATTGGAGGGGTGGGGGTCGGCACAAACTGCCAGTACCTAGCCTTGTGGGAACACCTGCAAGACGCTGGAGCGGCAGGGAAGGGCACCCCCATACGACATGGGTTATTGAGTACGGCCGGCCCCGGATTCTGTTAAGCAGGTCGAGGGACCCGCCCGACGTAGGATACTGGTGAGAGGACACCTAAACAGAGGGAAGAGAACCGGGGGCTGACGCGCACTGTGCCACGTGTTTCAAGAAAACACCACTACCTTCCGGCTTCTTATCTAGCCGGTTTCACCCTCTCGGGGCGGACAAATGGCTCCCTTTACGTGTTCGACCTCGAAAAGCGTCAAGTCCGACGTGGTAAGCCACGAACTGTCGCTTACGAAACGGACCTGCACCGCGTGGATATGCCCGGAGTCGACAAGGACCTTTTTGAGAGCAAGGTGTGGGCGAAGTTCGAGAGCCAGGCCGCACCCGTAATCGCTAAAGTCGTGCGACAGGGTGACTTCTCAGAAGAAGACCTGGACATGCTACTGAACTTTGTAGCGATGGTTGCCGTGCGAGCCCCACGCCTGCAAAATGCCGGGCTGGCATTGGTTGAACAACGCAGCGGCCTTCCGTTCGCGCCAGCAGTTAGACAGCCGGAGTCTTGGGATGTGATTCTCAGGTGGAGTGCACAGGCCGAGATGGGCTGGGGTCCCGACGAACTGCGCAGGTTGCTCGACAGCCCAGGGTGCGAAGCCGCCCACCCGCAGGTTTGGCGATTTTTCAACACGGTCATGACGCTTGACACGCTCTTGAAGGTCCTCGCGGAGAGGAAATGGGTGCTCTACAGTGCAGCGGACGAAGGCTTGGAGTTCATCTGTTCGGACAACCCGATGGGGATCGTTCACGCACCACCGGTTACTCCTTACAGGCCACGACTTCCAACGGAGAAAGGAACCGTGGTCAGCTTTCCTCTGCACCGCCGCGTGGCTTTAGTGGGGCGTTTCGACGGTGATGACGCAGTCGCGGACGCAGATCGCAGGATCATAGCCCTCGTCAACTTCTCGACGCTGATTGACGCGTGGCGGTTCCTGTACGCGCCGCACGATGACTTCGTTTGCCTGCGAGAAGGCGACTACCTGGGGAATGCGGCGTATGTCTTCGAGCACCTTTGCCCCCAGCGAACCGAATCGCAAGGCAGAACGTAGCCTTGCTCCCTGATTTGCCGCACCCAAAGCCCTGCCCCACGGGGCGCGTCCGGATCCCCTGCCTTAGGAGAGAGGCTCGCCGCGCGCCACTCAGCGGCCGGTGCGCAGATGCCTGCGTGAGCGCTCTGCTGAACTAGCCCCCGGACCTACCAGCACCCGCTCCGGCACTGGCGCGCTGGCCATCTCACCCCATATGGTGCGGCGTGAAATCTCCCTGCCATTGACAAAGGTCGCCATCACCCTTACTCGCTGCTGCCCTGGCCGCCCGCGCTGAATCACCCTGCGCTGCCCCGGCGGAACCGATGCGCTCCTCACCGTCTCGGTCCAGAAATTCACCGGCGCGGTGGTGTCCGTCTGCGCCTCGACCTTAACACTGACCAGCGGCCTGGAGCCTGCAATCACCAGCCGGTCGCCCTCCCGGAGCCTGTTCAGATCCATTCCGGGGTTTGCGCTCTGGAGGTCGGCCAGGGTGATGCCGTGCTTGCGTGCTATGCGGGCCGCCACGTCGCCCGGTTTCACCAGGTATTCTCGCGCCGGCACCGCTGGTGCCAGCAGCCGCTCTGCCGCGCTGCTCAGGCTTACCAGTTCGCGTTTCGCCTGTTCCGGCGCAAGCCACGCCTCTTCCACCGTCAGCCGCTCCACGATCCCCGGTGTCCCCAATGGCCGCCAGCCGGAAGGGACTTGGTGCTTGACAACCTGCTCCAGCGCCCTGCGGACCTCGGCCAGGGAGCGTAGAGAAAGCACGGGCTTGTCGTTAACCGACAGTTGATAGGCTGGTATCCCCACCTGCACCCGCTTGCCGACCAGTTCCTGCGCCTTCCAGCGCGACAAGACTGGCTGGTCGCGCGCCAAAACGCGCTCAAGCGTAACCTTCTCGCGGAAGTGAGCTGCCCGAGCCAGAGGGCCGGCTGTCTGACGTTTTAGTGAATCGAGGACCTCGTTTGCCTGGTCGCGGCTGGCGACCGCGGCCACAGGCTTTCCATCCACCAAGATGACCCACGCGTGCCGGGGCCGGGTCAGCCACCAAGTCGCCAAGCCCAGGGCCGCGAAGGCCGCCAAGATACACCACCGCTCAAGCCACCGCCCTGCGCGGCCCGCGCCAGAGCGGCTGGCAGCATGCCTCTCGATGCCGCCGGGCTCGAGGAAGACCTCGACCTGCGCACGCCTGCGGTGCACGCCTGGTAGGGTGAACATATCATGCCCCTGGGCTGCGCAACATCCACCTTCGATACATTCTTACCCGCTGCGCGCCCATTAGTACAACGCTGCGCCGGCGGGTTCAGTTCACGGCCAGGGCTTTTGTGGCTGGACCGTTTCGCAGAATGGAGTCCGCAGCGCGGCGCGCGCCCGAGAACACCTTGCGGTCCACGGAATCCGACTTCGAGGCCGACGCACAACGGTCTCACCGGGCTTTGACCGGTGCGTCCGGCCTCACGCCGCCTTGACCAGTACAACGCGTCGCAAGAAGCCCTTGACAACGCAGGCGGTCGGATGGTATGATACCTCAGAAACTAAGGCATACATCACTCCGAGGTAAGTCACATGGAGCACGATGCTCAGTTGCTAAAAGGAACGGTGAGGCTGCTGGTGCTGAAGCTCTTGGCACGAGAGTCGAGGTACGGATATCAGATGATTCGGCATCTGCGACGGGAAAGCCAAGACTACTTCAACTTAGGCGAGGGTGCTCTGTATCCGTTGCTGCACGAGATGGAATCCGCTGGGCTCCTGAAGGGGAAGTGGGTGGAAAGCGAGGAGCGGCCTCAACGGCGCAGGTACTACCGGCTCACCGAGAAGGGCAAGCGAGAGTTGGCGCGTCGGAGAGCTGCGTGGAAGGGGTTCACGCGGGCGATGGACCTGGTGCTGGAGACGACAGATGCACGAGTTTGAGGAGTATCTGAAGAGAATCCGATCGGCCTTGAATGTGGGTGCGCGCCGGGCAGAGGACATCTGCGCGGAGGTGCGCAGCCATCTGGAAGCGGCGGCTGACCAGTTGCAGCAGAGCGGCCTCAATCCAGAGGAAGCGCTGGGAGAGGCTATGCGAACCTTTGGCGAGCCGCGCGCGATAGGATGTCAACTTCGGAGGATAGCCATGAAGCGGAAAGAGAAGGTCAGTTGCACGCTTGAGGAGGCCGCCAATCGCCTCCGTCGGGTTGCGGACGAGTTGGCGCACGGCCACGCTGCGGTTGGCGAGTATGACTGCGCCCTCTCGGAGCCTGTCATCCTAAAGGTTGGGTGCAAGGGCGAAGCCGGCGAAGGAAGTCTGAAGATCAAAGTCCACTGGCAAGCGCAGCAAGCAGAGAGCAAGAGGGTTTGAGTCCACCGCGCCGGGACAGACTGCCGAGAGGGGATTTGCTCCTGGCGCGTGGGGGTTATGCCGTAGCGTGTTGCGGGCCGCGAGCGCGCGAATGCCCGGAGCAAAGCCGCTCTGACCGCAGCATCTGGCGCAGCAAGGAGTAAGCCCTCGTGCTGTGATGCCTATGGCTTGGCAGATCGGAGGCGTGTTATGATCGGCTGGCAAAAGCTCTGGCAAGATCCTGATATAGCGAAGCAATGGCGCGAACGGCCCCCGCTGCCGGAAGTCGTGGTGATGGCCGATTTACTGGAGCGAGAAGCGCGCCGGCGCGTTCTTGATATTGGCTGCGGCGTTGGTCGGCACGCAATCTATCTTGCCTCGCGCGGCTTTGAAGTCACCGCTACCGACAACGCGCCCGCCGCGTTGAGCGCCTGCCGGCGCAACCTTGAGGAAGCGGGGCTTCACGCGCAGGTGCTCGACGTCGAGATGACCGAAATCCCTTTCCCTGATGATTACTTCGATGGCGTGGTAGCCGCTCACGTCATCCATCACACCGATGTCGCAACGCTCGCCCGCATCATCAGCCTCATTCACCAGAAGCTAGCGGCGGGCGGCTTGTTTGTGTGGGTCTCGGCGTCAGCGCGCAACCGAGACTTGAGCAAAGGCCGCGAGATTGAACCCGGGACCTGGGTTGACGAGAATCGTCGCGAGGGCCCGGTGCCGCGCCACTACTGCACTGAGCAGGAGATTCGCTCGCTGCTGGCCTATTACGATATCGAGTCGCTCGAGGAGAAGCTCAACGAGTACAGCCAGGCGGCCACGTTTCACTGGCGCGTGCTCGCGCGCAAACCGGGCGTAGGATGTCCCGGCTGCGCGAAGACCTCGCAGCAGACATGGTCCGGAGCGCGCGGACACAAAGACTGGCGTGACCCTGTGCGGTGACGCTGGATGCGCTCCATACCGCTCGCGAGGACGCGCGGGAAACCCCACAGCTGTGATAGCAGTCCTCCTTCAGAAGCGCTTCCTGATCCTTGCCCTGCTGGTTCTTCTGGCCGGGCGGATATGCGTGGGCATAGCCGCAGCGCAAGATACCAAGAAGCTGGTGGTTCCTCGCACCGAATCCCCGCCCCACATTGACGGGGCGCTGGACGATCCCTGCTGGAAAACCGCGGCGAGAGGAGACGGACTGATACTGTGCGGTGTCGGCGCATTGGCCACTGAGCCTACTGAGTTCTTCGTCTGCTACGATAAGAGCGGCCTCTACTTCGGCTTCTACTGTCATGACAGCCGGCCGGATAAGATAAAGGCGACACAGACGGAGCGAGACGCCAGCTTTTCCAACGACGACTACGTCCGGGTCTACCTGGACACCTACCACCTGCATCGCACCGCCGACGAGTTCAATGTCAACGCCATCGGCACCCAGCGCGATCAGCGCAGGCGCGGCACCAACGACAAGATCAGTTGGAAGGGTGACTGGCAGGCTGCCGCGAAACGGGTCGCCGATGGCTGGACCGCGGAGATGCAGATCCCCTTCTCCATCCTGAACTATCCCGCCGGCGCCACATCGATGGGCTTTAACGTCAGGCGGTTTGAACAGCGCCTGGGGGAGAAGAGCTACTGGACCTACCTGGACGACGACGACCAGTTGGCGCGCTTCGGCGACCTCGATGGCCTGGTGCTTCCACCGCCACCAAGGCGCCCGTTGCAGATGATGCCCTATCTCCTCCGAACGCTCACATTTGGGGGCGGGCACTCCGGCAGAATCGGAGTGGATATCAAGCAGCCGTTCGGCGACGACAACACTGCGATGTTCACCGCATATCCCGATTTCGGCACCATCGAGAACGCCGTCAAGAGCATAGACTTCTCCTACACCGCCCACCGATATCCGGATAACAGACCCTTCTTCCAGGAGGCGACATCCTTCTTCTCGTCGCCCTATCTCTATACCACCGACATCCCGGATTTCGACTACGGCGCCAAGGTGTACGGACGCAGGGGGGACATGGCCTACGGACTGATGGGCTGTACCAGTGCTGGCCAGCGGATGGACTCCGTATTCAGCCTCGCCTACGACCTACCCAGGCTGACGACAGCCCAGCTCATGATCATCGGCCGGAAAGACGATGCCGTGGACAACAAGGTAGCATCTTTCCTGCTTGGAGGCCAGCCCATACCGAGCACCTCTTGGTGGGCGAGAGGGGGCCGGAGTCTCACGGCAGGAGCGGCACAGAACGGCAGCGATCTCGGTGCGGGCTTTCGGTACGCGTCGAAGTACCGTTTCTTCGAGGCGTCCTTCGGACACGTTTCCACTCACTTCAACCCTGCAGATGGGTACGTAGACTATCCCGGCGCGAGCAACTACAATATCGGCGGCGGGTATGAGGTGGACCAGCCGGGTAAATGGATCCGTTACAAAGGATTCGGGTTCGCACACAGCCGCACCTGGGACCCATCTCACGGCATCATCGGCCGCTCAACCGACCTTGGCTTCGGTGCGAGCTTCGCCAACCACACCTCATGGCAGCTCTCGCACACTTGGGGGCCGCACATCGCCAACTACGATGCTGATCCGGGCACTCCCTACTATTGGAACTCGGACTCAGGCTATGCCGCATCCTACAGCTTCCGGACCAACGACTTGTACCGCTCGGGCGGCCTTTCCTATCGCTGGGGACGGGTGGGAGGCGGCACCAGTCAGTCAATACAGTGCAGTTGCGGGTTCCTGCCGATGAAGAGGTTCTCCACCAATATCTCAGTGGAGCGTGCCCATCGCAGCAACCCTGAGGAGGGAACGATCACTCGCTGGCTCGGCATCGTGGGGGCGAGGTACGAGCTGACTCCGGAGAAGAGCCTTGCAGCAAGGCTCCTGCATCAGGAGGGCGGGGTGAACCTGACTCTTAGCTACCGTCAGCAGGTCCGCCAGGGACTAGACATCTTTGCCCTGTTCGGTGACTACAACGCCGATCATACGGTGAACCGTCTCTCGATCAAGCTGATCGCGACACTATGAAAGAGGGTGAGCAGGGAAACCCAGTGGGCCCAGGCGTGTATGCTTGCCCATGGCTTCACTAGGATCATGATTTGCTACCAACGGCAACATCCCCTGAGGTGGGGACACGATGCCTAGGGTGATTGTGATTCCGTGCCTTATTCTCGCAGCGATGCTCAGCGGCACGGCACGTGCTGACACAAAGTCCGAAGCGCTGGTGCTGGGTGTCCTGCTGTTGACGGACAACAATACTGCCCGGTGGGTGCGGGGCCACAGTAACTTTCCAACCGCGCGAAGGTTTGCGGAGAATCTGAGCCGGTATGGGGATCCGTGGAAACTGACTGGGGCCTGCCTTGTTGCATCGCAAAGACTGTCGGATGGCGAGCAGCAAACGCGCTACAAACTTGCTGCCACGGCGGCAGTCGAGACGGGCGCGATAACGGGCATCCTGAAGCTCGCAACTCACCGCCGTCGTCCCGAGGAGAAGTTTGCCCGCGAGACGAATCCCAAGGCACGTTCGAATTACACTTCGTTCCCCTCTGGTCACACATCGGGGGACTTCGCCATCTTCACGGCGCTGGCGCAGCAGGACGGGAGGCACAGGGGCCTGTATCTCGGTGTGGCCGGGCTAGTCGGCCTGTCGCGGATCTACCTCGGCAGAGACTATGCTTCCGACGTTTTCGCGGGTGCGGTGATCGGAACGCTGGTGGCGAAGCACGCTGTCGCGCGAGATCGCGGCTTGCTTTCCTGGCGTTTCTGACATTTGGCCACCCCACCCAGAGCACCGCTCGCTGAGGTGGTGAGGAGGCTCCAAGGTTCCCCCAGGGGGCTCCCACCTTCGAGCCCACGTTCCGCGGTCGCGCGCATGGGTATTCGCCCCTGCGGTGCTGACTTTCTGCGCACAGGGGTGAAACTCGCCGGCTCCTGGCCCGTCTATCGTATCGTGGAGGCAAGTCACGGAGCTATGGGGCGTCCTCTGGGGCAATCGCTTCAGGACCTGCTGTCTGTCTCGGGATTCTTGACCGAAGAGCAGTTGCAGCACGCCCTGCGCGAGAGCGAGCGAACGGGAAGCAAGCTCCAAACTGCTGTCGTGCGCCTGGGCTACGCCTCTGAAGAGAAGGTGCTCGAGTTCCTTGCAGAGAGGCTGGGCCTGCAGTACGTGCGCGATGTCGAGCGCCTGCTGAACCCTGAGGTGCTGCTCAAGGTGCCCAGCGAGTTCGCCCTGCGCCACCAGGTGTTGCCCCTGCAGCAGGAGAACGGGGTGCTGGTGGTGGCCACCGCCGACCCGCTGAATGTCTCCGCGCTCGACGACCTGCGACTGCTGGTGAACGGCGAGATCAGGCCCGTGCTGGCGCCGTCTTCCGAGATCTCCGAGGCCATCGAGCAGTTCTACATGGAGCGCATTTTCCACGACATGGCCGAGCTCCAGGTGGATGACGTGGCAGCCGAGGAACTGGAGGTGTCTGACCTCCAGAAAATGGCGAGCGAGGCGCTGGTGATCAAGCTCGTAAACCTGATACTGCACCAGGCAATCCAGGACCGCGCCAGCGACGTTCACATTGAGCCGTTCGAGAACCACACCAGAGTACGCTACCGGATTGATGGGGTGCTGCACGATGCCTCATCGCCGCCTAAGCGCCTGCACGCTGCCATAGTATCGCGCGTAAAGATCCTGGCCGATATGAACATCGCGGAGCGCCGCCTGCCTCAGGATGGCCGCATCCGCCTGCGCTTTTCCGGCAGGCAGATTGACATGCGCGTTTCGACCGTGCCCACCCTGTTCGGCGAGGGAGTCGTCATTCGCCTGCTCGATAAGAGCATCGGCCTGATGGATCTCGAAGACCTGGGCATGCCGCCGGCAGCGCTGGCCCAATTCGCTTCCGTAATCCGCAAGCCGCACGGCATCATCCTTGTCACAGGGCCGACCGGAAGCGGCAAGACAACCACCCTTTATGCGGCCCTGAGCCGCATCATTTCGCCCGAGCGCAAAGTTATCACCATCGAAGACCCGGTCGAGTATCAACTGCCGGGAGCGAACCAGATAAACGTGCGGCCCAACATCGGCCTGACATTCGCCACCGGCCTGCGCCACATCGTGCGCCAGGATCCGGACATCATCATGGTGGGGGAAATCCGCGACCGAGAAACAGCCGACATCGCCATTCACGCCGCCCTCACAGGCCATCTCGTCTTCAGCACCCTTCACACCAATGATTCCGCCGGGGCAGTAACCAGGCTGCTGGACATGGGGATCGAACCCTACCTCGTCGCCTCCAGCGTGATAGCGGTTCTGGCCCAGCGGCTGGTGCGCGTTATCTGCCCCGACTGCAAGCAACCCGCAGCCCTGGAAGACGAGGCCCTGGCTGAGCTGGGCGTTGACCCCGAACTCAGGGCTTCGTTCACAGCCTGCCAGGGGCGGGGCTGCGACAGGTGCCGCTCGACCGGCTACATGGGGCGCATCGGGGTCTTTGAACTGCTGCCCATTAACGATGAGGTGCGCTCGCAGGTGCTGGAGAAGGCAGCCGCCTCCCAGATAAAGCAGGGCGCTCTAGCCCGCGGGATGCGAACCCTGTTGGTAGATGGCCGTGAGAAGGTGCGCCAGGGCAGGACGACCGTCGAGGAAGTTTTGCACGTATGCCAGCGCGATGAACTGTAACACCGCTGGCAATATATAGAAACAAGGAGGAAGGGATAAGATGAGATTCACCGCGGTTGCAGTAATTGTGGTGCTGGCAGCCTTTGCCTGCGCGGCCATCGCACAGCCGCCGCCCGGGCCGGCTCCCGGGCCGCCAGGACCCGGTCCGGGCAGGCAAATGGGCCCGCCCCTTAGCCCGGAGCAGATGATTGAGCAATACGGGGCTCGCATCGGGCTTACGGAGGCGGAGAAAGCGGCTACGAAGCAGGCTGTGGCTGCCAAGTTGCAGGCAGCCCAGGCTCTCGGCGGCGAACTGAGGGCCCTCGGCCAGGTTGCCCGCAATGAGAACCCCACAGATCAGGAACTGCGCAGCGCCCTTCAGAAATTCGACGCGGCGCGCACAGACTTCTACCACAAGATCAGGGCGATTGACGCCCAACTGATCAAGGCCATCTCTCTGAAGGCACAGGCGCGCCTGACAGCTCTGGGAGTGATTGACAACGGCCTGGGCCAGCGCTTCGGCCAGCGGATGGGGCGGGGAATGGGCGCAGGAGCCGGATTCGGAGGGCGCCGATCGGGCGCTCGTCGAGGCATGGCTCCCGGCCCTGGTGGGCCGCCGCCAGGACCAGGCGAAGGGCAGTAAGGCTACTGGTAAGGTCTCCAGCCGGGCCCGCCGCAGCTCCAGGGCACGGCCAGAAGCGGCGGGCGCGGCTGGATTGCAGCATAGATGGGCAAGTATCGCTACCGCGCTCTTGATCCCTCCGGCGCCGGAGTCGCTGGAGAGATTGACGCAGCTGACAGCCGCGACGCGGCCTCGCGCCTGCGCGTCTCGGGGGTTTTCCTCACCGACCTCGAAGGCCCAATCGGCAGCAGCACGCTGGCTGCCCCACGCGCCGCTGCCGGGCCGCGGCTGAGCCGCGCACAGGTGGCAACCGTCACCAGGCAGCTGGCTGACCTCGTATCATCGGGGATGCCGCTGCACCGCTGCTTGACCGTGCTGTGCGATCAGGCCAGCGGCCGCCAGCAGCAACTGCTTCGGGCGATCAGGCAGGAAGTACAGCGGGGAACGCCGCTTTCAGAAGCACTGCGGACGTTTTCACGCTCGTTCCCCACTTTGTACGTCGAGATGATCCGCGCCGGCGAAACGAGCGGCCACCTCGATGCCGTGCTGCAGCGGCTTGCCGAATTCCTGGAAAACCAGGAGGTGCGCCGCACCCAGGTGATCTCTGCGCTTACATATCCTTCCGTGATCGTGATGGTGGCCATGGGAGCCATCGTGTTCATGGTCACCTTTCTCGTGCCTCGCCTCTCCGTGGTCTTTGCCGACCTGGGGCAGGCCCTGCCTGCCCCGACAAGGGTGGTGCTGGCCCTCGCCCATGCGGCTCCCCGAGCGGGGCCGTGGGTGGCCCTCGCGCTGGCGGCGCTGTGTATCGTTGGGCGAAAGGCAGCAGCAACCGCTCCCGTGGGGAAGGCGCTCGATGCAGCCCTCTTGCGATTGCCGCTGCTCGGCCGCCTTATCTCCAATGCGACCATCTCGCGCTTTGCGCGCACGCTGGGGACCCTACAGGCGGGCGGAGTCCCCATGCTCGACGCGTTGGACATCGCCGGCGCGGCATCCGCAAACCGTTTGATCGCGGCGCAGACAAAGGCCCTGCAGCAGCGCGTGCGCGAAGGCGAAAGCCTCAGCCACGCCCTCTCCCAAAGCCGGCTCTTCCCCACCGCCCTGGTGCAAATGACCGCAGTGGGGGAGGAGACCGGGAATGTTTCTGCCATGCTGATCAGATACGCCAATGCCGCTGATTTCCAATACGACCAGGCCATGAGGCGATTGACGAGCCTGCTCGAACCTGCCGTGATACTCGTGATGGGCGGCATCGTTGCGTTCATCGTCCTCTCCGTGCTGCTGCCCGTTTTTCAAATCTACTCGTCGGTCCGCTTGTGAGGAGGCGTGATGAACAATCGCGTTAGCAGAAAAGGGTTCACGCTTGTGGAACTCCTGGTGGTGATGATCATCATCGCGGCGCTCGCCGCGGTGATCGTGCCGCGCGTGTTCACGCGTGCCGAGCAGGGCCGCAGGGCCAAGGCAATCGCGGACATCAAGAGCCTGGAGACCGCAATTGACATGTATTCCGCTGACAGCGGCCAGCCCCCCACAACCGAGCAAGGGCTGCAAGCCCTGCGGGAGAACCCCACCGTGCCCCCCGAGGCCAAGAACTGGAACGGGCCCTACCTGACAAAGCCGCTCCCCAGGGACCCGTGGGGGGGCGAGTACATCTATACGTCGCCGGGCGAGCATAACGAGGACTACGATATCATTTCCTACGGGCGCGACGGCAAGGAGGGCGGCGAGGGCGCCGATGCGGACATCACCAACTGGGAGCAATGAGAGGCAAGCCGGTGATCTCTAACACGAGGCGTAAGGAATTGCCCGGCACGCATTTCGGGGCAGCGAGGCTTCTCCCGCCCCATTCCGCGCGGGTTGTCAGCAGTCAGCAAACCGGCTTCACGCTGGTGGAGTTGTCCGTTGTCGTGCTGCTCATCGTGGTGCTGGCTGCGCTCACCGCGCCGGCCTTCGCGGGCTTCTGGAGAGCCAGCCAGGTGAGAACTTGCGCCTGGCAGATCGCCACGCTTGCTCGCAGAGCGCGCGATTACTCAATCTGCCGGGGGATGCGCACTTCTCTGGAATACGACTCTGAACAGCGCGAGTTCCGGCTCACGGCCGAGTCAGACCCTACCAATGCACCGGGGGAGTTTGAGCAACTCATGTTGGCCGGGGCGCAGCCAGTCAAGGTCCCCGACGAGGTGGAAGTTGCTGATTTCACGGTTGAAGGGAAAGCGGCGGATCAGGGATGGCCAGTGATGTTCTTCCCTGATGGACAGGCCCTTCAGGCCCGGATAGTGCTCGATGCACAGCCCGAGACGTTCTTCTCGGTCGAAATCTCACCGCTCATCGGCCAGGCAAAGGTGGTTGAAGGCGATGTGCGCGCGAAGCAATGACGGGGGCTTTACCCTGGTTGAACTTCTGGTCGCCGCGGTCATCCTGGCAACCGGGCTGGCAGCGACGGCAGGCGCATTCTCGGCCGCCACGCGCGCACAGGGGGCGGCGCGCAGGATGGAAACTGCCGCCAGGCTGGCACAGGCCAAACTTGCGGAGATCGAGGCGACGCAGGCTGCTCCTGGACGTGAAGAGGGAGATTTCGGAGAACTCAGCCAGGACGAGAACAGCCGCGATCTTGCCGATTATCATTATCGCTGGGAGATAACCGAGACCGACACTGACGGCCTGGCTCGCGCCGAGGTGTCGGTGTGGTACGCTGACAATGACCGGAGTCCGCTCACCCTGGTGGCCTATCTGCCTGCTGCTGCGGAGGCTCAGAAGTGATGCGCGCGAGGACCGGCTTTACGCTCATCGAGCTGCTCGTCAGCACCCTGCTGCTGGCATCGGTCACCGCAGGCGTTGCGATCGTGACGTCCACTTCTCTCAACGCGTGGCGCGCCGGGCAGGAGCGCGATGATTTTTCGCAGCAGGCAGAGGCAATACTCGACACCATTGCCCCGGACGTGCAGGCCGCGTTCCTGGGTCGCAAGGGCTTCTTCGTGTGCAGCGAGGAAGAGCCGGAAGGATATGCCCTGGACTGCACCACTCTCTCTCGCAGGATGCTTCGCCTTCTATACGCTGCCGAAAAGGAAGTCCCCCTCGGCGAGAACCTGTCTGACCACGCGCAGGTCGTCTATTTCACGCAACCAGGTGAGAGCGAGGGCACATTCGCCCTTTATCGCCAAGAGCTGTGCCCCCCGACGAGCCAGCCGCTGGAAGAGGAAGAGCGCGACACGCAGAAAGCCCAACTGTTGTCCGACAGGGTCGCATCATTCAGACTGCGCTGTTACGACGGGCAGGACTGGCTCGATGAGTGGGATTCGCTTTCCGCGGGCCAGCAGGGGTCGCTGCCTGCGGCGGTAGAGATTGCGCTGATATTGGTGGAAGGTGAGCGCAGGCAGTCCTACATCACCCGCGTTCCCGTAACCACCAGTCAAACGGTCCCTGCCCAGACGGTGCCTCATGGATAGAGAATTCCGATCAAGGAACAGAAACCGGGGAGCCGCACTGATCGTGGCGATCTTCGCGGTCACGATCCTGACCGCGCTCGCCGTTGCTTTCGCCTCGATCGCGAGAACCGATGTGCTGCTGGCAGGCAACCGCAGGGCGAGGATGCAAGGAATGTACGCGGCCCGGTCGGGCGTGCAATACTGCCGCTCCCTGCTCGCTGCGGACGACCCAGGCGTGGACTCGACCCAGGAAGATTGGGCGCTGGTGCAGGATGAGGCGATTGCGCTTGACGTGCCGGGGTTCACGGTGAATGCAGTCGTTGGAGATGAGAGCGCCCGGCTCAATGTGAATACTGCTACCAGGGAAATGCTCCTAGGGCTCCCCGGCATGACCGAGGAGGCCGCCGATTCCATCCTGGATTGGCGAGACGCGGACGATGAGCCCAAGCCCGATGGTGCCGAATCGGATTACTATCTCTCGCTGCCGTCACCTTATGAGGCCGCGAACGGCCCCTTCGAGACGGGCGATGAACTGCGCCTGGTGCGCGGCGTTGACAGCAAGATGTTCGAGGGCGATGGAAGCGAGGAATTCCCCGGCCTGCGCAACCTTGTCACGGTGCGCTCCGGCGAACAGAACGTGGACCGACAGGGGAGGCGGCGCGTGAATATCAACACCGCGACCAGCGGCGAACTCGAGGCTATCCCCCTGCCCTCCACCGTTGTGCAGGTGCTGCGGCCCACTCGAGGCCGACGCCCGACGATCCCCACCCTGGGCGCGGCGCTTGACATCGGCGTGCCCTTGCAGGTGCTCGATCGCATATGCGTTCGTGACTACCCGAACGATTTCGTAGAGGGGACGGTCAATCTCAACACCGCAGGCGAGGCGGTGCTGGAGGCCATCGGCCTGCCGGCCGAAGTCGCGCAGGCGATCGTCGAAAGGCGCGCCGAGCAACCGCTGGAAACAAAAGGCGACCTAGCTGATATCCCGGGGGTGAACCAGGAAATGATCCGCGCTGTGGCAGACCGCATTGCGACCAAGTCTTCGATTTTCAGGGTTACCGCCTGGGCGCAAGCCGAGGACCGCCCGGTTGTCTCCAGCGTGCTGGCGCTGCTCGATAGGGGTTCGAAGCCCGCCAAGATCATCGTGTGGCGCGAGGAATTCGGCCGGCAGGCACGGCCGGCTTCTTCCGTGGGTCAAGAGGGGCAAGGGAGTGGCTCGAAGAGCAGTGGCAGTTGATATAGGTTCCCGCTATGTCAAGGTGGCGGAAATGGTTCGCGAGGGCGCCCGCGCGCAGCTCACCAGGTGGGCAGTGCAGGAGATTGCCGACCCCTCTTCTGCCACGGCGAGGGGCCAGGCCCTTGCGCGCGCGATGCGGTCGGCGGGCATTGGTCAGCGGAAGGTCGTTTGTTCAATCTCGCGATCGGATGCCACGCTCAAGCGCATACGCCTGCCGTCGGCGGACGCAGAAACGATGCGCAAGATGTTGGCTTTCGAGGCCCAACAGCACGTGCCATTCCCGCTCCAGGAGGTGGCGTGGGATTTCATCCTGGACGAGGCTGGCGGCACGGTTCTGCTGGCGGCCGCGCGCAAGACCTTGCTCGAAGACTTGCATGCAGTTCTGGCCCAGGCGGGCCTGAAGGCGCGGGCTGTCACCCTCACCTCCCTTGCTGCCGCGGCTGCCTGTTTGCACGGTGAAGGCCAGCCTGGCAGCGCTGATAGCAGGAAGGCTGCGGTTCTGGTCGAGCTGGGCGCTGGGCCTGTCATCGTAAACGTCTTCCGGGCAGGCGCCTTGCATCTCAGCCGCCCGCTGCCGATCAGCGGCGATGATCTGAGCCGCGCCTTCGCAGCAGACATGGGATGCGACTCGAAGCAAGCAGAGGAGATCGAGCGAACGCGCGGGATGGCCGCCTTGCCTGCCCAATCGAAGCGAGTCGCGGGATGGCTGCAGGCCCTGCGGACCGAAGTGGAGCGCTCGCTCCTGGCTGCGGCCGAGGGAGAAGCCTCGCTGAGCGTTGAGGACGTTTTGATCACCGGCGGCGGCTGGCAGACGCCCGGCCTGGCCGAGGCATTCGCATCCGTGCTCGGCGTGCCCGTTGCCGCGTTCCCGGCGCAAGGGGATGGAGCGCCGCCCGCTCTGGGCATCGCGATCGGGCTGGCCCTTCAGGGCCTGGGCTTCACGAAGGGGATAAACCTGCTATCTGCTGCAAGAACGAGCGCAAGGACAACATCGAAGAGACGGCTGACGTCTGCGGTGGCAGGTGCGGCACTGCTGTCTGCCCTGGCGCTGGGAACCTGGCGCTACTGGGAGCTGCAAGGGGAATCCCTCTCGCTCCAACCCGTGCGGGCGCGAGCCATGCAGCACGAGCGCGAGATCAGCGCGCTGCGCGCCCAGAAACGCGCGCTCGAAGCGCAGTTAGGCGAACTGCAGGGCATAATGCAGAAGCGCCAGGAAGTCCTGGATTCGCTCGATCAACTCAGCGCGAAGGCGCCCGCTGGTATCTGGCTCACCTCGGTCTCCTATTCGCCCGGCCGCCCTGTCGTTGCGCAGGGGAGGGCCTTCTCGAATGCGCAGGTCGCAAGCCTGCTCGACGCCCTCGGGCCAAACGCAATGCTGAGCTACATAAAGCAGGCGGACAAGAACGTGGATTTCGCCATCACCATAGGGCCTGGAGCAGGAGGCTAGACCGGTGTTCTCGCGCCGAGAGAAGATCCTGCTGATTGCCACAGCCGCTGTTGTGGCGGCCATCGTGGCGCTTCAGTTGGCCGGGACCCCCGGGGGCAGGACTGCCACCGATGAGGCGCGCATTTCCGCCCAATGGGGGGCGCTCAAGAAAGAGGTGAAGCGCCTCGAAGCCCGCCTTGCCTCAATGACAACCACCCCGTCGAAGGCGGTCCCTAGGCTGTTGCGTGCAGCCGAGGCCAGCGCTTCATCCGCAGGGGTTGGCATCGTGTCGGTGCGTCCCAGGAAGTCCGCCAGAACGGCGTCCGGTTGCGTGGAGCACGGTGTCGAGGTTCAAGTAACGGGGCGCTTTGTTGCTGTGGCGAGGTTCATGTTGGACGTTGAGAACAAGCAGCCCTACGTGCGCTTTGCTCGCGTCGCCATCACCTCAGCGGATGGGGCATCCGACAACGTGAACGCGAGCATCGTAATCGCTGGCTATAGCCCAGAGGAGGTCAAGAAGTGAAAAAGGCATTGAAGGCCAAGCAGCGCAGCACTGTTGCCGCCGGAGTAGGCGCTGTGCTGGCGTGCCTGTTGCTCATGTACGTCTGGGCGGCGACCAAACCAGCAACCAGCGCCACTTTGCGAGAGCGGGGCCATCCGTTGCCAGCCCGGGTGGCTGGGGCGCACCAGGTTGCGATGAAAGGCGATCCGGCGGGAGCCGAGAGCGCAACAGGCCGCCGGTACGAGACCATATTTTCGCGCAACCTGTTCAGGCCCGCAGGGGCAGTTCAGACAAGAAAGCAAGGTGCTCTGCCGCCGATGCCCCTCGAGGCTTTCGAATTGCCCGGCGCTGGCGGGCAGAAGGAGGCTCAGCAGCCGCAATGGGTGTACGCGGGCTACGCCACTGTTGATGGCCGCCCGGTTGCCATCATCGAGAATGCCCAGACCAAGGCGGCCGAATTCCTGGGGGTGGGTGACAAACTCGAAGGCTTTGCTCTGCGCGAGATCTCTCCGTCTGCGGTGCAACTGGCCCGCGCAGGCGAAACCAGGTCCTTGCGCATCTCGGACGCGTTCACTGCGACCCCGCTGAACGAGCCGCCCAAGCCCGGGCGCTCGACAACCGGCGGGCAGGGCCGACAGGGGTTCGGCGGCGGCTTCTTGAACAGCGGCCTGTTCCAGAACGTCATCATGCCGGCCCTGCGCGACAATCCACAATACGCGGATGAGGCGCGGCAGTTGATGCGCAACTTCGGCGGCGGCTTCGGCGGCCGTCGCAGGGGTGGCTTCGGGGGATCCGGCCAGCCGGCGATTCCGGAGCCAGCCCCATGACTACCGCCTGCCGGGCAGTAAGGAGAAGGTCAATGAAAAGACAATGCGCCCTGACAATGCTCGCTCTGGCTGCCTTGCTGGCGGTGGCGCCAGGGCCGCGACTGTTTGCCAAGCCCCCCGACAACGCAACCTCCGCGCAAGCGACCAGCACGCCAGCCCCGCCGGCGCCGCTGCCGGCCAAGCCTCCCGACAAGGTAACCCTGGACGTGCGCGGCCTCGATATTGACAACCTGCTGCAGTTCTTCAGCCGCACCTTCGCCCTGACGGTTATCAAGGATCCGAACCTTGCTGGCCCGGTAACGATCATGTGCCCGCAGCCGGTTACGCAGCAAGAAGCGCTCGACATTTTGAACTCGGTTCTCGAGGTGCGCGGTTTCACGTCTTTGCTGCGCGGCAATGTGCTGAAAATCGTCCCCCTGGCCAAGGCGGTCCAGTCGAATGTCGGCGTGACTGTGGGGCCGTCCGTCACGCAAGAGGGCGACCAGGTAATCACCCAGATGGTTACTCTCAAGAGCGCGGATGCCACGCAGTTGCAGTCGGAACTCTCTCCCCTCGTGAGCGCGGGCGCCAGCATCATCGCCAACAGCGCCAGCAACACGCTGACGATTACAGATTACGCCAGCAACATCGCGCGCATGCTGCGCATCGTGGACCAGTTGGATTCCGAGCAGGCAGCCGAGACCAGGGTCTTCCCGCTGATCTATGCCCAGGCAAATGACGTCGCACAAGTCATTACTCAGGTGTTCTTCGGACAGCCCCGGCTGCCCATCAGGCCCGGAACGATACCGCCCGATTGGCAGCGCCGCCTGGTAGGGGTTGTGGCCGCGACGTCGGGCGGCAGAAGCCCGCTGATCGGTGCGCCGGCAGGCCAGGTGGTGGCAGACACGCGCACCAATTCCGTGATTGTCACTACCAGCAAGGAGCGGATTCAGACGATAGCACAGGTCATCGAGTCGCTCGATAAGCCTGTGGAATACCGGGGCACACTCAGCGTGGTGCACCTTGATCGCGCCAACGCGCAGGATGTCGCCACGGCGCTTAACCAGGCCCTGGGCGCGCGCACCACGACCCCGGCGCGCACGACTTCGAGCACTACTTCGCGTCTGAGCACCTCGCTCTCCGGGCAGGGCTCGCGCTACACCCCTTCTACGCTGCCGCGCGTCGGTTCCCAGCAGAGCCCTGCCGTGCAGAACCCGCAGGCTGAACCAGCCAGGGCCGGCCAGGCACCCGCAGAGGGCAGCGCCGGAGCGGCAGGTGCGGCGCGCAGCGGACAGGTGCAAGTCGCCCAGCTACCCCAGGGCACGAGCCGCTCAACGCAATCCACCATCGGTGTCGGTCGCGGCGCCGAGGGGCAGATCGTCAACGTGCTCGAGGCGGCGGGGAATGCTTCGGTGGTTGCAGAGCCCAACACTAACTCGCTGATCATCAGCGCTCCACCGGAGTACTCCGAAATGCTGGGCCGGCTGATCGCCGAACTCGACCAGGCGCCATTGCAGGTGCTGATCGAGGCGATCGTCGCGGAGGTATCCCTGAACGCAGAGCAAAAACTGGGGCTGGAGTGGACCTGGACTGAGAAGAACCACTTCGGGCAGGCAAACACGACCGGCACCTTCAGCACGGACTTCGGCCTCGCCAGCCAGACCAGCGGCGGCTTCCGCTACTCGCTGGCAGGCCAAAGCCTCAACACCCTGCTGTACGCCCTCGCTACCGACAGCAACGTGAGCATCCTCTCAACGCCGCGCATCTTCACCTCCAACAACCGCCCTGCGGAGATAAACATCAGCACACAAACACCCTACGTAAGCACCGTGCGCACCAGTGATGTAACTGCCGCTCAGACCTATAGCGTGGACTATGTAGACGTGGGGGTCATACTGCAAGTCACACCGCAGATCGCTCCCGACGGCACGGTCACTATGCAGGTCGTGCAGGAGGCGAACGAACTCCTCGGCTACCAGCCTTTTGGCGCCAACGTTTCCGCGCCTATAGTCGCTCAGCGCACCGCCCAGGCCACCATCATGGCGGCCGACGGCCAGACGATCATCCTCGGCGGCATCATCCGCGACAACAAGACACGCGTGACCAAGAAGGTGCCGTTGCTGGGGGACCTGCCGCTGATTGGCAACCTGTTCCGCAGCACCGACGTGACCAAGGAGAAGTCCGAGTTGATCGTTTTCCTTACCCCTAAGGTGGTCCGGACAAAGCAAGAAGCAGCCGCACTCACGGAGTGCCAGAAACAGCAGACGGCTGTTCGCCTGCCAGCCCCGCCTGTGGAGAAAAGCCCGGCGCCGCCACAGCCGTCGAAGTAAATCAGCGAGCAGTGTCTTTCGCCGGCACGGCAACCTGCTGCTCGCCGGACGAGCGGAATTCCGCCACCCCCGTCCGGCCCACTGACCATTCGCGCGTGGCCAAAGGCTTCGCTCCCTGGTTCAGGTCGTCGAGGGAGGGGAATGCTTCGACGCGCAGGGCGGCCAAGCGGCTGTATTGCCCCCGCGCCTCGAGTTCGGCCTTGCCGAGCACCTCCCAGAGGGCCTGCTCATCTTGCCCAGGGGGGACCAGGATTTCGAGCACCAGAGTCCGGCCTTCCTGCCGTTGGGCCCATTGTTGCCCGATGACTTGGTAACCCGGTTGATCCTGCGTTAGGCTGGGCGCGATTGGCGTTAGGCCGCCCAGGCCTGCGTTCTGCCGATCTGGCGCTAAGGGCCCCCCTTGGTCCCCCAGGTAAAGCGCCGCAACGGCAGCGAGCAAGAATGCAAGGGCGAGCGCGGCGCCTACGAGGCGGTTACTTCCGTTTGCCTTCCCGGCCATCAAGACACCTCCGGACGTGTTGCTACAGGGTGGCCCACAAGCACACTTATGATTACGGTTTCGCAGCCCAGCGAGACCACAGCGAGCAACGGCCCGGACACCTCCTTTTTCGCCCTTGCGGCCCTGCCTCCTTCAGCGCCCGAAAATTTCTTCGGGCCCGGTGCTAACTATCGGCTTGAGTTTACCCCTGCCAGGGGTACGCTAATCCCCATCTCGCAAGGATTGTGCGTGGTCAAGTCGTATAGACCCCTGGCGAGGGGACGGGCAGGGCGATGACTATCAGAGAGCAGACCGAGAAACTCGAAGAAATTACCCTCTCGCCGTTCGCGGCGCGCAGCAGTAGAAGCCGCGGCCGCGCAAGGCCCGAGCGCCCCTGCCCACTGAGGGCCTGCTTCCAGCGCGACCGCGATCGCATAGTCCACTGCAAAGCCTTCAGAAGGCTTCAGAACAAGACCCAGGTCTTCATCGCGCCTGAGCAGGATCACTTCCGCACGCGCCTCACCCACACGCTCGAGGTGAGCCAGATTGCGCGCACCATCGCCCGCGCGCTGCGCCTGAACGAGGACCTTACGGAGGCGATTGCCCTGGGGCACGACCTGGGGCACGCTCCCTTTGGCCACCACGGCGAATGGGCGCTCGATCGCGCTTATCACGAGTTCGATCCGCGCGCCCGGTTTCGACATTACGAGCACAGCGTGCGGGTGGTCGAGGTGCTGGAGAACTCGGGCCGCGGGCTGAACCTCACCTGGGAAGTGCGCGATGGAATCCGCCGCCACAGCAAGGGCAGGGATGACCTCCCCCTGTCTCCAGGCCGCCGCCCGGCGACCCTCGAGGGCAGGGTGGTGATGTTTGCAGACAGGATCGCATACGTCAACCACGACATTGACGACGCGATCCGTGCCGGCATTATCGCTCTGGACGACCTGCCTCACAGGACCCTACAGATCCTCGGGACAGCTCACCGCGGGCGCATCAGCACAATGGTCAACGATATCGTGATGGCGAGCCTTGGCAAGGCCGACATCTCGATGACCGTCCCCGTATTGAAGGCCATGGATCAACTGAAGGAATTCCTGTACCGCAATGTTTACGGCGAGGCCGGCGCGGGCAGGGACCAGGTGCAGAAGGTGAATGAGGTGGTGCAGGGGCTGTTCCGGCTGTACATGTCCCACCCCGCATTATTGCCCGGGAAGCCCAAAGGGCTGAGCAGGCGCGACCTGGCGCAGCAGGTGTGCGACTACATTGCCGGGATGACCGACCGCTTCGCGCGCCACCAGTTTCTCAAGCATTTCGTGCCCGAGGCCTGGCCGCCCGCCTGACGGTATGGGGCCCGGTCAGAGAACCCGCGGGCTGTTGTAGGGGCGGTTCGCGACCTGTCCTGAGCGAAGCCGAAGGAACCGCCCCTGCGGGTGTTTCCGGGGCGCACGCCATAGCCCCCTACAGCGGGCGCGGGCGGGTTTCAAACCCGCCCCTACGGGTGGATGCAGGATTGGAGGATGTCGCAGCCGGCCTCAACTTCCTCGCGAGTGATGCAGAGCGGCGGCGAGATGCGCAAGACGTTGCCGTGAATGCCGATGGGGGTGATCATCAGAAGGCCTTTCTGTGCGCAGCGCTCGACGATTTGCTTCGCAAGTGCCGCATCGGGCTCTTTGGTCTTTTGGGATTTCACGAGCTCCAGTGCCCAAGCAAGTCCCAGGCCGCGCGCGTCGCCCACACACTCGAAGTTTCGGCACATTTGCTCAAGGCGCTCTTTCATGCGCAGCCCGACTCTGGCCGCGTTGTCCACCAGGCCGTCTTCTTCGAGCGCCTCGATGTTGGCGAGCGCGACGCGGCAAGAGAAAGCATTGCCTCCGTGCGTGCTGGACAGACTGCCGGGCGGCAGCGTATCGAGCGCCCGCGATTCGCCAACCAGGGCCGACACCGGCACGCTGGACGAAATCCCTTTGCCAAGGCACAGCAGGTTGGGCACCACATCGTAGTGCTCGAAGCAGAACATCTTGCCGGTGCGGCCGAAGGATGCCTGAACCTCGTCGAGGATGAAAAGCGCGCCGCGCTTCTGGCAGAACGCAGCGACCTTCTGCATCCATTCTTTAGGCGGGACGTAGGACCCGGCAGCGCCCTGGTACGACTCGGTTATCACCGCCGCGATGTCCCCCTCGGTGTGGCAATCGGCAAACCAGTCCAGGTAATCGGCGCACCAGACCCCGCACTCCGGGTAGGTCTTGTCGAAAACGCAGCGGTAGCAGTGGGCGAACGGGGCGAGATAGACCCCTGGGAGGAAAGGCCCGAAGCCCTTTGTTCCGGCACCGCTGCGGCGCCCTCCGAGGGACAGCCCTCCATAGGTCCTGCCGTGAAACGCGCCCTCGAAGGCGATTATCTCCTTGCGGCCCGTAAAGTGCCGCGCCACCTTGATCGCCGCCTCGACTGCCTCGCTGCCGGTGGAGATGATGAACGCGCGGTCGAGGGATGGGGGCGTCAATTCGACGAGTTTGCGCGCCAGGGCGGGGCGCCATTCGTTGACGAAATCATAGCAGTTGATCACGCGGTCGGCCTGCTCCCGGACGGCCGCGACAACCTTTGGGTGAGAGTGGCCCACATTCGCCACCAGCACGCCGGACGAGAAGTCGAGGAAAACGTTTCCGTCAACATCTTCAACGTAGCAGCCGTAAGCCCGAGCCCAGACCACGGGAACTTGCTCGCTCATGCAGCGGGGCTCGTACTTTTCGGACTCCTGCAGGAACTTCTTCGCTTTCGGCCCTGGCAGTTCAGTCTTAATCTTGATCATTGGTGCTCTCCCGTACCTAGGCTATCGTTACCACGCTTGATTGTCATGTTGAGCGAAGCGAAACATCTCCCAGTCCCTATTGAACCGAGATTCTTCGCTTCGCCCAGAATGACATCCTTGCAGGCTACTCCAGGCGGGCGGCCACCCTTCGACGATGCTCAGGGCAGGCAGAGGGCCGCCCCTAGCGATGTCACGAATGTAGGGGCGGAGCGCCGCTCCGCCCGGAACCGGGAGCAGCAGCGCTGCTCCCCTACAACGACTGGCCGCTGCTGCGCAGCACATCTCTAATCCAAGCGTGGATACATTCTTTCGTCGAAGCGAACCCAGCGGCTGCCGTTGTCAATGCTCAGCCGCACCGCCTCGTTCACCGCCGTGCCCACCAAGGCCTGATTGGGCAGCGGGCGGATCCTTTCCAAATCGCGAATCATCGCCTGCCTGTTTGTGAGCGCTTGCGCCTCCGTCATGCCGTCCGTCGCCTGCTCCATGTGCCTGATGTCGTCGAGGCCAAGAACAATGCTGTCGTAGCCATAGCCAGCCCACTGCACTCCATCAGGCTCGTTCCAGTCGTCATAGGGTTTGAAGAAGTTCGGATTGTAGTGCTCGAAGCCGTACTTGTCGGTCACGAAATAGGTGTGGCGGTCCTTGTGATGGCTGAAGTATTCGCCCAGCGTGCCGCGCAGTTCCAGGCCCTGATTGGCCCATGCGGTGTCGCTGTCGGGGCTCACCCACGAGGTCTGCACGAAGAGAATTGATTCATCCTCCCACTGAATCGTCGCCTGCACCGCGTCGAAGGCGTTCTTGCCCTTTGATGGCAAGAACTTTTTCTGGCCGAACGCGATCAGCCGCCGCGGCAGCAGCCCGGTGATGAAGTAATAGGCGTCAACATAGTGGCAGCCGACGTATTCGAAGGGCGAAGACTTCTCGCACCAGTCCTTGAAGACGTCGAGGGCCATCGTCTTCTTCTCCTCGATCCACGCGTGGCCGTGGAGCATCTGGCCCAGGTCGCCCTTGCGGTAGCGATAGCGCGCCGCCCTGACGGCGCGGTCGTGGCGCTTGTGATAGTCAGTGTAAACGTAGCGCCCGAGTCTCGTGGCTTCCTCGAGAATTTCGTGGGCCTCGGCAACCTTCAGGCAAAGCGGTTTCATGCAAACCACGTGGTGCCCTGCTTTCATCGCGGCCTTGATCACCGGCGTGTGGAAATGGTCCGGGGTGGCCACGATCACCACCCCCTTCGGCTCCAACTCCTTGATCGCGGTCAGGTAGAGTTCAGGGTCAACCGCGTTGATGTCCTTGGCCGGATCGGGATAGCAGCGGAATTGCTCTTTCGGGAAGACGGTTTTCAGGTACGCCAGCCTCTTTGCGTCGAGCGCCGAAACTGAAATCGGCCCCAACTTGCCGAGGCGTCGCTCCTGGAAAACGGTGGGCAATATCACCTCTTCGCTGATCATCCCGCCGCCGACGACCAGCACCGGCAGCCGGCCATCCCAATTGCTCATCAACTCACCTCCGCGCGCGTTTCATGTAGCCTTCTGCGCTGGAGCTGCGCGTTCCTACAACCAGCGAACCGCCGGATGCGCGTGCATATCTGTGGGGCGACTGAACATCAATACGGCCCAGGCCCACGAAGGCGCGGCTTCGACTCGCCTACGCGCCATAGCCGCTTCGGCGACGGCGCGAGAAGCCGCGCCAAGCAACGGGGCGCAGGTGGCTAGACCTGTTGGGCCGCCATCCCGGCCCCGACGATGTCGGGGCCTAGGGGCGCGCCCGCCCTACAGGTCTCCTAGCAGGAAGAGCGGGCTCTCCGAAAGGGTTGCGGTGATGCGGCCCTCGTGCGGCCGCAGCAGCCTCCTCAGGCCGGCAGGGTCCAGCGCGGCCACGGTCCCTCTCGCAGTCCATTCGACGCTGCGCTGCCCTGAAAGGGTCCACCCGACCAGACAATGCTTGTTCCCACCCGGGGCCTCGAAGCGATAGGCAACCACATCGCGCCCGAGGCCCACAGTCCCCGAGAATTTGAGCCCCTCCAGCGCTGCGGTCATGACGGAGAACGCGGTATAGGCAGGCTTGGGCGTGAAGTCTCGCTTCAAGATCCCGAAATTATGCTCGTTATAGTTTACGTCTTCGCCATCGTCGCGGTAGTCGTACCAGAATACCTTTTCGACCACCCGCGAGGCGATGCATTGCAAGTAGGATCGGACGAGCATTCGCGCTTGCTGCGCCGGGTCGGAGCCGTTCTCTCCGGCGTGAGTGGGGTATCCGATCTCGGTGACCCACAGTGGTATTGACCTCTTGAGCCGGCGCAGCAGCCCGGAGGCATTCCTGAGTTCACCGATCAGGTCGGATTCCTCGGGGGTGCGCGGGTAGCGGTAAGGGTGCACCGAGACGATGTCCACATTCTCCAGCCCGCCCAGGGAAGACACCTTTTCGATGAACCTCAAGTCGGTGCCCGAGGTACAGATCCCTATCACGCGGCAGGTGGGGTCGGCCCGCTTGCAGGTGAGGGCCGACGCGTTCAGCAGTTCGGCGTATTGCTCCGGCGTGCCAGCCCAGAACTGTTTCAGGTTGGGCTCGTTCCAGATTTCCCAGTGCCTCACCCTTTCCTTGTAGCGGCTCACCGTGTGGCGTACGTATTCGCAGAAATCTCGAATGCCATCGCTGGTGTAGGGCTGCGTCCAGTCCGTCCAGTAGTCCAACAGCCCGAAGAGGCTGATGCCGTGTGCGCTGGCGGTATCCACTGCCTGGTCGTAAAGATCCCAGTCCCATTGGCCCCTCTGCGGCTCGACGCGAGCCCAGGTGATTTCCTCGCGCGCCCACTTGATCCCGGCGTCCACTGCCATCTGTGCTGCGCGGTGCATCTCGTCGGAGGAATACCTGTTGCCGGAATATATGCCCATCCCGAATGGCGAATCGGGCAGCATCTCTTTGGATCTTGGAAATGAAACTGGCGCCACGGTGGCGACCTCCACATTACTTATCGTCATGCAGCGGGCGAACTAAACCGGCCTGCGCACTGTTGCCGCGCGCCTCGCCCACGATCACCTTTTGCTCACCCCTCTGCGGTTCCCAACTGCACCGCGCGGCCGGTAGTGGCCGAGGCCTGCGCGGCCAGGGCAACTGCCGTGCACCAGTATCCGGCGGCAGCGTCAACCGCGGGCTGCGCGCCGGTACGCACTGATTCGACGAACGCCTCCAGTTGCTCCAGGCTGCCGTCGAATCCCGAGCTTCGGGTCGCGGGGACTGCGTGCGCAACCGGTTCGTCGGAATCAACCGCGTACCCTGTGAGTTCCCTTGCGAAGAAGGCTGCCTCTATCTTGCCTTCTGCGCCCAGCGCCCCGATCAGCCAGTCGGTGCCGTGGGGGGAGAACCTGCACAGACTCAGCGAGCCTACCGCCTGACTGCGATATTTGATCGTCACGTAGGCCCCGTCCATGATCGAGGGGGTCTCGGCGTGCGCGTAGTTGCCGCCTGCTGCGAACACAGAGGCCGGCGGCGACGCAGCCATGTTATTCAGCAGCACGAACGCGTGCACCGCCCAGGTGTTGAACACCCCGCCCCCGCGCTCCAGGTCGGCCACCCAGGTCCCTGCGCGAAAAGCCCAGTTCACGCTGCTGAAGGAGTGAAACCACATCATGCGCGGCGTGCCGATGTCGCCCGCAGCGATGCGCGCGCTCAAGGCCTGATAGATCTGAGAGTAACGCAGTTGCAGCCCCACCTGCAATACTCGCCTGGACTTTCGCTGCGCTTGCAGAATGCGGGCGCATCCCTCCATCGTGTTCGAGAGGGGCTTCTCGCAGAGCACTCCCTTGCCAGCCGCCAGCGCGATGCACGCGATCTTTTCGTTGAATTCGGGGGGCAAGGTTACGATCACCGCATCAACGTCTTTCGATTCAAGCATCTCCTCCCAGGACGAGAAGACGCAGGCCTCAGGCGCCATCGCCTCCGCCGCGCGCAGGTTGTCCTCACCTCTGTTCCACAAACCGACGATGCGCGCGGCTGGGATCTTGAGCAGGTTTGCGATATGCCCGTCGCGCGCATAGGGCCCCGTGCCAATCATCGCAACCCTGACCTGGTCCATGCAACCTTCCCCAGCGCCGTTGATTCCTATTGGCCGTAACCGGTGGTTCCCCCTTCAACCCCGGCGGGCAAAAGGAGTGAACGCAAGCCGCGCAGAAACGCTGTCTGTACTGCTTTGCATTGAGGCGGACTGTAATGTATAATGCGCCGAAGAGTAACCGCGGCATGCGCGCCACGAGGAGATGACATGAAAGGGGGACTGGGACGAGATCTGGTGATCTACGCGGCCGGACTTGTGCTCGGCTACCTGTTCGCCGTGCGCGGAGGGATAAAATTCGTGAGCGCGGTGCGTACGCGCATGCCCAATGTTGACGCTGGCTCGCCAGCGGTTGTGCTCGTGGCGATCATCGTGGTGATCGTTGCCCTGTTCATCATCTCGCGGCGCAAGAAGTAGGCAGGTCGGCACGCGCGAGCAGGCCCATCCCGTGGCTGCGGAACTCAGACAGCTTGTTGACCCGGCAACCGCAGAAAGGATCGTGCTTGCGCTTGCCGCCCTTATCGTTGTGGCCGGCTTGGGAGCGGGGGCGATCTTGGGCGTCTGGCGCAGGCCGTTTGGGCCGAACTTTCTGGGCGGGGCTGCAGTTGCGCTGCTGGGGCCGGTGGTCTGGCTACTGTGGCGCGTTTACAATGCGGTGGAGAATGCTTTCGGGCTGGACAGCGTCAAAGCGGTCACTGTCAACTTGATCGTCTTCGTGATTGCCGGATTTGCGATTGGTGCAGCCGGCGCCCGCCTGCGGAGGCGGTTGACTAGCATGCGTAAGGAGGTCGGAAATGGCTAAGATGTATTACGATGGTGATGCGGACCTTGGCCTGCTGAAGGACAAGGCGGTCGCGATCATCGGCTATGGAATCCAGGGCCGCGGCCAGGCGCTCAACCTGCGCGACAGCGGGCTGAATGTCGTGGTCGCGGAACTCCAGGGCACGAAGAACCACGATCAGGCAGTGTCCGATGGGTTCAAACCGGTCACTGCCCAGGAGGCCGCAAAGGCAGGCCAGCTGATTCAGATCCTCACGCAGGACCATCTTCAGGGGGAAATCTACCGCCGCGAGATTGTGCAGCACATGAAGGCGGGCAAGGCGCTCGTGTTTTCCCACGGGTTCAACATTCATTACAACCAGATCGTGCCTCCCGCAGATGTTGATGTGTTCATGATCGCGCCCAAGGGGCCGGGAGCGTTGGTGCGCATGCTCTATGAGCAGGGGCGCGGGGTCCCTGCCTTGGTCGCCGTGTTCCAGGATGCGAGCGGAAAGGCGAAGCAACTCGCCCTGGCCTATGCCAAGGGGATAGGAGCCACGAGAGCGGGCGTGATCGAGACGACTTTCAAGGAGGAAACGGAGACTGATCTCTTCGGCGAGCAGGCGGTCCTGTGCGGGGGCGTTTCTGAGTTGATCCGGGCGGGCTTCGATGTTCTCGTCGAGGCGGGCTATCAGCCCGAGATCGCATATTACGAGGTGTGCCACGAGCTGAAACTGATCGTGGACCTGATCCACGAGGAAGGCATCATGGGCATGAGGCGCCGCGTGAGCAACACGGCCGCCTACGGCGACATGACCAGAGGCCGAAGGGTGATCACCGACAAGGCTCGGCAGGCCATGCGCCAACTGCTCGCCGAGGTGCAGGACGGAACCTTTGCGCGCGAGTGGATTCTCGAGAACCAGGCGCAGCGCCCGGTGTTCAACGCGCTCGTGCGCAAGGACTCGGAGCACCTGATCGAAAAAGTCGGCGCCGAACTGCGCGCCATGATGCCCTGGCTCAAGAAGAAATAACCACGCGGCGGCCCACGATCTTCAGGCGGCCTTCCGCGAATAAACCGATAGCCTCCGAGTAAGCCATGTGCTCTTGCTCGAGCACGCGCGCGGCGAGAGTTGCGGGCGTGTCGTCATCCAGGACCGGCACCAGCTTCTGGAGGATGATCGGCCCAGTGTCATAGGTCTCGTCAACGAAGTGGACGGTGCAGCCCGAGACCTTTGCGCCGCTATCAATAACCGCCTGGTGAACCGCCAGGCCGTGGAAGCCCTTGCCTCCGAAAGAAGGCAGCAGCGCCGGATGGATATTCATGATGCGGCTGCGATAGGGCTCCAGAATCTCGGGCCCAAGCATGCGCAGGTATCCGGCCAGCACAACCAGGTCAACCTGATGCTCGCGAAGGCAGTCGGCGATTGCGCGGTTGAACGCGCTCTTGTCGGGAAAGTCCTTTCTATTGACGAAGAACGCCGGTATGCCGGCCTTCCTCGCCCGTTCGAGCGCGTAGGCCTCGGCGATGCTGCTGATGACGACCGCCACCTGCGCGTTGATCTTCCCCGCCGCGCAATTGACGATGATCGCCTGAAGGTTGCTTCCGCCTCCCGAGGCGAGAGCCCCCAGCCTTATCGGCCTCCTTGCCTTCGTGCTGGTCACGGTGTCGAGATTCGGCGCGGGCCCCAACGCGTCCTTCCCTTGTGCAATGCGCAATCGCGCGCTTTCGCCCGCCCGGGTCTCTTGGTAGGGGCGGTTCGCGAACCGCCCCTGCGCCCCGCGGGCGAATACGAGATTCGCCCCTACGGGGAGGGCGCGGGCCAGGGGAACTTGATGACGGCGAAGGGGTCAACGCAGATGCCGTGAATGTAGAACGCCCAGTGCACGTGCGGTCCGGTGGCCGCACCGCTGTCGCCCACAGCCCCGATCACCTCGCCCTTCTGCACGTTCTGCCCTTCGACGACCGTGATGGAATCGAGATGAATGTACAGCGAAGAGAGGCCCTGGCCGTGGTCAATCACTATGGTGCGGCCGTGAAGCGCGAAATCCTCGCGCGCGAGGGTCACGGTGCCGGCGTTCGATGCGGTAACCGGCGTGCCCTTGGGCGCAGAGAGATCTACCCCGCGGTGGCGGTATTTGTCCTTTCGGTTGATGATCCTGTGAAGCCCGAATGACGTTCCGATTCTGCCGGCACAGGGCTGAGTGAACGGCGCCTGCCAGAGCCGGTCGGCCGATTCGGTGGCAAGAGCGGAGCGGATCGCGCGGTATTCGTCCTCGACGCCGGGAGCGGAGTACAGGGCCAGGGTCTCCTTCTTCATCGTCAGGCGCTGTATGCCGAAGCGGCGCCTGAGAATGCGAACCGGCGCAGCGAGTTCGGCGCTGCCGGCGGGAATATCCAGCGCAATCCTCACCGTTCCCTTGCCCGGCGAGGTGGTCATCGGCACCGCGAGCATCGTCTCCAGGTCGTCGCCGCTCGGGAGCAGCAGATAGGTCTTGCCCATCCACCGGCACGTGCCCGAAGCGCCTCCCGCGCCCAACACCTTCACGATGAAGAACTCTGCCTGCCGCACCGAAGAAGGAAACGTGATCGCCTTTGGCACAGGCACCGGCTTCGCGCCTTCGGGCTCGGCTGCAAGCAGAACGGAGCCGCGCGCTGCCAATACCAGGAGAACGAACGCACGGCTGAGTATTGCTGTAGAAGCCGGGCGCCTCATGCCCCGCATCTTCGCTGGCCGCTGCATCAAACCTTCAACCCGCTAGATTGCCGGAAGGGAATCAGCTGGTTGGCGGCGCAATATCAACCGGCAGGTCAAAGATTGCAGGAGGAGAGAATGAACCTTGGCATCATCCACTACAACGCGCCGGGAAAGACGCTCGAGGAATTCCTGAAGTATGCGGCCGACACGGGCTTCGGTTTCGTGGAACTTCAGATCAGGGACGTGTGGCCCGAAGGCTCCGCCAGCCCGGAAAAAGAGGCGGAAGCGGCCGCGCGGCTGGTCCGGCAGGCCGGCCTGAAGGTCTCGGCCCTGGCAGCCTCAAACGATTTCGTGATCCTCGACGAGGCAGAAGTGAAGGCGCAGGCCGAGCGCATGAAGCGCGTCTGCGGCCTCGCCAAACTGGTGGGCTGCAGCGTGATCCGCACCGAGGGAGGCTCGCCCAAGGACAGTGTGCCAAAAGAAGAATGGGCTGACGCGATAGCAGGCTGCCTCAAGAGGTGCCGCGAGTTCATTGAGCCGATGGGCATCAAGCTCGCGATTGACAACCACGGCCAGATAACGAACGAAGCCGGCATCCAGAAGAAGATAATCATGGCGGTGGACTCCCCCAACGTCGGGGTCAACCTTGACACCATGAACTACCGCTGGTTCGGGCACGACCTGCAGACGATCCATGCGATTTACCAAGAGGTAGCGCCGTTCGCGTTTCACACGCACCTCAAGGACGGGACGGGTTCGCGCCAGACCTACGTAGGAGCCGCGCTCGGCGAGGGAGAGATCGAACTCGCCTGGGCGGTTGAATGCCTCAAGAAGGCGGGCTATGCGGGCGTCTGGTGTGCCGAATACGAGGGCCGAGAGGACACCGGCATCGGCTACGCCAAGTGCCTCAAGTGGATGAAGGCGAACACGTGACGATGTTCCAGTATCAGCGGGGGCGAGGATGTTTGTAGGGGAGCAGCACTGCTGCTCCCGGATCGGGCGGAGCAGTGCTCCGCCCCTACGGTGATGTTGTCCCTGCGTGAAGTGGAGCGCCTGCGGGCGCGGAGGTGCCTGCGGCAGGGCCAGCGCAAGATCCGGACGCAGGCCGAGGCGGCGGCTTTCATCAGCGAGGTCGGATTCGCAACCCTGATGGGCGTGCCCGACATGCAGGTGCCCGATCTCTCGGCCGCGAGCGTGAATCCGGGCTGGCACATTGACTCATCCAGGTGGTGGTGGGGCTGGAAACAAACACTGCCCCAGAAGAAAGCCTGCTTCTACTCCAAGATACTGAGAGGGCGAGGCACTTTCATCTCCTGGGAAATGCTCCCCTTCTTCTTCGCGGTCAATGGCGACGAGCGCCCCTACGAGGAAGAGTGGGTCGCCGGGCTCATGAGCCGGGACGAGAAGAGGATCCTCGACATCCTTTCGAGCAAGGGGCCGATGCACACCGACGCGCTGCGCCTCGCTTTCGCCCCGAGGGGAAAGAGCAGCACCGCTGCATTCCACCGCGCCCTGGGCAGCCTTCAGCTGCGTTTTCGCGTCACTGTTTGCGGCGGAGACCTGAGCGGCTGGAGCATGCACCGCTGGGCCCTGGTCGTAGATTGGGTTCCGCAAAACGTGATGCGAAAAGCGCGCAGGACATCTCTGGCAGAAGCACTGGAGGCGCTGGCCCTGAAGTTGCTCGAGAATGTTATCATCGCCACGCCCGCCGACATCGGCTGGCTTTTCTCCTGGCCGCGCGCTACTGCCCAGGATACCGCGCGCGGCCTCCTCAGCAAGGGCCTGGTCATCGAAACCGGGGTGAAGGGCCTGGAGGGCCGCTACCTGACGCTGGCGCGCTTGAAGAGTTCCGGGTGAAGGGCGCGCGCTATCTCTTCAACCCCTAGAATCACCCGCGGGCCGGCGCGGTCTATCAGATCGGGGTTGATGGGATAAACGCGGCCGTGCGCCACCGCCGGAAGCCCCTTGAATGGTGGGTAACCGAGCACCCTGCGCCGCGCCGCAGCCGCGCCTGAGGCCTGCATCGGGGTAACGAGAATCACTTGCGGGCGCTTCGCCAGCACCGACTCGAGCGGATAAGCCGAGTAGCCCTTGATGTGCGCCGCTGCATTGGTTCCGCCCGCGATCCTCACCGCCTCGTCGGCAAACGTGCCAGATCCGGCAGTCCAGAGTGGGTCGAGTTGATAGATGAGCAGCACCGACGGTCGGCGGCCCGCAGGCAGAGCCGCGGTCAGGCGCTGCAGCCTGTCGAGGCGCAGGTGCATTGCGCGATTCAGGGCGGCGGCGCGTTTACTTGAGCCGGCGATCTTGCCTATCGCCTCGATTATCCCGAACACCCCTTCGATGTTCTGCGGGGCCTCAACTGCGAAGGAGGGAGTGCCCAGCCTTTCCAGGGAGTGGAAGAGTGACTTCGGGTTGAGGCGCGATCCGATAACGAGGTCCGGGCTCAGAGCCAGCGTGCGTTCCAGATCAGGGGCAGTGATTGACCCTATTTTGGGCAACGCACGCGCCTGCCGAGGGAAATCGCAGTAACTCGTGACCCCGACCACTTTTGCGCCCAGGCCGAGCGCGAAAAGGATTTCCGTAACATTCGGCGCCCAGGAAACGATCCGCTCCGGCTTTTTCGCAAGGACTATCTGGCGCCCGAGCGAGTCCGTAGCGCTCACACCCCCCGCAGCGCAGGCCGAGGCCGCCCCCAGCATGGCAAGCGAGAACACAACGGCGAAACTACTTTTCCCGCTTCCAATACCAGTCGGCATCGCCGTCGCGCCCCTGCTCCACCTTTTCCTGTGGCATCGCCCTGACGTGACCATCCGCCCACACGATGTTCGCGTAGCGCAAGTGACGGTAGCCCACATCATTATACGGGCTGACCCCGAAGAGCGATGGAGAGGTGATGAACGGCGTCTCCCATGCCTCATCCGTGAGTTCGAAGGTGGTCGGGTCGAAGTGGATCTCGGCATCCGCGAAGACTATGGTATTGGCTGGATCGCTCAGTTCTGCGAGCGCGGCCGGCATGCCTGGGAAGCGTTCGGGGTCGAAATCGAAGGTTATGGCCGCATCGCCGCCGATGTAGGCGTAACTGTACCCGTAGCCCGTTGAATTGCCGAGGTACGGCCGCCCCTGAAAGCTGGGGCACCGCTTGATCTCCGTGCTGCGCGTGTATGGATAGAGCAGGCCCCTTGTCGTGTCGAAGTTGGTGGAATTGCCAATGCGCAGGCCGAACCAGTATTGCTTCAGTTGCAGCGGATCGGGGTAAGCAGCCGGCGGAAAGATGTCATCGTAGTCTGCGGCATACATCATCACCGCGAGGCCGATCTGGCGCAGGTTGCTGGCGCACGAGGTCTGGTGCGCCCTTTGCTTGGCCGCTGCGAACACCGGGAACAGCAAGGCCGCCAGCACCGAGATGATCACTATTACAACCAACAGTTCGATGAGCGTGAATCCCCCCTTGCGGCTCGATGTGCGGAAACTGCGAACGATGCGGCTCTCCATCTCTCTCCTCTCCTTGATAATGAGGCCCCGGCCCGCTGTTCAGCGGGCCGGGGCAAGAGCCGCCCAATCAGGCCCGCTTCCCGCGAAGCGGCACGAGACGCCTGCGAGCCGATCGGTCTCCTGGCTCCCGCTTCTACCTACTCCCCGCGCCTTCTCCGTCCGCCTGTCGGCGCACAGATGGCATACTGCGGAGATCGTCAGCGGTCACAGTTGCGGGGCAGCGGCGGATTTTCACCGCCTTCCCGTTCATCGGCCCGCTTCTTGCTATGTAAGACCTCGTATTCTATCAGACACCCCCCTGAGATGTCAAGAGGCATTTGCCCAGGCTGGCAGAAAGGTATTACGGGATGAGAGGGGCTAGGCTGGGCGTCAGGGCATTGCTGGGCGCCGCTCTGTATGCAGGGTTGGCTTGCGCCCAAGCCCGCGCCGGGGTGCATCTCGAGCGTGTACGCGTCTCCGGGGTGACGCTCAACGTCGTCACCGCGGACCTGAGCCAGCCGGATGTGCGCGTGGTAACCGCGGCGGCGCGCGGATATCCCTACAGGGCTGAATCTTTCTCCTCGCTGGTTGCCCGCACGCAGCCCGCGGCCGCAATCAATGGCACCTACTTTGGCACCAGCGACCTCGGCCTGGTGGGCGACCTCGTGGTCGAGGGCCGCGCCATCTACCTGGGCAGGGTGGGAACGGCGCTGGCCCTCACACAGGAGGGCCAGGCCAGATTCGTGAACATGCACGTCGGCCGCCAGACCGGCTGGCAGGGGTACCGCAGTGTCGTCTGCGCCGGCCCCAGGCTGATCATGGACGGCCAGCCAATCCTTTCGCCGAGGGATGAGGGGTTCTCCGACCCGCACGTATTGGGCAGAGCGCGCAGGAGCGCACTGGGGGTCACGCGCGACAATAAACTCCTGCTGGTGACGACCGCCGGTTCGGTATCCCTAGGCCAACTGGCAAGAGCCTTGAGCGCGCTGAGAGCGTACTGGGCCATCAACTTGGACGGGGGCACCTCCAGCGCGCTTTACTATCGGGGGCACGTGATTACCGCCCCGGGGCGCCGGCTGACAAACTGGATACTGGTTTATGACTCGCCCCAGTTGCTCGAACGGGTGCGCCACAGGCTGCTGCCGTCGGGCTATTTGGCTTTCGCCGATCGCAGCAAGGCCCTCCGCCGCCGCGCTGGCGACCTGAGCGTGAGAGGAATCCGCGACGGGAGTACTATCAGCGGGGCGGTTCACGTGCTCATCGGAATAGCGCGGCAGCAACGCGCGCGGTGGGCAGCGATCTTCGTGGACGACGCATCGAGGTGCATTGCAAACGCTTTCCCCTATGACTTCGCCTGGGATACGCGCGTTCTGGCCGACGGCCCGCACATGCTGTCGGTGGAACTGTACGACGCCAACGGCGCGGTGGTTGCAGCGCAGGCGCTCAGCGTGCAAGTTCGCAACCGCCCGCTGCCAGTCGAACCGATGCCTGAGATAACGCTGCCCGGCCGGGATGAGCCTAACGCAGCGGCTGACGCCAGGACAGGTCCTGGTCGAGGCTGAGCCCGGAAACAAACAGGCGCTTCTTGCCCAGTTGCTTGGCGTACAGAAGGCAGGTGTCCGCGGCCTTCACCAGGGTGTCAATGCTGTTGCCATCCTGGGGCATCACCGATACGCCGCAACTTGCGGTCACGCGGCGCCAGGCGGGGTCGTCGTCCTGTTGTATCTTCTCTATGTCGGACAGCAGTCGGCGGGCGACATCCGAGGCTGCCACCGCATCACAACCTGGCAGGGCCAGCACGAACTCGTCGCCGCCGAACCGGCCGGCCACGTCTTGGGGGCGAGTGTGGCTTCGCAGCACTGCACCCACTCGCTCCAGCAGGGCGTCTCCGGCTAGGTGACCGTGGACGTCGTTGTAGTTCTTGAATCCGTCCAAGTCAATCATCAGCAGCGCCAGTGGGCGGTCCGAGACCGCTCCCTTGCCCACCTCTTCGGCGAGCCGGCTCATTAGGGCGCGCTTGTTAAGAATGCCAGTGATGGCGTCGGTCTGGGCCGCGTGCTGGAGTACCGCTGCAGTGTGAGCCTGTTCGAGGACCATGCTCATGTGACTTGCCAGGATCGCCATCGCCGACTTGTCCTCATCGCCGAGCGGCTGGCTGAGCCCCTTGGCTTCTATTTGCAGCAGCGCCTTCATGCCCCTGACCATCACCGGCCTCGCCAGGCGGAACGCCTGTCGCCCGCCTTCGATGAAGGTCTCCACGTCGAGCCCCGAGGCAACTACGGTGGTCTCGGAGGGCCCGCTGCTAGGTTGCTGGGCTGGCGCCTTGGCAGGTCGGCATTCTGTGCGCTCGCCGACGCGTTCGGCCACGATGGCCACGGGTGTTGTTTCTCCCCCCGCAATCGCCACAGTGCATGTGGCGGCGCCAATGTAGTCGAGGGCGCTCTCCGCAAGGACTTGCACCATCCGCGGGCCGTATTCCATGGCCCAGGCTGTGCCCAGGCGCTGCAAAGCCTGCAGCTGGGCCAGGTTGGCGGCGCACTGTTGTTCCTGCATTTGATAGCGTGAGAAGGACTCACCCAGCAGCGCTGCAAGCAGACAAAGCACAGCAATCAGGGCCACCTGCTTGGGCCAGGCGACAAGTACCGTTGGATGGAGCAGGTAATACGTGCGTGCGGCATAGGCCAGGGTCGCAATACCGGCTGACACCAACCCCCAGCGCCAGCGCAGCACCATGCCCGTCCCGAACGAAATGAAGACGTAGCCTATGCCAAAGTACCAACCCTGCGGCAGATAGACTGGGAGCGCGAGCGTAATGACCACGATATCCAGCAGCCTGCTTACACACGCGACAGGCATCCAGAGACGGGCGTAAACATCCCTTTTGAGGCACACCAGCAGAACGGCAGAGTTGTAGGCTGCCACTGCCGCGATGAAAGGAAGCAGGGTCGCCAGCCCCTGGCGATCATCCACGAGGGCTAGCGCCGCTACCGTCAGGGCCCAGCGCAAGTTTGTGATAAGAATGTCAGCCCGGCGGCGCTGCTCCAAAGACACCTCCGCACATGTCGCCAGGCAAGCTGCGCCAGCCCGGCGGCACTCTGTGATCTACACACCAACACGCTTACGGTGCAATCTGGCAGTTTATTCCACCTTTTGCTCGGTTCTCCATGCACGGCGGTTGCAATCGCCGCGATTCGGGCATATAATAGGCAAGTACGAAGCCCGGAGAAAAAATAAAGGAGACGCCTATGTTTGGCGGTCTTGGTTGGCAAGAAGTCGGCGTCATATTGGTATTGGTCCTGATCCTATTCGGGGCCAAGAGGCTCCCGGAGATTGGCAGATCTCTGGGACAGGCCATGCGCGAGTTCAAGCAATCCATCAGCGGGCTCGGCGAAGAGGAAAGCCGCAACAAGGGCGCCGGTCCGCCGAGTGATACCCCGCACTAGATCAAGACGCCAGGCCGCGCCAGTATGGGTTGCGACCGAGCCCCGGCGGGTGGTGGCGGCCCCATCGTGCTGATGTGTGGCACCCGTCAGGCCAGCAACGTTGTGCTCCTAAAGAGGAAGCTAGCGCTCACAAACCTGCCGCACCAGGTCCTCGGCCGAAAGATTCTCCACATTTCCGATGTTCATCTCTGCCCGCCCTTCGATCTGGCGCGGCGCATAACAGGGCTTGCCCAGGCAGCCTGTCCAGACTGGATTTTCGTGACCGGAGACCTGACCCGCGGGCGCGGGACGCCGCCACAGGCAATAGCATTCCTCTCCGATCTTGCTGCCATCGCGCCGACATGGGTCGTTTCCGGCAACGCCGACTACGTGAGCAGTAAGGCCCCGGAACATGCGTCTGACGTATTCGGTCCGGCCCATTACCTGGCCAACCGCGCGGAGCCGCTGGCTGATGGTGATCCGCCCTGCTGGGTCGTCGGAGTCAGCGATCCTTTCACAGGGCGCGACCGCCTGGCGCAGGCGTTTGAGGGCGTGCCGCAGCAGGCCTGGGTGATACTCCTGGCGCATTCGCCTGACATCATTCTCAACCCCCTGTCGCGGCGCGCCCGGATAATCTATGCCGGCCACACTCACGGGGGTCAGGTGTGCCTGCCGCGAATCGGCGCTCTGTACACCCGCACCAGGGTCTCGCGCCGGTATGCTTCAGGGGTGCACGAGTTGGGCGGCACCGCCCTCATCGTCTCGCGAGGGGCAGGGACGACCAGGCTTCCGATCCGCATCTATTGCCCTGCCGAGCTGACCCTCTGGCAGCTAACCCCCCAACCCTGAATCACACCAACCGCAGTGTAGGGCAACCCCTTGTGGTTTGCCGCCACAGCGGCAAGGGGCAAGTGGCTGAGCCCATAGGGCCGCCACCCCGGCCCCGACGAAGTCGGGGCTCAGGGGTCCTTGCCCTACACCTCCGGCGAGATGGGGTAAGCGCCCCAGCGCAGCGTGGCCTCGATCATCGCGCGGAAGTTAGCCACAGGGACGTACTCCGTGACGGTATTGCTCGACCCCACACAGTAGCCGCCGCCGGGGGCTATGTCGCGTATTCTCTGCCGCACCTCGGCCTCCACCTCGGCCGGGGTGCCGCGCGTAAGAGTGTAGCCCAGGTCAAGATTGCCGATCAGGCAGAGCCGCCTGCCGTAGCGCGCCTTGACTTCTCGAATGTCCATCGCCTTGGGCTCGATCGGGTGAAGGGCATTGACCCCGGCCTCGATCAGGTCGGGAATTACCTCCCACAGTTTGCCGTCCGAGTGAAACCAGAATGGCAGGTCGTGCTTGCGACAGACCTCGCCGAACAGGCGATACCAGGGGAACAGGTGCTGCCGGTAGATTTTCGGCGAGACTATCAGGCCCTCGGTGTAGGCCAGGTCATCGCCCAGGAACAGGGTGCCAACGCTGGCGAACTGGGGCAGCCGCTGCCAGGCCGAGTAGAAGAACCCGCCCACCTTCTCAAAGATGCGGCCAACCAGGCGGGGATTGTCCCGCAGGGCGGTGCAGAAGGTCTCAAAGCCCATCAACATCCAGACGCGCTCGTAGATGCCCCCGCCTTTGAGCCCCGTGATGATCTTCATGCCTGGCGGCAACATCTCGGATGCCATTCGAAGGTCCTGGTAGTTGACTTGATCCGGCGTCGGCCACGGAAACGCCTCGAACTGCTCGTCGTTCGTAACCAGGCCGGCGTGGCTTTCGGCCCATTCGCGCCTGCGCGACTGCCCGCCCGCAGCGTAGGCATGTTCGCGGGCTGTCTTGGGCTGAGGATAGGACACTGTTGCGGGAACCCTAACATAGTCATAGCCCGCCTCGCGCCAGAATTCGATCTCCCAGCGCAGGCACGCCTCGCGCTCGGATGCGTCCGGCGCGGGCCTGCCCAGGAAAGCGGCCTTCACTTCATCCTCCACCTTGATTTCGGCCAGAGGCACGCGGTCGGGTTGCCCGCAGAGGAGCGCGGTTCGCAGCCTTTCAAAATCAGGCCCTGTCATCCTTGACGAGCCATCTATGTGATCGGTCACCTGGCAATCGCTTCGACCTGCGCGGGCCTGCCCCTGCATTCCGTAACATGGCGGCCGCACCCGCGAGGAGGAGAGCAGAGGCTGGTAGAATAACGCTCGTGCCGGGCAACCGGACGGGAGGTGCAGAATGCAAGGTCAGCAAATGCCGCCAGTTCCGCAAACCGCGCAGACGTCACGGCGGCGCAGAAGGTGGTGGCTCTGGGGATGCGGGGCCGCGGGATGCCTCGGCATGGTAGTCATTGCGCTGCTGCTCGCAGGCACGGTGGCGGTGATCTCAGAGGGGGGCGGCCTTGAGGGCCTTGGTGACCGGATAGCGCTGGTGCGCGTCGAGGGGGTTATCACCGGCGCCAGCCAGGGATTCATGGGCGGTGCTGCAAGTGCCGAGCGCCTGGTGATGGTGCTGCGCCGGGTGGCAAGAGATAGGAGCGTGAAGGCCGTGGTGCTGCGCGTGGACAGCCCGGGCGGGAGTGCGGCCGCGTCGCAGGAGATCCGCGATGAGATCCTGCGCGTGAAAGAGGCCGGCAAGAAGGTGGTCGTCTCAATGGGCGATGTTGCCGCTTCCGGCGGCTATTACGTCTCGTGTGCCGCGGACCGGATTATCGCCAGCCCGGGCACGCTCACCGGGAGCATCGGCGTTATCTGGGCACAGCCGGAATTCTCAGAGCTGTTCAAGAAGATCGGCTGGCGCGAGCAGGTCGTGAAGAGCGGACCGCACAAAGACATGGGGTCCATAGCCAGGCCCTTTACGCCGGAGGAGAAGCAGATAGTTCAAGCACTGATTGATGACATATACGACCAGTTCGTGACCGCGGTTGCGGAAGGCCGCCGGGGGAAATTGACACGCGAGCAGGTTCGCCGCCTGGCAGACGGGCGAGTGTACACCGGCAGACAAGCGCTGAAACTGAAGCTGGTGGATGACCTCGGCAACCTCAGGTATGCAATCCGCAGTGCGGCTTCCATGGCGCACCTCAGGGGAGAAGTGCCCGTGGTGGAATATGGGCGGCTCGGTTTTTTCGAGGCCCTGTTTGGGGGCCTGAGCGAGGCCAGAATGCCGTTTCGCCCCGGGGGCCTCTTCTATTCCCCGCTGGCTGAATCCCTGGCGCGGCGGCTGCGGTAAGCCGGCGCGCGTGTTGCTGATCTGGGATATTGGGCGCCCTATGAGCGAGAAGCAGTCCGGTGCTGCCGGATTCCGGCCGGTGGCAGTCGAGGGGTTGGAGACTGCCGTCGTGGCAGCCACCAACATCGTATTCGGTCGCGCCGGGGATAGGCAGTTGACGCTCGATCTCTTCCGGCCCGCCGCAATCGGAGATGAACTGCTGCCCGTGGTGGTCTTCATTCACGGGGGCGGGTGGGGTGGCGGAGATAAGCAGAGTTATCACGATCTCGCGACGCGGGCAGCCTCCCGCGGATACCTGTGCGCCACGCCCAACTACCGCCTGTCGGGGGCGGCGCCGTTCCCGGCGGCGCTCGAGGACTGCAAGTGCGCGGTGCGGTGGCTGCGAGCCCACGCGGCGGAGCAACAGGCCGACGCGGATCACTTTGCGGTCTGGGGCCACTCGGCTGGTGGGCACCTCGCGGCGATGGTGGCGCTCACGCCGGGGCAGTTTGAGGGCGAAGGCGGCTGGCCGGATGTCTCCGGTGCCGTTCAGTGTGCACTGTGCTACTCAGCGCCATTCGATCTGACAGACAAGACGCTGGGCCTGGTGGGGATAATCAACCAGTTGATAGGGCCAGCCGAAGATCCGGACCAGGCCCGCAGGCAGGCGAGCCCGACGAGTTATGTCGCAGGCGGGACCACGCCCTTCCTGTTGTTCCATGGCGTAGAGGACGAACTCCCGATCAGCCAGTCGGACCGGTTCGCCGAGGCGCTTGATCGGGCGGGGGTGCCGGTCGAACTGGTGCGCGTCCCTCACGCCGGGCACGACCTTGAGCGATACAGCCCCGGCATCTTCGCCCACGCGATGACATTCCTCGACAAGCGCCTTAAGCAGCACCAGGGCTGAGGGCCCCTGCTGCGGACTCAGCCGCGACGTGTTTGACAAAAAAGCTGTGGTAGGTGGCGGCCTATTGCGCGTCGAACAAGCGCGGTGCCATGGGCCGCGCGCTTCGTCGCTCGTATGCGCTCAATCCCGCGCCGGCGGGATTTTTGGAGCGGGATCGGCCCCTCGGCAAGCTCAGGGTCGGCCCGCATCGAGCCGAGGGGCGGCGGTAGCGCAAGATGCGCGTCGGCGACCTGGTCAGCATCAGTGATTTTCCCGCAGTAGTATCGCTTGCCCACGTCGCCGCGCTCAAGGACAGGCTGGCCCAAGAGGGTGATTCCCTTTCCCCTGAGAGCGCGCAGACTCTCGCGGGCTATCTTTCCGAGTATTTCACCACTGAACCTGAGAACCGCGCCGCCTGCCGCTCGATCCTCGATAGCCTAGCGCGCGCTGACGGCCCCGGCGGGGCGTTCATGGTGCGCGGCGTTTACGGCAGCGGCAAGTCGCACCTGCTTGCTGTCGTCGGCCTGCTGGCGGAATTCCCGCAGGCTTGGCCCGTTTTCCTCGCGGCTCATCCCGAGTTCAGGGACATCGCGCGCTGCTTTCACCCGGAACGGCGGCTGGTCGTCGTGCAGCTGGCCCTGGACGAAGCCAGCCCTCACACGCAGCCACTTGAGGATATCGTCTTTGAGGCCGTCCAGCGCGAACTGCAGCGCAGCAAGTACGGCATCGAAGTGCTGCTGGCTGTCCCAGGCCACATCGTCGGGGTGGCAAGGCAATTCTTGCTGCCTCGGTACGAGCACGACCTGAACGAGATGAGCCGCGCGCTCGCGCCCTGCTGGGCTGCGCTGGCAGAGAGCGATGCGCGCGCGGCAGCCTCCATTGCTCTGAGGCTCTGCCGTGAGCAAGCCCTGCCGCTCCGATTCTGGCGTTCGCGCGCCGAGGCCATCGGGCTGCTCGACGATGCGCTGCGCCAGAACGGCTGTGGCGGGCTGGTGATATTGATTGACGAACTGGGGCTGTTCCTGGCCGCGAAGGGCAAGCAGGAACTCGACGCCGATGCTTCGTTTCTTCAGTTCCTGGCCCAGCACACCAGCCGCGTGGCGCTGTGGCTGGTGGTAACCATTCAGCGCTCGCTTGAGGAGATTGGCGATGCGGACAGGCACACGCTTCGCCAGATTCGCGACCGGTTCGAGCAGCACAGTCTCTCTATCGCACAGTCGAGGCAGGTGCTCAGCAGGAGGTTGGTGAGGAGGAAGGACCCCGAGGCCTTCGCGCGGGCTATCGCCGCGCTGCAGGCTGCCGCCGCGCGCGAGGCCGCAGCTCTCTTCTCCGTTTCGGCTTTGGCCGAATCCTATCCGCTCAACCCGATGGCCCTGGAGTTGCTCGAAGGGCTTGCTGACTCGGTGCTATCCAAGACCCGCAGCCTGGTTCAGTTCGTGCAGGAGACGGCGCGGGCCGGCGGGCTGCTCGAGCGGCCGCACGATGATCTGCTCAGCCCTGCGGAGATATTCGACTTCTTCTGGCCGAGAATGCGCGACATGCCCGAGGTGCGAGCGCAGCGCGCCGCGTTCTCATTCCTCGAATCGCGTCTGCGCAATTTCGGCGAAGATGCGGCTCTTGCGTTGCACCTGGCGAAGGGTCTGCTGCTGTGCAACCTTGCCGGTGTCCAGTGGTCCGTTCGACAGCATGCGGCTGCGCTTGCTTGCTCGCAGGCAGGCCAAGCCCCACAATACGCGCCAGTGCAAGAGGCTTTGGAGAGGCTGAGGCGCGGCGGCGCCTACATCGAGGTCAGCAGGCAGCCCGGCGAATTCAGCGACGTTTATTTCCTGGACGCTGCCACCGACACATCGGAACTGCTGCGCAGGCGGCTCGACGAGATACTGGCAACCCTGACCGAGGAGGACCAGCGCGTGCTCGAGTTCGCCTATGGCGCATGCGCGGAACGCGGGCTGCCGCTCGGGGCGCATACAACGCCCAGGGCGATGCCATTTGAATGGCTGAACACAAGGCGCTGGGCGACAGTCCAGACGTGCGACCTGCGAACTCTCGACGAGGCCCGATTGCGCAATGCCGCCGTGGCAATCGAGAGTCCAGCGAGTAGAGAAGAGGCCCATCTCTTCATTGGAGCACTATACGATCCGCGCGGTCAGCAGCAGGCCTGGGGGAAGGCCGCGAGTGCCGTAGCCGGGCGCTTCTCGGCAGGCCTGAGGGCCTGGCTTCCGCGGGCTTGTTCAGCGCGGGACCTGGATTTGCTGCGCGAATATGCGGCGCTTCGCACCCTGCTGCAAGATCCAGCGCTCAAGCAGAGCAAGAGAGCGCGCGAGATGCAACGCCTGGCGTCCGAGAAGCGCACAGCCCTGGAGCAGGAAACAGTCGCGCTTGTAAAGCGCCTGTATGCCGAAGGTCAAGTGTCAAGCGTACGCCAACAAGGAGCGCGTGCGCCCGAACTTGAACAAGAATGGGAGGGCGTTCTATCCGACTTGTTTGGGCCTGCGCTCGCTGCGGTGTTTCCGGATTTTCCGGACCTCGCGCCGCGGCGGCTTCTGTCGGGGCGGCACCAGGTCAACCAGGTGATAAACCAGTTCTTGCGCCCGGATCGGCCGCAGGTGCTGCCTGGATCCGCACTGGAGGCGCACGTGCGCGATTTCCTCGCGCCGCTTGGTCTTGCGCACATGGAAAGCGGCCGCTGGGTTGTCAACGTCTCGGATTCGCCGCTGGTGCAATCGGTGCTGGCCCTACTGCCGGAGGACAAGCCGGCATCTTTCAATGATCTGGAAAGGGCGCTGGCGAAGAAGGTGGGGCTGGTGAGGGAGCAAGTGGAACTTGCCTTCGCCGCGATGGCTAAGGCGGGCTGGCTGGTTCCGTGCGATGCGTTCCTGCGCGCACTACCACTCGAACAGATGGGAACCCCACTTTCGGAACAGGCGCCGTTCTGGGCGCGGGCGGCACTGATCCCGGCGGACAAACACGCGGTGGTGGTCGAGTTCGCGCGCGCGTTATTCGACTGGGAACTCGGCCAGCTTGACCTGCCCGCACAGCAAAGGCTCTGGCTACTGGCGTCCGCCTGGGCCTCCCGCATGAGGCAGCAGATCCCCGCCCTGAGGCAGTCCCTGGACGAGTTGCGCGCCGCCCTGGGGCACGAGAAGATTATGTGGGCAGCCACGTATAGTCTGCTTGCGCGCGCACAGTCTTTCGCCGAAAAGGTTCCAGCGTCAGCGCCAGCGCGCGAAGGCCTGAGCGAGCTCATCGGGGCGCTGGGCGAGTTCGATAACGGCGCCGCCGACCCCGCGCGCTTGCGGGCGATCGAGCAGTTCATCCGCCAACATGCGGCACGCCTTGATGCTCTTTGCGCCTACCTGGATCACGATGCGCTGATTCCGCTGCCTGGGTCAATGGTTGAAAAGATGAAGCAGCGCCTCTCGGAGGCCCTGGCGCAGGGAGAGGGGTTGATCGCCCAGGCCGACCAGGTCAGCCGCCTGGCCGATGACTTTTTCCGCGCTTATTCCAACGAGTATCATGCCTGGCACACCCAGGCATTTGCGCCCGCACATTTCCGCCCTTACCTCGAGGCCCGAAAGAGTGGCTGGTATAGGGCATTGCAGTCACTCGCATCAGCCGGGCTCGACCGCGCCGGCGTTTTCACGCAGATAGAGTCGGCCTTGAGCGAAAGCGCCGCTGCGCAGTGCACCGGTGAGAGGCTGCCGAGAGCGCTGCAGCAATCGCCAGTCTGCCCCGACTGTGGGCTTCGCATGGGACAGCGCGCCGCATTGCCCGACCTGCACGAGATGGAGACGCGCGCTGCCCAGGAGATTGCCGCAGCGCTCGCGTGGTTGAAGCAGCCCGGGGTAATGCACAGCCTCGAAGCAGCACTGGGCTGCCTCAGCGATGTGGCTGCGCATCCCGTGCGGGTGCTGCTCGCCCTTCCGGACGATGCACCCGCTGAGCAGGTTGCGGAAGCGTGCTCGAGCGAAGCCGTTGCCTTGCTCAGGCGATTGGCAGCCACGCCGGCGGCCAGCCGCAGCGTTAAGCGATTGCAAGATGCGCTGCGAGGCCGGCTTTCAAAGGCAGAAGCCGCGCGCGCTTTCTCTCAGTGGCTCGACCCAGGGCAGAGCCTGAAGGACGATGACGTGATAGAGATAACGTGAGGAGGCACGCATATGCCGGAGTTACGCAAGAGAATAATGAGATTGCTGGGGCGGTTTCCACGCCGCCCGCCGCTGCGCCTGCGCGTTGAGGCGCGGCAGGAGGGCGACGGGTTCGTGCGCGAGCGCGTAACCTATTTCGTTGAGTCGGGCGAGCGAGTTGCCGCCTACCTGCTTTACCCGAACGGGCTGGCCAACCCGGCGCCGGGGATCGTGGCTGCGCACCAGCACGCCGGGCAGTTCTACCTTGGCAAGTCCGAGCCCGCCGGGCTTACCGCCAACCGGATGTATCACTACGGCCTGGACCTGTGCAGGCGCGGCTACGTGGTTGTCTGCCCCGATCACCTCGCGTTCGAGGAGCGCCGCCCTGCGGAGTTTGAGCGCGCGGAAAACGGGAGCCTGGAAGGCGGGAATTACGAGCGCTTCGTGGCGATGGCCTATATCCTTCGCGGCTCCAGCCTTCAGGCCAAGTACCTGGACGACCTCGCCCGAGCGATTGATGTGCTCCAGTCCCGTCCTGAAGTTGACAAGGATAGCATTGGCGCCATCGGCCATTCGCTGGGCGGGCAGGAAACATTGTGGCTGGCATGGTTCGATGACAGGGTCAAGGCTGCCGTTTCGTCGTGCGGGTTCGGGATGATCTCCACCGTCCTGCGCGAGCGCATCAACCACAACATGGCCACCTATGTCCCGGGGTTGCTCGCGGTTTGCGACATGGACGAGATCGTCGCCGGCCTCCCGCCCAAAGCGTTCCTGATGACCAGCGGCGAGCAGGACCGCATCTTCCCGATTGACGGGGTGCGGCAGATTGCCGAGCGCGGCCGCGCCGCCTACCTCGAGGCTGGGGTTCCCGAGCGTTTCCGCAGCGAGATATTTCCTGCGGGACATTCTCTCCCCGACGAGATGAAGGCGATCGCTTACGGCTGGTTCGACCGCTGGCTGAAGAACACGGCCTGATCTATGGCAGCCGTGCGGAAGGCTGCCCTTGTGAAATGGGATCCTTCGCTTCGCTCAGGATGACGGGCTGGATGTCATTCTGAGCCCGCCGACTGGCGGGCGAAGAATCCCACGAAGCACATGATGACTGAACAACGAGGAGAGCGCGCCATCACCCTGCGCGCGGTGCTGCTGGGTATCGCCGCCGAGTTTCTGCTCCTCGTATGGGTTGCGGCGAGCGAGATCAGCGGCGATGTTTATCTCATCTGCTACTCGCTGCTTTACCCGGCGGTTGCGCTCCTGGTATTCGTGGCGGTGGGCAACTGGCTACTCGGGCGAATCCTCCCGCGCATGGCGCTAAGCGAGCGCGAGATCTTGACCGTGTACATCATGGTGACGTGCGCGCTGCCGCTGGCGGGATTCGGGATGATGCGCTTCCTAATCCCGAGCCTCGTTCTACCCGCCTATTCGGCGGCCCTGCTGCCGGCCGGATCGCAGCAGGTGGCCGCCACCAGCTGGGCCACGTACAGGGATGCCATTCATCCCTGGCTGGTGCCGCACGGGACGCAGGCTGCGGTTGACTTCTTCTTGGGCGGCGTGCCGGTGCCATGGGGTGCATGGGTGATGCCGCTGCTGTGGTGGGGGTCGTTCTTCGCCGCGCTGGCGATCCTTCAACTCGCTGCGGCGGTGCTTTTCGAGCGCCAGTGGGTGCGCTCGGAGCGCCTGACCTTTCCCATCGTCTATCTTCCTCTGGAAATGACCCGAGAGGGGCCCTCCTTCTTGCGCAACCCCGTGATGTTGGCAGGGTTCCTGATACCGTTCACATTGCAGAGCCTGCTGGCGATAAACCATCTGTTCCCTGCCATACCGGCCCGCCAACTCAAGGCCTGGTTCTACCAGCCCTTCAGCTCGCTGCCCTGGAATGCGTTCGGCGGCATCGCAGTAGGCTGGTATCCCGTGGCAACCGGCCTGGCCTATTTCATCCCCACCGACATAAGTTTCAGTTGTTGGTTCTTCCTCATCTTCATGCACCTGATGAAGGTGGTCGTGGCAGCCTTCGGGGTCGAGGTGAGAGAACCCGCCTTCGGCCAGTCGCTCTTCCCCTATATTGACGAGCAGGGCACAGGGGGCTGGATTGCGATTGCAGCGCTGAGTATATTTGCGGCGCGCCATCATCTGCGCACCGTTGCGCTCAGGGCGCGGCAGGGCGACGTTCTTTACCGCCGCGCCTTTGCCGCGCTCATCGTGAGCGGCGCTTTTCTGATCGGGTTCTCGCGGCTGCTGAGGGTTCCCGCTGCCCTGCTCGCGGCCATCCTGGCCGTTTACCTGCTCTACGTTCTGGTTGCTGCCCGCGTTCGCGCGGAGGTGGGCACGCAGTGGACTTTTTCACCCCACATAACCAATGCCAACTATGTCTTCATCAGCACCGCCGGCTCGGGCGCGTTCTCGCAGCGCACTCTCGTCAACCTCGCCGTGCTGGAGGGCGTCACGGTTGATGTGCGCGGGCAGCCGCTCGCACCGCACATGGAAAGCATGAAGATGGCCGAGACGACCGCAATCCCCATCGGCCGCCTTTCGGCCATCATTCTGCTCGCAACCATCGCGGGCCTGGCCTTCGCTTTCTGGACGAGCATGAACAACTGGTATGCCACCGGCGCGGATACCGCCAAGGCCAACCTGTACCAGATCTACAAGGGGCGCCTGAATTTCCAGCGCCTGCAGCCGCTGCTGGAATCGCCGAGCAAGCCGAACATCATGGGGTTCGCCGCGATGCTGCTGGCGGGAATGTTCACCCTGGGGCTGGCGGTGATGCGGGTCCGGTTCCAGAATTGGCCCTTTCACCCGATCGGCTATGCGCTGGCGAACACCATCACCATCCGCGCATTCTGGATGTCTTACTTCTTTGCCACGATCACGAAGTGGGTGGTGCTGCGCTACGGAGGCGCGGGCCTGTATCGCAAGAGCATACCGTTCTTCGTGGGGATCATCATGGGCGATGCGCTTGCCCAGGCCCTCTGGAGCCTGGCGGGCCAGTTGATGCACTTCCCCGTTTATCAGTTCCTGACGTAGCCCTGCGGTCCAGATGTAGGGGCGGTTCGCGAACCGCCCCTACTGTACCGCCGGCGTCCCGCCGGCAGCCGAGAGACTGGCGAGCATCGCGATTTCGGGCCGTTTGTCAGGCTGCGCTGCAAAAAGCGGGCTCTTATTGACAGGGCTGGCACCGTGGGGGGCCGCCCTGCCCTTCAGGACCCCGAGGAGAGGGGCTTTCAGGGTCCCTCTCCGAGGGGCGGGCGGGGCTTCGGCAGCAGGCCACCGGACCAAGGAAACGTGGTTTCACCCGTCTCTTTGTGATATACTGACTGCTGGAAACCTAGATGACAAGGTGCTTGACGGTGATGCTTGACGACGACCCAGAGATCAACGGGTTAATTGGTCAGGTCGTGGGGTTGGCAGGCTGTGGCCCGAGTTGGGAAGGAGCTGAGAAGCCAGGAAGTGAAGCGTACCTGGGTGGGGGTTCTTCAACCACCGATCTGAAGAATTCCCAACCGCCTCTGACACGTTGGCGCCTCGGGCGGCGCGGTCGCCGTATGAGCTGGCTCCATTCATCCCTTGGTTGTGGCAAAGGGTTGAGGGTCAAGCATGGATGACGCCAGAACTGAGGTTGAAGCGCCCGGGCTCCCATTGCAGACGAAGGGCACGGGGGAACCCCCGCCAACTTTCGGTGCTACCGATGTGAGTGTTCCAGCGTCTGGACGTCGTGCAGCATTCAGGGACGTCAGACGCCAGCTGACCGAAGATGAGCTGAAGAACCCCGGCGTTCAGAAACTGCACCTGGCAATGCTGGAGGAGTCGGATGAGGAGTGCCAAGAGTTGCGTACGTTCGTGAACCTGTACCACGAATCCGACAAGAAGGCAGCCGTGCTCGCGGAGAAGCTACTTACCAAGAAGGCCATCGAAGTGTACTTCGGCGTCGGTGTGGCTCTGGGCGGAACGGTCATAGGCTTGGCCCCGTATTTCTGGGCAATCGGTCCGGTGTATGGAGTGATCGCGGGCATTCTAGGTCTCGCCATGTTGATTGGTTCGGCCACCGGGAGAATAGTCAGCAAGTGAGAATCGCGATCGTTGAGATTGTCGACAGGGGCGTCGCAAACAAGGAGCGGCTTTGGCTCAAAGTCCTGGCCAACGCGGATCTCTGTTACTTCGTTGTGTTCGACACGACGTACACCTCGCCAAACTCGATCTCGAATCGCCAGCGTCACGCATACTGGTTCGCGCCGAAGCAAGTGGCAGCGGGAGACCATGTGATCCTATACACGCGGGATGGGGCGCCAACTGAGAAAAGGAACCCAGATGGTTCGACAACGCACTTTTTCTACTGGGGACTCAATCGTACCGTCTGGAATAGCATTGATGACTGTGCCGTGCTGTTGGAGATCAACTCCTGGCAGACGTCGAAGTATCGGCAATGACGAAACGACCGTCGTAGACGGCCTACACGTCGCTACCGTGCATGGATTCCCTTGCTTCGGTAGCACGCTGCCGAAGCAACAACGACAGGCGTCCGCGGTGTAGCCGCAGGCTTCAGCCTGCGCTCGTCCCGCGCGGCCTAAAGGCCGCGGCTACAGCACCTGCGGCAACCCGCGAGGGGTTGCCCTACACCGCGCGGTACATGTGGCAGGCCCTGTAGGGCGGCCCTGCCTAGGGCCGCCGACGGCGGGCGCAGGCGCGCCCGCCCTACATTCTGTGGAGCAGGCCCGACAGCAGCGGGTAGATTTCCCGGTAGAGGCGATAGCGCTCCTCGTATCGCGGCACCATCTTCGGGTCCGGCTCGAAAGTCTCCATAACCTTGACGGTTGCCTCGGCCGCCTCTTCTATCGAAGAGTATTCGCCGATCGCGGTCCCGGCGAGCAGGGCCACCCCCAGGCACGCCGCCTCCGAGACCGAAAGCGAACAGACCGGCCGGTTGAATATGTCGGCCTTCAGTTGCAGCCAGGTCCTGGACTTCGCCCCTCCCCCGATGGCGCGCAGCACGTCTATCTGCACCCCGGCCTGCTGAAGGCAATCCAGGTTGAGCCTCATCTCATAGGTCAGCCCGTCGAGCAGCCCCTTGATGAAATCGCCCTTGGTGGTGCTCAGCAGCAGCCCCAGTATCGCACCCTTGGCCTGCGCGTCCATCCACGGTGTCCCGGTCACAGTGAAATGCGGCAGAACGAGCACGGGCGACGGCCCCGAGGTCGCCGTGCCTATCATGATCTCGTAAACATCGAGCCCGGCCACCTCGGCCTCCTCAACCTCCTGCCTGCCGAGTACATCGCGATACCAGCGCAGCAACGAGCCGCCCGTGAAATTGAAGGATAGCGTTACATACATGCCGCGCACCGCGTGCGGATAACAGGGATAGTTGTAGCGCAGCATCGGCTCGGTGAGCACCGGCTGCGCGAAGGCGGGAGTGATGCATTCCACCGTCCCGGTCGCATCCATCGCAATGCGCGGCTTGGTGATGCCCGCTCCCAGCGCGCCGGCCGGCTGATCGTGTGCGCCGGTCACGATTTTCACTCCACGCGGCAGGCCGAGTTCATCGGCCACCGGATCGCTCACCTCGCCGATGATGGTGCCCGACGGCTCGGCCCTGGGCAGCCTGTCTTCGTTCAGCCCCGCCTTCTCGAGTATTTCGCGCGACCAGCGCCCGGCCCTCACATCGAAGGCCATTGTCCGGCCGGCCATCGAGAAATCAATCACCGGCTCGGCGCCCAGCCGGTAAGCGGTCAGGTCACCGTAGCACAGGAACTTCCAGGCCTCGCTGAAGACCTTGGGCTCGTTGTCCCGCCACCACATGATCTTGTTTATAGTGTATATCAAATTCAGCGGTTGGCCGGTGATCTGGAAGAGGGCCTCCTTGCCCATCGTCTCTTCCCACCAGCGGCTCTGCTCGTGAGCCCGGTTGTCGAAACCCACTGTGCTCAGGGCAAGCGCTTGCCCGGTGGCTGCCAGCGGCGTAACGGCCTCGCCCAGGCAGGATATTGCGAGGGCTTTGACGGGATCTCTTCTTGGCGCGGCGGCGACGGACTCGGCTATCGCCTCCTTGGTGCTGCGCCACACCAGGTCGGAGTCCAGCTCTATCCAACCCGGCTGGCGGTGAATGAGGGGGTACTCGCGATACCCCTGCCCCAGCACCTTGCTGCTGGTATCGAATACGATCGCCTTGCATCCGGTGGTCCCAACGTCCAGGCCCAGCAGACTCATCGCGCGCTCCTTTCCGGCTCAATCGTCTTCGCCGCCGCCGAACTCCTTCCTCCAGCAGGAAAGTGAGCGCTGGCGAAGAACCTGGTTTGCAGGAAAGGCCATTGCCATGTCACAGGAAATCAGACAGCAGCGCACCGGGCGGCCGATAACCTATGTTATAGATTACACACACAGGGACTGGTTCCGGCCCGATGCCGGCCAGGCGCTGCTGGAGGGGTTGCGCTCCGCTCCCCCGGAACTGCTGCACATGGGCCACGACGGCCCGTTCGTCAACCACTGGGGAGCGGTGTGCTTGGATGCCGCGGGCAACCTAGCGCTTGCTGTGCCGGACGACATCCGAAAGCGGGCAGACAACATTCGCGCCTTCATTGAGCAGGCCCACGGCCTGGGCATCAAGAGGGTGATCATGTATGTCTGCAACCAGACCCTCGCTGGCGATCCCGACAAGCGCACCGGTATCTGGCAATTCTACGACCGGTGGGATGACTATCGCGAATTCGGCTTCGGCGAGAAGCCTCCTGACCCACTGGAGTGGATGGCGCGCGAGCGCTCGGGATCGCTTCACTACAACTACGAAAAGCGCATACCCTATTTCATGCGGCACGACCAGTTTCGCTATGCTCCCTGCGTTAACAATCCCCACTACCAGCAGTACTTGAGCGCCCTGGTCGTCAACCTGGCGCAGGCGGGCTATGACGGCCTTTTCGTTGATAACTGCATTCTCAACTGCTACTGCCAGTCTTGCCAGCAAGGCTTTCGCCAGCGCATTCTCGGCGTGCACTCGCCCAGCGAACTGCGCCGGCGCTTCGGATTCACTTCGACCGCGGATGTGACCATGGGCTGGCGTGGAAGCCGCATCGAATTCGTGAAGCAGGAACTCGCCTTCAGGGAGTTCCTGAACGAGACGCTGGATGCAGGAGAGAAGGTTCGGTGGCTCGGAACCGAAGACATCAGTGCTGCTCCCCTCGAGGAAGGCGGAAACGGGTGGCTGTTCCGCATGGCCAACCTTTGGAAGCGCTGGGCAGAATCAACTCGCCCACCTGCCCAAGGAGACCTGGGCCGATGGGGCGCGCGCGGCGACGAGGACCTGACGCTGTGGGTGGAGACGAAACGATTCTGGAGCGAGAGCACAGCGGGCAATCTGCGCCTCATCCGCCAGGCGGCCTCATCAGTGCGGCCTGATTTCTTCGTCCTTCCCAACTGGGGTGCGATGCAAGGCCCGGTCGAGTACGAATTCCGCGAAGAGATCGGGCACGACCTGGAGATCTGGCAGCCCCAGTCGGACGCCCAGATGTTCGAGGAAGGTTCGGGCCTGGGAATGGTTGCCCCGGGCTGGTACATGGACCATATCTTCCAGAGCAAGTACGCCCGCGCAGCGCGCGTGTTCCCGGTGTTCATATCGGAGAAGGCAACGGGCGATGCCGACATTGAACTCGCCTTCAGCGAAGCGACAGCGCAGGGCGGGGCCTATGTCCAGCCGGGAACAGGGCGCGCCGAGATGCGCAAGCGCTGGCTGGACTTCCATTCTGTGCTTGCGCCCATGTGGGATAACCTGCAGCCTTATTATGAGGTCGCCGTAGTCTTCAGCCCGGCAGAATTTCGGCACGAGGCGCCGGAGCACGTATTGGAAACCTATCGCCTGTGCCGCTGGCTCTCTGACCAGCAGGTGCTGTTCGAATTTGTGCTGCCGCATCAACTCGAAGAAGGGCTTCCGCCTGATTGCCAGGCGGCATTCCTGGTTGATGTCGCCCGCTTGACCGACGCTCAACTCACTGCATTACAGGAGTGGGTCAGGGCAGGAGGGACGGCCTTCGTCGCGGGCGAGGCGGGCTCATGGGACCTGGCGGGGAGGAAGCGCGCCGCTGCGCACCTGCCCTGGTCAGCGAAGACTGCAACCGGGGAAGGACAATGGGTTCGTTTCCGCACCGGCCAGGAGATGCTGCCTTTGGCTGGCGTCACCGCGGAGCAGGCCTGGGAAGCCGCGCGGGAACAGGAAACCCCTTTCCCCGCGATGCGCGATCTGGACGTAGTATTGCCGGTGGAGCGCTTTCTCGAGGGCGGCCCGTTAAAGGAGAAGATGGAAAAGGCCCTCGGCCTGTCCCTTTCCATAGCCGATCCTTATGCGGCGCGAGGCCTGCGTTTCCAGGCTTACATCGCGCCGCCAACTGATCGCGCGCGGTTTGTCCTGCACGCGACAAACTACAATGTGCCGCTCGATGTCCCCGCTGATAAGCGAGCTGTGGCACCGGTGCGCGATGTCAATGTCACATTGCGTCTTCCCTTCGATTGGCGGGCGCAGTCGGCGCGCATCCTTTCCGCCGCCGCGCCCGAGCAGGCTCTATCAATCACGCCGGGCGAAGAGCCTGAAGTCGTCCGGTTTACTATGCCTGCTGTCGAGGCGTATACGCTGGTGCTGATTGACGCCGTGGTGCGCGGTGCGCCGGCAGCGTGACACGCCGGGGGAGGATTACCATTCAAATCAAAGTCCGTGTCGGAGACGTCACCGAGGTCGAATGCGATGCGCTCATCGTGAACCTGTTCGAGGGCGTCACCCATCCAGGCGGCGCAACAGGCGCGGTTGACCGCGCCCTTGGCGGCCAGATCGCGTCCCTGATCGCCGCGGGAGAGATCAAGGGCAAGCTGGGCGAAGCCCCCGTGATTCACACTGCGGGCCGCATCCCCGCTGTGCGGGTCATTGTTGCCGGGCTTGGCAAGAGCGAAAACTTCTCTGTCGAGACCGTGCACAAGGCCGCTGCCGCGTCACTGCGCGCGGCCAAGAAAAAGGCCTGCCGCCGTATCGCCACCATCCTGCACGGCGCAGGCATCGCGGGAATGGACGCGGAGCGCTCGGCTCAGGCCGTCGTTGAGGGTGCCTTCATCGGCGATTTCGAGCCCGACGCCTACAAGACTTCGGAGCGCGAGACAGAAGTAGAATCCCTCACCATCATCGAGCGCGACGCCGACAAGGCCAGGGCAGCAAAACAGGCGGCGGCTGCGGGCGAAATCATCGCCCGCGAAATGAACCGCGCCCGTTCCCTGGTCAACATGCCTGCCAACGAGTTGTCCCCCACCGATTTTGCCCAGGAGGCGCGCCGCCGCGCAGACGAACTCGGCCTCGATTGCGAGGTGCTCGATGAGAAGGAGCTTGAGAAACAGGGCTTCGGGCTGATAACCGCCGTGGGAAAAGGCAGCGCGCGGCCCCCTCGGATGGTGTTGCTTCGCCATCTGCCGAGAAAGCGCGGCCCTGTTGCCGGCCTCGTGGGAAAGGGAATCACGTTCGACTCCGGCGGGCTTTCACTGAAGACCGCCGAGCAGATGGAACTGATGAAGGGAGACATGGCGGGGGCTGCTGCGGTTCTCTCCGCAATCTGCGCCATCGCCCAACTGAAGGTGCCCACCAATGTCGCGGCTGTCATGCCACTGGCGGACAACATGCCCGGCGGCAGCGCAACGCGCCCCGGCGACGTCATCAAGACCTACGGGGGCAAGACCGTTGAAATCACCAACACCGATGCGGAGGGCCGCCTGATTCTCGCCGACGCACTCGCCTATGCGGCGAAAAGCGGCTGCACTCACCTTGTTGACGTTGCTACTCTGACCGGCGCCATGGTGATCGCGCTCGGAAGGATAACCACCGGCGTGCTGGGCAACAACAGAGAATTGATGGAGCGTATCAAGGCGGCGGCAGAGAAAGCAGGGGAGCGCGTGTGGGAAATGCCGCTCTTCGACGAGTATCGCGAGCAGATAAAAAGCCCCATCGCCGACATGAAGAACGTCGGCGGGCGCCCCGCCGGTCCCATCACCGCAGCCATGTTTCTCAAGGAGTTCGTGGGCGAAACCCCATGGGTTCACCTCGACATCGCGGGGACGTCGTGGAACGAGGGCGACCTCTCTCACATGGCAAAGGGCCCCACAGGCGTCGCCGTGCGCACCCTTGTTCAACTCTGCCGCGATTTCAGCATCACCGTGTAGGGCAAGCCTTTAGTGGCCGTCCCATAATTCGGCCGGGATTGGAGCGACCCCCTCTCCCCTGCGCGGGAGAGGGTTGGGGTGAGGGGGAATGGGCGCGCGGGGTGTGCTGCTTTCACCCCCACCTTTCGTCCTCCCCCATCAAGGGGGAGGAGGGCGCTCACCACTTGGCGACAACATTGATTACGAGACAGCCACTTTACGGCTTGCCGCTTCGCTGCCAGTTGAGCGGGGACGGGGTTCGGTGCTATCATTAGTCCCATGAGCAGAGGACGAGGGAGCGAGTTTCTCGAAAAAGTCGCGTCCGGCTTCGTCATCGGCGACGGCGCCTATGGCTTCATGCTGCAAACGCTCGGCCTGGCAGGGACCAATCCTGCGCAGGCCAATCTCGCGCATCCCGACGAGGTGCTCAAGCTGCACCGCGGTTTCGTGGCTGCGGGCTCTGATGTGCTGCAGACAAACACTTTCCAGGCGCACCGCATGGCCCTCGACCGGGAGGGCATGGCTGACAAAGTGCGCGCGATAAACGAACAGGCCGTGCGCCTGGCGAGAACCGCCACCAGCGAAGACGACCGCGAGATCTTTGTCGCCGGCGACATCGGCCCCAGCCCGGTGCTCATCGAGCCATACGGCGACCTGCCCGTGGACAAGGCCCGTGAGGGCTTCCGCGAACAGGCCGCTGTGCTCGCCCAATCCGGCGGTGACTTTCTGATTCTGCAAACCTTCTCTTCATTAGAGGAAATGCAGGTTGCGATCGAGGCCGCGCGCGAAACTGGCCTTCCAGTCGCCGCCAGCATGGCCTTTCAGGCCAATGGCAGGACGAACTTCGGCGTTACTGCCGAGCAGGCCGCCGCGCGCCTTGCCGAGTTCGGGGCTGACATAGTGGGAGCCAATTGCGGGGTGGGCCCGCAGGAACTTCTTCCGGTCGCGCGCACCTTCCGCAGCGCCACCTCGCTTCCGGTGCTCATACAGCCGAATGCTGGATTGCCCGAACTGCGCGGCGATAAGCTCGTCTATCCTGTAACGCCGCGGCAGATGGCTGAATACGCGGTTCAATTCCGCGACATGGGCATCAACTACATCGGCGCCTGCTGCGGCTCAACCCCCGACCACATCCGGGCCATCGCCCACGCCCTGCGCACCTCAGTGTAGGGCCGGGCCTTGCCTTTTGCCGCCTGCTCGTCTCAGCCTCTATTCCCCACACGGAGGGCTGCGGCGGTTGACGGCCGACGTGGTATTCACGAACTTGCGCTTATTGATTGGCGGCAGGGCGCATTTTAAGCCGCATGCCGAAGAGGAACCGAAGCGCGTTAATCCTCCTGACCAGCAACTCGTAGGCCACCATTATCACGACAAACGAGGTGGTGCTGACGATCAGGTACTTGGGCGCCACGCCGATCTGCCGTTGCACGACGTAAAACCCGATTGCGACGATCGCCGTCTGGTGCAGCACGTAGAACGGCAGCACGGCCTCGTTCGCGTATTGAAGGCCACGGTTGCTGAAGTTCAGGAATCTCTGGCCCAGGCCCAGGATGGTCACCAGCCAGAACCAGGAGGTGAACACGCCAAGCGTGGTAGTCAGGGCGAAAGTCGGCGTGTAGCCGCGCTGCGGGTCGTAGCGGATGAGGACGAACGCCATCGCGCCGGTGCAGCAGAGCGCAAGCACGAGCGCCGCCTTCCAGTGCTTCTGGATCGCGCGCCCGAATCTCGCGTCGGATGCGAAAAGGTAGCCGTATGTGAACAGCGTCAGGTAGGTGAGGAAGTTCGCCCAGTCGCTGACCAGCGTCTGCAAGCCGGGGAATATCGGCCGCAGGGCGATCTCGATCGGGATGATGGGAATCGCGAGCAGGAACAGCGCCCCGGGCCTTTCGCAGAAAGACGCAAGGCGCGAGACCAGTCGCTGCCCGGGCTCTGTCCTCAGGCGAAGGAACAAAGGCAGCGCCAGCATCGAGAAAACGAACAGGTAGATCAAGAACCAGAGGTGGTGCCACGAGAAGTTGCCCTTCGGATACACGCCCTCGAAGAAATGCGGATACCACTGCAGATACGACCCGTGGAACTGGCCCTTGAATATTCGCTCACAATAGACCTGGGGCGGGACAATCACCAGGCTGCCGAACAGGCACGGGACGAAAAGCCGCTTGAACCGCTCGAGCGCATACTCGCCTGCGCCGCGAAAGCGCAGCGCGAACCCGGTGCCGAACCCGGATAGTATAAAGAAGAGCGGCATCATCCACGCGCCCACAAACGTCGTGAACACGCTCAGTCCGAAACTCAACTGCGCGTTCTTGATGTGCCACCAATCCTCGTCGAATAACTTCGCGTTGTGGAAATAGAAAACGGTCAGCATCGCCAGCGCTCTCAGCCAATCTATATCGTATCGCCTCTCGCGCATATCTATCCTCCCACATGCCGCCAACCGATTAGTAGCACCTTGCGCTCGCTTTGTTCCCGCTTTGCCGGTTCGTCACAGGGCAACATGCCGCTTGAGGACATAGGGCAGGTAGAGAAGCGCCTGCAGAGCAAGCAGAGCGGCGGGCACAATCAGCGCCGCGCGCATGCTCGAGACTTGCGCAATCCAGCCCATCGCGGGCGGAAACAGCAGCGATCCGATTGCAACGCCGGAAACGATAACCCCGTAGGCGGCGCCAAGGTATTGACCTAACTCGGCCGCTGCGTGGGTCAGCACCATCCCGAAAATCCCCGAAAAAGTGAGGCCCGACAAAGCCACCAGCAGGTAGCAGGCGCCTTGGCTCTGGCAGGCGCCGATGCCGTAAGATGCAGCCGCGCCGAGAGCGCACAGCACCACCACGAAGGTTTGCGGCCGCAGCAAGGATGCGCCCCAGGTGCAGAACACCCGCCCCACGGTCATTGCAAACCAGAACACGGAGACCACGCTGCTCGACGCCATCTTAGATGCGTGCAAGTTCTTCTCCAAGAAAGTGGGAACCCACCCCACCACCCCTGTTTCAGCGGCCACGTAGAGCGCAATGCCGCCGAATGCGACCCAGACCACGCTTCTGCGAACCAAGGCGCGCATATCGGCCAGGTTCATTTTCTTCGCGGATGCCACGAGTGGCTCCCTCTGCGCCGCGAGCGCCACAACGGAGGCAAGGCAACACCCCCCGGCAACCACGTAGGGTACCTGCCAGGAGAACCCCGCTTGCATGAGTTGTCCCGCCACCCACGGGCCTATGACCGCCCCAATTGCCAGAAGCGCGTGGGCGTAGTTAACTGCTAGGGCCGCCCGGTCGGGGTTCAAATCCGCCATGATGGCATTTCCGGCAACCTCCAGAAGGGACCCGCCGATGCCCAGAAGGACCATTCCTGCCAGCGCCAGAGCAAATCTCGGGTGAGATCCAATGGCGGGCGCTGCGGCTAAGAAAAGCAGGCTGCAGCCGATCAGCGCTGCCCCACCCGCGACCGTCCATTTCCTCGAAACCTGTTCATAGAGATAGCCGGCAAGGAAGACGGAGGGCAGGAATCCCAGTGAGAAGGCCGCAAAAGACATACCCGCCATCCCGATAGATACGCGATAGGTGGCGGCGATGGCGGTCATCGAAGGGCCGAGCAGGAACAGGCCCACTCCGTAAGCGCCGAAAACGAGCGCTACCGCATGTGAGAGAACAGAAAGCCTGAGTCTCATAATGGACCGGATGCGCGGGGCGCGCCGGCCTCCTGCTCTTCCACGTTTATGCTGTGCAACCTTTCCGGCGCCTGTGGAGTGCGGCGGCTTGCCGCCCTCGCTATGGAAAAGCGATTCCTCGGCTCGCGAGTTGCACGCGCGCGCCGGGGAAATAGTACTCCAGAACCTGCGCGAAACTCCAGCCTGCGAGGCAGCGCGCGTCTGCTCCCCACTGGCACATGCCGACGCCATGGCCGAAGCCTTTGCCTGAGAAGACCCACGAGCCATCGCGCCGGGCCATATCGAACCAGGCGCTCTTCACTCTGGCCCAGCCGAGTTTGCGGCCCAGGAGAACGTGAAACTGCTCGCCAGTCAGCCGTTTTTCGCCGCCTGCCCAGCGCACGGTGATTTCCGAGGCGCGGCCGCAGGGTTCCCTCCCAGTGACCGCGACGGCCGCCCCGGATAGGCCCAGAGCGTCATCCAGTTCCTGTTGAGAAACTGTGGCCGTCCACGCGAGATGTGAGGACTTGGCACAGGCCGGCTTGCCTTGCAGAGTATCAGGCACGCCTCGCAGGTAGGCCGGCCACAGCGTGCCCGGCCACACTCTCTTGGCATCGGCGGTGTGGCCCCCACAGGTCGAGTGATAGAACGCCTGAGCAGGCCGTTGCTGGAAGGCCAAGATGAGCCCGGCCGTTTCTCGAACGGCCGCGTCCGACGCGTGGGTCTCCGAAACTACCCCGGCATAGACCTGGCAGTGGGTTAGGTCGCAGAAGTCTGCTCCCTCGCGGCTGTGCCTTTCGGTCCAGTTGATGCCTATCGTCCGCGACAAGACGGCCTGAGCCTTGATGGCTTCGGGGTGGAACGAAGAGGGGATTTCGGCGGGAACAACAGAGCGCAGGTAGTCTTCCAATGGCAGGGCATTGATCACCGCGATGCTGCCATTGGAAATGCTCAGGGAGATCTCGCCGCGATAGAGTCTGTCCGAGACTCGGATCACACCGCTGTGCGATCGGGCATGGAGGTGATCGGTCGAAAAGCGCCTGCTGCCCCGCTCGACGGATAGGCTGTTGGCCTGGCAAGAAACAGTGACCGACGCGCCACGAGGGGCTACGGTGCGCACGGCCCCCGACTGATCAGTGATCGTGAGGGGAGCGTCGGACGAAAGAGTGCAGGTCTGCACCTGGCGATTCGCAAACAGCCTCACCCGCACCTTATCCTGGGCGGTCGCGGAGGCCAGCGGAGAGGCCAGAAGGCCGGCCAGCAGCCATGCCGCAATCGTCGCCCGCTGTTTCAACGGCGCCAGCCGGAAAAGACGGCGATGCGCGGGCGCGCGTAGAGCCAGTCGGGCGGGCTGGCCGCCTTTGCACGGCCCAGAATGATGGCGGCCGGCTCGTTCTCGAAGTCGGTTTCATCCCGGTAATGCTGCTTCAGGGCTTGCATCAACTGTTGGGCGCCCTTCATGCCCAGGCGCAGGGGATCCGCGTATTCCATGTCACTGATCGCGTAGAAGCGAGGTCGGCTAGACGTCAGCGCGCGAGCATTCCAGCCGGTGATGACGATGCGGAAATGAGCCTGCTTTTCGCGCCACCGCTCGAACGCTGAGCGACTGCGCAGGCCGCCGTTATAGGGCACCACGCCGGGAGTGAAATACCACGGCTCGCTGGCGAGTCCCAGTGAAGCGCGCTCGATTCGCTGCCGCAGGAAATCGCCGGCGGCATCCCTGGGATCGGTGCGCGCGAGCACAGCGACATTGGCGGCGCAATACCAGGCAGTTGACGCGACCAGCGCGACCGCGAGAACAGCCGCCCATGCGATGCGGCGGGTGGTCGGCTTCTCGACGCCTGCAATCACCGCGAGCAGCGCCGCGGCGGCAATGGCCGCGAATGGAGCCAGGGGGATGGTGTAGCGCAGGAATCTTTCCTGCGCTGTGCCGATCAGCAGAAAATAGGGCACCGACCACACCAGCGCGGCGAGCGCCCCCGGCGAGGCCAGGCGCACGAGGGCGCCGATGCCCACCAGCGCGCCAACGAGGAACGGGATGCCCAGGCCGCAGGGAAGCGATCGCAGCAGGTGATAGCCCCAACCGCTGCCGGTGTTGATGAAGGCAAAGGTGCCCCCCTGTCTCATGTGTCTCATCTCGAACGACACGTCGCGCACAAACTCCGGGTTGAGCCTGAGGCTCGATCCATCGCGCGCAAAGGCATGAGGGCAGGCCACGGAAAACGCAACCACAGCACATCCGGCTGCGAGCGCCAGGTACCAGATGGGCGGGGCGTATTTGAAGCGGGTCGGCTTGGCCACAAAGTGGATCACCAGCAAGGGCAGCACCGCGAGCGCCATAGTGTATTTCGTGGCCGCGGCAAGCCCGATGAGAGCCCCCGCGAGAATGTAGTACGCGAGGTGCGCTTCATCCGCAAGCACGACCAGGGCGAGCACCGCCAGAGAGAGGAAGAAGGTTGCAGGCACGTCAACCGTCGCGAAGTGGCTGTGCAGCGCATGCATCGGCGCCACCGCCATCAGGGCCGCGGCGATCAATGACCAGGGCAAGGCCAGCATGCGCCGGGCGATGAAGTAAACGGCGGCAACGGTGCCCACGCCCATCAACGCGGTCAGCACCCTTGCGATGATGTGCATGGCCGGCCAGATGCTATTCGGGTCGGAATGAAGCAGGCCCAGCCCGACGAATGACGTGGTGAAGAAAGCAACCATGTAGAGGTAGAGGGTGCCGTAGTTGAAGAAGTGAGGATTCCAATCGCCGCCCACCATCCTGAGCGCCGGCTGCAGGATCGGCGCTTCGTCCGGATGGTAGGAAAAGTAGTGGTACTGGTCGGGCAAACCCCAGCGCAGGCCGACCAGGCGCAGCGCCATGGCCGCGAGCAAGATCAGGCCGACGGCGACCGGCTCCCAGGCCGGGGACCGCTCTTTCATGCTAGCTTCTGGCTACCAGCACAACGCCAACGCAAATGACAAGAAGCCCTGTAAGGCGAAGCCAGCCGATGCTCTCCCGGAAGAAGAGCCACGAGAGAACAACAACCAGCACGTATCCGGCGGCGATCATCGGGTACAGATAGCTGAGTTGTTTCTGCTGCAGCACGGCCAGCCACAAGATTGATGAGAGTGCGTATAGCAGAAACCCCAAAAAGATGTAGGGCGTGAAGATCGCGCGCACTACCGGCCACAACGTGCCGACGCCGAGCGGCCCGAACTGCCTGACCAGGCCGACCCCATACTTGAGGGAAACCTGGCCAAAGCCCCCAAGGCCTATGGCGATAAACAGCACCGCTAACGGAGGCACACGCATCGCATCCCCTTCCGCGCCCACTAGGCGATTTGCTGGACGATCTTGACCAGATTCTCAAGGCAGATGCGGCTCGCATATTCCCCGGTCTTGGAGAATTCCGCGCCGCCAGGCCGGTCGAGCTGTTCCTTGGAGAGTTCCTTCGGCCGCCAGTGGGTTTCCAAGGATACTGCGCCCTGGTAGCCGGAGGCCAGCAGGGCACGCAGCTGCCCACGGTAGTCAATCACCCCCTCGCCAACTGCGACGCAGTGGGACTCGCCGGTCTCGGGATCGCGCACCGCGTCCTTGAGGTGCAAGTGCACCATCCACTGCTTCACCCGCTCATAGCCCTCAGGGTAAGGTCGCTCCCCGCCTTGGGCGTGGACCTCATTGCCCGGATCCCACACCGCCCGGATTCTGGGGTGGTTGATGTCGGTCATGAACTTCTCCAGCAGCCGCGCCGTTGCAACGGAGGTGGAATGCTCGTTCTCGATCGCGAGAATCACGTCTTCTTCCTCGCAGATCTCGATAGCCTTCCCGAAGCGTTCAAGGATCGCAGGCCAGACCTGCTCGGTCTGGCCCGTATTCCAGAAGGTGAAGCCGCGGATGATGCGCGTGCCCAGCTGCTTGCCAATCTTGGCGCAGCGACGCAGGTCCTGGTAGTGCTGTTGCGTGGCGGCCTCATCGTTCAGGTCGCACTTGAAAAACCCCGATGCGATGGTGCAGACGCTGACCCGCGCGGCCTCCACGATCGCTTGGATTGCGGCCACATCGGTATCGGAGAGCAGATGTGGCCCCTTGTTCCATACCGACCTTATCTCGACGGTCTGCAGGCCGAACTCCTTGGCTACCGCGACTGCCTTCTCCAGGTCCTGAGATATCTCGTCGGTGATCACTCCCAGTTTAAACATCCCAGACCTCCTTCTGCTGTTCGCAGCGCTATGGTTCCAGCGAAGCGAAGGCGCGCATCTCGCGATAACGTGCCTCGATCTCAGCGCGCGTCAGGGAAAGCAAGCGCGCCGCCCCGAAATCCTCCACGGCGAAAGAGGCCACCGTGCTCCCGTGCACGATGGCCCGCCGCACGGCGGCTTCGGAGATTTCCCCCTGCGCGGCCAGATAGCCCACCAGCGCCCCCGCAAAACTGTCGCCTGCCCCGGTGGGGTCTCGCACCTCCTCCAGCGGATAGGAGGGCGCGACGAAGTGCGCCTCGCGGCTGAACATCACGGCCCCGTGCTCGCCTTTCTTGATCACCGCCATTTTCGGGCCCAGGCCGAGCACCTTGCGCGCCGCGCTCGCCAGGCCCGGCACGCCCGACAACTGCCGCACCTCGGCGTCGTTCAGCAGGGATATGTCGGCGCGCTGCAGCACCCTCAACACCGCGTCGCGCTTGCCCTCGATCCAGAAGTTCATGGTATCCGCTGCGATCAGGCGCGGGCCGTTCACCTGATCGAGGACCATCAGTTGCAGTTCGGGGTCAATATTCGCCAGGAACACATACTCGGAGGATTTCCAGGGCTGTGGTATTTCAGGGCGGAAAGCCTCGAACACGTTCAGTTGCGTTGCAATGGTCTGGGCCTGGCCCATGTCGTATTGGTAGCGCCCCTGCCACCGGAAGGTGCGGCCCTCTCGCACCTGCACGCCTTCAAGGTCAACCCCCTGGTGTCGCAGCGCATCCAGGTGCTCCCGCGGGAAGTCCGAGCCCACCACCGCAACCAAACGCACCGGCGCGTAGAAACTGGCGGCAATCCCCGCGTAGTAAGCAGCACCGCCAGGCACTTCGCTCACCTGGCCGAAGGGGGTCTCGATGGTATCCAGCGCCACGGAACCGACGATCAAAACGTGCTGCTTTTTCTGCCCCACGTCTTGCACCCACTTCTGGTTCTCCGTTCGGGCCATTATTCCTGCCGTGGCCTGTGACCCGCAGCCTGACGCTGGGCAGACCAAAAGTCGCCCGCAAAGCTGTAGGGCAGGAGGTCGCCTCCTGCCCCACAAACACAAAACTGGCTCCGGCGCTAGGACTCGAACCTAGAACCTTGTGGTTAACAGCCACCCGCTCTGCCAGTTGAGCTACGCCGGAACCTTCGCTTCTGTAGCTCTTTGATCTACCTTCGCCCGCCGCAACCTCGCCTGCTCTCATTCTTCGCTACGGATGGCCCTTCCTGCTATGGACCCTCAGGGTCACCCATCGCCTTGCTCGGGCTGGCCCTTCCTGCTACTGACCCTCAGGGTCATCCCTCGCATCGCTCGGGCTGGCGGAGGGGGTGGGATTCGAACCCACGCAGCAAGCTTTTCACCCGCTGGACGGTTTAGCAAACCGTTCCGCTACCGCTACGGCACCCCTCCGCGGCTCACTTTCACAAAACCGTGGCAGGGGCGACAGGGCTCGAACCTGCGACCTGCGGTTTTGGAGACCGCTGCTCTACCACTGAGCTACGCCCCTACAAGCGCGAGGCCCTCGCGGGCCACCAGGTTATCAAAGGACGCCGCTCGTCTGCTCCAGAGTATACCACACAATCCAGCAGCCTTCAACTACGCCCGCCCGTGGCATCTCAGAGCCAGCCTCGGCCCTGCCGCAACCCGTTCAGGTGGTGGCACAGGTCCCTCTGGGATGCCGTTGGCACCCAACGGGATGCCAGAGGCATTTCAACCTGTGCCCGTCCGCAGCAGCCGCCTCCCAAAGCGCTTGCGCAAGACCAGAGCCGACGACCGCTCGTACCCGCGCTGCAGGTAGAAATCCCTAGCCCGGCCATTGCCCGCCCAGACCATCAAATTGACCTGGCGCACGCCAGCAGCCCGCAGCCTCTTCTCCACCTCGGCGAGCAGGCGCGTGCCGATGCCCCTGCCGCGGTGCTCCTTTTTCACAGCCAAGCGATAAAGCCACCCGCGCAGGCCGTCCCATGCGCCGAGCGCGGTGCCTATCACACGGCCCTTCTCCTTGTACACCAGAAACAGCCCCGGGTTGCGCGCGAGCGCCGCCTCCAGCCAGGCCCGATTCTCGCCCATGTGCGGCCACATCTTGGCCTCGCGCCACAACGCCGCGATCGCGCGGAAATCCGCCATGTTAAGTTCGCAGATTCCGTCATCATTTGCCATTGTGCGTTCTCCTCAAACGGGCTTCTGCGCCAGATACACGGCGCGCGTGCTGGCCAGGCTGAAATCGCCGCCATCGAGTCCGCCATACAACGCCTTCACTTCCAGCCTCGCCTGCCTGAGCATCCGGGCGACCTCCCAGGGAGAGTACGTTGCAATGCTTAAGGGGTGCTCGGAGCGCCTGCCGTCGGGTTCGATCACGAGGTTGCGGTCGCGTTCGCGCCCGGCGAGCCAGTCCGTGCTGCTCTCGCGCAGCCAGATCGTCCCGTCGTCATATGAGCGCCAGTCCTGCTGGCGGAACTGCGCCCAAACCCGGAGCCAGTTCTGCTGGTCGAGCAATAACTTGCCGCCAGGCCGCAGCGCCTTCGCTATCTGTCGGAACACCTCCAAGTTCTCCTCATCCTCTTCGAAATAACCCCACGCGGTGAACATGTTGATAACCGCGTCAAACTGGCTCTCGAACGGGATGCGGCGCATGTCGCTGCGCACGAGCGCGATATCCAGCCCCTCGTCCTCAGCGCTCTTTCGGGCCATGTCCAGGAACTGTGAGCACAGATCCAGGCCGGTCACGCGATAGCCGCGCCTGGCGAGTTCCAGCGCGTGACGCCCGAACCCGCAGCAGAGGTCCAGGATCTCGCTGCGCTCCGGGATCTGAAGGATCGCAAGTGCCCCGTCCACCTGTGCCTTCGCGTCCTGCTTTTCGTGCACGGGCTTCCACAGGCGCAGATACACCGTCTCGAACAACGTCTCATACCACGGCCTCTCCTGCTGCATCTCCTCTCTCCTTTCCCGCGTCCCGTCATGTAGGGCAAGGGCTTGCCCCTTGCCGATGTGGCACAGCCGCCCTCGGCTGTGCATGTCTGGCGCTGACGAGTCGGCGCCGGACACAGTAAAACAAGAGCCACAGGCTTCCTTTGCCTGTGGCTCCGATCGTTCTCTATTGTGTGTAGGCTATGGCGGACCCACAGGCCGGACGTCGGAAAGCACGCGAATGACGAGCCTCAACCGGTCATCGCGCATCCCGATCGCCCTGCTCTCCCTGCGGGTCAGCATAGCGTGCGCAGTCTAGCAAACCCTGGCTCGCCAGTCAAGCAGCCTGCGCCGGGAGCCTCGACAGCATGCTCCGGCACCACTTCTCCAGCAGCCCGATGTAGTAAGCGGGCCGGGCTGACCGGTCCTGCTCGCTCTTGCGCCAGTCACGCACGACCTCGACAACTTCTCTGTCAACTCCATCTTCCAGAAGCCCAAGCAGGTCTTCTGTCCGCGGCACAAACTCGCCGGTGCGCACGAGCACCCACTCCTGCAAGGCGTAGAAGCACTCCTTGAACGGAATGCGCAGGTTGTGCACCTTCTGGCTTAGATCATGGGGAAACAATAGGTAGTGCCGTGCGTTCAGAAGATGAGTGGATGCCTTGGCCCTCACATCCTCGAGCAGGTCGCGCTCCGTTGGCCTTTCAACGATGCCCTCCATGCTGCCGTGCAGCACCTTGCACCCCCAGAAATACTGCATCAGTCCGGAGCGCGGCAGCGCCAGCATCTCCGGCACAGAATTCAGGAGGCCGCTTGCCGCTTTCCCGCCGTCGGGCATAGACTCGATCACCGCACGGAAGCCCACCAGGTCAGGCGGCTCGATACGATCCAGGATCACCATCGTGTCAATGTCACTCTCGGGCGCGGCCTCGCCGCGCGCCCAACTGCCGTGATGCCCCACAAACCGAAGCCGCTCCCCAAACGCCTCCCGCAGCCTGCGCACAAACTCATCAAGCCACGTTTCTACTATTTCCTGGTCAAGCACGCGCGCCTCCATTCTCCATGACCTCTTCGGGTAGTCGTAGGCTTTAGCCTGCGCGATTTTCGGTCGTTGACATCCCGGCCCCCGCGCCGATATACTGGCGCAGCCGAGGTGTGGCCGTGGGATGGGATTCCGACGAACGCAGGACGGCTGCTGTCGCCGGGGGCGTGGCCGCGGCGGTCGCACTGGCGCTCCTTTACGTTGCCGGGCTAGCGGTCGTCCGCATCTGGCCCGCAATCCAACTGCTCATCATCGCCTCGCTAGTCGCCGTCGCGCTCACCCCCGCCATCGAATGGCTGGCGCGCCGCCGGCTACCGCGTCCAGTCGCGGTAATCGCCGTCGTGCTAGCCATCGCAATCGTTGTCGGCGGAGTCGCCGCTATAGTCGCTCCTCCGCTTATCCGGCAGGCGGTGGCATTCGGCGGCAGCCTGCCTGACCAGTGGAAGCATCTGCAGTCACTGCTGAAGCACGCCTCGCGCGATTACCCCTGGCTCAGCGAGCGCATCGCAAAGATAGATCTCGCCGGCGAGGTTAGTTCCCGGGCAGGCGATATAGCCCAGTACGTCGGCGCTTTTCTCGGCGGCGCTGCCGGCGGGGTGGTGACTGCCGTGCTGGTTGCGCTCCTGACAGTCCTGATGCTGCTGGAGCCGGGCACGATTTCCAAAGGGCTGGTCGGCCTCTTCCCGGCTGCGTGGAGAAGCACCGCCCAACGCGTGGGTGAACTGATGAGCGAGAAGGTTCACCTGTGGGTCAGGGCAATGGTCGTCCTGATGAGCGTGGTGGGCACCATGGTGGGCATCGGTCTGACCATCGTCGGTGTTCCATACGCGGTTCTCTTCGGCGCGCTGGCAGGGGCTTTGGAGATCGTGCCCACCCTGGGGCCGATCCTCGCGTCGGTGCCCCCGATACTCACGGCGCTCGCCACCACTGAACCGATTCGCGCCCTTTACGTTGTAATCGTGTTCGTGGTGGTGAACCAGGTCGAAAACAACCTGCTGGTGCCGCTCGTGATGTCGCGGCGCCTGCAACTGAGGCCGGTATCGGTAATCATCGGGTTCCTCGTGATGACAGCCCTCTTTGGCATCTTCGGCGCAGTGATTGCAATGCCGGCCGTGGCCTGCGTGAAGGTGCTGCATGACGAGGTGTACGCGCCCTGGGCGCAATCGCTGCAAGCGCCTGAAGAAAAAGGCGAACCTGGCGCCCAGTAGAGCGCGCCAGCCGCTACGGCATCGGTTCGAGCACAACGGTTATGTTGTGCCATTGCCCCTTGCGCCAGAGGCGCAGGATCACCCTGGCGCCCGGCTCGCGGCTGCGCACGTGATGCTGCAAATCCGTCTTCAGGCGCAGGGCTTTCCCGTCAGCGAGAGTAATGATGTCTCCCGCTTGCACGTTCGCCTTGGCCGCAGGCCCGCCGGACATGACTTCCGTGACCTTCATTCCGGTAGTGGTGGCCGGATGAATGTTGGCCATCTCCTTGGCTGTGGCAGGAGCATACCTCAGCCCCAGCCAGGGCCAGATCGCTTTGCCGTGCTCGATCAGTTGGGGGACTACGCGCCTCACGCGCTCGACGGACACCGCGAAGCCCACCCCCTGCCCAATCCTCGGGGTAACGATCGTGGTGGGAATGCCGATCAGTTCCCCATCCAGATTCACCAAGGCTCCCCCGCTGTTGCCGCGGTTGATGGCGGCATCGGTCTGAACCAGGTCCTCGAGCGGCAGACTGCGGCCCGGGATATCCAGGTCGCGCCCCTTGGCGCTCAGCACACCCACGGTGGCGCTGTTCTCCAGTCCGAAGGGATTGCCGATTGCCACCAGCCACGATCCAATGGGCAGGTCCTCAGAGCTGCCGAGCACAATCTGAGGCAGCCCTGCGGCGTTCACCTTGAGCAGCGCCAGGTCAGAGAAAGGATCGCTGCCCACCAGGCGAGCCGATAGACGCCGCCCGTCTGCAAGGGTCACGCTGATCTTTGAAGCCTCTGTGACCACATGCGCGTTGCTGATGATGTAACCCTGTTCGCCGTTGATGATTACCCCGCTTCCCTGCCCGTGCGGGACTAATTCTCGCTCCGCGTCGGGCAGGATTCTCTCGAGCCCCCTGGGAACGTTCGCAGCGTGGAACGTGGCTTCAACCTGCACCACCGCGGGGCCGGCTCTTCTTATCGCCTCCTGGATGGTGTCGGTGCGGTCGGGGCCTGGATGCTTAGCGGGAGCCACCACAAGGCGTACTATCTCGCGTTGCCTCCCCATGGTGAGCCAGCCGACGGCGCCTCCCCCTAGTATGAAGCCCAGGAGAAGGGCAACCAACAGTCCGGCGCGCCCGCGGCTGCTACTGTGCATCTGAACCGCGCCCGCCCAGCCAGTGAGCCCGGCTGAAAGGATAGTAGCTCGCCACTCCCTTGCCCCTTACAGTCTTGATGGGGATCGGCCCCCAGACGCGGCTGTCCTCGCTGTTCTCTCGGTTGTCACCGAGCACGAAGATGTGTCCGGGCGGCACCCAGACCGGGATTCCCAGGTAGTCCTCTCCCCCCGCCGCGTAAGGCTCGTCCAGCTTCTTCCCGTTTATCAACACCGTGCCCGCACCGCAAAAGACGAATTCGTTGGGTAAGCCGACGACACGCTTGACCAGCACTTCCTTCGAGCCCACGGGCGAGGGGAAGGTGACCACCTCAAAACGGCCCGGCTTACCGAAGCGGTAACTGAGCTTGCAGATCAGGAGATAGTCCCCCGGGCGCAGCCCCGGGCGCATGGAAGAGCCCTCGACGATATCAGACTCGTACACGAATAGCCGCAGTATCGCGGCCAGCGCAATCACCGAGAGGAAAACCGCAGGTTCTCTGACCCGCGAGCGCCGCGGCTTCGCCGCGGGCGCAGGCGCTGGCTGTTGCACTTCGGTGCTCGCGAGATCCTGCGATGGCTCAGGTTGCGTCATGGATGCACTCCCGTTCGCTCCAGGCGCATCATGAACATGCCGTCGGTGCCGTGGCTGTGCGGAAGCAGAAGCACAGCCTTACCCTCCATCAGGAAATCCTGCGCGCCCAGCATCGGAAGAAGCGGCCGGCAGTCAACCGCCCGGAAGTCTGGCCTCGCGGAGAGGAATTCTGCCACCACATGCTCATTCTCCTCCGGCTCCAGGCTGCACGTGGAATACAGTATCCAGCCTTTGCGCTTTACTAGACCTCCCGCGGCGGCCAGGAGTTCCTGCTGAAGCCGCGCGAGCGACGGCAGGTCTTCCTCTTTCCTGTGCCATCGGATGTCCGGCCGCCGTCTCAGGCTTCCGGTGCCCGAACAAGGCGCGTCGAGAAGGCAGCAATCGAAGTCCTCGGTTGCCGGAAGCGTGCGCGCGTCGCGCTGGTCGGCACGGACGATGCTGATTCCGAGGCGCTCGCATTCGCTTTTCAACACCGACAGCCTTCGCCGGTCAACATCGCACGCCAGGATTTCCCCGCGGTCCTGCATCATCTGCGCAAGATGCGTTGTCTTGCCCCCGCTTCCTGCGCACATGTCCACCACGCGCGCTCCGCGCGGCGGGCTTGCCAGCAGCCCTGCGATCACGCTTGCGGCTCCCTGCAGGGAGAAACTTCCGTTGCGGTAGGCCGCCGTCGCGACGAGGTGTGCGGAGCCGCGCACTTGCAGCGTTCCGGGGGCCAGGGGGCCAGGCTGCACAGATAGCCCCTCCTCCTCCAGGTCGCGGGCCAACGTCGCACTGTCGGTGCGCAGGGGGTTCACCCGGAGCGTGGCATCCGGCGGCTCGTTGTCAGCCCTGGCCGTCAGGAGCGCTTGTTCGGGGCCGAATCGCTCAACCCATCGCTGCACAATCCACTGCGGGTGGCTCCAGCGTACGCTGATATGTGCTACAGGGTCCTTTTCCAGGCCGGGCGGGCTGATTTGTTCGTGGCCGCGCGCCACGGCGCGCAAAACCGCGTTAACCAGGGCCGCAGTGCCCTCGTGCCCGCAGCGGCGGGCCAGGTTTACCGAATCGGATACCACCAGGGCATCCTGCTGGCGTTCGTGAAAAAGCAACTGGAATGCTCCCAGCCGCAGCACCTCTACAATCAGCGGGGGCATGCTGTCCAAAGGATGCTTGCAGCATTGCGCCAGCACGAAGTCCAGCCAGGAGCGATTGCGCAGCACACCTTCCACGAGGGCGGTCGTAAGGGCGCGTTCGCCGGCGTCCATGCTGCCCCTGGACAACACCATCTCCAGGACCCGATTCGCCAGGCCCCCCCTGTCCACGCGCTGAAGCACGGCAAGCGCAGCCTGCCGCGCACTACTGGGAAGGCGCGCGGCAGGCTTTGACAGGGTATCCTTCGTTGGTGCCGTTCTCAGCCCCACTAGTCCCTTTCTTCGCGCAGTATCAACAGGCGCACCAGTTGCAGCACGGCCATCAGGGCAGCCGCAACGTACGTCAGCGCGGCGGCGGAGAGAACCTGCCTGGCAGCGGGCATCTCAGCCTCGGTCAGGTAGCCGCCAGCGCTGAGCATCTTCAGCGCTCGTCGGCTGGCGTCAAACTCGACCGGAAGCGTGACAAGCGTGAAGACGACCGCCGCGCAGTACAGGAGAATCCCAATGTCCATCAGCAGGGTCGAGCCTCTCACGAAAATCAGGCCGATGAAAAAGAGCGGGAATGCCAGCGTGCTGCCAACCTGCGCCGCAGGCACGAGCGTCGTCCTGAGCGCCACGGCAGGGTAACCCACCGCCTGCTGGATCGCGTGGCCGGTCTCGTGGGCCGCGATCCCCAGTGCCGCAATGCTGTCGCTCGCGTAAACCCCCTCGGAGAGGCTCAGGACGTTCCTCCGAGGGTCGTAGTGGTCGCTCAGTTGGCCCCCGATCATCTCCACGCTGGCGGCGCGCAGTGTCTCAGTAGCGCGCACGGCAGCCGTAGGATTGCCGCGCTCGACCTCCGCCAGTAGTTCGGCGCGCCGCATCATGTCCGCTGCAACCTGCGCCCCGGTCATGCCGCAGGCGGCCCGGACCTGCGACCATCTTCGATATGCGCCCATCACCTTGGCCTGCGCCCAAATCGCCAGGATGACGGCCGGAATCAGCAGCAGGAACGTCCAGTGAAAGAAGAACATATCGCCGGAAACCTCACCTCTTGCCGCCAGGCCCCATCTGGCTGAGGTAACTCAATTGCTTCTTCGCCTCCCAGTGTCCGGGCTGGAGTTGCAGCACGGTCTCAAAACTTCTTTTCGCATCCTCATACATACCCAACATGCAGAACGTCTTACCGATGGAAAGGTGCGCCTCGATGCACTCTGGATCGTACTGCGCTGCCCGCTCCAGTTCCGCCAGCGACTCGTCGAACATGCCGACGAAGCCGTAAACCAGCCCAAGGTTGAGGTGTGCCCGCGCGTGCCCAGGGTCTTTTTCCAGGAGGCGCTTGAACTGGGCGATGGCGCGCGCGTAATCCCCCTTGCTCTTGGACTCCATCGCCTTCTGGAAGTCCTGTTCGACTGCTTCCCCCTGCCGCTGGCTCACGAGGCTGTCCCTCCCGGCCCAAAGATCTTCAACCCAGCATCTCTTTGGCGGCTAGCCGGTAACCGCGCGCATAGACTGCGGCATCCATTATTCGACGGCTCTCCGGCTGCACCTGCGTGATGACAACACCGCCGGACCCCGCCGCCACCGTAATCCCGTCGCCCATGAGTTCCACGACCTGCCCCGGTTTTCCTTCTGCCCGGACGACCGCACGGGCCTGCCAAACCTTGATGCGCTGCCCGGCCCGATGCGTGAAAGCCCCGGGGGCAGGATTCAGGGCCCGCACCAGGTTGCAGATTTCGCCCGCCGGCCGGCCCCAGACGATCAGACCCTCTTCAGGCCGGATAGGCGGCGCCAGGGTCACCCTGGACTCATCCTGTGGCAGGCGGGATGCACTCCCCGCCTCGATCAGCCCAACGGTGCGCACCAGCAGCCTGGCCCCCTCGACGGCGAGCCTGTCCGAAAGCGTCCCGGCGGTGTCCTGGGGAGAGATAGGCACAGGCTGCTGCAGGATGATGTCCCCTGCGTCCAGCCGGGCCGCCATCCACATGGTCGTCACGCCTGTCTCCGTGTCCCCGTTGAGTATCGCGCGCTGGATGGGGGCGGCTCCCCTCCAGCGCGGCAGAAGGGAGGCGTGAACATTCACCGCGCTGAGGCGCGGAAGTTCGAGAAGTTTGCCAGACAAAATCTGCCCAAACGCCACGACCACCAAGAGATCAGGAGCGAGGGCCTTGATGGCTTCGATTGATTCGGCCGATGAGACGCGCTCGGGCTGGAGAACAGGCAATCCCGCCGCTTGCGCCGCGACCTTGATCGCTGTCGGGCGCGTCTTGCGTCCTCTGCCCACCGGGCGGTCAGGCTGGGTCACCACAAATGCAATTGTGTGCCCGGCCTCAAGCAGCGCCTGCAGACTGGGGCGCGCGAATTCAGGGGTGCCCAGGAAGCCTATGCGCATGTCGGCTCTGCCCGACGAGGCATCAGACACTGGCAAGATTGCGGAGTTCGAAGACTTTCAGGGCATCCTCAAGCCCGGTGGGCTGCCTCACGAACGCCCCGTTTTCTCCTTCAACCAGCCAGAAAAATGACTCAGGCTCCGCGCGGTCGGTAAAGAGTACTCCATCGAGGTGGTCTATCTCGTGCTGCAGTGTTCGTGCCTCAAGCCCCTCCGCGGTGATTTTCACGGACGCGCCCGAAGGGTTCTTCGCGCGCACCGTAACACTTGCGTGCCGGCGAACCATCGCGTAGAGGGAGGGAAGGCTCAGGCATCCCTCGTCCGAGATTTCCTCGCCCTTCGCCCGCATGATGGTGGGATTGATGAGCGGCACTATGTCCTCATCCCGCTGCACAACAATCACCCGCTCAACGCTGCCCACCTGGTTGGCAGCCAGCCCCAGGCCCCCGCGCTCGCGCAGCAAACGGGTCATGGTAGCAATCAACTCGCGCGTGGCGCTCGTGATTCTGCGCACCGGCTTCGCCTTCTGGCGAAGGGTCGGGTAAGGGTATTCGATTATCCGCTCGGTGCTCATCCGCTTTATTCTAACACCGCGCCTTGCGCCTGTCACTATCAACTCGGCGGCAACCGGACCAGTTCCCACGCTTCTTCTCGCAAGAGCCTTCCCGGCAAGAACAATGCGCCCAGCGCTCCGGCGAACCCGTCCAGGATTGCCGCTTTCACTTCTTCGGCCTCAACATCCCTCCCCAGGAGGCCTGAAAGGGCCTCCGCTTGAGCCAGGGCGGCCCTTGCAGCAGGAGCCCGGAAGGCCGCAGCATACTCCAGGTTTGGCCGCTGCAGTGGGATGACGTTCTGCTGCAGGATCACCCTCGAGCGATGCACCTGGGCGCTGCCGATCAGTTTCCTGCCGTTGACCCTGATGTCACTTCCTGCCGCGGCGGCAAAGCACAGAGACGGCCGTCCGCGGCTGGGCGTTTCAATAAGAGAGGCCTCCAGGCCCAGCAACTCCATCGCCCGCACAATCCCCTGCGAAAGCCAGCGGTAGGCCGCAATCACCCCGCGCGTTGGCAGGTGGCGATGGGAAACGACGATGCTGAAGCACAGATCGCCGTCGTGGAGCACTGCCCAGCCGCCCGTGGGCCTGTTGATCACATCCAGGCCGACGCGCCGGCACGCTTCTTCATCCAGCACTTCGCCTACCTTCTGGTGCCTGCCCAGCGACACTGCCGGCGGCTGCCACGTGTAGAACCTCATCGTGGGCGGCGCCAGCCCCCGCACATGCGCAGACAGAATTGCCTCGTCGAGGGCCATGTTGGCCCGGGCATCGGCGGGGCCGGAGTCTAGCAACCGCCACTTCATTCCCCTGTCTCCCCCGCCTCGCGAACCTCGCCAGCAGGGAGTATCAGGGCAACCTGCGGGCGGCCGGTCATCGCGTCCTCCACAATCTGGGCCTGGGTGCCGTAGATCCGCAGCATGTTGTCTGAAGTGATGACATCGCGAGGAGCCCCCTCGGCCGCGACCTGGCCCCGGTGAATGAGCACCAGGCGATCGCAGTGCCGGGATGCAAGGTTGAGGTCGTGCAGAGCGGCAAGTACCCCGATCCCTGACTGCGCCGCCAGAGCTGAAAGAAGCCGCATTATCTCTGTCTGGTGCGCGATGTCCAGGTGAGCAGTTGGCTCGTCCAGCAGTAGAAGCCGCGGCTGCTGGGCAAGCGCGCGGGCGATAAGCAGGCGCTGTTTCTCCCCTCCCGAGAGTTGTGTCACAGGTCTCTCAGCCAGGTGTTCAGCGCCTGCGAGCCGCATTGAACCCAGGGCGATTTCGTAGTCGTTCTCGCCCTCAAATGCGAAAGGCCCCAGGTGAGCGTAACGGGCCATCAGCACGAATTCCAGGGCGGAGTAGTTGAACGCGAAGGCGGCGCTCTGCGGAACCACGGCCACGCGCTGCGCCACGGTGCGGGCCGGCAAGGCCGACAGATCGGCGCCATTCAAAGTGACCCTGCCGCCGACTGGCCGCAGCACGGCGCTCAGCACGCGCAGCAAGGTGGTCTTGCCAGACCCGTTGGGCCCTGCGAGACCGACGAACTCGCCCTCGGCTACTGAAATGTTGACCGCGCTGATTGCCAGCCCGACTCCATAGGAGGCGCAGATGTCGCGTGCTTCGATGGTCAAGATGGGTTCACCCCGGCCGCCTTCTCAACAGGTAGAAGAAGAACGGTGCCCCCAGCAGCGAGGTCACTACCCCAACCGGCAGTTCCACGGGCGCGCTGCGCGCGACGGTATCTGCCAGCACAAGGAATGAAGCTCCGCTCAAGACAGCAGCCGGAATAAGCACGCGGTGGTCCGCCCCGAACAGGCGCCTTGCCGCGTGAGGAACGACGAGGCCCACGAACCCGATGATGCCGCTGAATGAGACGGCAGCGGCGGTGACAAGCGACCCCAGGATTATCAGGCTGCGCTTGGCTTTCTCGACATCAACCCCCAGTTGGCGCGCTGATTCCTCCCCAAGGCTCATCAGGTTCAGGTCGCGGGCGCGCATGTAGATCCCGGCACCCGCTGCAAGGTTGACCGCCACCACCACGCCGACCGGAGCCCATTGGTGCGCCTCAAGGTTGCCCATCAGCCAGTGGAAAATCGTGCCCAGGTCCTGGTTTGCCAGGCTCATCGCAAGGGTGACCCCCGCCCAGAGAAACGAGCCGACCACCACCCCGGCGAGAATGAATGCCTCCAGATGAACCCGCCCGCGGACGCTTGCCAGGCGCCAGACCAGGAGAATAGAAGCCACGCCAAAGGCGAATGCAAAGAGGGCTACCGCCCAGGCCCCGAACACGCCCGCATACTGGTCAACCTGCAGCAGGAAGGCAATGCTGGCGCCCAGCCCCGCCCCCGCAGAAACCCCGATTAGATAGGGATCCGCCAGCGGGTTCATCAGCAGCCCCTGGAACATCGCCCCGCAGCCTGCCAGGCTCGCCCCGACGGCCGCCCCAAGGCAGACGCGCGGCAAGCGTACTTGCCAGATGATCTGCTCCACGGACTGGTTGAGGCCGCTTGGCTGGCCGGTCAGGTGAGCGATCAGGCAGCGAACCACATCGCCTGGGGGAATACGCACCTGCCCCAAGTTGGCTGCCACCAGGACGCACACCACCAGAACCGCCCCCAGCGCCACCAGTGAGGTCACCAGGCGGCGCACTATGCGCACGCGCCGCGCTGCGACGTTCGTTTCCTGCGCTGGAACATCGGGCATCACAGCAAAACCCCCTGCCTCTTCGTGCAGCCAACGACGTCTCCCTGCCTCGTCTTACCTGTGGGACTTCCGGCGTGGAAGCGTCGTCCGTGGCGCGACAGCCTTGCTCCTGTGTCATCCTGAGTCCGCCAACCGGCGGACGAAGGATCCCTCTGTTTGGCAATCCGGCGCGGGACGGAGCCCGCGCCCTACACCTTGCTGCTCCCGTAGTTTACTGCCGAAGCCTTTCCAGGACGCGTGCTGCTGCCTGTTCGAGGGCCTCCTGCGCGGTGGGCGCGACTTTGGCCACGCCGTAGTATTTGTAGGCGCCGTCAACCTCGTAGCCGCCTTCATCGTATGCCTGCCTGGTGGGAATGTAACCCAGCACCCTGTTGGCATACGCAATGACAAAGGTGCGCGCGAAAGGAGAGCGCGCCCTGATGTTCATCCCGATCTCGCAGAACACCTCACCCGGAAGCCCCACTAGCGCTATCCCATCCAGGGCGATAGCCGTGGTGCGCGAGCGCATCGGGTCTGGGCCCCCCGTCTCAGCCGCTCGCACCAGCCGCTCAGCCCACGCTACGATCGCCCCGGCTGCATTGATATGGCTGATGGGCGCGCCCTGCTGCTGCAGGCCGGCAACCTGCTGCTGCGCATCCGAAAGTTCCTTTCGCGCCTGCTCCAGAGAAGGCAGGGGCAGGAGCGGCATCTCGAACGGGATGCTCATTGCAGCCAGGCGCTCGATGGGTGCAGTTTGGATGGTTGGCGCCAGAGCGGCAACCGCCTCGGCCACCTTCTCGCCCTGCCTCTGCGCCATCTCGAAGGTGCCCATTTCGCCGGGGTTGATGTCCGCGCAGGCCCCCTGCGCGAACATCACTGTGGTGCCGGGGAACGTGCGCTCGATAGCCCTGCGCGCGTAGCCGATCCAGTCGGCGGAAATAGCGGTGTTGTCGCCCCCGAGAACGACACCGTGGCACGCATGATTGAAAAGAACGCAGATCGGCTTCCCTGCCGGATTGTCAAGTCGAAGCACGGACAGATCCGGGTCTATCGGCTTCGATGGCTCCGGGGCAAGCGCTATCCCCTTAGCGGTTTGGCGGCGCCTGTTCACACCGATGCGCACCTCGACGCGCCCTGCGCCCATCCGCACCGGCGCGACCTGCTCTGCGGCTCTGCACACCGTGTCCACTATCGTGTCGGCCAGGGAATCGAGGTATTTCGGGTCAGGCGTGCCCATCCCCGATATCGCGCTGACAGAAGGCCCCGCGTGCGTGTGGCTGGCGCAGAACAACACGCTGTCGGCCGCGATGCCGACCTTCGAACGCACCCCTGCCGCGATCCGCTCTATCGTGCCGTCGTCGAATGTCAGGATGTCGGCGGTTATCACGGCCGCTCTTGCTCCTTCCGACTCCAGCAGCAAGGCCTGCGCCTCCAGGCTGTCGTGAACGCTGGTTGACGGTCCTGGCCTGCCGGCATATCCGGTCAGGTAAACCCCCACGGGGGGCGTGATGTCGCACTTCCCAACCCCCGCTCTAACCATCCTCCTAACCATCCTCTTCTCCTATCACATCCCGTGTTGCAGCCTGCGCCCGCTAGCGGCTTTGGAGTGCGGCGGCCGCTGCCGCCGCTTTGCAAGGCGGGGGCTTCGCCCCCGCACTCCAAAACCGCCTCGTATCCCTTCGCTGCTTCAGCCCCAAGGTCCCCTCCTACCCCTTCCCTCCCATCTTCCTCCTTACCATCTCAACGGCCGCCTCCGCCATCGCCAAGTCCCTCTTGGCCCCGATCTCCCTGAATATCCCTGCCGCTTCCTCATACAACTCCGCCGCTTTATCCAAATCCCCCGTCTCCGCCGCCAGCGTCCCCATCTGCCCCAGGCTCCTGCCGATCCCCGCCCGATCCCCCAACTCGCGGTCAATCCCAAGGCTCTCCTGGTAAAGCCTGCGCGCCTCCTGGTGATCCCCCTGATCCTGCGCCAGGATCCCCAACTGGTGCAGGCTCGTGCTCACCCCCGCCCGATTCCCCAACTCGCGCTTGATCCCAAGGCTCTCCTCATAAAGCCTGCGCGCCTCCGCGTGATCCCCCTGATCCTGCGCCAGGATCCCCAACTGGTGCAGGCTCGTGCTCACCCCCGCCCGATTCCCCAACTCGCGCTTGATCCCAAGGCTCTCCTGGTAAAGCCTGCGCGCCTCCTGGTAATCCCCCTGATCCTGCGCCAGGATCCCCAACTGGTGCAGGCTCGTGCTCACCCCCGCCTGATTCCCCAACTCGCGCGCAATCCCAAGGCTCTCCTCAAAAAGGCTGCCCGCCTCGGCATACGCGCCCACCTGTGCCAGAGCTACCCCCAGATTGAGCCCCAGATGCGAGATTTCTTCGAGATGGGTGCCCCGACGCGCGGCTTCAAGCCCCTCCCGCAGCCACCTCACCCGCTCTGCCCACAGCCCAAGGCGTTCCAGGGCGCCCCGCACTCGGTACCCCAGAGCAACTGCGAGTTCCGCATCTGACGATTCCTTCGCCCACCGACCAGCCGCCCGGATGTTCCCCAGTTCCGCCTCGAACAGCCCGAGCGCCCGCAGCGCATGCTCACCCGAAAGATTGTCCCTGCAGAATCCTGCCACGTCCGCATAGTGCCGCGCCGCTGCCTCGCGCAGCCGCTTCTCCTCATCGGGCGTAAACGGCAGGTTCTTGCGCGCATAGTCAAGCACCATCTGGTGCAAACTCCATCGGCCCCGCTCCCCATCGTATTCCACCAGGCTTGCGTCCCCAAGTTGCCGCAGTCCTTCATCAAGCGCCTCGCCCTTCCCCAGGATGCTCTCCAGCGCTCGCCGGTCAACAGACCCCACGAAGATCGGCAGCCTCATCAGAACCGCTCGCCCCTCCGTTCCCAACAAGCCAATCTGCCGCCGGATCAGGTCCTCGACGCGTTTCTCCCACGGCCCCTTCAAACCCCGGAGGAACTCTCGCTCTGCCTTCAGCCCATGCTGCACAACGCCTCTCACAACCCACACCAGGACCTGCGGATGGCATCCGGCTTCCCTCACGAGGTCATTGAGTTCATGCCGCCTCTCGGCCTCTCCGAGGTCCAGGATCTCCTTCACCCGCGGAGTGCGTAGCCCGGCCTCCCGCAGAACCAGGGCCCCCGCCGCATCCGCATCCATTGGCCCCACGTCCACCGCCCCAACTGCTGCAAGCCCCTCGAACTCATCCAGGTGCTCCCGATACCCAAGCACGAACTTGCTGCCCCCCATCTGCCCGATCCCGTCAAGGAACCCCGCGAGCGCCTTCCGCTGCGCCTCCTCGGCCGTCTCCAGGTTATCCAGCACGAGCAGTATCGCCGTCGCATTCAGAACATCGAGCGCGGCCCGCGCCCGCTGCTCTTCATCCGCGATCTTTGCGATCTCCAGGCCCAGCCCCAGCGTCATCTCGTCCAGAACGTCCCTGACCCCGAAATCCGGCCTGTCTTTCGCCGTCGCGAACACCACCCCGGCGAACCGCCAGCAATTCCGGCGCCCAGCCTCTGCTGCAACGCAAGTCTTCCCTATCCCGCCCATCCCCGTCAGGATCACTCCCCGGCAGCCCGAATCCCCAAGCCGCTGCCCCGCCTCCAGCAGTTCTCTCCGCCGCCCCACAAACCCGATCGTCGCAGGAAGCCGCTCCGTTCCGCGCGGCTCGCCGTCATTGAGCTGCACATCTCCCGCTGCCGCCCGGTAAACCAGCCTCAGTTTCCTGTCCCCCACCAGCACCACGTTCCCGGCCGCCTGCTTGCCAAACTTGTGCTCAAGCGCTTGCTTTGCTCCCTCAAGCGCTTCGCCCAGCGTCTTCCCGTTCGCTAGCAGCGCGTATATCCGCTCCGCCAGCAGCAGCGCGTGTGGGTCCGCAATCGCGCGCTGCGTCCCGATCACCGCCTTCACCCCGGCATCCGCCACCGCCTGCGCCACCGGCATCGGCCCCGCCGCCGATTCGCACAGGTTCAGGATCGCCAACTTCACCCCCGACTGCGCGAACAAGTCCTTCAGCCTCTCCCCCCTGACCCAGTCGGCGCGCCCCAACTCGTCCTCCAGCAGGACGCCCCCCTCCGCCCCGTGCCCGATGAAGTGCACGATGTCATACCCGGGCTTCTGGGCCAGCGCCGTCTGCAGGGCCTCGAACGTGGGGGGGACGAGCCTGCGCACGTCAACCGGTGCTTTCGCCCCGCGCAGTTGCCGCGCGATCCCCTGCCACTCGCCCATCACGTCGAGCCGCGCCGGGCCCGGCCCGCCGTACTCGTCTGCAATCGGCGCCGAAATCACCACCAACACCCGCAGCCGCTCAGCCTGTTGTCCCTCTCCCATTTTCCTCCCCACCTGCCTCCCTGCGTCCACTCTCTCTTCTGCCCCTCCAGGCCCGCCTCTACTCGCTTCCTTGCTTCACAAGCGCGTCTTCGCTGTCGATCGCGGTTTGCACATCCGGGTCGGCTTGCAGCGCGCGGGCGCGCAGGTCCTTGTACCTCGCGCTATTACCCGCTTCCTTCGCAAGCATTGACAGACGCCACAATACCTTGGCCTTCAGCCTCTGGACCTCGCCCGTGCGCACTGGCCCGGCCTGCCCGGTGCCTTCGAGGGCCTGGTCGAGGCGCTTCTGCTTGCTCTCGTAATCGAGGATCAGGTTGATCGCGAGCCTGAATTCGCTGTTTGCTTTGGCGTCGTCCGTTCCCAGGGAAAGAAGGCCCAGGCCGTAGTGGGCGAAGGCAAAATCCGTGTCAATGCGCTGTTCGAGCGCGCGCACCTGGCCATACGGGCTCTTTTCGATGCGGACGATGGCGCGGTAGGCGCGTTCCGCATCCCGAAGCCGGCCGTGCCTCAGCCAGATGCCTGCCAACTCAAGCCAAACGCCTGTATAGTTGGGGTTCAGCCGGATAGCAGCCTGGAATTCCTTGCGGGAGGCGTCGGGTCGCCCTTGGTAGAGGAACATGCGGCCAAGCCACGCATGCGGTTGTGCGCTGGTCGGCTCCAGTGCGGCTGCGATCCGCAAGTACCTGATGCCCTCGGTTCCCCCTACGGCTACACCCAGCAGCTGCCGGTAGGTTCCATCGAATGGGGCCCAGGCTACGGCTGAGCGCAGGTTGGCCTCGGCCTGCGGCCGGTCAGCGGCGCGAAGCGCTCTCTCGCCTATGAGCGCGTATCCTTCAGCGATCGCAGCAGATACAGGCAGGAACAGCAGCGCGATCGCAGTCACAAAGCACGCGAGCGCGACAAGCACGCGGCCCCTTCGGGGCACCGATACCACCATCTCCCCGCCGGGAGGCGCGCCAAGCCCGGCACCGATGCCAGCCAGCAGCCAGACGGTGGTCGCTATGCCGCCGACGAACCAGGTGTAGTCAATGAACCCGTGAGCGAGGGAAGCGCCGATTCCTGCCAGGCAGGCGGCTGCCGTCAGCCTGTCGGGCGACTCGCCGCGGCGAACCGCGCGGGCGGACATCGCCACTCCCAAGGCCATCAGCCAAAGGAAGGCCGCCAGGCCTGCCGGCCCATTCTCAGCCAGGACCTGGAGGTAGTTCTGGTGCGCCATGCGCGTGAAGCCGGCGATGGCATATCTCGGGAACGCGAATTCGAACGTGCCCGGCCCGCTGCCAAGCACAGGATAGGCTGCGGCGATGCGCAGGGCGGCCTTCCATGTGAGGACTCTGAAAAGGTGCTCCTGCCCGGAAAACGCGGTCGCCAGGCGCGCGCGGAGGGGTGGAAGGGAGATCGCCAGCGCGGTGGCGGCGAGAACTGCACCCAATGCTCCGATCAGCCCCAGCCTGGCCCGTCCAACGGCCACGCCTGCCGCTGCGAACAGGATGAGCGCCCCGGTCAGGAAAGCGAGCCATCCGCCGCGCGAGCCTGTCAGAACGAGGGCCACGAGCATCAACAGCGCGGCGTATGCGAAGGCGATGCGGGCAAGCCTGTTCTGCGTGGCGATGCCGGTCACGGCAAGAGGGATGACTACGGCCAGGAAGCCAGCCAGCAGGTTGGGGTTGAAAAACAGAGCGAAAGCGCGCCAGACCTCGCCTCCCGCGGCTCGCTGCTGGGCGTATTCGCGCACGGCCAGGATCGCCACCAAGCAGCCGGCCGCGACCATTGCTGCGACCGCCCACCTTCGGGTGCGCGAGTTGCCGGGAACCGCGACGAGGCAGAACAGAAGCGCCCCCGTCACAAGTTGGAGCACGAAAAGGAGGCTCGCGTTCTTGTTTACGGAGGTGATGGTGGATAACACGGCAGCGAACACGACGGCGGCTGCGGGGGCGATGACCCAGGGGCGCAGCAGGGCAATCTCGCCGCGCATGGCGCCGCCGATGATATGCGCGAGGCAGGCGAGGACGACGAGGGACATGATGATTGCGTGCCCGCGGTGCGCCGTGGTGCCAAGCAGTACGGGCTGGTTCCAGACGAGCGGGCATGCGAAGGCGGCGGCCGCGACGAGCGCGTCGCGAATGGTGTCGGGTAGGGGCGGTTCGCGAACCGCCCCTACAGTCGGGCGGCCACGGGGGGCCGCCCCTACGTTTTGCGGCGGATGATGTTTCGCCATGACTCGATGCTGTGCTCGGCGATCACCACTGCCAGGCGCAGCCAGATGCCCATTTCAGGAAACCATCGCACGGGCGCGGGCCAGGCCGGGGCGTAGTGCTTGCGGTAGAAGCGGATCATGCTGCGATGGAACTGGTAGGACATGGCGAAGGGCCTCTGGTCGGTGCTCCTGCCGTGCAGATGAGTTACGACCGCCCCCGGAATATACCAGACCTGCCAGCCCGCGCGCTTGGCGCGGTAGCACCAGTCAACATCTTCGCAGTACATGAAATAGCCGTCGTCGAGCAGGCCGATTTCGCGCACCGCTTCTCTCCTGAGGAAGAACGCGGCCCCGGAAACCCAATCAACCCGGCGCATTGTGGAGTGGTCCCACGAGCGCATGAGGTAGTCTGAATTGAACACGTTGTCTGGAAGCAGCCTGCCGAGGGGCACCTTTCGGAAAAGGCCGGTCGCGAAGCGTGGGAAGCGCCGGCAGGAGAACTGGAGCGAGCCGTCGGTATTGAGCAGCCTTGGGCCGGCAACTGCCGCCCTCGGCAGTGCGTCCATGGTTGCAACCAGCGCCTTGAGTGCGCTTGCGTGCACGATGGTGTCGGCGTTGAGCAGCAGCATGAATCGCCCACTCGAGGCGGCGATGCCCTGGTTGTGACCCGCGGCAAAGCCCCGGTTCTCATGGTTGACGATCAGCCTGGCCTGCGGGAATTCGCGCCGAACCATGTCTGCAGAGCCGTCTGTGGAGGCATTGTCCACGACGATGATCTCGTGTAGGGGCGGTTCGCGAACCGCCCCTACGGAAGAGAGACAGCGCCTCAGGTCGCCGGCGGTGTTCCAGTTAAGCACACAGATAGAAAGGTCCATTCGGTCTCTAGCCTCGCCGTGTCCGGCGGAATCCGCCAGCCAGCGGACTTAAGGCGCCCCGCGCGAACACAGGCGAGGGTGGCTGTGCCACACGGCAATCCGCCAGCCGGCGGATTGCCCTACACAGCGCGGGCGGGCGGCTTCCAGCCGGGTGCCGGTGGCTCTGCCTCGTCAGCGAGCATCACGGGGATGCCGCCGCGGATGGGATAACGTCGCCCGCAGCGCACGCAGACAAGCCGGTCCTGCTGTAATTCCACCGGCTCCTTGCATTCGGGGCAGGCCAAGATGTCCAGCAGTTCCTTGTCAATCACTCGTCTTCCCTCACGGTTGCGCCAAGCGCGCGCAGGTCGGCTGCGAAGCTGGGGTAGGAGGTGCGGATGCATTCCGCCCCTTCGATGATTGTGACACCTTCCGCCACGAGGCCCGCAACCGCCAGCGCCATGGCGACCCTATGGTCGCCGTGGCAGTTCACGCGCGCCCCTTTGAGGTGTCTGGGGCCATCTATCACGAGCCCGTCGGGCGTTGGCTGCGCGGCCGCCCCCATGCCTCCGAGGCACTCGGCCATGGTGGCGATGCGGTCGGATTCCTTGACGCGCAGTTCCTGCGCGTCGCGCACCTCGGTTTTGCCCTTGGCCACTGCGGCCGCAACACAGAGAGCCGGGATTTCGTCAATCAGCCTTGGGATCATGGCGCCGCCGATTTGCGTTCCCCTGAGCGGCCGCGGCTGCACGCGCACATTTGCCGCCGGTTCGCCTGAATGTTGGTGCGGCGCGGAGATCGCTGGCGCGATGCCCATGCTCCTGAGCGCGTCAATCACCCCGCTGCGCAGGGGGTTGACTCCCACCTTCTCGACCAGAACGTCGGAGCCGCGCACCACGGAGGCTGCCACAAACCAGAAGGCGGCAGCGGAGATGTCGCCCGGCACGATGACATGCCCGCCTTGAAGAGGCGCGCCGCCCCGAACTCTTATGGTATTGCGCTCTGAGTGCACCTGGGCGCCAAAGTAGGCGAGCATCCGCTCGGTGTGGTCGCGCGAGGGGGCGGGCTCGGTCACCACGGTCTCGCCGTCGGCGTAAAGGCCCGCGAGTAGAATGGCGGATTTCACTTGCGCGCTGGCGACGGGAAGCGCGTAGTGTATCGGCTGGAGTTTCCCTCCCCGGATTTTCAGCGGAGGAAGGCAGCCTTCCCCGCGCCCCTCGACGCGCGCACCCATCAGGCGCAAGGGGATCGCGATTCTGTCCATGGGGCGATTGGACAGGCTGGCGTCGCCGGTAAGTTCGACGTCGAAGTGCTGTGCTGCCAGGATGCCCGCCATCAGGCGCATGCTGGTTCCGGAATTGCCCATGTAGAGGGGGCCTGAAGGCGCACGCAGGCCTTCCTTGCCCAGGCCCTCGACCGTAATACTGCCTCCCTGTTCGAGGCCCACGATGTTCACGCCCAGAGCCTGAAGTGCGCGCGCGGTGTGCAAGGTGTCCTCTGCGAACAGCAGCCCGTCAATTCTGGTGGCTCCGCTGGCGATCGCACCGAGCATCAGGGCGCGATGAGAAATAGACTTGTCACCCGGCGGAACGATGCTGCCGGTGAGCCCGCGTTTCATGCTCTCGACGATGAGTCTCAACGCAGCACCACCCCCGTTTCAGAGGGAATCGCGCACCTTTTTTGCGCGCGCCAGGAGCGCTTCTATCTCACCCGGGTCGGACCGGGCGAGCGCAGCCTCCCATGCGCCCAACTGTGTGCGCAGGGCGCGGATGGAGGCCCGCAGCGCACTCTTGTTGGTCAAGCAGATATCGCGCCACACGGAGGGGTCGCCCGAGGCGAGGCGCGTAGCGTCGCGAAACCCCGACGCGGCCACTTGCCACACTTTGGGCTCTTGCGCCGCCAGTTGCGCCGCCACTGCCACGAGAGCGACGGCGGCGATGTGGGGCAGGTGGCTGACAGCGGCTACCAGCCGGTCGTGCAGGATTGGTGGAACGGACAACGGCCTCGCGCCAAGGGCGACTACCAGCCGTCGCAACTTGCGGATGGCGGCCGGCCTGGCCCTGTCGGTGGGCGTGATGATCCAGGTTGCACCCTGGAACATGTCCGGTCTGGCAGATGACACCCCGGTCTTCTCGGATCCTGCCATCGGGTGGCCCCCAATGAAGTCCACCCACTTGGGCAGGCGGCTGGCAGCCGCAACGATCCTTCGCTTGGTGCTCCCGACATCGGTTACGAGCGCGCCATGGCTCAGGTGCGGCGCGATCTCCGACATGCGCGCCAGGATGGCCTCGACGGGCGTCGCGAGCACGACCAGGTCGGCTCCCATCACTGCCTCGGGCGCACTGGCCGCGCGGCGATCAATCGCACCCAGGGACTCGGCCGCATCCAGGGTCTCCTTGCGCCTGGCGAAGCCAACGACCTCGCACGCCAAGCGGCGCCGGCGCAGGGCCATGCCGATGCTGCCGCCGATGAGCCCCACGCCCACAATCGCGGCGCGGCTGAAGATGCACGCTGGCGCGCGGCGGCCGGGCTGCCATGAGCGCGCAGGCTGAAGCCTGCGGCTACAGGAGTGGGTGGTCACGCGGGCACTTCCCCCAGGGCCAGTTCGAGCGCTTCCACGAAGCGGCGGTTTTGCTCCATGGTGCCGATGGTGACGCGAATGTGCTGCGGGTATTCGAAGATGTCGCAAGTGCGCACTATCACTCCGCGCCGCAGCAATCCACTAAAGACTTCGCGGCAGTCTCTGCCGACGCTGACGAAGATGAAGTTGGCCTGGGTCGGCACATAATCCAGCCCCAGGCGCTGGAACTGCGCGTAAAGATATTCTTTGCCGTGCGCGTTGGTCTGCACGCTGCGGGCAACCTGGTCGGCATCTTGCAAACTGGCCAGCGCAGCCTCTTGCGCCACGTTGCTCACGTTGAATGGCTCGCGCGTGGCTCGCAGCCACTTGGCCAGGTGTGCAGGGGCCAGGCCGTAACCGAGGCGCAGGCCGGCGAGCGCGTAGATCTTCGAGAAGGTGCGCAGCACGATGACATTCGCCCCCTCGCGAACATAGCGCAGCGTATCGGGGAACTCGGGGTCATCGGCGTACTCGCGATAGGCCTCATCGAAGACCGCGATCGCCGTGGGCGGGAGGCGGCGCATGAACGCGTCCACCTGGGCCTGGCGCACGATGCTCCCCATCGGGTTGTTCGGATTGGCGATGAAGATGACTTTGGTGTGCTCGTTGAGCCGCTCGGCCATCGCGGAAATGTCGCAGGTGAAGTCGCGCAGCGGAACCCGCACCTGCACCGCGTCCATCAGTTGCGCGGTGAACTCGTAGAGGGTAAATGGCGGCTCGTCCATGATGACCTCTTCGCCCGGGTTCACGAAGGCGAGGCCGATCATGTGGATCACCTCGTCGCTGCCGCGGCCGATGACGATCTGGTGCGGCGGCACGCGGTGTTTCTTCGAGAGCGCTTCCCGCAGCGCGGGAGAGTCGTTCTCCGGGTACAGGCGCACCTCGCGGATTGCGCGCTCCATGGCCTCCACCGCGAGCGGCGAAGGGCCGAGCGGGTTCTCGTTGGAGGCGAGCTTGATGATATCGGTGAGGCCGAGTTCGCGCTGCACCTCGGCGATGGGCTTGCCGGGGCTGTAAGGCGTCAGGCCTGCGACGCAGGGGCGTATCAGTCCTTCGTCTCTCGTTTTCATGCTTCAGGTCCTTCCGATTGTTCCTCGTCTTCGCGCGGCTTGAGCGAGACATTGCAGGAAGTGCTCTTGACCGCCAGAAATCTCTCGACCTGGCGCTTCTGCTCCTCGGTGAGAGCATCGGTTCCCAGCAGTTCATCCACGCGCTTCTTCTCGACCTTGGTTACATTTTCCCAGAGCCCCAGTGGGGCCAGCAGACCGTGAAGGGCCTCTGCGTCGTACTCCGTCCGATCCGTCTGCCGGCAGTAAACCCAGAAGCCGCCGGCGGGGAAGCGCGGGCCATGCTTGTCAGCATACTTGATGAGCAGTTGTTTCAGTTCCTTCATGCGCTCGGCTTTTGCGCTCGTCTCCTCGTCCAGGGCGGCGTATTCGGCGGCCACGTCGGCGATATCCGCGGGGGCGGGAGGGGCGGCCCACATGGGGCAGGCGGCCCTGACATCGCACCAGTCGCAGTGGCGGTCCACAATGGGCTCGAAGCGCTCGCCCTCGATGCCCGCAGCCACGTCGCGGATCACCCAGCGTTTTTTATCGAGGTCCTGTTCGGGCCATGTCTTGCTGAGCGGGAAGCCCGCTGCTACAGAAATGTAGAGCAGCGTGGTGGTTACCGGCCGGCCCGGGTACATGTGGGCGACCCCCATGCTGTAGCATGCCATTTGCAGGTCGTCCTGGGCGTACAGCTGCGTCTTCGCCTTGCCGGTCTTATAATCGAACACCTCCAGGTTGCCCGACTCGCTGGCGTCGAGGCGGTCAATGTATCCCTCGACGTAGTGTCCGTCCAGAGGGAACTGGAAGCGCAGCTCGACGCCCAGGGTGCGCTTCTTACCGGCTATCGCGGCACCCTTGTCGTAGTACTCTGAGAGGATGCGCACCCCTTCTCTGTGCAGCAGATCGGCCTCGGTGCCTCCGAGAACGCCCTCCTGGCAAGCCTTGGCGAACTCCTGGCAAAAGCGCTCAACCACCTCATCCAGGGTGGGAATTGCCAGCGCCCCAGGGTCGTGCAGGTAAGCGAGCGCATCGTGCACGGCTCCACCCAGGATCAGGTTCGGGCCGCGCTTGACCGGCACCCTTTCAACGTAAACCAGTTTGTATTTGAGCGGGCAGGTCTGATAGGTGGACATCTTGCTGTAACTGAGTTTCATGGCTCATCTCCTTCCGGCGCTTCCGGGAGTTGCCCAGGGCCGGAGAAGAGGGACCGATTGAGCGAGCGCTGGTATTCCGTCCAGGACTTTCCGGAGGCGCGCGCTTCCTCGATCAGGCCCACGAAGCGGTTCACCTGTGCATCCAGATTCTCTGTGTAGTGCAGCGCGCAGGCCTCGGCGGTCATCGGGTGGCGCGGCGACAGTGGATCAACATCCCCGTGGTGGCTGGCGATGATGTGCAGCAGGCGCACGCGCGTATCGTCAGGGAAGTCCGGGATCCCGTCCATCTTGTCGCTGATTATGCGGATGCCGATGAGGGTGTGGCCGAGCAGCCGGCCCTCGTCGGTGTAGGAGAAGGCGGTCTGGAATTGGAGTTCCTGGGTCTTGCCGATGTCGTGCAGCAGGGCGCCGGTGAGCAGCATGTCGCGGTCGAGCTGCGGGTAGATCTTGCACACCGTCTCGCAGACCGTGCAGATCTCGAGCGTGTGTTCGAGCAAGCCGCCGATGTAGGCGTGGTGTATGTCCTTCGCGCCCGGGCAGCGCGTGTAGCGGTCCATGAACTGCTCGTCCTTCAGGAAGGAGTCCATCAGTTTCTTCAGCCAGGTGTGGGAGATGGTGCCGATGATGTTGCGCAGTTCGGCCAGCATCTCCGGCACCGGGCGCTTGGACTGCGGAAGCGGTGGGAAAACATCGGGCCCCACTTCCTCCGGGCGCGCTGGCGTGATGCTGCTGATAATCACCTGGGGCGAATCCTGGTACAGTTCAACCTTCCCCTCGACGCGAACCGCCTGGCCCTCCTCGAAGTTGGGTGCCGCTTCCTCGGCGCGGTCCCACATGCGCGCGGTGATCTTGCCGGTGCTGTCCTCCAATATCAGGTCGAGGTACTGTCCCGGCTTGCTGCGGAAGGGACGCAATCGTTTCTGCCGCACGATAAAGACTCCGCTGACCGGCTGTTCAGGGCTGAGGTCAGCGATGCGCTGGCCGCCAGGCTCTCCCATAAACTTTCCAAGGTCCATCGGTGCTCCTTCAATACCTGCGCTCAAGGGCGCAGTCGGGGAAATACCACCTCAGTATTTCGCGGTAGTTCTTTCCCTTCGCTGCCTGGCCCGCTGCGCCTACCTGGCACATGCCGGCCCCGTGGCCGGTGCCCGCGCCCCAGAAAACGAACACCACTGGAGGCGCATCGCCTTCCGCATACGCGTCCACCACGAAGGCGCTGCTGCGCAAGCCCCCAAGAGCCCTGCGGATGACCGACTCGGGCGAAAGAACGCTCTTGCCCCTGGTGCCAAGAACTTCCAGGCGAGTGATCCTGCCCGACGGCCCTCGTTCTAACGGCCGCAGCGAAAGCAGGGTGCCGACATTTACCACGTCGGCGAGCGACTGTTCCAACTCATCCCTGCGGCGCACATCCACCCAGCGGAAGCGGTCCAGCGGGCATAACTTCGGCTGGCAGCAATTGACCGCAGGCGCCTGCCTGAAGTAATCGCGCCACCCGGCTTCATCGGCCGGCAGCCGCATTTTTATGTCGTCTGCCGGGTCGAAATCCTTTTGGCTGCGCAGGCATGAATCCCGGCCGGGCGACGCCTCGGTAATGCCGCCGCAAACCGCGCTGTAGGGGGCGGCCATGATGCGGCCATTGCAGGTTAGCACCTCGCCGCGCGTCTGCTCGACCGCTGAGTCGGTGGCCGGGTTTTCGCTCGACGTGCCGCCATAGACTTGGCAGTGCTCCGCGTTGCACAGGTCGAAACCCTGAGCCTGGTGGCGGGCGCCGGAGGCCAAGGCATAGGAGCGCGCCGTAACGGCCTGGGCCTTGAGCGCCTCGGCAGGATAGTTTCTGCTCATCTCGCAAGGCACGACCCCGCGCAGGTAGTCTTGGATGCCAATCACGTTTACCAAGGTCATCCCCGCAGAGCCCGCCAGAATCTCAAATTCGCCCCGGTACGCGACGGCGTCTTTCCGGTTGCTGTCAAGATACTTGAGCAGAGTCGGTGCCCTGGGAGCGATGCCCAGGGGAGGCTCCATTTCCTCTCTTTCGCCCGAGTCGCTCACGACGGCGACGCGCGCATCGGGGCCGCCGCGCAGCAACTCAATGGCGACGACTTGCGCACTGCTCGACTCGCGCACGCGGTGCTGGCCGCCCTGCTCGCTGATCTTGAAAGGTCCGTCGGCCCCCAGGCGCAACTGCGCTTTTCCCCAGGCCAGGCCCACACGCACTGCCGCTTCTTCCGGGCGCGCGTGCCCGACCAGCGTGGCGAGCAGACCCACCATAACCAGAGCGGCGATGCTGCGCGCCCCAAGGGCCTCAGTCACCCGCATGCGGGTAATCTATCACGAACGAACGCGAAGCGTCAACGTGAACACGGGGCAGGAGGCGAGCTCCTGCCCTACGAGTCGGAAGAAGGCGCGGCGGTTTCTATCGGCTCCGCGCTGCGGAACGACTGGGGAGCGTGCTACTCCTGCGGTTCCCAGACATGCTTGCCGGTCTTATCAATGTAGCCCAGTCTGTGGCCAAAGTGTATTACACCTAACCCGTTGGAAAACGACTCGGTCCCATCGTAGCGGGTGGCGATGACCGTTTCGCCCGTTTTGTCGGCATAGCCCCATTTGTCGCCGATTTCTATGACGGCCAGCCCTTCAGAAAAGCACCACGCAGAGTCAAACTGAGGCTTGATAACCATATTTCCGGTTGTATCTATGAAGCCATATTTCCCATCAACCGCTACCGCCGCCAGCCCTTCAGCAAACCAACGAGCATCCTGGAACCGGGGTTTGACGACCATCTTCCCAGTCTTGTCTATGAAGCCCCAGCCGCTGCCTTCCACAAGCACGGCTGCGAGTCCTTCGGAAAAATGCCCCGCCAAAGCGAACCGGGCTTCAAGGACCATCTTGCCGGTCTTATCTATGTAGCCCCACCTGCCTTCTGCCGTGCCGGGTTTGCCCCGTTTTCCGCCGCCGACCGCCACGTTCGCCAGTCCTTCGGAGAACCAAACGGCGAAACTAAACTGAGGCTTGATGATCATACTGCCCGTTTTGTCTATGAAGCCATATTTCTCTCCAATCGTTACGCGCGCAAGCCCGTCTGAGAAGCCCAGCGCATAGTCAAACTTGGGCTCGATGACGACCTGACCTTTCTTATCTATGTACCCGTATTTCTTGCCCATCCCCACAACCGCCAGACCATCGGAGAAACTGTGCGCCCCATCAAACTGAGGTCTGATGACCATGTGCCCGCTCATATCTATGTAACCCCATGGATGCTCGGCCTCTGTAACGCGAACGGCCTCCATGCCTTCTACGAATCTATCTGTCCGAGCGAACTCAGGCTCAATAAGTCCCCCGCCTCCGTCTTGGGCAAACATCTTGAACACCATCTTGTTCTCAACCGTGGCGAACTGAGGCTGTATGACCACCTTGCCGGTCTTATCTATGTAGCCCACCTTGCCATTCTGAATCACTGGAAACAGCGGGCCCGAGTCCTTGCCCCCGGCGTCGGTCTGCGCCGGTGCGCTGCCGGACAGCGCCAGGAGAGCAACGCAGATGACTGAGACGACCGCACCCTTCATCGCAACCCTCGCTTCCGGCGCGCGCCCGCGTTGCGCATCGCGCGCCCGGAGATACATTATACCACTGCCGCCTGTCGTGCGCTGGCTGCTGGAGTCCACGATGATGCTGCGCGCTCTGGTCCTGGGCTTGATCGGCATCGCGGGCCTTTCGTTTGTGATCTCCTGGGCCGAGCTGGTTGCCAGGACCATCCAGATCGGCCTTCACCAGTTACCCTCTGCCGCGCTGGGGATGTTCTTCGTCATCATCGCGGGCAACCAACTGCTGCGGCGATTGGGCAAGAGATGGTCCCTGACGGCCAATGAACTCGTCGCGGTTTACTGCATGCTGCTGCTCGGCGGCATGGTCACATCGCGGGGACTGATGGAGCGCTGGCTGCCGATGCTGGTGGCCGGAAACTACTACGCGGACGAGACAAACCAGTGGCAGCGCATGTACTTCCCCTATATATCAAGCCGTGGCTTGTGCCGTGGAATCCCGCGGGCCCTCCCAAGCAGGATGTCGCTCGATGGTTCTTCGAGGGATTGCCTGAGGGGCGATCAATCCCCTGGCATCTATGGGTGCGGCCGCTGGCGTGCTGGTCAATCCTGGTGGGGGCGATCTGGTTCGCATTCCTCTGCCTGGCGACCATCCTGCGCCGTCAGTGGGCGGACAACGAGAAGCTGACGTTTCCGCTGGCGCAGCTGCCGGTGGAGATGGTGAGAGCGGGAAGCGAGGGGGGCCCGTTCTTCCGCCAGAGGCTGATGTGGATCGGCTTCGCGGTGCCGACGATCATCCATAGCATCAATGGTTTTGCAAACATCTATCCCTCGATCCCGAGCATCAACGTGAACGTGATTCTCAACCAGTATTTCCGCTCTCCGCCCTGGGATGCGATGCCGTACTTCGCGGCGAAGTTCTCGTTTGCTGGCATCGGGTTCTTCTATCTGCTGCCCGCTGAGATCACTTTCAGTTTCTGGTTCTTCTACCTGCTGGGGAAGTTGGAGGATGTCATTGCAATCAGCTACGGGGTCCAGCTGCGCCCCGCCGCTCACGCGTCCGTCAACGATTATCTGGCATACCAGACCTCGGGCGCCTTCTTCGTGCTCGCCGGGTACCTGCTCTGGCTGGCGTGGCCGGGGGTGAAGGAAGCCCTTCGCAAGCCAGAGAGGGCAGGTGGGGAATTGCTTCCCTACCGCGTGGCCCTGGGGGGATTTGCAGTCAGCCTCACGGTGGCGACCGGCTGGGCGGTGGCAATGGGGTTTTCGCTGTCATTCGCGCTCTTCGAGATCCTGGTCTATGTGCTGGTGCAGGCGGTGATTATGGCGCGGGCCGCCGCGGAAGGCGGCCTGCTGATGACCGAGGGCTGTTTCACGCCGATTGACATCTACGGCCTGGCAGGTAACAATGCTGCGCTTGGTCCGTCAACGCTAACCGCCATGACCTGGACCCAAGGAATGCTGACGCGCGACCTTCGGGGCATCACCGTCACCGGGTTCCTCGATGGGCAAAAGGTGTCGGACTCGCTCGGGCTGCGCAGGCGCAATCTGCTGTGGGCCTTCGCAGCGGGGTTGGTGGGCGCAACGATCATCAGCGGCCTGATCCAGATGTGGCTGCCGTACCATCGCGGCGCAGTAACGATGTGGGACTATATCTACTACTGGGCGCCCACGCAGTTCCTCAGGGAGCATCAGCCCTGGATGCAAGGGGGGAGTTCCTTTGTCTGGAAGGGCCCCATTTTCTTCCTGATCGGAGTTCTCGTCACAATAGTACTCGGCATCCTGCGGATACGGTTCAGCTGGTGCCCGCTGCACCCGCTTGGATATGGGATGTCAACCACGTGGGGGGTGGTCGTGTTCTGGTGCCCGATGCTCGTGGCCTGGGTGTTGAAAAGCCTGACTGTTCACTATGGAGGGCTGCGCCTGTTCGTGAAGGTGTGCCCGTTCTTTCTGGGGCTGATATTCGGCGAGCTGATGAGTGCGGTGGCATGGACTCTGGCGGCATGCGTATGGAGAGTCCAGGCGCCGATTATCCCCTTCGACTAGGCGGCGATCCTGAGATGGAGAGGCAAAGGAAATGTCATTCTGAGCGGAGCGAAGAATCTCATTCTGGCGTGATGGGATGCTTCGCTGTGCTCAGCATGACACATCGCGCAGGCTCGCGTAGCGCGGAGGGAGACAAGATCAGAGTGCAGGGTTCCGGGTGGACAAGGCTCCTGGCGGGAACGCACCGGAGGGTGGTGCGAGCCGCGGTGCGCGTGGCCCGCGAACAGCAGGTTGCGCTATACCTGGTGGGGGGCACAGTGCGCGACATTCTGCTCGGCGAGCAGCCCAAGGACCTGGACCTGATGATCAAGGCCCGCCCGCGGCGATTCGCGCGCAAGATGGCTGCGCAACTGAATGCCGAGTGGCATTTCGAGCCGCGATTCCTGACCGCCAGCCTGTTGGTTGAAGATCATGTTATTGACCTGGCCCGCGCGCGCCGTGAGACCTATGCGCACGCCGGTGCCCTGCCGCGGGTGTTCCCCGCCGCCGCCGCGCAAGATCTGATGCGGAGGGATTTTTCCGTGAACGCGATGGCGGTGGCTCTGGCAGGCCCCGGTCGTGGGGTGCTGCTTGATTCCTGCGGCGGGGAGCGCGACCTGCGCGCGAGAACCCTGCGGGTTCTGCACGACCGAAGTTTCATTGATGACCCCACGCGCATTCTGCGCGGCATTCGCCTTGCCTCGCGACTGGGGTTTTCGTTCGAGGCGCGCACGCGCCGCCTTGCTGCGGCGGCAGTGAAGTCGCGCGCGTTTGAAAGTGTCAGCGCGGACCGCATAAGGCAGGAGATCTTCCTGCTGCTTCAGGAGCCCGAGCCCGCGAACGCTCTGACGCTGGGGAAGGGCCTCGGCCTCACCCGCGCACTGTTGCCAGGTCTTCGGGTGGGCAAGCGGCTTTCGGACGCGCTGGAGAGCGCGCGCGGCTATGGCCGCATTCTTACCCCAGACGAGCGGCGCGACGCGATGTTGCTGTCTGTTCTCGCCTTCTCGGCGCACCCCCTCGAGGGCGCAAGGCGGCTGGGTTTGTCTGGAAGTACGCTTCGTGCCGCGAAGGCGATGGTGAGATTCCGCGGCTCGCTCGCTGGGCGCCTGAGAGAGGCCAGACCCTCTGTGGTTGCACGCATCCTTGATGCACTTCCCCCACAGGTGATTCTCGCCCTGGCTTGTGCCACTACCAGCCAGCAGGCCCGCAGGCAGATGCTGCAATACCTGCGGCATTGGCGTTTCGCGAAGCCGAAGATTACCGGTGATGACCTCTTGCGGCTGGGGTTTGCGGAGGGGCCCGCGTTGGGCGCTGCTCTAAGGGCTGCGCGCGATGCCCAGTTGGACGGCACGGCGCGCACGCGAACACAGCAGATGCGCATTGCCTCGGCTCGCTTGCGCCGTGATGCGGGCTCTTCGGCACCTTTGCGCCGCCCTCGCTAGCCTGCATCCCGGAACTAAGCGAAATATCCTTGCGCAGTGCCCGATATCGTTGTCACGGTTGCGTTTCGGGGCCGGAAGGGGTAACATTCGAAAGGTGAGCCGAGCGGATGGTACTTCAACAGGTCTTCATGCTCGTCGGCGCCGTCTTCATGGTCATGGCGGCTCTGGCGACAAATGCCCCGAACCTGCATTATATGGCGGCGGTCACGGTCGCCGTGCCCATCGTGGCCTACGTGGCCTGCCGGCTGGGGCTCAGAGACATCCAGTGCGCACGCAGGGTGCCCAAGCGTACCTTCGAGGGCAGCGAGTTTACGATTTTGTTGCAGCTGCGAAACAGAAGCAGGCTGCCGAAATTCTCTCTGCGCATTTTGGACGCGCTTCCGGAGTGGCTGGTCAGCGATTCGTCTCCATCGTTTGCAGCTCGCACCGTCTGGCCAGGCTGGCCTGTTGAATTCTCCTACCAGGCAAGGGCCGAGAAGAGGGGCGTATTCAGGCTCGGCCCGGCGATGGCTCTCGCCAGTGACCCGCTCGGCTTGTTCCAGGCCGAGAAGGCGCTGCAAGACCAGGCAGAGCTGGTGGTCTATCCAACCCCGGTGCGCCTCGATGCGGCCCCGCGAGCGGGGGGGAGTGCCTTCGGAACGGTTGAGGCGGAGCGACCGGCTGCTACCGGCAGAGGGTTCGAGTTCGCGACCATCCGCGACTATCAGCCCGGCGACGAGCAAAAGAGGATCCACTGGAAGTCTACGGCCAGGTTGGGCAGGCTCGCGGTCGTGGAATATGACCAGGCCTTAGCGCGCGATGTAGCGATCTGTTTGGACGCGAGGGCCGGAACCGATTTGGGGCAGGGGAAAAAGACCACCCTGGAGTTCGCGGTCAAGGCTGCCGCGTCGCTGGCCAATTTCGCGGCCAAGAACGGGTCCTCTGCCTCTCTCGCCTTCAGCGACAGCGGCGGCTGGCGATTGATACGCGCGGGTAAAGCGGAGGAACTGTTCGACGTTTACGAGGCGCTTGCCAGGGTGCGGGCTGATGGTGCAGAGCCGATAAGCGCCGTGCTGCGCCGCATGGAGCCGCAGCTCTCGGCAGGAGCCCTCGTGGTGGCTGCCACTAGCGACCTCGACGAAGGTCTAGTGGGAGTGGCAGCACAGTGGGCAGCCCGCCGCGTGCGGCTCTGTCTATTGCTGCTGGACCCGGAAGCGTTCGCCGGCGATGGGGATTTACACCGCAAGAGCATGGCTTTTGCCTCCCGGCTAAGCCGTGCAAGCGCCGCGGTTCAGATACTGGGGCCTGACGACGACCTTGCGGGTGCGCTGAGGAAGGTCTGTGATGCAGCGGTCTGAGGACAAGGCTGGTCCGTTGCTTACCAGTGACGAGGTGCTCACTTATGTGCTGGGCTTCCTGGTCTCGCTGACAGGCAGCCTGGCGGCGCTGTTGACTATCAAGTCCGAGGTGCTGTGGCAGCTCGTTCCGGTTGGTCTCGGAGTTGGGGTCGTGGTCAGCTGGGCGCTGAGGAGAGCCGGCACGGGAGCATATGGATGGGTGGTGGTAGCTGGGTGTGCAACAGTGGGGCTGCTGGGCATTGGCAGGAGCGGTTCGGAATTCTGGGAGTCCGTTGACCCCAGCGTTGGGATGATGGCGCCTGAGGATGGTCTGGCTCTGGTGCTTCTGGCGATCATGGTGCTGAGGAGTTTTGCGATCTTGAGTGCGCGCGATGCGCTATTCCTTATCGTTCCGGGGTTCGCGCTTTTCGGCCTGCTGGCAGGTGAGAACCGCAGCACAGCGTTTCTGATGGCGTTCATGGCCTTCGTGTTGAGCGCCCTAGCGCTGGCCACCCACCAGCACTGGCTGAGCGAGAGGCAAGGAGCGCAGAAAGGCTGGGCTGAACGGGCACCTGGGCAACACCTGTCAGCGGCGGGCGGTCTCTTCGTGGTGGTGGCGCTGGTGGGAACGGTTCTCGTGCCCCCGCTCAGGAGCGTGGCGGGCGTAGTCGGGGTGATGCGCATGACCGGCCCGAGTCGCTTTTCCGACAGCGCCCTGCGGCGGTTTCGGCCTGCGCTGCGCCTACCTGCGCGGACGCCGGAGAACTACGCGATCGGGTCCGGTCCAACGCGATTCAGGGGAGTGGAGCTGTTCAGGGTCAGCAGCAGCGAGCCAGCCTACTGGCGAACCTGCACCTACGAGATTTACACCGGCCGTTGGTGGCGCTCCGAACAGGGCAGCAGATTGCTCATCAATACGTCGGGTGTCTTCGAATTGCCTGACACCCTGGGTGCCCGTTCGCGTGCCTTCCTTAGTCAGACCTACACTTTCACGGTACCGATGAACGAGTTGCCGGCTGCGGGAGAGCCGAAGTCCTTCAGTTTCATCACGCGAGCGGACCTTGCGGTTGAGGGCCTGGTAGTTGATGACTCAGGTAGGGCATTCCCAAAGAGGGGAGTCTCCGTACCTGCCGGAACGCAGTACCGTGTTGTCTCCCTGGTGGCACCTGCTGCGCCGCCCAGGATACGCCAGTATACCCTGCCGCCGGTGGCAAGATCGTATCTGAGGATCCCCTTCGCGGCCCAAGAAGTGGCGAACCCAGTTGCACACCAGGTCACCAGGGGGCAAGCCACGCCCCTTGACAAGGCGCTGGCGCTGCAAAGATGGGTCCAGTCGCACGGACGTTACAGCATTGACGCCCCTGCGGTTCCTGAAGACGAGGACGTGGTTGCCTACTTCATCACGTCGCCGAATCCTCGGGCCTACTGCGACGTGTACGCCTCGACATTGGCCATCCTGTGCCGCGCGGTCGGAATTCCTTCCAGGCTCGCAGTCGGCTACTTCCACGGAGTGGTTGACCCCGTAGGGCGGGTTTACGTGGTCAAGGACTCCGATGCGCACGCGTGGGCTGAAGTCTATGTTTCGCCGGTGGGCTGGGTGCCGCTGGAAGCCACGCCGCCTGGGGGTACGGACGCACTCGCGGCTTCCTCCGAGACCCGGGCGACTCTGCTGCAGCGCATCGCGAGATATGCTTCGCGCGCCGGGCTAGCCGGGCTTGCCACGCTGTTGTTGTTCGTTTCCCTCCGGATGGTTTTCGTCGCGGCTCGCCAGCGGCTTTCGAGGGGTAGGCCCGCCAGGCAAGCGAGTAACGTGCTGATCTCAATCTACGGCAGGGTGCTGCGAATGCTCGCGCGCAGCGGCCTGGGACGCGAGGGCTGGCAGACTCCGCTTGAGCATCTGGAGCATCTTCGTGCCACTGCTGCGGGCCCACTGGGCCCATGGCTGGACGCGCTGGGTGAATTGACGGACGACTTCATGCAGGCGCGGTATAGTACTCGCCCCGTGACTCCTGACCAGATCGACAGGGCGCAGGCTACGATGGAGCGCGGACGGCGCGAGTTGCGCCGCGCCCGCTCCGCACTCAAGCAGACACTGCGCGCGCAGGGGCAGCGGGCATGATGACCGGCCCGCTGAAGATAAGCCTCGGCGACCAGGTGCGCACAGTGCGGCCGCATCCGTGCGGGTCCGACGAGTGGGAGATCGTGCGTTCGGGGATGGATGTGCGCCTGAAGTGCCTGCGCTGCGGGCGCACAGTGCTGATGCCCCGCTCTCAATTCGAGAAGCGCTTCAAGGAATTCATCAAGCGCACGTCAATCCTGCCCTGACGGCGGCCGCACAGGGATGAAAACAGGGCGGGCCGGCACCCGCCGCCTGCAAAGGCGTCGCGCGCCGCGAGGGCAGGGGCAAGGGCGCCGCTCTCATCTCTTCCGTATCGGGTAGCGGATGATGGTCTTCTGCACTTTTGCGGTTGGCCGGGTGAGATACTCTTCCTCGTGCGTGCCCGCGATATCATATCCGCTGTCGGCCATGAACTGGTGCAGCCGCTGAACGGTTGGGAGTTCCTCCGAGTACGGGCCGATGTGGAGGATTTGGGCCACCGTGCCGTACTTCCACGTTTCGGTCTTCACCTCGACGCCGGCAACCTTCTGCGGCAGCGTTTTCGCGTCGGCCGGTATAGGCAGCCCCCAGATGCCGATCCACCTGTTCTTGGGCGCCAGGTGCGCATTGGGCCAGCGCGCGCGAAGAGCGCCGACCTTGAAATCAGCGCCCTTCTTCTTGAGGCTGAACTTCAGGGTGTAAACCGCCCGGTAGAGAGCGGGGAGAACCTTGGCTGCAACGACATTCGGGTCGCCCTCTGTGCGCACGACCGCCATCTTCTGCGATCGCATCTTGATGATCTGAGGTTCGGCCTTGGATCCTGCTGTCACCTTCGGCATGTCGTCCCTCCTTGGCGCGGCAGATGCGATCCCGCCGTTCGGCAACGGGGACTTTCTGGGGCAGGAGGCAAGCTCCTGCCCCAGCGGTGCAGAGGGCTGTAGGCAGGCGGCGTCGAAACAGGGACAGCGCGTGGGCGGTTGCATGCCGAAAGGAGGGCGGTGATTCCCATGAGAGGCGCGCAAAGGGCTATCGGGACGACGATTCTGGCCGTGCGCCGTGGCAACCAACTGGCGGTGGCGGGCGATGGCCAGGTGACAATCGAAAAGACGATGGTGAAGCAAGGTGCCAAGAAACTGCGGCGGCTCTATCACGATCAGGTGATCGTAGGTTTTGCCGGCGCAGCGGCTGATGCGATCGCGCTGTTTGAGAAACTGGAGGGCAAACTGGAGGCGTCGCGGGGCCATCTCGGCCGCGCAGCATACGAACTTGCCAAGGACTGGCGGACCGACAAAGTGCTGCGGCGCCTGGAGGCGATGCTCGTTGCCGCCGACAAGGAGCACCTCCTGATCATCTCGGGCAGCGGCGACGTGATCGAGCCTGATGATGGCATAGGGGCCATCGGTGCCGGGGCCCCATACGCGCTTGCGGCGGCGCGGGCGCTGATTCGCAACACCGAGATGAGCGCCGAGCAGATCGTTCGCGAGGCGATGAACATCACGGCCGGGATTGACATCTACACCAACGACCGCATCACCGTGGAGACTCTTCCCTAGCAGAGCGCATTGACAGGCGAAGGGGGACTGTTAGAATTGAGACGGAGAATCTGGTGGTTGAGCGCGAGGGCAAGAAGGTGAAGGACAAGCGCGGGAGAGAGTTGACCCCGCGAGAGACCGTGGCCGAGCTCGACAAGTATATCATCGGCCAGGATGAGGCCAAGCGCGCGGTGGCGGTGGCGCTTCGCAACCGCTACCGGCGGCAGCAGCTGTCGGAGGACCTGAGGGAAGAGGTCATTCCGAAGAACATCCTGATGATCGGGCCGACCGGCGTTGGCAAGACCGAGATCGCGCGCAGGCTCTCGCGCCTCGCGAACGCGCCGTTCATCAAGGTCGAGGCAACGAAGTACACGGAGGTCGGCTACGTGGGGCGCGATGTCGAGTCCATCGTCCGCGACATCACCGAGCAGGCGGTGCGCATGGTGCAGCAAGAGCGCATGGAGGGGGTTCGCGGCCGCGCGCGCAGCATGGCCACGGACCAGGTGCTCAACCTGCTGCTGTCGGGGCGCAAGAAAACGCGCACCGTGCGCGAGCCCCTCGAGGCGCTGGCGGGTTTCTTGACCCAGCGCGAGCCCGAGAACGAACCGGGCCCGGATACCGCGCCCGACGAGCGCGAGGCGATGCGCAAGCGCCTGCTCGCCGGCGAACTGGATGAGCGGACGGTGGAGATTGAAATCGAGGAGAGCAAGTTCCCGTTCCTGCAGATTTTCTCCCCGGCGGGGATGGAAGAGATGGGCATGGACCTTCAAAACGTGCTCGGGGGCATGATGCCCAAGTCGCGCAAGAAGCGCCATGTCACCGTCTCGGAAGCGCTCGAAATCCTAACCTACCAGAATGCTCAGCGGCTGATTGACATGGATCAGGTCGTTTCTGATGCCGTCTCTCGGGTGGAAGAATCGGGCATCGTCTTCATTGACGAACTCGACAAGATAGCGGGGCGCGAGCGCGGCGTGGGGCCTGATGTCTCGCGCGAAGGAGTGCAGCGCGATATCTTGCCCATCGTCGAGGGCTGCACGGTGATGACCAAGTACGGCCCCGTGCGCAGCGACCACGTGCTCTTTATCGGGGCGGGGGCATTCCACGCCACCAAGCCCTCGGACTTGATCCCCGAACTGCAGGGCCGGTTTCCGCTGCGGGTTGAGTTGAAGAGCCTGAACGAGGCTGATTTCGTCCGCATCCTCACCGAGCCTCAGAATTCGTTGGTCAAGCAATACACCGCGCTGCTGGCTGTGGAAGGGGTCACCCTCGAATTCACCGATGACGGGATCGCCGAGATCGCGAAGATTGGCGCCGAAGTTAACGCGCAGACGGAGGATATCGGCGCGCGAAGACTGCACACCGTCATGGAACGTCTGCTGGAGGAGGTGTCATTCCACGCCAGCGACATCTCTCCGACCACGGTGCGCATTAATGCCCCCTATGTGCGCGATCGGCTAAGCGACCTGGCGCGCGACCTGGACCTTTCGCGCTACATCCTCTGACCGCGCAGTGGGCTCACATGGAACTTAGCCTCAACGGCAAGGTGGCGTTCATCACCGGCGCGAGCATCAATATTGACGGCAGCGCATCGCACTTCATCTAGCGAGTGGAGCACTGCGCAGCGAGCCGCGAGCCAGGCGCGCGGCGGCGCGCATGGCCTTGCCGCGGTGGCTGATCGCATCTTTTTCGGCCCGGGTGACCTGGCCGAAGGTCTTCCTCCAGCCGATAGGGGTGAAGATCGGATCGTAGCCGAACCCGCCCTTGCCGCGTGGGGCGTCGGCGATTGCCCCCCGGCATTTCCTGGTGACGCACCTTACCTTGCCGTCGGCCGTGGCAACCGCGGCGGCGCAAACGAACGTCGCACCTCTTCGTGACCGCCGAACACTAACCAGGCGGCGCAAGATCTCGCGGTTGCGGTCGTCGTCATTTGCCTCTGGGCCGACGAAACGGCTGGACTGGATGCCCGGCCACCGGCCCACCGCATCAACCTCGATGCCTGAATCATCGGCCAGCGCGACGATTCCTGTGGCCCTGGCAGCCGCGATGGCCTTGATGCGCGCATTCTCCTCGTAGGAATGCCCGCTCTCATCGGTGTCTTCAACGCGGGGGAAGTCAAGCAAAGACAGCAGCCGCACGTGCGGCAGCAATGGCCGAAGTATCCTGCGCATCTCGCGCAGTTTCCCGCGGTTTCGCGTGGCGAGAACCAGGCAGGGCCGCCCGGCAGCAGGGCGGCTCGCTCTAGGCAACTTTTTCCAGCGCTTGTTTCTGGGCTTCAAGGAGTTGCGCGATCCCCCTCTGGGCAAGGTCCAGCAGGCGATTCATCTCCTCACGCGAGAAGGGATTCCCTTCCGCCGTTCCCTGCACCTCGACAATCCTGCCGCGCCCTGTCATCACGACATTCATGTCAACGCTGGCCATGGAGTCCTCGGCATAGTCGAGGTCGAGCAACTGCTCCCCCTGGACAATGCCAACGCTGACCGCGGCGACACTATCCAGCAGCGGCAGAGCGCGGAAAACGCCCTGCTGCTGCAATTGCTTCAGCGCCAAGACAAGGGCGACGTAGCCGCCCGTGATGGCGGCGGTCCTGGTGCCGCCGTCGGCCTGAATAGCGTCGCAGTCAATCACGATCGTTCGCTCCGCGAGCGCGCGCAACTCGCAGACCGCGCGCAGTGACCTCCCGATCAGCCGCTGAATCTCGTGCGCCCTGCCCGGGATGCGGTCCTGCGTGGCAGCGCGCGCGTTCCTCTCCTTTCCGGCCCGAGGCAGCATGCCATATTCGGCGGTCACCCACCCGGAGCCGCTTCCCTTGAGCCAGGCCGGAGGCCGATCCTCGATCGAGGCTGCACACACCACCCGGGTATCTCCCAGTTCAATGAGGCAGGAACCCTCGGCGTATCTCAAATAGCCGGTCTCCATGCGCACCGGGCGCAAGGCGTCATTTGCGCGGCCGTTTGCTCTTGGCATGTGGTCTCCTTGTCTCTGGGGGCAGCCTGTGCCGGCTCGGATAGGGTGTGGCCGCTCTCATCGCGGCCGCCTTGAGGAGCTGGCTTTGCAGCACCGCGCCGCTCTTCAGATAACTCTCGATGCCTTCAACCACTGCCTCGGCGACTCGCTGCCGGAAGCGGGGATCCCCCAGCAAGGCCTCCTCTTCCTGATTGTTGATGTATGCAATTTCGAGCAGCACCGAGGTACAGGAGGTGTCCTTGATAACGATGAAATTTGCGGTGTGGATCCCGGCATCTTTTCTCTTGAGCACTTGTAGGAGTTTCGCGTGCAGCGCGCGCGCCAGCGGCTCGCTCCAGGGCGTCCGCCAGTAGGTCTGCGTGCCCGACTGCGAGTTGATGGTGTCCGATGCGTTGCAGTGGATGGCAATGAACATGTCGGCGTTGTTGTCATTGGCTACCGCGGCGCGCAAGCCGAGCTCTGTTCGCAGTTGCTCCCGGTTGGCGACGGGCACCAGGCTGTCATCCTTCTCGCGGGTCAGTATCGCCATCGCTCCCTGGGACTCCAACAGGCGCTTTAACCTCAACCCAATATCCAGGTTGACATCCTTTTCGCGCAGTCCGCTGGGGCCTGTCGCGCCGTCCTGCTTGCCTCCGTGTCCCGGGTCAACGACGATGCGCAGCTCGGAAAGATCCATGGTGCCGAGCAGCACGCGCAGCCCCGTAGGCTCCACCAACATCACGTGCGGAGTGGTTTTCTCGAGCGTCAGGGTCAGCACGGCCGTGCCGCTGCCATTGGCGGAGGGTGGGCCTGCCGCCAGCGACGCGCTGCGCACCAAGGGATGGGCGCCGGAGATCTCGGGCATGGCGGAGCCAGGCAGGATGTTCTCAATGCTGATCACCAGTTGCGGCCGGCCCTTCTCGTCGGCGCTCGATTGTTCGGTTGCGTTTACCCCACTGGATGTGGTGACCACCACCTCCGCCATGCCGGCGCGATAGGGGCCGAGCGCCACCGAGAGCACGGTGGCCAGCCCGGGGCCCTTGAGGCCTGCAGCGGGGATGTCCAGGTTCAGCGTGCAGCCGACGTCCGCCGCCATCGGGGTAATCTCGGTGCCCTCCTCGACATCGAGCACCACGCGCACCAGGTCGGGATCGGTGGAATTCTGGGCCGCGCGCACGGCAAGCAAACTCGACTCGTTCACCGGCAGGTTCATGTCCGGGCCCTGAAAGTCAATGTTCATCAGGTCAACGTAGATGCGCTCCGGCTCCTTTAGCCTGCCCACCGAAAACGTGAGCGGTGCGGTGGCCGAAACGGTGACGCGCTGCCTGTCCGGCAGGCTGGTATATTTGACCCCAGTCACGGTGCCGTGGATTGCGAGTCGGCGCGAGTCCGGGTGCCAGCGAACCGCCCAGCCAAGGGCTTCGGCGAGCGGCCTGACAGGAAGAAACGGCTCGCCTGCAACCCGGCGCGCGGGCAGGGCCAGAGGCTGCACCTTCCCATCAATGGTGAGGTCCTTCTCGCCGATGCGAATGGCGATCACTGTCCCGCGAGGGCCGGTGATCGTGATGCCGCTGTCGTCGCGCTGCACGCGGCAGCCGAGGGACTCGAGGCCGGGAAGGAGAGGTGCCAGCATTTGGCCGGACTCGACTAGTATGGGAGAAGGGCAAGGAATCTCTTGGCCGGCCACCAGCAGGGAGTCACCCCATGCGCTGAGGGGCAGAGCCACGATGCATATGACAGCAGCGAAAGCAGCGAATCGCATTGGCCCAGCCCGCGCCCGCCCGCCAACCCGCGAGCCGCCTTCGGGCGGACGCACATGATCGCGACAATATATCACACACTCGCATCCCAGGCAAGTGGATGGCTGCAAGGCGGCCGGGGTTGTGGCGAAAATCTCAGGCAGTTGCAGCCAGGAAGGCCTGCCCCTCAGCAATCGGAGCACCCTGCAGTAGGGGATCAGGCGAGCTGCCAGGTGAGCGCCGTGTCGAGCATCGCCAGGTAGTTTTCGACCGGGATATAACTCGGGATGGAGTTCCCGGAGCCCACCGCATAGCGGCCGCGCGAGGCGCAGGCGGAAATCTGGGCGCGCGTGTAAGCCTGCACGCGCTGCGGCGATGCGGCAGCGAGCACGTTGATGTCCACCCCGCCCAGGGTGGCGATGCGGTCTCCATAGCGCGCCTGGAACTGCGGCGCCGAGATGATGGCATCCTCGAACGAGTGCTTGCCATCTATCCCGACGGTTGAGATCAGGTCCTCCATGATCGAAGAAACGTCGCCGCAGGAGTGCAGGAAATAGGGGACGCCGTGCTCGTGGGCGAGGCCGGCAAAGCGCTGGTGCCAGGGCAGGAACAGGCTCCGCAGAATGTCGGGCGAGGCGAGAGGACCCGAGCGGAAGCCCATGTCGTCGCCCTGGAAGAGCGCAATCACGTTGGGCAGGTGAACCAGATGACGGTAGTAGGCTTCGAGCAGGCTGCCCACGCGCTCACACATGGCGAGCACGAGGCCGATGTCATCGCAAAGCGCGAGGCAGAAGCGCTCGTATGACATGATGGTGGTGACGATTTCGAACGGGCCGCCGGCGTGGTTGGTGATCAAGCCCATGCCGTCGGGGAGATGCGTGCTGACATATTCGAGGGGAGAGAAGTCCATGGCCTCGATGTCGGGCCAGGCGTAGGAATCGGCATCGGCCTGCGATTCGATGGCTCCGTGGTGCTCATCGGCCCAGGCGCGCGTCTGGGCGAGGGTCGTGCAGTCCGTGCCGACGACTATGGGCCTGGGGAAGGGGAGGCCGATCTCGAGCCGGACGAAGTCATAGCCCATGCGATACCAGAACTCGATGAAGTTGTCCCAGTAGGCGTCCTGGGCTGCACGGTCGTCGGGAGCGGGGCAAACCCATTCGCGGCCGAGCAATTCCGAGGTTATGGGGCGACGAACCGCTTCGTCCACGATGTATTCGATCAGCGGGGGCCGCTCAGGCATGGCCTCGCCCATCAGCGAACCGATGAAGCGCTCGCAGTCGGGCGCCGGCTTCTTGAGAGGGACAGCGTGCTTAGCCATCGCTTCGTCTCCAGGCTCAGAACTCCGGCAGGATCGCCTGCATAGGTTGGGGCTCGGTCTCCCGGGTTGCTCCCTTCGCCGCGGCGTATCCGGATTCCCCTCCGCCGGGGTGCGCGGAGGCTGGAACCACCGAAACTCCGGGGCTGTTTTAGCAAGAGGAATCTGGTGAGACATCCATTGGTGGACAAAATTCCAAATGATGGACACAGAGGAGAGACAAATGAGCCGCGAGGATATCTACAGGGACATGCGGGAGATGTTCGGCGAAGTTCCGGGCTTCTTCGAGAAGGTTCCCGACTCTAGCCTGGAACTGGAATGGGAACTGTTCAAGCGCGTTCAGTTCGAGCCCGGCCCGATTCCCAACAAGTATCGCGAACTCATTGGCGTGGCGGTCGCAGCAGCGAAGGGCTGCCCGTACTGCTCCTTTTACCACACCGAGGTGGCGAAGTTGAACGGCGCCACCGACGAGGAGATCGAGGACGCGGTGCACTACGCCAAGGCGAGCATGGGCTGGAGCACGTATCTGCACGGGATGCAGATTCCGCTCGAGGAGTTCAAGCAAGGGGTGCTCCGCGCCTGCGAGCACGTCCGCAGCGGCCAGCCGGTGGGCGTGCGCCAGCAGTGAGGCCAGCCTGCTGGCAGGATGGGGGCGGTTGAGAATGCCCCCGCACAGGGCGGAATTCATCGGCGTGAGCAACAGGGGCCTGGGCTGGTTCTCGCCGCGCCATCGAATCGGTTCAGGGCTCGAGGCTGACCAGGTCTATCGCGAAGGAGACGCCTGGGCGGTCGCCGATATCCAGGCGGAGCTGCGCCAGGCGGCCTTTCCAATCCGGGTGATTCTGGAGCGGGACGTTCAGATCGTGGAATTGCCCGTCGGCCGCGACCTCGATCACGGCCGAGCGCGATTCGCTGAAATGGTATTCCACCCCGTTCCAGAAGAATTGCACCGGCGCTTTGGCTGCGCTATCTGGTGGCCCCGACACCCTCAGGCGCAGGTGTAGTGAGCGATAGTCTGCGCTGTTGACCGCCGTCGGCGGGCTGAGCAGGGACGGGTCTGTTCCAGAGGTCTTGCCGCAGAGCGTCCCGTACTCCTGGTGAAAATCCGTCACATCGCGTATCACAGTCCAGCCCTGCGCATCCACATCGAATCCCCAGCGGCTCAGCATGGGAAGCGACTCCGAGAAAACGGGGACTGATCCCGGCATCTTGGGGACGGGTCTCGAGCCAGCGCCGAATACATCCCGCACCTGCTCCAGATAGGCGAACTTCTCCTGCTTGCTTGGCTCGAGCGCCGAGCCCTCGCCCCACTCGTTCCAGGCTTCCAACATCACCACCTCGCCGGGGCTGGCGAAAGCCTTGGCTCTCTCCAACATCTTGCGAAAGGCCTGCGGCGTTCGCCCGGTGCGCACGAAGGCGCGGTCGCGGTGCCATGGCCGGGGGTCCCAGCCCACCATCGCTGTCGGCCAGTGGGGCAGGTCGGCTAGGTTCTTCCAGGAATTCCAGAGGCTTTCCCCGGTGCTTTCCAGGTCGGCATAGGGTGCGCTTCCGGGTGTGCCCATGGAGGCGCCAACCCCAGCGAAGGGATAGTTGTAGAACGTTGTGGCATCGAAGCCGATGCACTTCAATTGCCGCGCGATGGTATCCGCGCCCGGGCCGCCGAACCCGTCGGCGCAGGCAACGAAGAAAGGCCGTCGCAGACCTCGCTGACTGCACAGTTCGGCGGCGCGATCAAAGCAGTGGTGCACTGCCTCCGGCCCCAGTTCGCGCATGAACTGCGAGAAATCGAGGAACATCAGCACCGGCCTTTGGTCAATGCGCAGGTATTGCGGATGCCCGCAGTATTTTTCGATGGCAAAGCGCAGAAACGATTCGAGTTCTTCGCCGGTGAACGCACAGAATTCCCTGTGGTTGCACCACAGCAGGCAGAAACTGATGCGGTTCAGGTTGCCGGCACGCAGGAAACCCTCGTCGAGGGCGGCCTCGAGCCACCTTGCGCCGCGCAGCCAGTAATAATCGAAGGCGAAAAAATCTACACCATAGGCGGCCGCCTGGGCGATCTGGGCTTCGGCCACCCGCGGCTCGCCCTCGCGGTAGAAGCCGATCAGGGGCTGCTGGGCGGCGGGGTGGGCCATGATGGGATACCACCTGTCGGCCTGCTGCCAGCCGGGGAAATAATAGACTCCGACCAGGTTTCTTTTTGGTGTCACGCGTCTCCCCGCCTGTGTCTTTGCTTTGTTTGCAGCCGCAGTGGATGCCGGACGTGCCGCGGCCGTTGCGGCAAGAGCAACCGCCAGCAGGAGCTTGCCATGGAATCGCGTGAGCATTGCCATTCTTTCTTGAGGCGCAATTCAAGCTGCGGCGCCGGAGCCTGTTTTCCGGCTAGACGCTAGCAAGTTGCTTGGTTGTGCGAAAGTGTACTTTGGCGACCTGGCGCAGCAGGTCAAGGCCGCCCTTCTGGAACAGTTCGCGCGCCGTCGGGAGAACATGGGTCGCCCCTTTCGGCAAGTCAACGCCGACGCGCCGCGACAGCGCGCGCAGCGTTTCCAGGAAAACCGCCCTCGCGGCAACTGATGCGGCGGCGACAGCGAGGTCTGCTTCCGCCCGGGGCACCTGAACCAGCCGAACCTTTCGCCCGCGGGCCATCAGCGAATCCAGCAGGTAGCGCTCGTCGCCAAACTGGTCGGCAACGACCAGCGAGCAGTCCACCCGCTCCAGCAAGTTCTCGATGGCCCTCGCGTGGGCCCACGCGAGCAGCAGGTTCACATTGCGCATCGTCTCATACAACTCGTTGTATTTGGCCGGAGAAATGCGCACCACTTCACATTGATAGTCTCGCCGGATGCCTGCGCCCAGCCGCAGTGCTGCGGCGTCGCTCATCCGCTTGGAGTCTTTCACCTGCAGGCGTGCGAGCGAACCCTCAGCCTCCCGGTCAACCGCCACCGCGGCCACCACCAGGTAGCCGAAGTAGTCCCCCTTTCCCGATTCGTCGCTCCCGATGCGCATTTCAGGGCACCAACACCCGCAAGGACTGGGGCACCACCGTTACGCGCAGCGGAGTGAAGCCTGCCGCATCGCCATCCAGTTGCACCGGCATAGGCGGGTCGCAATCGAAGTCGAACTCGGCCGCCGCAAGGCAGCGCACCAGCGGGTGTCTCACGTGCCACCCCGCGAAGGCACCCATCACTTGCCCGGCCGTGGAACGAAGCCCCCCGTATTCAAAGATGCAGGCGTCCAGAGAGCCGTCTGCGCAATCAGCTCCAGGCACGGCCTTCCACTTGTAGGTATAGGTTGCCGTGTTCGCCACCACCGCCAGCCAGCCCTTGAATTCGAAATGCCGCCCGTTGGCGGCGATCATCATATCACAGCAGCGAGCTCTCGTGGCATGCCTGAGCGCAGTCAGCAGGTAAGCAGCAGGGCCGAGCCATTTCTTCAGGCGCAGGTTTACGCTCTGCACCACCGCCGCGTCGAAGCCTATTCCGGCCATCAGCAGGAATGGCTCCCCGTTGGCGCACCCCAGGTCAATCGCGCGCACCTTGTCCCCAGTTGCAACCTTGCACATGCCGCTGATCGACCGGGGAATGCGCAGCTCGCGCGCGGCTCCGTTAGACATGCCGACGGGCATCACCACCAGGGCCGTCTGCGAGCCGGCCAGCGCAGGAAGCACGGAGTGTATGGTGCCGTCGCCGCCGACAACCAGCAGGCGGTCATACTGCCCGCACAGCCGCTGCGCAAGTTCGGATGCTTCCTCGGGGTGATGGGTAAGATGGACCTGGACGCGCCAGCCCAGCTCCCCCAGGCACTGGATCACCTGCGGCAGCGCTCGCCCGCTGCGGCCCAGGCCGGCCGTAGGGTTTGCGATCAGCGGCACAGATCGCGCCGCCCGGAGCATTTGCCCTCCGGTCAACGAAGGGATTCAGGCAAGGGCAGTGATGGTATCCCGCGGCCGCGCCGAACGGCTTGTTCGGCCTCCCAGATTCTGCGCAGTTCTCGCTTCTGCCCCTTGGGGTCATGCTGCACCCGGAGCCACATGTCCGCGTGCCGGCGCGCCACCGGGTTGCCAGGGTCCTTTTGCAGCACCTGCTGCCAGACTTCGAGCGACTTCTTCCATTGCAAGGTGCGCGCGTATGCGTGCGCCAGCATGTGCCAGTTGTAAATGGGCGCCTTTGGCATCCTAATGGCGTCTTTCCACAGCGGAATCGCCTTCTCCGGGTCGCGGATGCGGTCCTGGAACAGCCACGCCAGCTCCATGCGCAGCTCCCAGCTCTTGGGGTTGGCGTGGATCCCCCTGCGGAAGATCATCTCTCCTTCTTTCAAGTATCTGGGCTTGTCCTCAGGAGGCGCGTCCGCGTGCAAATTCCAGGCCACATGCCACCCGAAGGTTCTCCAGGCCAGGATGAACTGCGGGTCAAGCCTAGTGATGGCGTCGAAAACCGGCCGCATTTTCCACCACCCGGCGGCCCCCATGTGCCAGTATTGGTCCGACTTTAGCCACAGCATGTTGGCTGCTGCCCCCCTGAAGCCTCCCAGCAGAGCCAGGATCGCCACCGTGCCCGCGTCGCCAACGTCCGTCACCAGTGACACGTCGGAGAGGTAAGGATGGTAGCTAGTGCTCTTTTCCACCGCTCGGCGCTCGAAGCCAGCCACCACCAGGCAGAGCACCGCGACCCCGATCAGTATCCGGCGGGCTCTGCGCCTGCCGAACTCCTCTTCTCCCATCTCACACCTGCTTCTCGTTGAAGAAAATGATCGCCAGGATGAGCACGACTGCCGTGTACGCCACGCCGTACCAGACCATGCTGTTGAGCATGTCTGGCCCCACCTGCATCTGGTTCACGACCTGCACCCGCAGGTCGAACTTCTCGACGTTCGGCAGCAACACCCTGAGCACCTCGATGATCATCTTGATAAGGCCGGCCTGCGCGTGCTCGGCCAACTGCACTAGGTAGGTCTGCATGTAGCCCACGATCCACAGGACCACCGCCGTGATCACCGTGAGCAACGGCGAGAGGATGGTGGAAATCATCATCACTACCGCCATCATCATGCCCAGGCCGATGAAGGTGGTGCCGACCGCCAGCATCATATCGGGATACAAGTTACCCTCGCGCACGTAGAGCATGACCACCAGCACCAGGCCCATCACCAGGGTGCTCACCAGCAGCACTGCCAGCGAGCCGAGGAACTTGCCCAGCACGAACTCCCACCGCCTGACGGGTTTTGCCAGTAGCGCATAGATGGTTCGGCGCTCTATCTCCGGCTGCACCGCCATCGCGCCCATGTAAATCGCGAGCATCATGCCGAATGCGGCGATGATAGACAGGCCCAGGTCGGTGAGCATCTTGTGCTCTTCCTGGGGGGCCATGTAGGTGAAGAAGCTGCCCCCCACCACCAGCAGGATGCCGAAGAAAAGGATCACCTGGAAGATCATGCGGTGGCTGGCCTCGCCGATAGCGTTACGGGCGATCGCCAGCGTTGCCCGCGGAAAATGAACTCGCCGGCCTGCCTTTGCCATCTATGGTGCCTCCTGGTCGCCGCGAACCGCCCTGATGAAAAACTCCTCCAGCGTCTGCCGCGGCCGCACTATTTCGTAAACCTCTCCGCCGTGGCCACGCACGAAATCAACAACGGAATTCGCTTCTTCCGGGTTCTGCGCGAGCACCTCAACCACGCCGTCGGAGGGGCCCACCACCTGCGCCCTGCCCTTGAGTTCGCCGAGCGCTTCCTCCGAAAGGCCGCCGGCGATGACCGTCGCTTTCTCGGGAACCGGCAGCAGGTCCTTCATTTGCCCGCACGCCAGCATGTTGCCCCGGTGCAGCACTGCAACCCGGTCGCACAGGGCCTCCACCTCGCCCAGCAGGTGGGAGCACAGCAGCACCGTTTTGCCCCTCTTCTTGAGTTCTCGTATCAGGCCGCGGATCTGGTAGCTGCCAATGGGATCCAGCCCGCTGGTCGGCTCGTCGAGGATCAGGAGCGAGGGATCGTTGATCAGCGCCTGCGCCAGGCCGATGCGCTGCAGCATGCCGCGGCTGTAGTGCCGCAAGGCCATGCGCCGGCGCTCGTGCATGCCCACCAGGTGGAGCAGTTCCTCCACGCGTGCTTTGCGCTGCCTGCGGCCCATGCCGAAGAAGGTCGCGAAGTAGCTCAGCAGCCCTTCGCCGCTCATGTGATCGTAGAAGTAGGGCGCTTCCGGCATGAAGCCGACCTGGTCCTTGACCGAAAGGTCGAAAACGCTCTTTCCGAACAGCCTGGCCTTGCCCTTGGTGGGGTATATCAGCCCCAATAGAATCTTCAGACAGGTCGTCTTACCCGAACCGTTAGGCCCCACGAGGCCGAAGACCTCGCCCTGCTCAACAGTCAATGTCAAGTCTTTCAGCGCAAGCACCCCGGTCTTGCCCAGGCCGGCCTGATAGACCTTGGTCAGCCCCTCTGTCTCTACCACCGCTGCCACTGTATGTCCTCCTGAAAGGCCCCCTTCGGCCGGGGGCAACAAACCTCAGTATAGAGTGCGGGATTTAGCCCTGTCAAGCGCCTCGAGAGCAACGCTGGTGCGCCATTCTCGGGCACGCGTCTCCACGCGCGCCGCAGGCGTCCACGCCGCGACCTGCAAGGAATCCGGAGCGCTCCGGGGAAGAGGGTGATGGCTTCGGAACAGGTGCAGTGGGTGGTTTGAGCCCCGGCTCTCACGCGGCGCAAATGAGCGTGCTTGCGGGTTTTAGGCATTGGATGGAGGCGTTCGTGAAGCCCAGGGAGCGGATGCTGGCTGCGCTGCGCAGGCAGGCGGTGGACCGGGTGCCCAGGTACATGCCATGGGTGGCCGAGGCGCGCGAGCGGCTCGGCCTGGCTGACCATGATGCCTTCCTGGGCCACTTTGGGTGCGAGGTGCGCATTGTGCGCCCCGAGCCGCTTCCCCGCGAGCAGGAGTTCGAGGAATATCTCAAGAGCCTGCCAGCGGATATCCATATCGGCAACATGGAACAACTGCGCACCTACTTCGAGTGGGCCTACGACCCCACTCGTCCCTCGGACGCTTGGCTGGAGAAAGCCATCGAGCAGCACCTGCCAGACATTGCAGCCAGCGAGCGCTACCAGGGCCTCAAGGAGAAAGTTGACGCTTACCACAGCCGCGGCCTCGCTGTCCTTGGCGCCCCGCCTCGCCTGGGGGGCGTTCTCTTCGAGGCATCCTGGCGCATACGCGGCTTTAACCAGACACTGCAAGACGCTGTCGCGGCACCGGAGCGAGTGGAGTGGCTCTTTGGCCGCCTTACGGAAATGGCCTGCGCGGCAGCGGTGCGAGTGGCGCAGGCAGGAGTGGACATTCTGGCGCTGAATGACGATGTGGGGACACCGACTGCCATGCTCGTCAGCCCGTCTCTCTGGAGGCAGTCATTCAAGGATCGGCTCGCGCTGATGATAAGGGCTGCGCGGGGCGTCAGCCCTGACCTGATCATCTACTACCACAGCGACGGCCAGATCGAGCCGATCATCCCTGATCTGGCCGAGATCGGCGTGCAGGTGATCCAGCCTGTGCAGCCCGATGTCATGGACCCGGCGCGCCTCAAGCGTCTTTACGGGGACCGGACGGCGTTCTGGGGCACTGTTGGTGATGCAAGGCTTTTCTGCGACGGCACGCCGGAAGAGGTGCGGGCCGAAGTGAGGGAGCGCATCGAAACCGTCGGGCCCACAGGCTTGGTCATCGCCCCTGCCTACGACATGGACTTGCCCGATGTGCGATGGGAGAACGTCCTGGCCTTCTTCTCCGCGGCCGACGAGTTTGGCACGCTGCGCTCGGGCAGTCGCTGAATTCCAGAGATCGGTCTCGCCCAATAACCTCTGGCAGGCGGCACAGCCGCCCTCGGCTGCGGCTGAATGGTGGCACAGGTTTCCAACCTGTGCTTGGCACAGGATGTAATCCTGTGCTACCGTGTCTCCTGTGGCACAGCCGCCCTCGGCTGTGCTCGCCGAGGCATGACGATCTGTAGGGCGGGGGTTCCATCCCCGCGGAATCCGACTACCGCCACTTGCGCAGATCGGCAGCGCTTGCAAAGTCCATCTGACAGCAAGAAGTAAGCACGATCAACGAGGCCTGCGGTAGGCTGCGGGCCGCGGGGCGATGCGATAGACAGTCACAAGCCTTGCCCTGTCATCAACCTCGTACGGGATCCGGAAGTCGCCCGCGCTGAGCCGGTAGCCCTCCAATTCGCCTGACAACTTCCGGCTTCCCACGGGCCTTGGGTTCTCAGCAAGGGCGTGCAGCCTGCGCCCGATTTGACCGTGTTCCTTGGGAGGCAGCGCGTTCCAGGCTCTGGCCGCGCCGCGCTCTAGCCGGACTTCGTAGCGCGCCTGCATTTGCCACGGCTCTGCAAGTACTCAGCTTCGGCCTGCTCGAGGGTTACGAATTCCTTAGCGGATTTCTTCGCCCGCAGCAGTTCCGCCAACGCGGCCTGGTCTTCGAGTTCTTCCAGTCGTTCCAGGTCTTCAATCGGCACCACCGCCGCAATCGGCTTTCCCCGACGTTCGACGATGATCCGCTCACGACCGAAAGCGGCCCGACCTATGACCTCCGAGAATTTGCCTCGCGCCTCCGCCACAGATAGTTTGCCCATCGCGTCCTCCCGTGAGGTGCCCGACTGACGGCACCTCAATCTGGCGTACATCATGAGCTATATGTCCATAATAGCCTTCAAGTCGCGTGGGGTCAAGGCCTGACAGCAGGCTAGCTGGCCGCGGCCCCTCTACCGAACGCACGAAGAGGCTCGGTTAACGAACTCGCGCTCTACCGCGTCGAGTTGGACGATCAGCCGTCCCGCTGAAGGTCTCATGTCGAAGCAGCGCCGGGGACCGTCTCGATCCGGAAACCGGGGACTCCCGTTGTGAAAACACCAGCCCGCCGCGCCGCTCGCCTTCGCATTGCGCAGGTCGGTGCAGAAGTCCTCAAGGGTAGGCTGCCAGGCCCCGTAGTCTCGCCTGAAGGGCTCCTGATAGTGAACGGGCACGGAGCAGCTCAACGCTCTCATCCAAGCAAGGTAGTCGCGAGTGCTCTCGGTGGTGGCGTCTGCTGCCCCGGCCTGGCGCGGGCCGTGCGGGCAGATGAAATCCACGCGCGCCTCGAACAGGTAGCGGCCGAGGTTCTGGCGGCTGACGCCGCCGGAGGCTGTCACCAGACGCTGTGGGTCCACCGCCTTCACTTGGTCTCGCAGGGCCTTCAGTTCCGGGAAATCCACGAAACGAGCATCGCGCACATCGCGCTCGTTGGCCAGGTCGAAATAGAGATTGCGATACGGCTTCAACGCCCTGGCAAGAGTTTCCATAGCCTTCAAGTGTGCGGCCTGGTTTGGCAGCAATTCGCCTCTGCTCAAGGTCACGTCCACGATCATCCCGCGCCTGCCGGCCTTGCGCACCAGGGCCTTGAGCCTTGAAAGGTAAGGCTCGCGCGCGGTCCCGTCGGAACCCACCGCAGATACGTTGTTCTCGAATGCATCCCAGGTGGCCCACACGCGAATCCAGTTGAAGCCAAGGCGTTTCAGGTCGTCGAGGTCGCGGTCAACGAACTGGTCGGGCGCGCCGAGCGCGCCGTAGTAACTGGCCCCCAGAAGAAACTGCCTCCTGCCGTCAATGGCGAAAGCGGTGCCTTGCACCCTCAGGGTGGCTCCCATCGCAGCCGCCTCAGCCGCCCAAAGCGCTGCTGCAGCAAGGGCCACCATAACGCAGAGATATCCTCGCATCTTGGAAATCAACGACAATGGTTGGCTGGGATAGGGTGGGATACCTCTCTCTGGGGCTACCCAGCCCGTCGCCGCCGCACGGTTTGGGGCGACCGATGGGATTTGAACCCACAACCCCCGGATCCACAGTCCGGTGCTCTAACCGTTGAGCTACGGCCGCCACAGATACAGACACTCAGTACCGGCAGGGTCGAGCCGGTGTCTGTCTCGAGTTTGGAGCAGAGGACGGTTAGTCCGGTGCTCTCCAGCAGGTCACTCCCATAGACAGGCTATCATGCGGCACGCGAGGTGTCAAGTGTACAGGCCGGCCAGGCGCGCCTAGACCGCAAGGGCGCAGGCCCTGAAGAGAAGGCACAAGGCCGTCACAGCCTGTCCCCGGGGTTGAACTTCATGTGCTGGCGACACAGATCCTCTTCGGCCATACTTACATACCGCCTCACCATTTCCATCGTCGTGTGGCCCAGCAACCGCTGTAAGGTGAAGGGATCTCCACCGTTCAATACCCAGAGCCGCGCGAATGTGTGTCTGAATCTGTGGGGTGACACGGACACGCCTCTGACCGATGCGCGCCGTCCGATAGCGTAGATGATGTGCTGTGCTCGATCCTTTCTGAGCGGCCCGCCCCTTTTGGTCAGGAACAGCAGATCGTCGTGCGTCGCCACGCCTGCCCTGTGGTCAAGATAGGCCCTGAGAGCCTGAGGGAGCTTTTCCCCCATGGGCAGTACACGCTGTTTCCTGCCTTTGCCCATCACTTTCAACGTGTTGCCGTTCCAGTCCACGTCAGTGAGCCGCAGGTTGATGATCTCGCTTATGCGAGCAACCCGTCGGTATGAGGGCCTGCAGCAGTGCAATATTGCGCGCACCGGTGAAGCTGCCCGGTTCGCATGCGCCGAGCATCGCTCGGAGCTGTTCCTGGGTGAAGGTCTGCATAAGGACCTGCGGTTGCCGCAAGAACGGGACGCGGCGCGCGGGGTTGTCAGGGATTACTTCGTCTGTTGCTAGGAAGGAGAAGAGCGCCCGCATTGCTCTGATGTGGCAGTTGACGTGGCCCGCAGACACGGGGCCGTAATCGCGCCCTGTGTAGTCCCAACGTCGCCGTTCCTTGAATAGGTGATGGACAAATCCGCGAAGGTCCTTGGCAGTCAGAGTAGCCACATCGGCCTCGCCCAGGAAGGCGAACAGCGCGGACAGTTTCTCCCTGTAGAAGCGCAGGGTTTCAGACGAAAGATTCCTTGCTTCGCAGTAAAGTAGAAAGTCGCGAATGGCATCTGACATGCGACACCGTGAACTATCCGGGCCGCCTGTGGAGGTACCGACCCCCTGCGCCTCCTGGCTTTCTCCGTGGGCGCAAGGTCCCGTGTCTGCTCTGCGTGCCTTGGGGAAACCTTGCGCTGCATCCTGTTCTATGCTGATCTCTTCTGCAACTTTCATATTCCGAGCCTCCCTCGAGTTGTCGTGTCCAATCAATCACTTGGGCGGCGGATAAATTCAAGTCCAAACACGTCACGAGAATCCTGGTTATGTGCTCTTCGGTCTGCTCCCCCAAATGAGCCACAAACCCGCGTGGTTACGCGGTTTGCGGGCGGTCGTGCGCCAAGACGCCCCGACATGTCGGGGTGCCGCACAAGGTGGCGGAGTGGGTCTATAAGCCGGGGTCTCGGTGGAGGACTCCAATCCCAGTGAACCGAGCGTGTACTGGAAGTGTGCTGAAATCGGCCGTTTTTCGATTTCTGGCAGATGAACTGCAGCCAAGAGGGCCCTCCCCAATCTGGCCCAGGGAGCGTCTAGTCGGCCCCACAAGCGCGAAATCGGGATTCGCGCTTCTCCGCTGACCCCTATGCCAGCGGCGTACTTTCGGTGTATCCAAAGTGCACCAGGCGTGTACCAAGAGGTGTACTTTTTCGCGGAAATGCCCCCTATCGGTATGCCGGAGGAGAGGAGTCCGTCCGCTTTCCCGCCTCTAGGTACTTCGGGAAGCGGCCTCCCACGCGGTGCGTTCCGACCACGCAAAAACCATGCTGGAATATTACAGCGGAGGAAGTCGCGGCTGCCGCCCGTGGATGGCGCGGCATTACGAGTCGAAAGTCGCCCGGTGGCCGGATAGGCCGCCGGGCCGGGGCTCTCGAGGAAAGGAGCAAGGGTGAAAGAGAGTTATCGCACAACCGAAGACACAACAGACAACCACCATAGGAAAAAGGGCAGGCGGCTCCCGTCGGTTTCGCCCGTCCAGCCTGGGCCTCACCCCTGGGAAAGACAGCCTGAGGAGTCTGGCAAGGCCTACCGGGCCTTTGTCACCTACCGTGACCTGGGCCTAGACCGTACGCTCGAAAGGGCCGCCGCCGACTGCGGCAAGCACGTCTCACTCCTGCGGCGATGGTCGGCGAGATACGGGTGGCGTCTGCGAGTGCTGGCGTGGGACGATGAGCAGGCGCGCGAGATGGATGCCGCCTTGCGCCAGCGCAGGCGCGCGGCCTACGAGCGCCAGGCCCGCGACGCGGAGCAATTGCAACGCCTCGGGATGGCACGCCTGGCATCCGTGGTCAAACGCGACCCGGCGACCGGCGAGCCGGCCCTGGACGAGAATATCTCGGCGCGGGATGCCATGGCAGCCTACAAGTTGGGGCTTGAGATTCAGAGGGCGCTGGAAAGCGCACCTGAGAAAAGGGTTGAGCAAGACGGCGAGCACCTTGCACAAGAGGAGCTGCGGCGGATGAGCAATGAGCAGCTAATGGAACTACTCGCCCTGCTCAAAGAGCGAGGGCAGGAGACGGAGGATGACGATGACCAGGCGGATGAGCAACATACACAACAGGAAGGTTAGCGAGCTTACCGAGATCGCAATCCGAGCGGAAATAGCCCGGCGGGATGTGAACCAGTTCTGCGAGTTCGCGATGCGCGACCAGGATGGCCGCCCATGGATCCAGCAGCCATTCCACCGCGAATGGCAGCAGCTGATACCGCTGCAAGGTCCAGCGCGAGTGCTGATTGGGGCGCCGCGGGAGCATGCCAAAACCACCCAGATGATCGCCCGGGTGATTTGGGAACTGGGGCGGAACCGCAACATCCGCGAGAAGGTGGTCTGCGCCACCGATGCCCTCGCCTCCGACTTCGTTTCGAACGTCGCATAGCACATCGTCAACAACCCTGCGGTGCGGGAAGTGTTCCCAGACCTGCGGCCGGCCAGCAGCGCGCTTTGGCCCAAGGTGGGGGCCCAGGCGAACAGGATCGTGGTCGCTCGCGACAGTCAGGAAAAAGACGCTTCCCTTTCGGGTCACGGGCTGATGTCGAGCGGCGTGGGGGGCAGGGCGGACCTGATGATCTTCGACGACGTGGTCGACTTTCGCAATAGCGTGGCCCAGCCCTCCATGCGCCAGCAGGTGGTCAAGTGCTTTAACGAGGTCTGGATCAATCAGCTCGGACCCACGGGCAGAGCATTCTACATCGCCACCGTTTGGCATGAAGCCGACCTTACGATGCACCTGCGCGGCAATGCGGAGTGGACAGTATGGTGGCGGCCCGCCCGGGACGAGTGCACCGGGGCAGTGCTATGGCCGGGACGCTGGGATGAAGAGGCGCTCCGGCAGCGGGAGCGGGAGATCGGCTCCAGGCTATTCGCGCGCCAGTTCCAGCTCCAGCCGATGAGCGATGCCGAGCGTACCTTCCCGGAGGAGATCATTGGGAGATGCCGGGATGACAGGTGGGCGCCCGGTGAGGTCCAAGTTCCTGCCGAGTGGCCGTGCTTCATCGGCGTGGACCTCGCCTCCGCGCTCCATCAGAAAGCCTCCTACACGGTGATCTTCGTCGCGGCCGTTGATCCGGACACCAACGGCCGATACCCGAAAGAGATCATCCGCAAGCGCATGACGTTCGGCGAGACCGTGACGGCGCTTATCGCAGCCTGTGAGCGCCACCGTCCAGAGCTGGCGTACGTCGAGGCGAATGCGTATCAGATCGTGCTCGTCGATCACATGAGGGAGACCGAATGGGGGCCTATCGTTGAGGCCTTTTACACCGGCACCAACAAGTACAGCGCCGACATCGGGATCCCTTCCCTTACGGCATGCCTGGGGGAAGGCCTCTGGAGTATCCCTTCCGGCGGGGAGCCGCACCGTGCCGACTGTGATTGCGTCTGGTGCGTCTGGATGCGCGAGCTGAGGTCTTACCCCGGCTCGGCGACTACCGATGTGGTCATGGCGATGTGGCTTTGCGACCATGCGCTCCGGGAGGCGATGGATTTCAACCGGTTCCTGGACCACCTGGAAGACTGGAACAGGTGGCGGTAGTGCGAGCCCGGGAGATAAGGGCGATGAGCCAAACACAAGATTTGCGCGTGAAGCATGTTTCTCCGAATGCGCTCAACCCAGCGCCATACAATCCTCGTATCATGTCGTACGGCGAGATGCAGAAACTGCGGCACTCGCTTGACCGATGGGGATTGGTCGAGCCAATAGTGGTGCGCAAGGCTCACAACACCATCATCGGCGGCCACCAGCGACTGGAAGCGGCGAAGGCCCTGGGGCTCAAGAGAGTGCCGGTTGTCTTCCTAGATATCTCCGAACAGGAAGCAAAAGCCCTGGGGATTGCCCTCAACAAGATCGAGGGTGAATGGGACCTTCCGAAACTTGGGGCACTTCTGGAAGAGCTCCGCGACCTACCGGACCTTGATGAAACGCTCACAGGCTTCGATACGAATGAGCTGGAGAACCTGCTCGCTGAACTCGAGCGCCAGCAGCAGCCCAAGCCTTTCGAGGAAAGCTTCGACCTCGCGGCCGAGATGTTGCAAGCTCAGCGCAACTCGGCCCCGACCCGCGTCAAGCCGGGAGAGACATGGCAACTTGGCCGGCACCGGCTCTACTGCGGCGACAGTCTAGCCGCCGGGGCGCTTGAGCGCCTGTGCGGCGGCAAGAAAGTGGACTTGGTGCTTACCGACCCGCCCTATGGCATAGGTTTCCAGTCGGAAATGGCCAGGCGCGGCAGAAGGAAGCAGGCTATCGCCAACGACGCCAAAGACGACTTCGATGCGTTCCTCGCCAGGGCCCTTCCTGCCATCAAGGCGGTGATGAAGCGCGGTGCTGTGATGTACTGGTTCGCCGGTGGCGGGGGAGGTGAACCTGTGCTTGCCAAGGCGCTGTTGGCCATCAGCCAGCACTTCGCTCTGCTGAACACACTGGTCTGGGACAAGGTGGACCCCGGACTCGGCTGGCGCTGGCGCAGGTCGTGGGAGGCCATTATCGAGGCTTCAGAAGCTAAGCCCGCCGCCTGGTACGGCGGGACGGATAAGCGAAACGTCCTGCGCTACGCCAAGGCGATACCTCAGGCCGACGACCACCCGACGCCCAAGCCGGTGCCGCTGCTCGAGGAACTGATCCGTGCCTCCGCACCCAGCAGAGGTCTGATCCTTGATCCCTTCGCTGGCTCCGGCTCGACCCTGATCGCAGCCGAGCGCACTGGCCGCACATGCTTCGCAGTCGAGTTGGAGCCGCGTTACTGCGACATCGTCGTCGCCAGATGGGAGGCGCTTAGCGGCCAAGAGCCAGTCCGAGCGCCGGGATGAGTGAAAGCACCGGAGCTTGCCGCGGAGCAAGGGTTAGCGATAGCTCTTGCCGCGGGGCCGCATCGAATGCAGGACAACCTCGTCGCCTATCACGTAATACCGGAGACGGTAGTCGCCGAGGCGCGCGCGGAACTGCCCCTCTCCAGCCGGCACGTCCACCAGTTTGCGGATATTCGCACGACCCTCGGTATTGAAAGGGTCATCTTCCAACAGTTGGACCGCCTCCAGCAGCGACTCATACACACGCGGCAGGCGCTTGCGCAGACGTCGGACCTCTGCCTCGAAGGCCTTTGTCGCTACGACCCGATAGCGACGCGACATAGAGTTACCCTGACCGCTCTGCCTTCAATTCGTCGAGGAACTTACGTACAGGGCGCGTACGCCCGGAGTGATGGGCCCTCATGCTCGCGCGAATGCGCCGGCGCAGTTCCGGGTCCGTCGTCTCCAGGTAGTCATCCAGCGCGTCAATGTCGATCAGTCCAGCAACGGGAATGCCGTCCTTTTCGAGCACCACCACATCGCCATCCACGTGGACCCCCCGCACCAGCGAGCCCAACTGGGTGCGGGCCTTCGTCATCGGCATACGCAATACCCGGTTTGTCACTTCTCTTTCCTCCCTCATCATGCTCACTGATGCATATTAATCAATTCGCCCCGTTTCGTCAAGTGTCCTTGTGTCGTTGTTAAGCACCCGTGATACCGCTATGAACCGCCTCTGGAACTTGCCTCGGGCCCCGGATCATCCTATCATCTGAGACCAATGAGTGGTGCCTGCTGGCGCCGCTTTTTCGTGAGGAGTGGTGCTGGCATGGAGGTCTTCCCCGTGGCCGTTGCCTTGATCTTTCGAGCCCTATTCGTTAGCGCACGCTGGACAGCCAGACTGAGGTGGCTGGCGCTTCGGCAGGCTGCCGCCAACGCAGCATCGAGCCGACTTGCCGAACTGGATGCCAGGGTGGTGATGCTGGAGGATGCGCTGGAGCCGCGAGACGCTCACATCGCGGTCCTCGAGGGGTGGTTGGGAGGCAAGAGGACCAGGAGGCCATATCCTCCAGCGGAACGCCTGCGAATCCTCTGGCTGATGGAGTACTTCCAGATCCCACAGCGACGCCTCAGGCGTACCCTGGGTGTGTCCCGAGCCAGCGTCCACCGGTGGATCAAGGCGCTGCAGGATGGTAGGCTGGATAAGCGCCAGCAGCCCGCAGAAGGCCCGGACCAGGGCCTCCTGCACGACATCCTGGGCCGCGTCGTGATCGTGTACGATTTCTCGCGCGAGGTCGGACACTCGCACTCGGTGCCGCGCCACCAGTCGGTCGAAGGCATCCAGGTCGCCGTCTCGCACTCGCGCTACCAGCTCAGCATCGGGGCCGGCCGGCCTTTCCATCCGCGCATTCTCCTACCAGTCCAGAGCACTCCCGAAGCCGAAATGTTCGCCCTGGCTCATAGCCATGCTAGTCCCCGTGGCTGTTGGCCGCCCCTACCTGGCTCGGCGGTAATGGGAGGGAACCGCTGCGCAAGTCTGCCTGTGGTTTTCAGACAGACTCGAGACATTGGCAATGACTCCCATAGCAGCACACTCCAGAAGGGAAAGCGGCGCCTGAGGCGCCGCAGAATCGTCCAATATGATAGAACGGCCTGGGACTGGAGGCAAGCCCACAGGGCCCTCAGAGGTGTCCTATCGCCATTTGACATACACACACTATCCCGAGGCCGGACGCGTGGGTCTGACCGACCGTTCCGCCGAACCAGGCGAAATCCGGCGGATCGTACTGGTGGCGAGGGTTCTGTTCGGCACGCGATACATGCGACCGCCAACCGGGAAGACCCATGACCGAAGGTCCGCTACCTTGCCGCTCTTGGGATCAACGCCAGCCGCAACCATTACAGGGCATCGCGTCAGATAGTGCGGCGCTCTGGCTATTCCCAGGAGTGAATCAATGTCAACCACACTTGGCTCTGGCACTAGATGGGAGTGCCACTCGCCGAGGTATGTCCCCCTTCGGCCAAGCTCCCTAGCGGCACGATCGAGTTCAGACTGGGCATACTGGACGTCGCGGCCCGACAAGGAGCCCTGACGGGGACCGGTGACGAGCGCGTAGCGTAAGGAGCCTTGACGCCGCGCGGCTTTTATGACATTATGACATAAAGGCTGAGTGCGGAGGTGACTGATGAGAGATAAGCACATGGGAGTGGCAGAGGTGAAGGCACACTTCGCGGATGTCGTGGGAGAGGTTGTGCATGGCAAGAAGCGGATCATCGTTGAACGCAGGGGCAGGCCGGTCGTCGCGATTGTGCCCTTGGATGAAACCGCCATGTCCGGCCGACCGGGACAGCGGCTAGCAGCCGCGATCGGCTGCGGAGGCGAGGAAGGGGAAGGTTTCCGCAAACTCATGGTGGAGGTGGTGTCGAAGCGCCACCGTCGCCTGCCGCGACCTGTCGTGGAGCACGCGGAATGATTCTTGATACCGACGTTCTGAGCGCAGTTGTCTCGCCCAGATGCCCCGCGCGGGTGGCGGAGGAACTTGAGCGCGCCGAAGGCCAGATGTACACGACGGCGATCAACTGGGCTGAGATTTGCTACGGTCTCGCGCGGCATCCAGCCGGGGCGCGGTTGCGGGAGCGCTATGAAAGACTGGTCTTGCCAGCGCTGGAGATGCTGGACTTCGACACCGCCTGCGCAGAGGTCTATGGGCAATTGCGGGCGAAGCAGGAAGCAAAGGGCCAGCGTCTTGGGGAGGCTGATCTCATGATCGCCTCCATCGCCTTGCGCCACGGGCTCACTCTGGTGTCTGGAAACGTGCGACACCTGGGACGCATCGAGGGCCTGAAGATTGTCAATTGGCTGGCGGACTAGGTTTCGTTGGGGTTGAGACACGAAGATGGCTGACGAGCGGCGGTGCCGGGTGCGTTGCGCGATGAGTAGCCGAGCCAATCCGGTGCGAGGGGAGGTCAAGCGCGACCAGATGCGGCAGTTCTTGAGGCTTGTAGAGCGCTATAATCTCGGGCTGGAGGACGACGAGTGAGCGACTACCATATCAACATCTTTTACAGCGAAGAAGGTGGCGGCTACATTGCCGACATCCCCGATCTGGAATCGTGCTCTGCCTTCGGCGAGACGCCCGAGCAGGCCTTGGCAGAGGTGGAACGCGCAAAGGAAGCGTGGCTTGAGGCGGCTCGCAAGGAAGGGAAGCCGATCCCACCGCCGCGCTACCGCCCGGTCATCTATCAGGTCGCTGGCTAATTCTAGCTTAGGGGAAGCCCTGGAACACGGCCGCGACGTGTATCGCTGCTGACTGAGCAACTCTCTGCCGCGCTGATCAGCCACGGCTGTCACTCGTCTCGCCTGCGGCTGTTGGGCGACTCGCTGTCGCCGCAGGGACGGGCGTCACGGCTTCTGGGTATCTGGGACGCGTGTTCAGATACTGGTGGCAGATGTGAGCCCAGAGATGGCTGCGGCGGGCGCTTCGCCCAAGTTCGGCCCGCGCTCTCGCCATCGCTTCCTCAAAGGTCTTGTATTCTTGCGGCAGCATTACCACGGTGACAGGTATGGGCGCCTGTGCAGCCTGGTCCGCGGCTTGCTGTTCTACCTGCTGCTGCAGGTCAGCGGGCAGGCGAAGCAGTTCCAGGCTGTCTCGCAGTTGCGCCTCCGACCACGGCAGCATGCCAGCGAGATCGTTGAGTGACATCTCCCGGCTCAGGTCGTGGATGAGACGCGCCAGCCGATCGGGGACAGGCTGGCCGCGCAGATAGTTCAGCTGGAGCCCGCGGACCTTGGCCTCTTCCGGGCTGATGTCCCAGACCTCGCAGGGCAGGTCCCTGATCCCCAGCTCTCCCGCTGCTTTCCAGCGATGGTATCCGTCCACGAGCAGGTAGTGCCCTTCGCGAGCGGGATCAACCGTAACTTTCAGGGGCTCCATGAAGCCCTTCTGGCGGATGCTCTCGACCAGTTTGGGATAGTTCTCCGGGTCGAAAGCGTTGGCGTTCCACTCGTTGGGGTGAATGAGTTCTCTGGCTATTACCTGCATCAGACAACTCCCTTCCTGGCAACAATCAGAAACTCGCGATTCTTGCTGCGCTTCTCCCGTGAGGAGGTAGCCACCAGGTGGGCATAGGGAATCTCCACCGCGCGCACAGTTCGGAACCTTTCGACTGCGCTTTTCACTACATCCAGGTCAGCGACGGCGTTGCCGTAGGAGATGACCCACAGTGGGTAATCGTCACATGCTTCAAGCAGCGCTGTGAGTTGAGCGAGTCCGTCCTTGTGGGAGAAGGGGCTCTTCTCGTGCCTCTCCCCAAGGATGTCATCCAGGATTCGGTACTCGGCCTCGTAAGCTGCGGTACCGGCATAAGGCGGATCGAGATACAGGACCTCGGCTCCTGTGCCAGCGCGAATCGTCTCCAGGGCATCGGCCTTCATCGCTCTGCAGGGCTGGGCGCCGCGCATGACATTGCTGTTCATGGACTTGG